>Ga0335085_10011552_pt1 | contig 13086 bp, 11 predicted proteins | sample Lox_Sample_45_FD_206712 | JGI IMG/M metagenome (GOLD analysis project Ga0335085, IMG submission 206712) | Soil microbial communities from Loxahatchee National Wildlife Refuge, Florida, United States - Lox_Sample_4.5 | ecosystem: Environmental > Terrestrial > Soil > Wetlands | place: USA...
CGGTGGACATGATGTCTTTCCCGCAGGGGAGCTGGAGACCGTGTTCCGGACCCTCCGGACGGCAATGAACCCCGCGGGCCCGCTGGATGATGCCGAGAAGACCTTCCTCGATGCCTTCTCCCGGATCACCGGCTATCGCTGGCAGCCGCAGATGGCGCCCATCGGCCCCGGCGAAATCCAGATCGCGGGCGCGCACTCCCGCAAGCGGCTCCTGCAACTCTCCGCCATCGCGGCGCTGCTGCACAGCCCGGTGCGGCCGGAGTCGGTGCGGTTCGTGAAGGCGGCGGGCAAGACGCTCGCCGTCTCCGACCCCGTGGTGCCGGTGCTCGAGGCACTGGCCGCCGGGCGGAAGATGAAGGCGCGCCTCTTCACCATGCGGCGCACCATGGGGGCGCTTCTCAAGGAGGCCTGGGGAGCGGAAGGCGTCCCCGGCGTCGCCCGGTTCCTCGCCGGGTTCTTCCTCCGCGCCGTCACGAACCGGGACCAGCTGGGCACCTACAAGAAGCTCGGCCTGCTCCCCGAAGGGACCCTGGGCCGGGAATTCTGGAAGCACATGACGGTGCGCGGCTTCGGCTTCCCCGGCGAGACCGGCGGCATTCCCCAGTCGGTCGCCTACCATGACGTGGCGCACGTGCTCACCGGGTACGACACCGACCCGAACGGCGAGATCCAGCAGGCCTCCTTCCAGGGCGGCAATCGGCGCGAGGACGGGTTCTTCTTCATCCAGTTCGCGCTGCTGCAGTTCCACCAGGGCGTGCGCCTCACCCCGATCGCCAGGCCCGAGGTCGGCTTCTTCGATCCGGCCAAGGTGCTCTGGGCCATCCACCGCGGCGCCAGCAGCCGAGTGGACGTGACGCATCGCTGGAACTACTGGCCCTTGATGACACTCCCCCTGGCCGAGGCCCGCGAGCGGATCGCCCTCATCCCCGGCCTCGAGTCCTGCCAGAAGGCCGCGTAAGGCGCGGACGGTATCCCGGTTCCGACTGGTAGAGGTAGAAAAGGGGGGGATGCGGGAGAGCTGCGAGATCGCCGTCGTCGGCGCCGGAGTGATCGGCTGCAGCGTCGCCTTCCACCTGGCGCGGATGGGGCAGAAGGGCGTGCGCTTGCTGGAGAGGGAGCCGGTGCCCGGAGCCGGTTCCACCTCCAGGGCCAACGGCGGGATCCGCGCCCAGTTCACCACCGAGGTGAACGTGGCCATGTCGCTCGCCTCGATGGAGATCCTCGACTCGCTGGCGGAGGAGATCGGCGAGCCGCCCGTCTACAAGAAGGCCGGGTATCTCTTCCTCACCGGCGATCCGGCGAAAGTCCAGGCGATGAAGTCGTCCGCGGACTGGCAGCGCGCGCGCGGCGTCTCCGTGGAGGTGCTCGACGAGCGCGCGGTCCGGGCGAGGGTGCCCTGGGTGGCGGGGCGCATCGCCGGGGGCACCTTCGGCGCGCGCGACGGATTCATCGATCCCGGCGGCCTGTGCAACTTCTTCCTCCGCGAGGCCACCCGCTCGGGCGTGGAGATCCGCTACGGCGCGGAGGTCAGCGCCATCGAGTGCGCCTCGGGCGCCTTCCGGCTGGCCACCGCCGCCGGCGAGGTCTCCGCCCGCGCCGTGGTCAACGCCGCGGGCCCCTGGGCAAGGCACCTGGCGCAGATGCTGGGCGTGGACCTGCCCGTCGTCCCCGTGCGCCGGCACCTGCTCATGACCGGCCCCTGCCCCGCGCTCCCCCCGCTCATCCCCATGACCATCGACGCGGACACCGGCGTCCTGGTCCGCCGCGAGGGCGAGCGGATCCTGATCGCGTACTCCAACCCCGACGAGCAGGCGGGCTTCAACACCACCTTCGACCCCGCGTTCGGGGAGCGCATCGCCGGCCCGCTCGAGGAGCGTTTCCCCGCCGTCTCGGACGCGGGCATCGACCTGCGCCGCAGCTGGTCAGGCCTCTACGAGGTCACGCCCGACCACCACGCCGTTCTCGGCCCCGCCCCCGAGGTCCCCGGCTTCTTCCTCGCCAACGGCTTCTCGGGCCACGGCGTGATGCACTCGCCGGCGGCGGGCCGGGCCATCGCCGAGCTGATCGTCCGCGGCCGCAGCGAGAGCGTGGACATCTCCGCCCTCTCCCTCGACCGCTTCTCCCGCGGCACCCTGATCCACGAGAAGATGGTCCTCTGATGGAGAGCCAGGTCCACGAGGCCGCGATCGTGGGAGCCGGGCCGGCGGGGCTGGCGGCCGCGGCGGCGCTGCGGGCCGAGGGAGTGCAGGCCCTGGTGGTGGACAAGGCCGCCGCGGTGGGATCGAAGTGGCGGGAGCACTACGACCGCCTGCACCTGCACACCGAGCGCGCCCTCTCCGGGCTGCCCGGCCTGCCCATCCCCCGCAAGCACGGCAAGTGGGTGTCGCGCGCGGGCGTGGTGGAGTACCTGGAGGAGTACGCCCGCCACCACCGGATCGATCTGCTCCTCTCCACCCCGGTGGAGCGGGTCGATCGCGAGAACGGCGCCTGGAAGCTCGCCACCCCCTCGGGCCCCGTGCGCGCGCGCGCCGTCGTCATCGCCGCGGGCTACAACCACACGCCGCACCTGCCCGACTGGCCGGGCAAGGACTCCTTCACGGGCGAACTGCTGCACTCGGCCCGATACAAGAACGCCGGGCGGTTCGGCGGCAAGCACGCGCTGGTGGTCGGGACGGGGAACAGCGGGGCGGAGATCGCCGTCGACCTGGTGGAAGGCGGCGCCGCCTCGGTGCGCATCGCCGTGCGCACTCCGCCCAACATCGTCCGCCGCGAGGTGGGGCCCCTCGCCACCCAGCGGCTGGGGCTCGCCTTGCGCTACCTCCCGCCCGCCATCGTCGATCCCATCGCCGGCTTGGTACAGCGGCTGACGGTGGGCGACCTCACCCCTTACGGGTTGCCGCCCTCGCCGCGCGGCACGTACACCCGGGCGCGGGAGGGGCAGATCCCCATCCTGGACGTGGGGCTGGTCGAACTTCTCAAGTCGCGGCGGGTGACCATCGTGGCGGCGGTGCGCGCCTTCGAGGGCCACGACGTCATCCTGGAGGACGGCCAGCGCATCCAGCCCGAAGTGGTCATCGCCGCCACCGGATACCTCCGCGCCCTCGACCGCCTGGTCGGGCACCTGGGCGTGCTCGATGCCCGGGGCGTGCCGCTCCCCCACGGGGGAAAGGCGCACCCCTCTGCCCCCGGCCTGTACTTCATCGGCTACACCAATCCCATCAGCGGCAACCTGCGCGAGATCGGCATCGACGCGCGCAAGATCGCCAGGGCGCTGGGCCGCTCGAGGAGGACCTGATGCCGTCGCTCACACGATTCTTCCACCCCGTGCTCCCCTCCTCCGCCTTGCGCCGCGATCGCCCGGCCGGGGTGCGCATCGGGGGAAGGACCTTCGCCCTCTTCCGCGACGCCTCCGGCGCGCCCGCCGCGGTCGCCGATCTCTGCCCCCACCGCAACGCTTCGCTCTCCGGGGCCGGGCGCGTGTGCGAAGGCAAGCTGGTCTGCGGCTATCACGGCTGGTCGTTCGACGCGCGCGGCAATGGCCGCTGTCTCTCCCAGCCGGCGCTGCAGAAGTGCGACACCGAGTCCTTCCAGGTGGTGGAGCGCTCCGGCTACCTCTGGCTGGCCGACCGCGGCGTGCCCGAATCCTCGCTGCCTTCGCTGGGCTGGGAGGGATTCAGCCTCGCCGGCTCCTTCACCCACCTCTTCGGCTGCCCGCTCCGGGTGGCCCTGGACAACTTCTCCGAGGACGAGCACTTCCCCACCGTGCACTCCCTGCTGGGCTGGGACGCGGCGGGCCTGGCCCAGGTGGAGTTCTCCGCCGGGAGCTTCGACGACCGCACCGAGGTGCGCTACCAGGGCCCGCAGCGCCGGCATCCCGTCCTCCCCATCTTCGGGGTCCAGCCCGGCGACCGCTACGTGAACGAGTGGGTGACCCGCTTCGACCCGGTCCACGCCGTCTTCACCTTCCGCTGGGAATCGCCGCAGGGAAAGCCGCGCCCCCTGGGCGTGCGCATCGCCGTGTTCATGGTCCCGGAGACGGAGGCCACCACCCGCTTCCACCTCTTCATCTTCACCAGCGTGGCGGAGGGATCGATCCTCCGCCTGCTGCTGCCGGTGGTGCACCGCGCGGCGCTCTTCATGGCCCGCCGGGAGGTGGCAGCCGACGCCGCCATTCTGCGCCACGTGCACACGGCCGAGTCGCTGGAGGGCCTGCGGCTGACGAAGTTCGACAAGCCGGTGATCCACAACCGCAGGCTGCTCGACGCCCTCTACTTCGGACGGCCGCCCGCCGCTGAAACCGCCGGGGCCCTCGTGTCACTGCTGGCATGACCCGGATTCTTCCTCTCCTTCTGCTGGTTTCCTCCGCCGCGGCCCTGGCGCGCGGCGACGACGACGAGCCCGCCTGGGTGGTGGTGCGCGGCGATCGCGGCGCCTCCATGCACGGCGACATGCGCGACCTGAAAGCCGCGCGCAAGTACTTCGACGAGTACGGGCCCGAGTACCTCTGGTTCCGCCGCGACGGCAAGGAATACGTGGTCCGCGACGGGAAGGTGATCGACCAGATCGACGAGGCCACCCGCCCCCAGGAAGAGCTGGGCAACGAGCAGGCGCGGCTGGGCAAGCGCCAGGCGGAGCTGGGACGACAGCAGTCCGAGCTGGGGATGAAGCAGTCGGAGCTGGGAATGAAGCAGGCGAGGCGGGCGATCGAGAACGCCCGCCGCGGGATGGAGGGAAAGAAGCCGCTGCCCCCGGACGAGGACGAGCGCGATCTGGAGAAGCTGCAGGAGTACCTCTCCAGCATGCAGGAGAAGCTGGGCCGCGAGCAGGAGAAGATCGGCCGCGAGCAGGAGAAGATGGGCCGGGAGCAGGAGAGGCTGGCGAAGCAGGCCCAGGGCAAGATCGAGGAGGTGATCGAGGCCTCCCTGAAGGACGGCGCCGCCCAGCGGATGAACTGAGCCGGTTGGACCATAGGAGAATTGCCAGCGCGTCGCGCTCTGCTAGCGATCCGCCCCTTGATCGCGCGACCCCACCTCCTGCTCACCGGCCTCCTCACCTTCTCGCTGGCGACGCGCGCGCAGGAGCAGGACGATTGGAGCGTCGAGCCTTCCCTCTACCTCTTCATCGCCGGGGTGAGCGGCACGGTGGGGGTAGGAGACATCGACGTCGACCTGGGCGGGCCCTCCACGGCAATCGTCCACGTCAACTTCGGCGCCATGGGCCGCGTCCGGGTGGGCTACGGGGCCTGGGCGCTGACCGCCGACGTGCTGTACGCCGATCTCGGGTTCACCAACGACCCCTTCAGCGGGAACGTGCAGGAGCTGATCGTCGAGCCCACCCTCGGCTATCGCATCGACTCCTGGCTGGAGCCGCTTCTGGGAGTGCGCTACGACCGGGTCGGCGGCGACCTCAGCGGCCCCTCCGGCAACGTGCGCGCCCGGACCGAGGGGTGGGTGGACCCCATCATCGGGGTCCACTTGATGATGTCGCCCACCGACAGCCTGAGCCTGCACTTCCGCGGCGACATCGGCGGCTTCAGCGTGGGCTCCAGGCTCACCTGGCAGGTGTACCCCTACCTGCGCTGGCAGTTCTCCAAGCCCGTCTCGCTGGAGGCGGGCTACCGGATCCTCTCCATCGACTACCAGCAGGGCGAAGGCAGCGACCGGATCAAATTCGACGTGCTGGAGCTGGGCCCCCAGATCGGGCTGACGCTCTCCTTCTGAACCTGGTCAGGCGGACGTCTTCGCAAGCGTGTTCGCGCCTTCGCGCGAACAGGCGGCGGGGAGCCGCTACAACAGGCCGTAGGAGAGCGAGTTGGCGAAGTCCAGGTGCAGCGTCATGTGCGTCTGGGGATTGTCGGTGAGCACGCTCACCACGGCGGTGAACTTGCCCGCTCCGTGGACCACGTTGTCCATGAGGAACTTGTTGGCCGCCGCGGCCCCGGCGATGGGCAACGAGTAGGTCTGCCCGCCCCCTCCGGCGGAAACCGGCAGGTAGTCGTGGAAGAGCAGCGCCTGGCCGATGTCGCCCACCTTGACGTCCTGCGATCCGTCGGCCGGCGCGCCCACCGCGCGGAAGAAGACGCTCCCGCTCTGCAGCTTCGTCGACGCGTTCCCCGTGTTGACCGAGGTGATGGAGACGGTCACCTTCTCCAGGTTGATGCCGTTGACGTTGCTCCTGTGGTCCTGGAAGTCCTTGTTGGTGGAGAAATCGATGTCCACGGTGCCGGTATAGGCGGCCTGGGCCGAGTCGATGGCCAGGTCGGCGCCTTTGTCCACATCGAAGCTGACGTCGAGGCAGGCGGTGAGGCCGACGAGCCAGGCCGTGAGAAGCAACTGGCGGGTATTCCGCTTCATTTTTTCTTTCCCCCGTTCCGGGAGGAGAGGGCCTCTGGCTCCCCTCCTCCCCTGCATTGAAAAGAACGACCGCGGGACCCGAAGTGACTCACCCCTACTTCTTCCCGAACAGGGAGGAGAACCAGCCCCCCTGCTTGCGCGCGTCGTGGTCCTTGAGCGTCTTCTCCACCACCTGCTCCAGCTCGCCGTTGTCGAAGAAGATGCCGTGGCAGTCGTCGCAGCGGTCGGCCCGGACCACGTCGTGCTGGTACTCGGTCATGGGGCCCGAGCAGCGCGGGCAGCGGATCTTCCCCGTGCCGATCTCGCTCAGGCGCCGGGCGGCGGCCGCCTCCGCCTCGCCGGCCCGCGCCTTCTCCCGCAGCGCCTCCAGCTCCCGCTTCGACTGGTCCAGGGAGCGGGCCTTCTCCGCCAGCTGATCGGTCCGCGCCTTCAGCGCTCCCCTCGCCTCCTGCAGCTCGCGCTCCAGCCCGCGCATCTTCCCGGTCAGGTCGCGCTGCTGCGCCTCCAGCTGGCCGGCACGCGCCTCCGCCTCCTTCATCCTCTCCTCCAGCTTCGGATCCGGGGCCTGGGGGGCGCCCACCTTCGCGGCGCCCTTCTTCGCCCCTCCCGTTCCGCCCTTCTTCGTCGCGGCCTTCGCGGCGCTCCTCGCTGGCATCGATAGACCCTCCCGGAGCGCAGTCTAGCCTGCAATTCCCTTCCCCTGCTCACAACCTAGCAGCCGGCACCACCTTTCCCCCCTTGAGCGCCCCTGCGCGGTGCCTCGATCCTGAACGTGCAGGGAAGGCTCGGGGGGGCCTGCGATGCGAACGCTCGTCGATCTGCTCCACGGCGGCGCCGCCGCCGCGTCCGCCATCCGCTCGGTCGAAGGCGCTCCGCCGCTCGCGTACGGCGAGCTCCGCGCGCTGGCGGAACAGACCATCCGTGACCTCAACGCCCTGGGGATCGGCCGCGGCGACCGCGTGGCGATGGTGTTGCCCAACGGGCCCACGGCCGCCAGCGCCTTCCTCTGCATCGCCGCGGGCGCAACCGCCGCGCCGCTCAGCCCCGGCCTCACCGCGGAGGAGCTGGAGTTCAACTTCGGCGACCTGCGGGCGAAGGCGCTCCTGGTCGCCCCCGGCTCTGCCCCCGAGGCCCGCGAGGTGGCGGCCCGGCTCGGGCTCGGCATCGTCGAGCTCGTCCCGCAGGCGGAAAGAGGCGCCGGCAGCTTCTCGCTGGATGCTCTCGCGCCCGCCGCCCCCGGCCCCTGCCTCCCGGGGCCGGCCGGCGAGGACGACGTGGCGCTGGTGCTGCACACTTCCGGCTCTACCGCGCAACCCAAGATCGTCCCGCTCCTGCAGCGCAACCTGTGCGCCTCCGCCCGGCACATCGTGGCCGCCTTGGGCCTCGGGCCCGAGGATGTCGGCCTCAACCTCATGCCCCTCTTCCACATCCACGGGCTGATGGCCGGGTTGCTCGCCCCGCTCTCCGCCGGCGCGCAGGTGGCCTGCGCCCCCGGCTTCAACGGGCTGAAGGTGTTCGAGTGGCTCGACCAGGTGCGGCCCACCTGGTACACGGCCGTCCCCACCATGCACCAGGCGATCCTCGCCCGGGCGCCCCGCCACCGGCCGCAGATCGAGCGCGCGCGGCTGAGGCTGGTCCGCTCCTCCTCCGCCTCGCTGGCGCCGCAGGTGATGCAGGAGCTGGAGGAGACCTTCCGCTGCCCGGTGATCGAGGCGTACGGGATGACGGAGGCCGCCCACCAGATGGCCTCGAACCCGCTGCCGCCCCTGGCGCGCAAGCCCGGCTCGGTGGGTCTGCCGGCGGGCCCCGAGATGGCCGTGATGGACGAGCGGGGGTCGATCCTCGCGCAGGGCCAGGTGGGCGAGGTGGTGGTCCGCGGGCCCAACCTGACGCCCGGGTACGAGGCGAACCCGGAGGCGAACGCGGCCGCCTTCCACGGCGGCTGGTTCCGCACCGGCGACCAGGGGGTGATCGGGGAGGACGGCTACCTGCGCCTGACCGGCCGGCTCAAGGAGCTGATCAACCGCGGCGGGGAGAAGATCGCGCCCATCGAGATCGACGTGGTGCTGATGGACCACCCGGCGGTGCAGCGCTGCGTGACCTTCGCCATGCCCCACGACAAGCTGGGCGAGGAGGTGGCGGCCGCGGTGGTGCTGCGCGAGGGCAACTCCTGCACCGAGCGGCAGCTGCGCGACTTCGCCGCCGGCCGGCTGGCGGATCACAAGGTGCCCCGCCACTTCGTCTTCGTCCGCGACCTTCCCCAGGGCCGCACCGGCAAGCTGCAGCGCATCGGGCTGGCCCGGAAGCTGGGGCTGATAGGCTAGATTGTCCGGCGGTGCCCGAAGACCGGTCGATCCTTTCCCGCCCAGCGGCTCCACCGGACGAGGTGGTCGCCTACGGCGGCGACGCGCTGCAGGTGGCCGACGTGCGGCGGGGAGGCGGGCGCCGCCCGCTGCTGGTCCTGATCCACGGGGGCTTCTGGCGGCCGGACATCGATCGCGCGCACACCGGCCCCATGGCCGCGGCCCTGGCCGCCTGCGGCTTCACCGTTGCCGCCATCGAGTACCGGCGGGTGCCAGGCCAACCGGGTCTCGCCGTGGAAGACATCGCGCTCGCGCTCTCGGTCCTGCCCGGGATGCTCCGGCGGCACGACGGACGCGTGCTGGCAATGGGCCATTCCGCGGGCGGACATCTGGCGCTCTGGGCCGCCTCGCGTCGACCTGTTCCGGCGCTGCGCGGCGCGCTGGCCCTGGCCCCCGTGGCCGACCTGGGGCTGGCGCACGATCTGGAACTGGGTGAGGGCGCGGCGCTGGCCTTCCTCGGCGAGGAGCCGGCCGGGCGCCCGGATCTGGATCCGAAGCGGATGCCCTCCCCGGCCATCGGGGTGACCCTGGTGCACGGAGATGAGGACGAGGTGGTGCCGATCTCGCTCTCGCAATCCTACTTGGAGGCGCATCCGCGGGCGCGGCTACAGAAGGTGCGGGAAGCGGGCCACTTCGCGGTGATCGATCCCCTCAGCGAGGCCTGGCCGACGGTAGTGAGTGAGCTGGAGCGCCTGGCGGAGTGAAGACCGGGGGCCGGCCAGAGCTGCGCCGGCCCCCGTGCGCCCGACTCAGTCGTCGTCGCGCTCGTGCCTGTCGCACCGGTGCTTCTTGGCCCAGCGCGCGTCCTTCGGATCGTAGACCTGGGGCTTGAGGTAGTCGTCCGGATCCACCATCCAGCGCGGCTCCGGCCGCTGCGCCGGCGTGAGCGGCGGGATCATCTGGTCGAGCTGTTTCAGGTACGCCACCTTGAAGTACAGCGACGAGGTGGGCAGCGCCGCGTTCGTCTGGTGGATGGGGATGTAGATCTTGGGCTCCAGCACGGCGCTGTTCTGGATGGGATCGCGCATGCCCGAGGTGGCGAAGCCGAGGCTGACGAAGGAGCCGAACTCGACGTCGGTCTCGGAAAGCGAGGCGATGCGGTTCTTCACGTTCTGGGAGATGTGCTCGGCGGGGAACATGTCGTCCCAGCAGTTCGGCGGGCCGTGGTCGAGGGTGCAGCCGTGGTTCAGGTCGCCGGTGGTGTTGTGCCAGACGAAGGTGAAGTGGTTCGCGGAGTGGACCACGAAATGGTAGTAGATGCTGAGCGGGCCGCCGATCCTTCCCAAGGAGGGGAAGGAGTGCGCCACGCCTGGCGGGTACATGTCGGGGTCGCGCGGGTCGGCGACGTTCTTCACCGGCGTGATGGGAAAGCCGGTCTCCGGGTAGGAAGTGCCGGAGTGGAAGTGGCGGAAGGCGGTGATGGAGATCAGCGGCTCGAAGTCGCGGATCTTCACCAGCTCGGCGCCCGGGTGCGAACCGGTCGAGGTCACATCGTGGCACTCCAGCGTCGATCCCGCTGGCAGCGCTCCGGTGGAGATGAGGCGCGGCATGTCGAGGGTCTGGAAGTCCGTGCAGGTCTCCGCCGAGGCGTAGACGGGAATCCCCAGCTTGGAGCCCAGCCAGGCGGCGTTGTCGGCGTGGTCGAAGTGGCCGTGGCCGATGAACGCCGCCTCTGGCGCGAGGCTGAGGAGGTCCTCGACGACGAACGGCGTCCGACCCGGAACCGTCTCCGCCCGGTGCACGTAGGTGTCGAGCACCAGCACGTGGCCCTTGACCGAGGCCGCCAGCGAGGCGTTGGTGATCCAGGAGAAGATCACCTTGCTCTTGTCGACCTTCCCGGTCTTCTGATCGACGTTTTCCGCGCCGAAGATCAGGGTGCGGGCCCGGATCAGATCCTCGGGGAGGGGATGGTGGTGGGCGGAGGCGCCGGAGGCCGCCAGCAGGGCGGCGAGCGCGCAGGTGGAAAACAGGCGGGACATGAAGCAAGACCTCCTTCTTCTCATTCGGTGGATGTGTGCTGCGGCGGAGGGAGCGGATCTTCCAGCGCATTTGGGCTACGCGCTGTCCGCGACGGGGATCAAGCAGCGCCGCGTCAAGATCGTTGCAGCTTCAAGGAGCGAGCTTCGCCAGCCGCTTCGCCGCGAAGGCGCCTTCCTGCGAGGACGGGAAGCGCTTCGCCAGCTCGTTCAGGAGCCGGTTGGAGGTGGCGCGGTCGCCCAGGTGCTCGTCGTAGACCCGGGCGGCCAGGAGCCACGCCTGCGGGGCGACGGGTCCCTGGGGCGCTGCGTCCAGGCAGCGGCGCAGGCAGATGGCCGCGATTTTCGGCTGCTTCCGCTCCAGGGCCAGCCGGGCCAGCTTCATCCACCGCTCCGGCGAGGCGGCCGCGGCGGCCAGCTTCGCTCCGTGCTGCTCGACCAGGGCAAGGCAGGCGTCCTCGTCGTTCCGGGCGATGGCCTTGACCATCTCGGCGGCCGGATCCGCCGGCGGTCCGGGCTCGAGCTCCAGCTCGATGGGCGCCCGCTGCGGCTCCTCGCGGGGAGGAGGAGGAGGAGGAGGGAGGGTCCCGCGCGGCTGCGCATCTCCCAGCGCCGGCACCAGGTAGCCCTCCTCGCCGCCGTACCCCAGCTCCGCCCCGCGCGAGCGGACCAGGAGGCCGATGCCGCGGAAGGCGACGAAGGCGAGCGCGAGCTTCTCGAAGTTCGTCACCGCGGTCCCGAGCAGGGGCAGCGAGAGAAGCCCCGGGTGCCCGAAGAGGCCCGAGAGCCACCCGAGCAGGGCGCAGACGGCGCAGAAGAGCACCAGCAGCACGTAGTCCTTCCCCAGCTTCGCCGCATAGAAGGCCAGCACCACCGGGTTCGCCGCGATCATCAGCGGCGTCTTCAAGGCGGAGGCGAGCAGCGACATGGGCGCGATGGCGATGCCGAGCAGCGCCAGCACCAACCGGATGATGCGGCGCGTGTCCCGCGGGGCGGGCGTCGACTCTTCCACGGCAGGCGCCCGCTCCTCGTCCTTTTGCGCCTGGACCTGCTCGGGCGAGGGCGGGGGCGCAGGCGAATCCTGGGGAATCACCTCGATGCCCGTGGGCGTCGACACCACCTTGGTGCCCCGGGTGACGCGGACGCCGGGGCCGCCGGGCTTGAGCGCGTCGTGGATGGCCTGCCGCTGCCGGGCGACTTGATCGTTCCTTGCGCCGGCGGTGAGGTTCAAGACCAGCGCCGGCAGCCAGATCCACGCCAGCGCCACCGTCAGGCGCAACGAGGGCCCGACGATGTCCTCGAAGAATCCCTGGAAGTCCTCGGGGCCGGGGAAGTCGTCGGCGCCCCGCGCGGTGTGGCGGACGACCTGGAAGAGATAGGCGACGATCACCCCCGTGGCCAGGGCCGTGCCCTTCCCGCCGGCGACGCCCAGCACGGTGGCCAGGACCGTGGAGGCGGCCATGCAGATCAGCCCCACGGGCGAGAAGGGCCAGCGGATGGCGGAAAGGAGGGCCTTCGCGCCGAAGGGCTCCACCTCGCCGCGGGAGACCTTCAGCTGGTGGGCGAATCCGCCGCAGCGGAGGCACACTTCCAGCTGGGTGGTGCCGGCGATCCTCCAGGCGACGCAGTCGGGGCAGAGCGTCGCGCCGCAAGCCCCGCAGCGCCAACCGGCAGGCTCGCCCTGGTGCTTTCCGCACTTGAGCGGCACGGGGAAAGGATGCCACAGGGGAGAGGGGGGCCCGAATTTTCAGCCGCCCGCGCAGCAGGCCTGGGCGAGGAACTTCCGCACCTCCGCCGCGAGCTCCTTGTCGTGGCCCAGCCAGAGGTGCCCGCCGCGCGGGTAGCCGATGAACTTCGCCCCCGGAATGTGCGCGGCGGTGTAGCGCGCGGGGCCGTACGTCCGGTACCCGTCGTCCTCCACGCTGGCGATCAGGGCCGGCGCCGCAATCTTCTCCAGCTCGTAGCGCCGCAGCGATTGCGTCACGAGCATCTCGTTGCGCAGGCCTTGCTCGCGCCGGCTGACGGGCAGGATGAGGTCGAGCATCTCGTAGGTGCGCTGCTGGTCTTCCGGCGATGCGCCTTTCACGTCCGCGAGCGGCGTGCCGAGGACCGATTCCACCATCGCCCCCCGGAAGAGGCGGGTGCCCGCCCAGAAGAGGAAGTCGGACCCGAGCGTGCGATCGAGGAGGACCTGCTGCGCGCGCGTCAGCCGGGAAACGGAGGACCGGTCGCTCCAGGCCAGGGGCACCAGCAGGACCAGGGCGGAGCACCGCTGCGCATGGCGCAAGCAGAACTGCATCGCCGATGGCGCTCCCGCCGATACCCCCACCACCGCCGCGCGGTCCACCCCCAAGGCGTCGAGCAGGCAGGCGTGGGCGTCCGCCTGGGCCTCCG
>Ga0335085_10011553_pt1 | contig 13085 bp, 11 predicted proteins | sample Lox_Sample_45_FD_206712 | JGI IMG/M metagenome (GOLD analysis project Ga0335085, IMG submission 206712) | Soil microbial communities from Loxahatchee National Wildlife Refuge, Florida, United States - Lox_Sample_4.5 | ecosystem: Environmental > Terrestrial > Soil > Wetlands | place: USA...
CGGGTGATGTCAAGAAGTACTACTCCAAACTCGACGTTGCGGTTGTGATTCCTCTGCGCTGACCGTCCCTCACTTCTGAGATCGGAGGGAGCAGTTACTTTCGTGGCCATTTGACCTCCGCGTGGAAAAGTCAGGGAACAATTTTGCCGATGAGATCACCGACGACCCTGATTATGAGCACGGCCAGGAGGGCACGGTGAGCAAGCAAGGCAAAAGGTCAAACAAGAGACGGGAAGAGCGGTTTTTGCTGGCAGTGATCGGCGCGGTGAAGTTGACAAACTCTGGACGCGTGGTGAAGACGCGTACGGTTAACATAAGCGGGTGTGGAGCGCTGGTCCAATTTGAGGAACCCGTTGAAGTGGCAATCGGCGACGCCTTGAGCTGCCAGTACTGCTTGCCGGAAGCCGTCGATGAATCGCTGCCGCAGTGGATTCAGGGAAGAGTTGTGCGTGTCGACGGTCCAACCGTGGCCATCAATTTTGAAGCCGGCGTTTTTCGCAACGCAAGCGCGGCAGCTGCCGAAGCCGGCCGGTAAAGCGCCAGAACGTCAACGAGTCTCCCTGGATCCGCTTCCGCGGTCGCATCGCGGGGACGCAATGAAACCCACCAGTCCTGCAACGAGGCGGGTAGTCACTTGATGAGCTTTTGCAACACCGCAGTGAGTTGTTCGGCCTGAAAGGGCTTCACAATCCAGCCTGTCGCTCCTGCCTTTCGCCCCGCATCCTTCTTTTCCGCCTGCGATTCGGTGGTGAGCATCAGAATCGGGACAAACGAGTAGCCGGGCAACTTGCGTACCTCTGAGATAAGCTGGATGCCGTCGACGTTCGGCATGTTGAGGTCGGTAATGATGAGGTCAAACTTCTCTTTGCCGGCTTTACTCAGGCCGTCCCGGCCATCTACCGCCTCGCCGACTTCGTAGCCGGCTTTCTGCAGGGTGAACTTGACCATCTCGCGGACGCTGGATGAGTCATCGACGGCTAAAATTCTCTTCATTTCATCCTCCTCGCCGGGAGCGGAGCAGCCTATGCTTACCGGCTTCCAGCTCAAAATAGTTCGACCGCGTTGCCGGTGAACGACGTCTGGGGAACGGGCGGGGGGGCTCCCGTTAGCGCGGCATGCATCACATCGCGTTCAATCTCGGTCGAGTAGAGGGCAGAGAAGAGTTGCTCGACCTCGGCAGCATCGTATCGCCTGGCGATGGTGGGGTCTCTTTTCTCGAGGTCGCGGGCGATCCTCTCCAATTCGTCGGTCACCGAGGTGAGGGCGCCGAAGGAGAAGTCGAGTTGACCACCGATCTGCCTGATGTCGGCTACCTGGCAGCGCAGGCGCCCGGTCAAAGATTCCATCGTCGTTGCCTCGCCGCCGACGAAGGCGGCTGTGGCGCGCACAGATTCGAGTGCCGTGCCGATTTTGGCTTGATCCTCGCGGACGCCCAGGCAACTGGCCTCGGAGAACGCCTCCATGGTTTCGCTTGTTTGCTTTGTAAGCGCCATGATTTGCGTCAGGGCGGAGTGAGACTGGTCGGTAATGCGATTCCACTCCGAGGAAACGTCCTTGACCAGGTTGGCGATCTCGGAGACGACCACGCCCTTGTTGCCCAGGCGGTCAGCCTCGACGTAGGAGTTATAGGTAAGAAGTTCCAGGCGCCTGCGGATATTCTGCGAGCGCTCCAGGTGTTCATGCACCAGCTTGAGCAGGGTGGAGATTCCTTCGAGGGCGTTCTGGATGCGGGTGCCGTAGTCCTGACTCTTCTGTTGCAGTTGCTCGATGCGGGTGAGTTGGGCGGAAAGTTCTCCTTCCTGGCGCAGCACCATGCTTCCCAGAGCCGCTACTTCGGAAGCACTTAACCGCTCGATGGCGCCGGCGCATTGCTCGACCTGCGCAATCCAGGCTCCGATGACCGCGGAAATATTCTTGAGCTGGCTGGTCTGAATGGCGATCCCGCCATAAACGGAAGGAAGGCCGTCTGGTTGGTCTGTTCCGGCCAGACGAGTGGAGATGAGGGCAATCGCCTGCATCACATGTTCGATCTGCTGGCGCGTAATGTCGTGCGCCTGGATGGCCGCCACCACCCCGTTGATCTGCTGGGAAGCCCGCTCGACGCAGCTCTCGAAGTTGACAGGAACCTCCGCCAGCTGAACCAGGCTGCCATGAATGACTTCGACCGTCCGGCGGACCTCGGCCTCGATGCGGGCCAGTTCGTTCTGCAGCAAAGGCAGGTTCAGGCCCAGCTCAAAGCGGATTTTCTTCACCGTGTGCTCACAATCGCTGGTGTGACTGCTGAGCTCGCGAGTCTGTTCGGCCACAAACCGGGAAAAGGAAGACAACTCCCGCGAGAGGAAGTGGAAGGCGCCTCCGGCCCCGCCGAGTTGTGCCGCCTCAACGCTCGTCAGCACACTCAGTGCTTTAAGGTGGAAGGCAATGGCCTGCTGCTGATGGGCGACCGTCATCAACTGCGCCAGCAAACCCTCTTCTTGGCGCAACGTGGCCTCGATGGAGGTGGCCGCTTCGATCCGATGAGTCAGCACGGGCTGTATCGAAGCGCACAAGGATTGCACCTCGGCAAGGATAGTGGCGACCCCCTCGTGTTCAACCCGGCTGACGATGCTGGAAGCCTGTTGCAGCACCGCGTCGGTCTGGGCTGCGAGGCTACGGAAGCCTTGGGTCAGCGATACGATGTGACATTCACCCGCATGCGCGAGGTTGTTGAGGCTACTCCGCGCCTGGTCCAGAGCTTCGAGCCATGATGACGGGGGGGCCATCTCTACGGACCTCGATGGTTCAGGCATCAGCTTCTCCGCGACAGTGCGTGATGATGGCGCTCGAAATCGCCGGCAGGGGAAGAATGTGGTCGACGGCGTGGCGCTTGATGGCTTCGTTGGGCATGCCAAAGACGACGCAAGTTTCTTCGTCCTGTGCCAGCGTAATCGCACCGGCCTCCTTCATCTCAAGAAGACCGTTGGCGCCGTCATCGCCCATGCCGGTCATGATCACTCCCACCGCATTCTGTCCGGCGTAGCGGGCGGCGGAGCGGAAGAGCACATCGACCGAGGGCCGATGGCGCGAGACTAAGGGGCCGTCTTTGATATCCACGTAGTAGCGGGCCCCGCTGCGTTTGAGCAGCATGTGGTGGTTGCCCGGGGCGATGAGAGCGCGACCGCGGATGACCGTGTCATTGGGTTCCGCTTCCTTGACGGTGATCTGGCAAAGACCGTCGAGACGGCGGGCGAATGCCCGGGTGAACATTTCCGGCATGTGTTGAACGATCACCAGTCCGGGGGCATCAAGCGGGAGCGCCTCGAGCAGCACACGCAACGCCTCGGTTCCTCCCGTAGAGGCGCCGATCGCGATCACTTTGTCGGTAGTCTCAATCATGGCCCTGGTGGGCCGGGCCAGCACCGAGTCGGCGGTGAGCTTGGGCTCGACCAGATGAGGCACGATGGGCCGCACGCGCGCCGCAGCCGCGGCTTTCACCGCCTGGCAGAGCGTGACCCGCGCTTCTTCGAGAAACTGCCGGCTGCCCACCCGGGGTTTGGTGATGATATCCACCGCGCCGTATTCCAGCGCTTTGAGCGTGCTCTGTGCGCCTTCCTCCGCCAAACTGGAGCAGATCACCACCGGGATGGGGTGCTGGGTCATGATTTTCTGCAGGAAGGTGAGGCCATCCATGCGTGGCATCTCGATGTCGAGAGTGATGACGTCGGGGACCTCCTGCTGCATGCGCTCGGCCGCGATGAAAGGATCGGCGGCCGTGTCAAGGATCTCGATCTGCGGATCGGAAGAGAGCACATCGCTCAGTGTCTGACGTACCAGCGCCGAGTCGTCGACGATCAATACGCGAATCTTCGGCTTGCTCATGGGGTTCTTCTCTGACGGCGATGCGGTTGGTTTTTCTCCGGGAGCGGGTGCGAGAGACGGCGAACCAGGACGTCTCCGGTTCCGGTATGAAAGCGAATGGTGCGGCCCACCTGTCCTCCTATATCGGTGGCCAGCACCGCCAGCCCTTCTTCCTGCAACGTCTTGAGCGCCGCATCGCAGTTCTGGCGACCGACGGTGGGACGACGGATGGCGCCTTGGGCGACCGGAAGCACGTCAGCTCCGCCGAACACCTTTACCTGCAGTTCCTGAGGATAGGCGCCCAGTGCGCTCAGCTGCCGCACCAGATCGCGGACGGCGAAATCCACATAGCGGAAGGCATCTTCCGCGGCCACGTCCCGGGGGCACTCGGGCAAAACGCCGTGGCACAGGGCGCCAAGGCGCAGGCGCGGACTCCACAGCGTCACCCCGACGCAGGAGCCGAGTATGGTCTTCAGGATGGCGGGATGACGCGCCAGGTGATACTCGCCGGGCTGAAGATAAATCTGCACGAGCCTAATGTCCGCGCCGTCCATGCTGTTTCCTGTAAAGGGCCGGAGCCACCGGCACCAGCGGAACGTCCATCTGGTGCAAGCTCTCGGAATGACCCACGAAGAGATGGCCGCCTTCGACCAGTTGCTGGCAGAGGCGGCGGAAGAGCTGCTCCTGGGTAGGCCGGTCAAAGTAGATCACCACGTTGCGGCAGAAGATCGCGTCCGCCAGATCGGAGAACCCGAACTCTTCCATGAGATTGAGGCGGCGGAACTCGATCATGCGCCTGAGTTCAGGGACTACCCGGACCAGGTGATTTTCGCGGTCGCGGCTGTGCAGGAAATACTTACGCCGCAGTTCGGGGGCCACTGGTTGGATCGCCTCGGCGGAAAACACCGCGCGCTCGGCTTTGGCGAGCACCGCCGTCGAGATATCGGTGGCCAGGATGCGGAAGCGAAATCCGGGATGAGTCGAGGCAAATTCTTTCAGCACCATGGCCAGGGTGTAGGGTTCTTCTCCGGTGGAACAGCCGGCGCTCCAGATCAGCAGCGGGCGCCGGCTTGCCATCTGCCGCATGAACTCGGGGAGCAGGCTGGCGGCGAGGTAATCGAAATGTTTCTTCTCGCGGAAAAAGTCGGTTTTATTGGTGGTGACAGCGTCGATCAGGTGGATGATCTCCTCCTGATCCTGACCGCCGAACAGATACTCGCAGTAGTCGCGATACGAGGCGAGGTCGAAGTGCGCCATGCGCCGCTTGAGGCGACCCTCGAGCATGACCTTCTTTTCTTCGGTCAGGTGAATGCCCGATTGCTCGTAGATCAGCTTGCACAGGCGTCCGAAATCGCCAGGCGAAAGCGTGTTAGTCTGCTCATTCATAACACGGCCCTGCGGCCTCGCGCCGGCTTAAGCGGTGGCCTCGGCCACGGCGCTGCCCTCGGTGTTACGCACGGCGGAAAGCTCTTCCGCGGAGAAGACGCGATCGATGTCGAGAATCATGATGAACAGCGAATCGCGTTTGCCCATGCCCTTAATGAAGTCAGTGCGAATCTGGGTGCCGATGCGGGGTGCGGGCTGGATCTGGTCGGGCTCGAGATCAATGACTTCCTCGACCGAATCGGCAAGTGCTCCGATGACCACGGCCTCGCCCTCGAGCAGTACCTCAACGACAATGATGCAGGTGTTCTTGGTGCGCTCGGTCTTCGACATTTGAAAACACAAGCGGAGGTCGACCACTGGCACGACGCTGCCCCGCAGGTTGATGACACCGCTCATGAACTCCGGCGTGCGCGGGATCTGGGTGATGCTGGTCAGGTCGAGCACTTCACGGACCTTGGCCACGTCAATGCCGAAGACCTCGTTGCCCAGCTTGAAGGTGAGATATTGTCTGGTCTCGGTAATTTCGCTGACGCTCATAGATCAATCTCCTTTATGGCAAGCGGATGGGGCACGCCCGCACCGGGCGCGCCCGCGCCCATCAATAGCGTTCGAACTCCTTGTCGAGGGCGTCGCCGTCCTCTTTCAGCTTCAGTGAGACCCCGCTTTTGGGAGCGGCCTTGGCGGCGTGGCCGTTGGGCTTGACTGCCTTGGGGGAGGCTTCGGCCGGGCGAGCCGCTCTGGGAGCGGCGGCCCGGGGTGCGGCCACGCCTGGCTGCTCGCCGGTGCGGAAGAACCCGAGGGCGCTCATCAGCTGATCGGCTTGCCCGGTGAGTTCCTCGGTCGTCGAGGCCATCTCTTCAGAAGCTGAGGCATTCTGCTGGATGACTTTCTCCAGCTGCTGCAAGGCCTTGTTGATCTGGTCGGCGCCGGTGTTCTGCTCCTTGCTGGCAGCGGTGATCTCCTGCACCAGTTCGGCCGTCTTCTGGATGTCGGGTACCAGTTTGTCGAGCATCTCTCCGGCTTTCTCGGAGACCTTGACCGTGGTGCCGGACAGTTGATTGATCTCTCCTGCAGCCTTCTGGCTGCGCTCGGCAAGTTTGCGGACCTCGGCGGCAACCACGGCAAACCCTTTGCCGTGCTCCCCCGCGCGCGCGGCTTCGATGGCGGCGTTGAGCGCCAGCAGATTGGTCTGGCGGGCGATCTCCTCGATGATGGAGATCTTGTTGGCAATCTCCTTCATCGCGGTCACGGCTTCGGCCACGGCCCGGCCGCTTTCCTGCGCATCCTTGGCCGACTTGTTGGCGATCTTGTCGGTCTGCTGCGCGTTGTCGGCATTCTGCTTGATGTTAGAAACCATTTCTTCCATCGAGGACGAAGCTTCCTCGGCGGAGGCGGCCTGGGAGGTGGCACCATTGGAAATCTGCACCGAGGCGGTACTGATCGACTGGCTGGCGGCGCTGACTTCGCCGGCGATATTGCGAATCTCGCTGACGGTGCGGGTCAAGTCGGTCACCATGGCGCGGAGAGCCTGCATGAGCTTGTCTTGCGCCGAGCGCTCCTCGAGGCTGACGGTGAGATTGCCGCGCGAAATCTCGTCCGCCGCGTGGGTAATCTCGTTCATGGCCGCGATCAAGGTGTTGAGGTTGTTCTTGATGGTGTTGAAGTCGCCGTGATAGGTATCGGTGATCTGCGGCGGCACATCGCCCTTGCTGATACGATCCACGTACTCCGCCGCCACATTCAGAGGGGCGATGACGGCGTCGAGGACGCTGTTCACCCCGCGCACGATATCCGCGTAGGCGCCGCGGAATTGGTCGTGCTGGCCGCGTTCGGAGAGTTTTCCCGCTTTAGCGGCGTCACTGAGGCGGGCAAGTTCCTTCTGCAGTTCCTGCAGTACCATCGCCACGTTGTTGACTGCCTGCTTCATCTTCTCGTGATCGCCCTTGTAGGTCTGGGCGATGAGTTCATCAATCTTGCCGCCGGAGATCTGGGCCAGGATGCGGTTGCCTTCCCCGATGGGCAGCAGGATGGCATCGAGCATGGTGTTCATACCTTTCACGATGCCAGCGTAAGCACCCTGGAATTGTTCGGGCTTGCCACGTTCGGCGAGTTGGCCCTCTTTGGAAGCTTCGGTCAAGCGCGCCAGTTCTCTCTGCAAACCCTGCAGAACCACGGCCACGTTGTTGACCGCTTGCTTCATCCTCTCGTGGTCGCCCTTGTAGGTCTGGGCGATGAGTTCATCAATCTTGCCACCGGAGATCTGCGCCAGGATGCGGTTGCCTTCCCCGATGGGCAGCAGGATGGCATCGAGCATGGTGTTCATGCCTTTCACGATGTCGGCGTAGGCACCCTGGAACTGTTCCGGCTTGCCACGTTCGGCGAGTTGGCCCTCTTTGGAGGCTTCAGTCAGGCGTGCCAGTTCTTTTTGAAGGCTCTGCAGAACGACAGCGACGTTGTTGACTGCCTGCTTCATCTTCTCGTGATCGCCCTTGTAGGTCTGGGCGATGAGTTCATCAATCTTGCCGCCGGAGATCTGGGCCAGGATGCGGTTGCCTTCCCCGATGGGCAGCAGGATGGCATCGAGCATGGTGTTCATACCTTTCACGATGTCGGCGTAGGCGCCCTGAAACTCATTTGTCCGGCCACGCTCGGAGAGCTGGCCTTCCTGGGCGCAATGCGTGAGGCGGACCATCATTTCCTGGAAGTGCTGGAGCACGGTGGCAACTTTGTTGACGGCGACTTTCATTTTCTCGTGGTCGCCCTGATAGGTCTGGGTGATGAGTTCGTCGATCTTGCCGCTGGAAATCTGGGCCAGCACGCGGTTCCCCTCTGCGATGGGCAGCAGGATGGCGTCGAGCATGGAGTTGACGCCCTGCATCATCTCGCGGCAGACGCCTTCAAAGTTCTCCGGCTTGGCGCGCTCACTGAGGCGTCCTTCCTGCGAGGCTTCCACCAGGCGAAGGATTTCCTGCGACACCAGCAGGAGTTGGGTATCGTCGCCGTGGGAGGAGGCAGGCAGGTTTTTCTTTCCGTTCTGCCCGTTGCTGGCGGAACGAGGGGCTTTGGTTTTGTCCACTACGGTTGTGCTGGTCATAAACTTCTTCTCCTTTGAACTCAAGATTCCTGGTATGGCTGCTGCCTCGGGCCGCGCAGCGGCGAGCCCGGATGCAACGAGCCATTGCGGATCACGTTGTGTGCCAGGCGGTGCAAGTCGAGGATCAGCGCGACTGAGCCGTCGCCCAAGATGGTGGCTCCCGACAACTCGGTCACGCTGCGAAATAAGCGGCCGAGATTCTTGATGACCGTCTGGTTGTCGCCCAGAACCTCATCCACTACGAATCCGAAGCGGCCGTGCTCGGTCTCCGCCACCATGACTTGTTCGCGCTCCTGGTGGGTGCCGGGGATCTGCAGATATTCGCTCAGCCGAACATAGGGAACGATTTCGCCGCGGATATTGGCGAGATGCTTGCCGTTGGCCGCTTCAATATCCTGGCGGCTGAGTTCCACGCACTCGACGGTGTTGGCGAGGGGCATCACGAAGCGTGTGTCTCCGACCCGCACCAGCAGGCCGTCGATGATGGCCAGGGTCAAGGGAAGGCGGAGCGTGACCGTGGCTCCTGCGCCCGGCTGGCTGCTGATCTCGATGCTTCCGCGCAGGGATTCCACGTTTTTGCGCACCACGTCCATACCTACGCCTCGCCCCGAGAGGTCGGTAACCTCGCGAGCTGTGGAAAATCCCGGCGCCATGATCAGCGAGAACACCTCGGAGTCATTCAGCCGGGCGTCGGGCGAAATCAGTCCTTTTTCGAGCGCACGGCCGCGCACCGCTTCCCGGTCAATGCCGCGGCCGTCATCGGATACGCTGACCAGCACCTGAGCGCCCGCATGGCGCGCGGAGAGATGAACGGTCCCGGTGGCGGGCTTTCCGAGCGTGGCGCGGACTTCCGCCGGCTCGATGCCGTGGTCCATGCTGTTGCGGATCAGGTGCATCAGCGGATCGCTGAGCTGATCGATGACTGTCTTGTCGAGTTCAGTATCGGCGCCTTCGAAAGTCAGCTCGACGTCCTTGTGAAGCGTCTGCCCCAGGTCATGTACCAGACGTTTGAAACGCTCAAAGGCCGGACGCAGGGGCACGGTGCGCATTCCCATGGAGGTTTCGCGCAGGGAAGAGGTAAGGCTCTCAATCTCCTCGGAGACGGCCTGAAGCTCGCGATCATCGCGGCGCCCGGCCAACTCCCCGAGATGTGCCTGTACGGTTACCAACTGACCGACGAGGTCCACCAGTTGGTCGAGCTTGGCCGGGGCCACCCGAATGCTGGAGGCGTTCTCCTTGTCGTAAGCGCGGCGGCCGGGGTGGCGGCGGCGTTCGCCGAGTGGAGTCAGTTCCACTGGCGGAGTCGCCACCGGCTCGACCTTTAGCTCGCACGCATCCTGCACGAAGATGAACACGTCGAGGATGGCGTCGGCGGTGGTCTTGCCGTGGAGTAACAAGTCCCAACCCACATAGCAGCGCTCGGGATCGAGGTCGCCGAGGGGCGGAATGGCGGTGGTGACAGCGGTGGCTTTGAGGGTTCCCATCTGGGCGAGTTCGCGGAGCAGCAGCAGGGGATTGCCTCCGTAGCGAATCAACTCGGGACCAGGGGAGAAGCGGATGTGCCACTCGCGCTCTTCGCCAGCGGGAGATGCCGGCGGGGCGGATGCCGCTTCGGCCTTCGGTGCCGACGCTGCCGGCGGTGTTCCCATGAGCTCCCGCAGCTTGAGCAACAGGGTCGTACCCGCGGCAGCATCGGCGGGATCGCCGCCACTGGCCTCCTGCAACATGGACTTGATCTGGTCGGTGGCCGACAGAGCCAGTGCAATAAGCTCGGAGCTCACGTTGAGGTTGCGGTTGCGCACCTGGTCGAAGGCGTTTTCGAGGTGGTGGGTAAATTCGGCGATCGCGGTGAAGCCGAACATCGCCCCCGACCCCTTGATGGTGTGCAGGGCCCGAAAAGCGCGGGCGACGAGGTCTGCGTCCTCGCGGCTCTTGTCGAGCGCCAACACTGCCGACTCGAGCTCGAGCACGATCTCGCGCGCTTCCTCCAGATATGCCTGCTGGTACTTATCGAGCATTGCCGCTCCCGGTGGATGACGCGGGCAGGACGTCGGAGCGGGCGGAGCTGAGAAAGTCGTCGAAGCCGGCATCGCGAAGGGTGCGGCTGAGGTTCTTTGGAACCGGGCCGTTTACACGCAACCGTACGCCCTTCTTGGCGGTATCGTGGAAAGCCGCCCAGAGCAACTGGATGGCGGAGATGTCGAGATCGCTCACGCCCGCCAGGTCGAGCTGGATCGTCTTGCCAGAGGCGATCATCTCAAGCAGGGTGCGCTTCAACTCCGACGAGACGTTGATGTCGATCTCGCCGTCGAGCTTGAGCGTGCACTGAGCGTCATGGGTATCGAGTGCGATGGCCAAGCCGGACTCTCCTGGACCGTGCCTTGCGACCGGACGGCATGGGCCTTGGTTTAGACGGGATCGGCGGAGGAACTGCAATCGCACCGTCTCCCGCACCTGTGGTTATCGTCAGCAGGGCGGGCCACCTTTAGAAGATTGTGGGCCGCTCGGTCACCATTCTCCCGATGAGCCGGCTGCCCTGCGAAGCTAAAGTTTCGCTTAGTGCTCGACGATGCTTTGCCATGCGGGCCGAAATCTGCCCGCACGAAAGGGAGCAGACAAAAGAACACTCGTACTACGGCAAGCGCTTGACTCCTTCGCATGGGTGCAGAATTCAATTCCGAGGGATCCCGCAGGTGGGACAAGACGGCAGGCCCGAGGAAGCGGGTGCTGGTGGCTGATGACCAGGCGAGTGTGCGCTTATGGCTGGAGAATCTGTTGAGTGGGTGGGGCTACCAAGTCGTTTGCGCCGCGGACGGCCGCGAGGCTCTGGGAATTTTGCGCCAGAGCGACGGTCCCTCGCTGGCGATTGTGGATTGGGTGATGCCGATCATGGACGGGACCGAAGTGTGCCGTCAGGTGCGGTCCATGCCAGGGCCCAGTTACATTTACATCCTGCTGTTGACTTCGAAGAGCGAACAAGCCGACATGATCGAGGGGCTGGGGAGTGGCGCCGACGATTATCTGAAGAAGCCATTTGATCCGCTCGAGCTCAAGGCTCGTCTGGAAGTCGCCAGCCGGATCGCGGTCGAAAAAACTTTGCGCGACAACGAGCAGCGTTTTCAGGCGGCCGCGACGCTAGCCTCGGCCGGATTGGCGGTGGCGGATTTGCAGGGACGGCTGCTTGAAGTCAACGATGGTTTTTGTCAGTTTCTCGGCTACTCCCGGGAGGATCTGCTGCGAAAAACCGTCTTCGACATCTGCCACCCTGACGATCTGGCCGGGACCCGGATTCGATTCGCCCGGTTCAATCTTGGCAATGCTTCCTTCAGCCTGGAGCGGCGCTACGTGCATCGTTCCGGCGGGACGGTGTGGGCTCTGTTATCGGTCTCCTACGTACGACACGGGGATGGCACTGCAGATTATGTTGTGGCACAAACTCAGGACATCACCGCGCGGAAACTCGCGGAAGAAGGACTACGGCGGAGCGAAGCGTTATTCCGTGCCATTACCGAAAACGCCGCTGAACTGATCCGGGTGCTGGAACGGGATGGCATGATCCGCTACGTCAGCCCATCGCACGAGCCGGTTTTGGGATACTCGGCCCGGGAACTGCAGGGCATCAACTGCCTGGATGAGTTGGTATACGCCGAGGACCGTCCCGCGGCGCGGCGCTGGACGCAGGGGCTGGTGGAGACCGGGCGTGCCGAACCCACACAGTTTCGCTATGTCCACAAAAATGGCTCCATACGGATGCTGGACTGCAGCGGCGGGGTGATTCGCAACGGGCAGGGGGAAGTGGAGGCGCTGGTGGTCACTTCCCGTGATATGACCGAACGAAAACTGCTGGAATCACGCCTGCAGCAGGCGCAGAAACTGGAGGCGCTGGGTCAGTTGGCGGCGGGAATCGCGCATGAGATCAACACTCCGGCCCAATATGTGCTCGACAACACGATGTTCATTCAACGTGCCTGGGGGGAGGCGTCACGCCTGGTAACCGCGGCGCGCGAAATCCTGGCGGGCAGCGCGCCCGGAGCGATGGCGGAATTCGACCGGGTATGGCAGGAGAACGATTTTCCGTATCTGAGCCAAGAGGTCCCGCGCGCTCTGGAGGAGAGCCTGACCGGATTGCAGCGGCTGGCGAGAACGGTGCAGGCGATGAAAGAGTTCTCCTGCTCCTGCCCCCAACAAAAAGAGCCTCTCGATCTGAACCGAGCGATTGAAACCGTCATCGCGGTCTCGCGCAACGAGTGGAAATACGTGGCCGAGCTTGAAACCCGTCTGGACAAGAGTCTTCCTCCCGTGCCTTGCCTGGCCAGCGAATTCAACCAGGCAATCTTGAGTATCCTGATCAACAGTGTCCAGGCCATTGCGGAAAAGGTGAAAGGCAAACCCGGCGAGAAGGGGCTGATCCGGGTCATGACCCAACGCCGCGATCCCTGGGCGGAGATCAGCATTCAGGATTCGGGGGTGGGGGTCGCAGAGTGCATCAGGGATAAGATCTTTGAGCCCTTCTTTACCACCAAGGAGGTGGGTTCCGGAACCGGCCAAGGACTCACCATTACTCACTCGGTTATCGTGCAGAAACACGGCGGACAGATGTGGTTTGAAAGTGAACCGGGAGAAGGAACCACCTTCATTATTCGCCTTCCGCTGCAGAGCAAAGGCTGAAACGCGACTGGCTATATGACTTCGCTCCAGCGGCGGATGCCCTCCCGGATCGCGTTTTCACTCAGACGGGAATATCCCAACATGATTCCGGGTCGCAGAG
>Ga0335085_10011554_pt1 | contig 13085 bp, 14 predicted proteins | sample Lox_Sample_45_FD_206712 | JGI IMG/M metagenome (GOLD analysis project Ga0335085, IMG submission 206712) | Soil microbial communities from Loxahatchee National Wildlife Refuge, Florida, United States - Lox_Sample_4.5 | ecosystem: Environmental > Terrestrial > Soil > Wetlands | place: USA...
AAGCTGATCGAGCGGATGCTCGCGGCGGCGCTGCTCGTCCTCGCCGCCCGGCTGATCCTCGCTGCGTAGTTGACCGAATCGGCGATCGGGCCGGGCGCCGATGGCGTCGGCGCGGCGGCGGGCAGAGATGACGGGCACCACGTCCGGAGGTGTCGCCATGCGCGCCAGGAGATTCGCCGTCGTCGTCTTCGCCGTCCCGGTCGCCGCGTACCTCGCGCTGCTCGTGCTCGTGGCCGCGCTGTGGATCAGGCCGCCGGCGATCGGCTGGATCGGCCTCGCCGTCGTCGCGATCGTCTCGACCGCGATCGGCGTCGCCGCGTACGTCCTCTTCCCGCGGATGAGCGTCAACGCCGATCCGGTCGCCGCGCCCGAGCGCGGGCGCCTGCTCGTGCTCGTCGACGCGCACTGCACGGCGCGGGAGATCACCGACACGGTCGCGGCGCGGCTCGCCGGACGCGACGCCGACGTCCTCGTCGTCGCGCCCGTGCTCCCGACGCCGTCCCACTACGTCGCCGTCGACGAGGCGCACGCGCGGGACGAGGCGGGCGCCCGGCTCGACGACGTCCTCGGCGAGCTCCGCCGCGCGGGGGTCTCCGCCTCGGGGCGCGTCGGGACCGACGAGCCGGTGCAGGCGCTCGGCGACGCGCTCGCGGACTTTCCCGCGGCCGAGGTGCTGATCGTCACGCCGGGGGAGGGCAGCTGGCTCGAGCGCGACGTCTTCGAGCGGGCGCGCCCGCTCGCGCCGGTCGTCGAGCGCGTGACGCACACGAACGGAGGCAAGCCATGACGAACGTGAAGGAGCTCGACCTCGCGGGGCCCGGCATCGGCAGCTACGAGGAGCTGGCGCTGGTGCTGCCGCGGCACTACGAGCCGCTGCTCTCGCCGAAGGAGACGATGCAGGCGCTCTACGCCGCGAAGCGACTGATCGAGGACCGGCTCTGCGCGGAGCTCGGGCTGACGATGGTGCAGGTGCCGCTGATCGTCGACGCGGCGAGCGGCGTCAACGACTACCTCGACCGCGACGGCTCGCGCACGCCGATCCGGTTCCACATCTCGAACGACCGCGACGTGCACCCGGTCGAGGCCGAGGTCGTCCAGGCCGCGACGAAGTGGAAGCGGATGGCGCTCGCGCAGTTCGGCATGGAGCCCGGCGAGGGGCTGCTCACCGACATGCGCGCCGTGCGCAAGGACTACTTCCTCGACCACGACCACAGCGCGTACGTCGACCAGTGGGACTGGGAGCGCGCGATCACGCCGCAGGAGCGGACGCTCGACCATCTCACCGAGACGGTGCGGGCGATCTGGCGCGTGCTGAAGGAGGCCGAGACCTTCCTCCGCGACGCGTTCCCGCCGCTCGCCGACTCACGCTATCCGGAGCTCCCGGACGAGCTCGCGTTCGTGCACGCGGAGGACGTGCTCGCGGAGTGGCCGGACCTGCCGCGCAAGCAGCGCGAGACGATGCTCCTGCAGCAGCACCCGGCGGTGTTCATCTACGGGATCGGGTGGCCGCTCGCCGACGGGTTGCCGCACGAGCTCCGCGCGGCCGACTACGACGACTGGTCGACCGAGACGACCTCCGCGGACGGGCGGCCGATGCACGGCCTCAACGGCGACATCCTCGTCTGGAACCCGGTGACGGAGCGGCGGCACGAGCTCACGTCGATGGGGATCCGCGTGACGAAGGACTCGCTGCGGCGCCAGCTCGAGCTGTCCGGCCAGCTCGACTTCCTCGACCTGCCGTACCACCGCGCGATCGTCCACGACGAGGTGCCGCTCTCGATCGGCGGCGGCATCGGCCAGTCCCGGACGATGATGCTGCTCCTGCGGACGGCGCACCTCGGGGAGGTGAGCGTCACCGTCTGGCCGCGCGTGCTGAAGGAGCTCTGCGCGGATCGCAACATCCACGTCCTGGAGTGACCGGGAGCGCGTCGTGCAGAAGGTCGTCGTCATGGGCGCGGGAGGCCGCGACTTCCACGACTTCAACCTCGTCTTCCGCGAGGACGCGGACACGCGCGTCGTCGCGTTCACGGCCGCGCAGGTCCCCGGGATCGACGAGCGCGTCTATCCCGCCTCGCTCGCCGGGCCGCTCTATCCGGACGGGATCCCGATCGTGCCGGAGGAGCGGCTCGCCGAGCTGATCCACGCCGAGGCGGTCGACGAGGTCGTGCTCGCCTACTCGGACCTGGCGCACGAGGAGGTGATGCACAAGGCGTCGATCGCGCTCGCCGCGGGCGCGGACTTCCGGCTGCTCGGGCCGCGCTCGACGATGCTGCTCGCGACGAAGCCGGTCGTCTCGGTCACCGCCGTCCGCACCGGCTGCGGCAAGAGTCAGACGAGCCGTCGGATCGGAGCGCTGCTGCGGGCCGCCGGGCTCCACGTCGCCGTCGTCCGCCATCCGATGCCGTACGGCGACCTCGAGTCGATGCGCACGCAGCGGTTCGCGTCGCTCGCCGACATCGACGAGTCGCATCCGACGATCGAGGAGCGCGAGGAGTACGAGGCGCCGGTCGCGCTCGGCATGACCGTGTACGCCGGGGTCGACTACGGCGAGATCCTCGCGCTCGCCGAGGCGGAGGCGGACGTGATCGTCTGGGACGGCGGCAACAACGACTTCCCCTTCTTCGCGCCGGACCTCTCCGTCGTCGTCGTCGATCCGCTCCGCGCCGGCGACGAGCTCGCGTACCACCCGGGCGAGGCGAACCTGCTGGGCGCGGACGTCGTCGTCGTCAACAAGATCGACAGCGCCGAGCTCTCGCAGCTGGAGACGGTGCTGAGGGACATCCGGCTCGTCAACGCGGACGCGCACATCGTGCTCGCGCGCTCGCCGGTGGAGCTCCGCGACGGGCCGCCGCTCGAGGGCCGGCGCGTGCTCGTCGTCGACGACGGGCCGACGCTGACGCACGGCGGCATGCCGTTCGGGGCGGGGACGGTGGCCGCCCGCGAGGCCGGCGCCGCGGAGCTCGTCGACCCGCGTCCGTGCGCCGTCGGCTCGATCGCGGAGACGTTCGCGCGGTATCCGGACCTGCGCGTCCTCCCGGCGATGGGCTACTCCGACGAGCAGCTCGCCGAGCTCGAGCGGACGATCGACGCGTGCGACTGCGACGTGGTCGTCACCGGGACGCCGATCGACCTCGCGCGCCTGATCCGGTCGCGGCACCCGATCCGGCATGCGACGTACCGGCTCGAGGAGGTGGGCGGGGTCCCGCTCGTCGACCTGCTCGAGCCGATCGTCGCGCTCAGCCGCGCGTCGGCGCTGCGGGCGTGACGCGCAGGTCGGTGGTCGGGTAGAGCACGCTCTCGTGCCCGTCCACCCAGGCGATCCGGTAGTGGAGGTGGTCCGGCGCGCCGAGGACCTCGACGATCCTCCCGTGGCGCACGCCGTCGCCGACCTTGTGACCCGTCAGCTCGACGGCGTCCCCGACGGCCGCCGGTCTGGTCGTTGTGCCCGGCATCTCGCCTCCTCAGTGAGTTCGGTCCGACGAGAAAGCGCTTGCCGCGCGACGGGCCACGGCCCATCGGCGTTTCCCCCGATTTCGGGGCGGCGCCACGATCCCCGGCGCCGCCGTTGACGGTGACAGTCACCGTTAAGGCGCAGCGCCGCTCCGGGAGCGGGTTGCGGCGTGCGCGGCCGATGCGTCCTGCCCCGAACGGTGCCAGTCACCGTTAAGAGGCGGGGCATGGCTGCTCCGGCGGCGGGCCGGACGATCGGAGCGTGACGATGAGCGGCGCTCAGCCGGCACCGGTCATCGCCTCGATCCGCTCGGCGAGCTCGTGCAGCGTCCCGAGCGTCTGCAGGCCGGCGACCGAGAGGACGGAGCCGCCGCGGAGCTCGACGAGGAGCACCGGCCGGCCTTCGATCCGCTCGCCGCCCTCGCGGGCGATCCGCACCGCGGCGATCTCGCCGCCGCCCACGTCGAGGATGCGGCGGTCGTTGCGCGAGCCGCCGTCCAGGTGCAGGCGGTCGCGGTACAGGTCGAGCCGGCCCGCGACGTGCGGTCCGCGGTCGACGCTCCACAGCACGGGGATCGAGAGCTCGGGCGCCACCGCATGAGTGTTGAGGCAACCGGCGGGACCGTGATCGGGGGAAACTACGGAAGTGGACGCGGCCCTGCGCACCGTGCACCTGCTCGCGGCGATCGTCTGGGTCGGCGGGACGATCGCGCTCGTGATCGTGGCGGTGCCGCCGGTGCAGCGGCTCGAGGGCGAGGCGCGCGCCCGCACGCTGCGCGCCTTCGGGCGGCGCTGGCGTCCGCTCGGCTGGAGCGCGCTCGGCGTCGCGATCGTCACGGGGCTCGTGCTCGCGGGCCGCGCGCACGCGTTCCGTGACACGTCGCAGGGCTTCGACGTCGTGCTCGCCGTCAAGGGCGCCTGCGTCGGGCTGCTCGTCGTCGGCGCCTACCTCCACGACTACGTGCTCGGACCGGGGCTCGCGGAGCAGATCCGCGAGGGCCGGCCGCAGACGCTGCGCGGCGTCCTCCGCGGGATCGGCTGGGCGAACTTCGCGCTGACGCTGACGATCCCCGTGCTCGGCGCCGTGCTGTCGGAGCTGCTCGGCTAGAGCGTCAGATCTGCCAGAGCCCGTCGCGGATCAGCCGGACGCGGCGGCCCTTCGCGGTCACGCCGGTCGCCTCGAGGTCGGGCCCACCGATCATCACGTCGAGGTGCACGGACGAGTTGTTGACGCCGCGCACGGGCCGGTCGACGCGCGTGTTGCTGAACCCCTGGCCGAACGCGATGTGCGCCGCCGCGTTCTCGTCGAGCAGCGTCGTGAAGTACGGGCGGCCGCGCTGCCCGATCCGCGAGGTCGCGTCGACGAGCGCCACCTCGCCGAGCCGGCGGCCGTTCCCCTTCGGGTCGCTGTCGATGTACGCGGCGACGAAGTCACGCTCCTCCGGCCGGTCGGACGCGAGCCGCACGAGCCGGCCGCCGCGGAGCTCGCCGCGCAGGCCCTCGACGAGCTTGCCCTGGAACGACAGCGGGAACGTGCACGTGAACGTCCCCTCGGCGCCCGCCGCGTGCGGGCTCGTGAAGGTCTCCTCGGTCGGCATGTTCGGCGTGATCAGCGCGCCCTCCGGCGTCGTCTCGCCGCCGCCGATCCAGCGCGTCCCCGGCGCCATGCGCAGGTCGAGCGCCGTGCCGGGCCCGCGCAGCTCGAGCGAGGCGAGGTCGAGGCGCGACAGCTTCGTCGCCCGGCGGCCGATCGCGCGCACGTGCCTGAGCCAGCCGGCGTTGCCGCGGCCGTCCTCGTCCGTGAGCCGGCAGAACCAGAGGAGGTCGTCGGCGAGCCGGCGCTTCGCCTCGAGCAGCGGCAGCTCGGGGTAGACGATCCCGGCCCAGTGGTCGGTCGGCCACGCGGCGATCGTCCAGCGGAGGCGCATCTCCATCACGGCGCGGCGGAATCCGGCCATCGGCTTTGCGAGGCGCTCGAAGTCGGTGCGGATCCGCTTGGGCGCGACCCCGTCGAGGTACCCCGGCTCGGCCTCGCCGGCGATGGTGACCTCGGCGTAGCCCGGCTTCGTCATCTCGCGCAGGCGCCGCTCCGTCCACGGCGTCAGCGCCCCGAGCGCGGCGTCGCGGCCGTAGCGGAGGCGCGCCCGGACGACGAGCGGGTCGGTGGTGAGCGCCTCGACCGTCCGCGCGCCTGCGCGGTACGCCGCCTCGACCACCGCCACCGTCAGCTCCCGGTGCGCCGGCTCGGCGCGGACGACGAGCGTGTCGCCCTCGCGGAGCGCGACCCCGGCCCTGACGATCGCGTCGGCGTACCGGCGCAGGCGCTCCGGCTCGAGCAGCGGCTCCCTGTCCATGTGCCGCACCGTACCGGTTCCCTTTGACGGGAGGCGCCCCGCGCCGGAATGCTGTCCCCGTGGAGGTCGAAGAGGTCGCCGCCCGCGCCGCCGGGGAGAACTTCCCGGTCGGCTCGCTCCTGTTCCCGCGCGCGCTGCGTCCGCACGTGCGCGCGCTCTACTGCTACGCGCGGCTCGTCGACGAGCTCGGGGACGCGTACGACGGCGACCGGCTCGCGGCGCTCGACGAGCTCGAGGCGGAAGTCGATGCGACGTTCACGGGCGAGCCGACGTGGCCGGTGATGCGGAACGTCCAGCCGACGGTGCGCGAGTTCGACCTGCCGCGCGAGCCCTTCGAGCGGCTGATCGAGGCGAACCGGATGGACCAGCGGATCGTCGAGTACGAGACCTGGGACGACCTCAAGCGGTACTGCGTCCACTCGGCCGACCCGTGCGGGCGGCTCGTGCTCGGCGTGCTGCGCCGGCTCGACGACCCGGAGCTCGTGTCCGCGAGCGACGACGTCTGCACCGGGCTCCAGCTCGTCAACTTCCTCCAGGACGTCCCCCGCGACCTCGAGCTCGGCCGCGTGTACCTCCCCGCGGAGGACCGGCGCCGCTTCGGGGACCCGCCGCTCGACCGGCCGGGCGACGAGCTCCGCTCGCTTCTCCGCCTCGAGGCGGAGCGCGCGGCGGCGCTGCTTGCCGCCGGCGAGCTCCTGCGCGCGCGGATCGGCGGGCGGCTCGGCCGGGCCGTCGGGCTGTTCGGGCGCGGCGGGCTCGCGGCGCTCGACGCGCTCGAGTCGGCGAACTGGGACGTCTTCACGCAGCGGCCGAAGCCCTCGCGCGCGCGGCTGGCGCGCGAGGCGGCGCTCACCCTGGTCCGATGACCACGACCACCGAGCAGGCGTATGCCGAGGTGCAACGGCTCACACGCGCGCGGGCGAAGAACTTCGCGTACGGGATCATGGTGCTGCCGCGCGCGAAGCGCCGCGCGGTGGCGGCGATCTACGCGTTCGCGCGCGAGGTCGACGACGTCGCGGACGGGGACCTCCCCGCGGACGAGAAGCGGAGGCGGCTCGAGGAGCTTCGCGCGTCGCTCGACCGCGAGCCGTCGGACGCCACGTCGGTCGCGCTCGCCGACGCGCGCGCCCGGTTCGGGATCCCGCACGAGGCGCTGTCGGCGCTCGTCGACGGCGGCCTCCAGGATCTCGAGCAGACGCGCTACCCGACGTTCGCCGACCTCCGCGGCTACTGCGAGAAGGTCGCGGGCGCGGTCGGCGTCGCGTGCGTCGCGGTCTACGGCTCGGACGACGCCGAGCGCGCGATGACGCTCGGGATCGCGTTGCAGCTCATCAACATCATGCGCGACGTCGTCGAGGACGAGCGGCTCGGGCGCGTCTACCTCCCGCAGGACGAGCTCGCGCGCTTCGGCGTGACCCGGCTCGCCGACGGGCCCGAGTGGCGCGGGCTGATGGCGTTCCAGGCTCAGCGCGCCCGCGCGCATCTCGCCGAGGGGCTGCGGCTGCTCGACTCGCTCGACCGGCGGAGCGCGCTGTGCGTCTCGACGTTCGCCGGGCTCTACAGCGGCCAGCTCGACCGGATGGAGGCGAACCGGTTCGACGTCTTCACGAAGTCGTGCCGGCTGTCGCCCGCGGCAAAGCTCGGCGTCGTGGCGCGGGGTCTCCTGCGGTGACGCGCGTCGCGGTCGTCGGCGGCGGGCTCGCCGGGCTCGCCGCCGCGCTCGACCTCGCCGACGCGGGCGCGGAGGTGACCGTGCACGAGGCGCGGCCGACGCTCGGCGGCGCCGTGCAGACGCTGCCGGAGCGCGAGGGCGACCCGGAGCCACCGCCGGACAACGGCCAGCACGTCGCGCTCGGCTGCTTCACCGAGTACCTCCGCTTCCTCGACCGCGTCGGCGAGCGGTTCTCGTACCGGCGCACCCGGCTCGCGCTGCCGGTGGTCGCCGAGGACGGGTCGGCGGCGAGCATCGCGCCCACCCCGTGGGCGCTTCTCTCCTATCGCCATCTCGCGCTTCGTGATCGCGTTCGTCTTCCCCTCGTCCTCGCTCGACTGCGCGTCGCGCAGGCGAGCGAGGACCAGACCTTCGGCGCGCTTCTCCGCAGGCTCGGCGCGTCCGACGAGGCGGTCGACCGCTTCTGGGACGTCTTCATGCGGCCCGCGCTCAACCTCCGCTGCGACGAGATGGACGCCCGCGCCGGGCTCTTCACCGTGCGGACGGCGCTGCTCGGCCCGCGCGGGAACGCCGACCTGATCCTGCCCGTGCGCCCGCTCGGGGCGATGCACGGGGGTGCCGCCGCGCGCTCGCTCGCGGCCGCCGGCGCGACGGTGCACCTCGACGCGCGCGTCGAGTCGCTCGACGACCTCGACGCGGACGCGGTCGTGCTCGCGGTGCCCCCGCGGGAGAGCGCGCGCCTGCTCGGCGAGCCGGAGCCGGCGCTCGAGGACTCGCCGATCGTCAGCGTCCACCTCTGGTTCGACCGGCAGCTGCTCCGCTTCCCTCTCGCCGCCCTCCTTGCCTCCGATGCCCACTGGATCTTCGACCGCGGCGCCTTGACCGGCCACCAGCCGACGGCCGGTGGCCAGTACCTCACCGTCGTCTCGAGCGGCGTTCCCGAGCTGATGGAGATCCGCGGCCGCGATCTCGTCGACCGGATTGCGGGCCAGCTCGTCGAGCGGCTCGGCCGCGCGGACCTGCTCTGGTCGCGCGTCAGCCGCGAGCCCTACGCGACGATCGCGCTCCGTCCCGGCCTCGTCCGGCCCGGCGCCGCCACCGGCCGCGACCGCGTCGTCCGCGCCGGCACGTGGACGGACACGGGCTGGCCGGCGACGATGGAGAGCGCCGTCCGCAGCGGCCGAGCCGCGGCCGCCGCGGTTACGGTCTCGGCATGACCACGGCCGTCACCCGGCTGACGCGCCTCGACGAGGCGATCGACCGCGGCACCCGCCGGCTCCTCGACCTGCAGCGGCCGGACGGGATCTGGGTCGGCGAGCTCGAGTCCAACGTGACGATGACGGCGCAGCACCTGTTCTGGAACCACGTGCTCGGGCTGCGCACGCCGGAGCTCGACCGCGGGATCGCGAACGAGCTGACGGCGCGGATGCGCGACGACGGGACGTGGGCGATCTGGTTCGACGGCCCGCCCGATCTCTCGACCTCGATCGAGGCCTACGTCGCGCTCCGCATGTGCGGCGTCGAGCCGGGCCCGGAGGCGCGCGCCTACATCCGTCGCGAGGGCGGGATCGCGAAGAGCCGGCTGTTCACGAAGTGCTTCCTCGCCCTGCTCGGCCAGTGGCCGTGGCAGCGGATGGTGCCGATCCCGCCCGAGCTCGTGCTCCTGCCGCCGTCCGCGCCGTTCTCGATCTACAACTTCGCCTGCTGGGCGCGGCAGACGTTCGTCGCGCTCTCCGTCGCGCAGTCGCTGCGGCCGGTGCGCCCGGCCGACGTCGACCTCCGCGACATCGGCGCGATCCCGGGCAGGACGCGGCCGCCGCGCCGCCCGAACGCGCTCCGCCGCCGCGCGTACGCCGTCGCGGAGCGGTGGATCCGCGAGCGACAGGAGGCGGACGGCTCCTGGGGCGGGATCCAGCCGCCGTGGGTGTGGGGGATCGTGGCGCTCGCGGCGCTCGGGTACGGGCTCGACGACCCGACGCTGCGCAAGGCCGTCGACGGCTGGGAGGGCTTCATGGTCCGCGACGGCGACCGGCTCCGGCCCGAGGCGTGCCAGTCGCCGGTCTGGGACACGGGCCTCGCCGTGCTCGCGCTGCGCGCCTGCGGCGTCCCGGCCGACCACCCCCAGCTCGTGCGCGCGGGCGAGTACCTCCTCCGCGAGGAGGTGACCGGGAAGGGCGACTGGTCGATCCGCGTCCCGGGGCTCGCGCCGGGCGGCTGGGCGTTCGAGTACGAGAACGACCTCTATCCCGACACGGACGACGCCGCGGTGATCGCCCTCGCGCTGCGCCGGCTGGGGACCGGCGATGGCGCCGTGCGCCGCGGGCTCGACTGGCTCGTCGGGATGCAGTCGCGCGACGGCGGCTGGGGGGCGTTCGACGTCGACAACCAGGCGATGTGGCTCTACCGCATCCCGTTCTGCGACTTCGGCAAGGTCACGGACGAGCCGAGCGCCGACGTCACCGCGCACGCGCTCGAGACGCTCGCAGCGGAGGACGACTACGACGGCGCCGTCGCGCGCGGCCTCGACTGGCTCCTCGCCGAGCAGGAGGCCGACGGCTCCTGGTTCGGCCGCTGGGGCGTGAACCACCTCTACGGGACGGGCGCCGCGCTGCCGGCGCTCGAGGCCTGCGGCATTCCTGCCGATCATCCAGCGGTGCGCAGGGCGGTGGACTGGCTCGATTCCGTGCAGCGGCCCGACGGCGGCTTCGGCGAGGACATCCGCTCCTACGCCGACCCGGCGTGGCGCGGGCGCGCCGTATTTGCGACGCCGTCGCAGACGGGCTGGGCGCTGCTCGCGTATATCGCCGCAGGAAACGCTGAGGCAAGCGCCGCACGCGGGGCGGCAGACTATCTCTGCGCGGCGCAGCGCGAGGACGGTGACTGGGAGGAGGAGCATTTCACCGGGACGGGATTCCCCCTCGATTTCATGATCCGTTATCACCTGTACCGCATCAGCTTCCCCCTGCTTGCGCTCGGACGACTACGAGAAAGGCTCTCCGGATGAAGTTCCCACTGCAGTCGACCGTCTCGATCGGAAAGTACGTCGCCACCCAGCAGCGAAAAGGCGAGCGCTATCCGCTCGTGCTGATGCTCGAGCCGACGCTCGCGTGCAACATCGCGTGCATCGGCTGCGGAAAGATCCGCGAATACGAGTCGAATCGCGCGCGGCTGACCGTCGAGGAATGCGTCGACTCCGGGCTCCAGTGCCCCGCGCCGGTCGTCTCGGTCTGCGGCGGGGAGCCGCTCGTCTACAAAGGGATCGACGAGGTCGTCGCCGGGATGCTCGAGATGGGCAAGACCGTCGAGCTGTGCACGAACGCGCTCCGGCTCGAGCAGTGCCTCGACTGGTTCGAGCCGTCGGCGCGCATGACGTTCGTCGTCCACCTCGACGGCATGCAGGAGATCCACGACTACGTCTGCGACTACCCGGGCCTCTGGGAGATCGCGGTCGACGCGATCAAGCTCGCCCGCTCGCGCGGGTTCCGCGTCACGACCAACACGACGATCTTCAAGGAGACCGAGGTCGACGACGTGATCGAGATGATGCGCTACCTCACGGACGAGGTCGGCATCGACGGGATGCTCGTCGCGCCCGGATACCAGTATTCGCAGATCGACCCCGCGCTCACGATGACGCGCGCCGAGCACGAGGAGAAGTTCCGCGCGATCCGCGCCGAGGTCCGCGAGCACGGCTACCGCTGGATCGCGACGCCGATCTACCAGGACTTCCTCACGGGCGAGCGCAAGCTTCCGTGCGCGCCGTGGGGCTCGATCACGCGCAACCCGTACGGCTGGAAGGGCCCGTGCTACCTGCTGACGGACGGGATCTTCCCGACCTACGAGGCGCTGCTCGAGGGGATGGACTGGGACGCGTACGGCCCGGGGAACGACCCGCGCTGCGAGCACTGCGGCATCCACTCCGGCTTCGAGCCGTCCGCGGCGTTCGAGTCCTCGAAGAGCCTGAAGGAGACCGTGCGGAGCATGGCGTGGACGTTGACGGGCTGACTTTTGCGTGCGCGACGTCCGCGGAGGAGCGGGTGGCGCGCCGGGTGGGCCTCGCCGCCGTCCGCGTCGGGGTGCGCGCGGTGAACGGGGTTCCCGAGGGCCGCGTCGTCTCGTTCGGCGTCGCGGGCGCGCTGCACGACGGTCTTGCGATCGGCGACGTCGTCGACGCGACGCGCGTGGTCGACGCCTCCGGGGCGACGCTGTGGGAGGGCGGCCCGCTCGGCGTCCGCGGCGCGCGCATCGGCACCGTGCTCGCGTCCGACGAGCTCGTCCACGACGCGGACGAGCGCCGGCGGCTGCACGAGTCGAGCGGCGCGGACGCGGTCGACATGGAGAGCGGCAGGCTCGCGGCGTCGGGCCGGCTCGCCGGTGTCGTCCGCGCGATCTCGGATCTGCCGTCGAGCGCGATCGAGGGCGTCGACTCGACCGTCCATCCCGACGGGCGCACCGACGTGGCCGGGCTCCTGCGCTGGATCGTCACGCGCCGCGGCGACGCGCTCCGCTCGATGCGCGACGCAGTCCGCTCGCTGAGCGCGCTCGAGAGGAGCTTCGCTTGAGCGGCCGCGTCCTCCTCGCGGCGCCGCGCTCGTTCTGCGCCGGTGTCGACCGGGCGATCGAGATCGTCGAGCGGCTGCTCGAGCAGCACGGCCCGCCGGTCTACGTCCGTCACCAGATCGTCCACAACGAGCACGTCGTCCGCCGGCTCGAGGGGCTCGGCGCCGTCTTCGTCGAGCACGAGGACGAGATTCCCGAGGGCGAGATCTGCGTCCTCTCGGCGCACGGCGTCGCGCCGTCGGTGAAGGAGAACGCGGAGCGGCGCGGGCTCCACATCGTCGACGCCACCTGCCCGCTCGTGAACAAGGTGCACGCGGAGGCGCGGCGCTACGCCGACAGCGGCCATCTCGTCGCGCTCGTCGGGCACGAGAACCACGTCGAGGTGATCGGGACGCTCGGCGAGCGGCCGGAGGCGACGGTCGTGATCGAGTCGCCCGAGCAGGCCCGCGCCCTGCAGACGGACAAGCCCGTCGCCGTGATCACGCAGACGACGCTCTCGCTCGACGACGTCGCGCCGATCGTCGACGCGCTCGAGGGCCACCTCGGCGAGATGAAGCGGCCCGCCGCGGAGGACATCTGCTACGCGACGCAGAACCGGCAGGACGCGGTGAAGGCGATGGTGGCCGAGGGCGCGAGCCTCGTGCTCGTGATCGGCTCCGAGACGAGCTCGAACGCGCAGCGCCTCGTCGAGGTGGCGCAGGCCGCCGGCGCGACCGCCTCGCTCATCGACGGCGAGAGCGACTTCGACGAGCTGCTGCTCGACGGGCACCGGACGATCGGCCTCACCGCCGGCGCGTCGACGCCGGAGGAGCTCGTCGTCTCGGTCGCGTCGCGGCTCGCAGACCGCGGCTTCGACTCGCTCGAGGAGATCACCGTCGCGCGCGAGCACGTCCACTTCCGGCTCCCGAAGGAGGTCGCTCGCCGATGACGAGCATCGAGGTCCCCTACTCGATCGCGGCCGCGCTCCCGACCCTGTCGGTGATGGACATCACGAACGACGTGTCGACGTCGATCCGGCGCTGCGGCCGGCGCGGCGGGATCGCCTACAT
>Ga0335085_10011555_pt1 | contig 13085 bp, 13 predicted proteins | sample Lox_Sample_45_FD_206712 | JGI IMG/M metagenome (GOLD analysis project Ga0335085, IMG submission 206712) | Soil microbial communities from Loxahatchee National Wildlife Refuge, Florida, United States - Lox_Sample_4.5 | ecosystem: Environmental > Terrestrial > Soil > Wetlands | place: USA...
TTTAACCCGATCGGCTCGCGGTAGCGCTCACGGGGTATCCGGGCCGTCAGGCACGTAGGCTGATGATCGTGCGGGCTGGACGTGGGGTTTAAAGGAGGTGGTGTCCATGCTCACCGATGCTTATGGGCGGGTCGCCACCGACCTGCGGATCTCGCTGACCGACCGGTGCAACCTGCGCTGCGCCTACTGCATGCCGGCCGAAGGCCTGGACTGGCTGCCCAGCCCGGCCCGGCTGACCGACGACGAAGTGGTCCGGCTGGCCCGGATCGGCGTGCGGCTCGGCATCACCGAGATCCGGTTCACCGGCGGTGAGCCGCTGCTGCGCCGCGGCCTGCCCGGCATCGTGGCCCGCACCGCCGAGCTGCGGCCCCGCCCGGAGATCTCGCTGACCACGAACGCGATCGGGCTGGCCCGGCTGGCCGGCCCGCTGCGCGCGGCCGGCCTGGACCGGGTCAACGTGTCGCTGGACACGCTGCGCCCGGCCACGTTCCGCGAGCTGGCCAAGCGGGACCGGCTGCCCGACGTGCTGGCCGGGCTGGCCGCCGCGGCCGCGGCCGGGATCACCCCGGTCAAGGTGAACGCGGTGCTGATGCGCGGGATGAACGACGACGAGGCGCCGGACCTGCTCCGCTACTGCCTGGACCGCGGCTACCAGCTGCGCTTCATCGAGCAGATGCCGCTGGACGCGCAGCACGGCTGGCGCCGGGAGAACATGGTCACCGCCGGGCACATCCTGGACTCGCTGGCGCCGCACTTCAAGCTGACCCCGGACGACCCGGCCGCCCGCGGCTCGGCCCCCGCGGAGATCTTCCTGGTGGACGGCGGGCCGGCCCGGGTCGGCGTGATCGGCTCGGTCACCCGCCCGTTCTGCGGTAGCTGCGACCGGGTCCGGCTGACCGCCGACGGGCAGATCCGCAACTGCCTGTTCGCCCGGGACGAGAGCAACCTGCGGGACCCGATGCGGGCCGGCGCCAGCGACGCCGAGCTGGCCGGGATCTGGCGCCGGGCGGTCGCGGCCAAGCTGCCTGGGCACGGCATCAACGACCCCGGGTTCCTCCAGCCCGCCCGCCCGATGTCCGCGATCGGTGGTTAAGCGCCGCTTGCTTTACGCCTCCGGCGCGCTGAGATCCGCCGAGCTTCCCTCGTCGCTCGGCCGCTCGTTCCTCGCTCTCTCGCTCCTCAGTCCAGGTCGGCGGCGCGCGCCTTTGGCGCGGGCAGGTCGTAGACCCGGCGCACGCTGGAGCCCAGGCGGCCGATGTCCGCCCCGTAGACGTGCAGCGACACGGTCACGCCGGGGCCCGGGCCCCGCACCCGGTGGATGTCGCCCGGCGGCGCGAACCCGGTGACCGAGCCCGCGCCGGTCAGGTTACGGCCGGCCGGCCGCACCGCGGCGCCGCCGCCGGCCAGCGTGAACAGCTCCTCGTCCTCGGCGCCCTGCAGCACACCGGCCACGCACCAGGTGACGTGATCATGGATCGGCGTGACCTGGCCCGGCCGCCACACCACGGCCACCACGGAGAACGCGCCGTCGGGTTCGGCGTGCAGCAGGTGGGTCTGGTAGCCATCCGGGTCGCCACGCAGCTCGGCCGCGGTCAGCAGGTCCGGCCCGGGCAGCCCGGCGGCGAGCGCCCCGGCGACCCGCTGCGCGGTCTGGCCCCAGTCGCCGTGATGGCGGACGGCCCGGCGGATGGCCCCGGTCAGCCCGGCCGGGCACCGGCCCGGCGGGGCGGCGAGCGCGGAAGCAGTCATGCCTCCACGCTAGGCAGGCCGGACCTATAGGTCCAATGCCAAAGTTCTCGGCCAGGCATCAATCTGCTTGATGAGCCGATCCTCCAGTTGCATCTCGATGTGTTCCGATATATCGTTGACCTATCCAGTAAGGCAGAAAGATTCCTCGGAATTCTTCCGGACGGGAAGGAACTGCCGACACGAGACCAGGGAAGTGACCGCAATGCGACACGGAGGAGCCTGGCCAGGTCCAGGCGACGAAGAAGAAGAGGAAGTCTGGCGGCACCGGCACGGGCCCCGGGGTGCGCGCCGGGTCCGCCCGGCCCCGGGCCCCGGGCCACGCTGGGGCGGCCCGCCGTTCCGCGAGGCCGTGCCCGGGCCGCCCGAGGACTGGGGCTTCGGGCCCTGGTTCGGCCCGCACCGGCACCGCGGCCCGAAGGTCAAGCGGGGCGACGTGCGGGCGGCGGCGCTGGCGCTGCTGGCCGACGAGCCGCGCAACGGCTACCAGATCATCCAGCAGATCAGCGAGCGCAGCGGGGGTGTCTGGCGGCCCAGCCCCGGCTCGGTGTACCCGGCCCTGCAGCAGCTCGAGGACGAGGGCCTGATCAGGCCGACCACCGGCGAAGGCCGCCGGGCCTACGAGCTCACCGACGAGGGCCGCGACTATGTCGCGGCGCACCCGGAGGAGCTGCAGGCGCCCTGGGACGCGGTGACCAAGTCCGTCGGCGACGAGGCGATCGAGATGCGCCGCCTGTTCGGCACGGTCGCGATGGCCGGCATGCAGGTGGCCCGGGTCGGCACCCGCGCTCAGGCCGAGCAGGCCCGGCAGATCCTCACCGAGACCCGCCGGAAGCTCTACCAGATTCTGGCCGCCGAGGATGAGGACGTGGCCGCAGGCGACCACGAGGACATTTAAGCAGAACGGCTAGTCCCCGCCGGGTGTAGCCGCGATGAGCTCCGGCCATCGCGGCTACGCTCGGTCTGGACCGAGTTGGAGGCCGCAGAGTGACGACGCAGACAGGGCCGGACGCTGCCGGGGTGGCGGGGGCGGCTGACCGGCCGCCCGCCATCGTGGTGTCCGGGCTGACCAAGAAGTACGGGGACATCGAGGCGGTCCGTGGCATCGATTTCGAGGTGGCCCGGGGCGAGACGTTCGGCTTCCTGGGCCCGAACGGGGCCGGCAAGTCCACCACCATCAAGATCTTGTGCACGCTGGCCAGGCCGACCGCCGGGCAGGCCAGCGTGGCCGGGCACGACGTGGTCCGCGAGCGGGACGCGGTGCGGCGGAACATCGGCCTGGTGTTCCAGGACACCACGCTGGACAACTACCTGACCGGCGCGCAGAACCTGCGCTTCCACGCCGAGCTGTACGCGGTCCCGCCGGCCGCGGTGGAGCCGCGGATGCGCCAGGTGCTCGACATGGTCGGGCTGTGGGACCGGCGGGACGGCCTGGTGCAGACGTACTCGGGCGGCATGCAGCGGCGGCTGGAGATCGCCCGCGGCCTGCTGCACGCGCCCCGGGTGCTGTTCCTGGACGAGCCCACGGTCGGCCTGGACCCGCAGACCCGCGCGTCGATCTGGGAGTACATCAACGAGCTGAAGCGGCGCGAGGACATCACCATCTTCCTGACCACGCACTACATGGACGAGGCCGAGCACTGCGACCGGATCGCCATCATCGACCACGGGAAGATCGTGGCCATCGACACGCCGGAGCGGCTCAAGGCCAGCGTGGGCAAGGACCGGCTGCAGATCCAGACCGAGGACGACGAGGCCGCGATCAGCGAGCTGCGCGAGGCCATGGACATCGAGGCGGCCATGCACGAGGGCGCGGTCACGTTCGCGGTCGAGGGCGGCGGCGAGTTCGTGCCCGAGCTGTTCGGCAAGCTGAGCGTGCCGATCCGCTCGGTCAGCGTGTCCCGGCCGACGCTCGACGACGTGTTCATGTCCTACACCGGGAAGACGATCCGGGACGCCGAAGCGTCCGCCACCGACCACATGCGGCAGTTTGTCACCCGCGTCCGGGGAAGGCGATAACCATGGCAACCCAGACCGTGACCCCGGCCGCCGCCCAGGAGGACGCGCTCGCCCAGCAGATCCGGGTGGCCGTGCCCGAGCGCAGCTTCCGCTCGGACCTGCGAGCGGTCAGCATCGTGTGGCGCCGCGAGATGATCCGGTTCCGCCGGGACCGGCTGCGCGCGGTGACCTCGCTGATCCAGCCGCTGCTGTTCCTGCTCGTGCTGGGCACCGGGCTGTCCTCGCTGGCCAAGGGCAGCCTGCCGTCCGGGGTGGACTTCCGCACGTTCATCTACCCGGGCGTGCTGGCCATGTCGGTGCTGTTCACCGCGATCTTCTCGGCCGCCTCGATCGTGTGGGACCGGGAGTTCGGCTTCCTGCGCGAGATGCTGGTCGCCCCGGTCAGCCGGGCCGCCCTGGTCATCGGCAAGTGCCTGGGGGGCGCCACCATCGCCACGTTCCAGGGCATCGTGATCCTGGCCCTGGCCGGGCTGGCGGGGGTGCCGTACAACCCGGTGCTGTTCCTCATCCTGATCGGCGAACTGCTGCTGCTGGCGTTCACCATCACCGCGTTCGGCGTGATGATGGCGGCCCGGATCACCCAGTTCCAGGCGTTCATGGCGCTGACCCAGATGCTGGTCATGCCGCTGTTCTTCCTGTCCGGCGCGCTGTACCCGCTCAGCGGGCTGCCCGGCTGGCTGTCGGTGCTGACCCGGATCGACCCGCTGACCTACGTGGTCGGCCCGATGCGGCACGCGGTGTTCAGTCATCTGGACCTCCCCGCGGCGTTCAGCGCGCACCTGTCGCCCAGCATCACCTGGCTGGGCTGGCCGGTGCCGATCTGGCTGTCGCTGGCCATCGTGGCCGTGATGGGCCTGGCCATGATGGGCGTGGCCATCGCCGAGTTCAGCAAGAACGAGTAGCGGCGGGTCAGCACGTGACATCGGCGGTGCTCAGCCGGGCCCAGGCGACCGACCCGGACAGCAGCAGGTAGATCCCGAACGACAGCAGCCCGTGCAGCACGGTGCTGGCCGCGATGGGCACCCGGAGGAGCCCGTCGAACGAGAGCCACCAGTGCGTGGGCAGGTACGGGTGGATCGCGCCGAGCTGCGGCAGGTTGTCGGCCACCTCACTGGTCACGGTGAGCACGGCCAGCGCGGCGATCGCGCCGACCGGATGCTCGGTCAGGGTGGACACGGCCAGGCCGATCGCACCGAGCGCGGCCAGCGCGGCCGCCACGTACAGCGCGGCCAGCAGCAGCCGGAGGATGCCGCTGGCCAGCGGCACCGTGCTGCCGGACAGCAGGGTGACCGGGCCGATCGGGAACAGCGCCGCGCCGGTGGCCAGCGCCACCCCGGTGACCAGGAACGTGGCGGCCAGCCCGAACGTGACGATGGCGGCGTACTTCACGGTGAGCAGCCGGGTCCGCCCGGCCGGGATGGTGAGCAGCGCGCGCAGCGTGCCGTAGCCCGCCTCGCCCGCCACCGAGTCGCCGGCGATGACCGCCATGGCCAGCGGCAGCACCAGGGTCAGCAGCAGGGTCATCGCGATGACACCGAGGAAGAAGCCGTTCCCGGCCAGCTGGCTGATGAACGCCACGCTGGGCCCGCCGGTCTGCCCCGGCCGGCCGGCGGCGCGCAGCGCGATGCCGATGACCACCGGGAACAGCGCGACCACAGCCAGCAGCGCCTGGTTGCGCCGGCGGCCGAAGACCAGCCTCAGCTCGGACCGGAAGAACCGCAGCCAGGCCGCGGATTCAGTCAGCCACATCGAAGCCCTCCCCGGTGAGCGCGACGAACAGGTCCTCCAGGGCGGGCACGGCCACCCCGAAGCCGCGCACGCCGACCCCGGCCGCCACCAGCTCGGCGCACAGGTGCTCAGGCTGATGGCCGGCCAGCGGCGCGGTCACTTCGCGGCCGGCCGGGTGGGGCGCGAGCCCGAGCCGCTTCAGCACCGCGGCGGCGGCTTCCGGATCGGCGGTCTCCACCCGGATCCGGGCCGCACCGCTGCGCCGCAGCCCGTCCAGCGGCCCCTGGAACACCAGCCGCCCGGCCCGCATCACCCCGACGTCGGTGCAGGTCTGCTCGACCTCGGCCAGCAGGTGCGAGGACAGGAACACGGTGACACCGTCGGCCGCGATCCGCTGGATCAGCGCGCGGACCTCGCGGGTGCCCTGCGGGTCGAGCCCGTTGGTCGGCTCGTCCAGCACCAGCAGCTCCCGGGGCTGCAGCAGGCTGGCCGCGATGGCCAGCCGCTGCTTCATGCCCAGCGAATAGTGCCGGTACCGCTTGCCCGCCGCGGCCAGCAGGCCGACCCGGTCCAGCGCCTGGCCGATCCGCGCGGCCGCGGTCCGCGGGTCGCCGGTGGCGTCGGCGGCGGCCCAGCGGGCCAGGTTGGCCCGCCCGGACAGGAACGGGTAGAAGGCCGGCCCCTCGACCAGGGCGCCGACCCGGGGCAGTGCCGCCGCGGCGCCGGCCGGCATGGGCACACCGAGCAGTTCGGCCTGCCCGCTGGTGGCGAAGGCCAGGCCGAGCAGCAGCCTGATCGTGGTGGTCTTGCCCGAGCCGTTCGGGCCGAGGAAGCCGTACACCGAGCCGCGCGGCACGGCCAGGCTGACCTGATCGACGGCCAGGTGCCCGCGGAATTGCTTGGTGAGGCCGGTGCTGGCGATGGCGAGCCCGGTCATTTCGCCCTCGCGCGGCTGGACGCGCGCTGCCCCCGGGCCAGGGGGTGACCGGGCTGGGTCGCGGCCTGGAACAGCACGCTCGGCGTGACCGCCCCGATCAGCACCCGGCCGCCGCTGGTGACCAGGACCGACAGCAGGCTGGTGCGGATCAGCCTGCCGCTGCCCCACGATCCGCTCACCCGCGGCGCGGAGCTGAGGAGCTCGCCCAGCAGCGAGCCGGCCGGCGCGGCTGCCTGGTGGCCGGGCGGAGCCGATCCCGGTGCCTGGGAGCTGGCCGAATGGCGGAACGGGAGCAGGTCCCCGCCGCCGGTGCCGGACAACGGGGCCAGCGACGACTCGGGCAGGCTGGCCACGGACAGCCAGCCGCGGCCGATCACCCGGATGTCGCTGGCCGGGCCGCTCGCGGCCGGGGCGGTGCCCGGGCTGACGGTCATGGAGCGCGACTGGGTGACCTTGGCCCCGGGCGGCGGGGTGAACGCGTAGTCGGCGGCCGGCGGCCGGGCGAACGACACGGCGGTGAACCCGGCCTGGGCGGCCGGGCTGACCGCGCCGCGGGCGAACACCTGCACCCGGAGCGGCACCCGGTGCTGGCTGTCGATGGCGATCCGGACCTGGCCAATCAGCGAGCGGCTGCTCCGGGGCGCGAGGACCAGCTGATAGGCGGCCTGCCCGGCCACGGTCACGGTGGGATCGACCCGGACGATGGTGGCCGGGCCGGCCTCGGCCAGCGCCTGCCGGGCGGCCTGCTGTGGGGTCACCGGCGCGGCGGGCACGATCGGCGCCGGCCCGCCGGCCGGCACCGTGACATGGGTCACCGAGTTGGCCGCGCTGTCCCACAGCCACAGGCTGCTGCCGTCGCGGACCAGGTCGTCCTCGCTCATGCTCTGCGGCAGCGCGAGCCGGAAGTGGTCCGGGCCGGAATACCAGACCTGGACGGTCTGCGAGCCGGCCAGCAGCGAAGCCGCGGACAGCGGCCCGGCCGATCCGAGCGGCCCGGCGCTGGGCAGAGCCGGCAGGCCGGGCGACGCCGTCTCGGTGATCGTGCCGGACAGCGGCGGCGCCGCGTCCGCGGTCACCGCGGCCAGCAGTTGGCCCGCCGAGCGGGCCGGCAGCCGCGGCGTGGCCGCCGCGCTGGGCGGGGCCGCCGAGGCCAGCAGCCCGCCGCCCGCGGCCAGCACGACCGCGGCGGGCACAGCCCACCGTGCCCAGCGGGACCAGTGTGTCCAGGGAGATAGATGCGGCAGCTGATTCATGGTGTGTCTCCTTTTCTGTCGTCAGGCGTCGCGTAGCCGCAGCAGCAGCCCGCCGAGCAGCAGCGCGGCCGCCGCCCAGGCGGCCAGCACGCCGAGCCCGGCCCACGGGCTGATCGGCAGGCCGCGCAGGCCGCTGGTGTACTGGATGGCCAGCCCGGCCGTCATCGGCGCGAGCTGCTCGAGATGCCGGTGCCAGGTGGCATCGCTGACCGTGGTGGCGATGATCGGGACCAGGTAGAGCAGGCCGAGCACGGCGCCGACGGCCGCCGCGGCGCTGCGCACCGCGGCGCCGATCCCCAGGCTGAGCAGCGCGATCAGGGCCAGGTACAGCGCTGACCCGCCCGCGGCGCGCAGGACCGGGCCGTCGGCCAGCGACAGGGGGGGAAAGCCGCGCCCGGGCAGGATGAGCCGCCCGGCCAGCATCGCCCCGGCCACCCCCAGAGCCGCGGCCACCAGCACCACGCCGGTGACCGTGGCCGCCTTGGCCGCCAGCACGGCCGCGCGGCGCGGCATGGCGGCCAGCGTGACCCGGATCATCCCGGTGCCGTACTCGCCACTGATCACGCCCACGGCCAGGACGGCCACCACGGCCTGGCTGAGGTCGACGCCGATCAGCATGGCCCGGGTCGGGTCGGCATGGCAGACGCGGGCCGGGCAGTGGGTCGCGCCGTCGGCCAGCGCGCCCAGCGCCACCGTCAGCGCGATCACCCCCAGCAGCAGCCAGATCGTGCCCGGCGAGGTGCGCAGCTTGGTCCACTCGGCCCGGAGGGAGCTCATGCGTCCCTCCGGCGCAGCAGCACCACGGCCAGGCCGAAGGCCAGCGCGGCCCAGCCACACAGCACGGCGAAACCAGCCCACGGCGGCAGCGGGTAGTACCCGGTCCTGGGGGTGTAGCTGGCCGCGACCTGCGCGTACCGCTGGACCGTCTGCTCGATGGCGAAGCCGGCCACTGGAGTGACCCGCAGCAGCCAGTCCGCCGCGCTGGCCGGCAGCACCGGCAGCGCGATGGCCAGCAGGTACGGCAGCACGATCCCGGCGATGAGCACGGTGACCGCGGCCGCGCCGGACCGGAGGATCGCGCCCACCGCCACGGCCAGCACCGCGACCACCGCGAGCAGCGCGGCCGTGCCGGCCAGCACCCGGATCTCGGTCAGCGCGCTCACCGGCAGGATGAAGTTGCCGTTGGAGCGCAGCAGCGCGGTGCCGAACACCACCGCCCCCGCCGCGCCGGCCAGCCCGGCCACGAACGTGACCGCCCCGGCGACGGCCGCCTTGGCCGCCAGCACCTGCGCCCGCGCCGGGCTGGCCGCGAACGTGATCCGGATCAGCCCACGGCGGTACTCCGCCGCGATGAACATCGCCGCCACCACGATCACCGCGATCAGCGCGCCGAACACGCCGGTCAGCGTCTGCTCGATGGGCGTCCCGGTCCCGCCGCTGGCCGCGGCCACGTAGGGCGCGATGTCCCCGGTCCCGGTGACGGTGACCGCCCCGCCGGCCTGATGGAAGCCGGCGCCCGGTGCGCCGCCGCCGACGGCGGTGCCGGCCCAGCCGTGGCTGGGCCTCCCGCCGACCGTGACATGGTCGAAGCGGGCCGCGGCCAGGGTGAGCGCGCCGCTCGCGCTCGACCCGGTGAGGGACTGGCTCCCGGCGATCGAGGTACCTGGGCTGGCGGCGAACAGCCCGGCCTGGGCGGTGGCGGGCAGCCCGGTGAGGTGCACCGCGGCGACCCGGGTCCAGTGCGTGCCGTCGCCGGAGTCGTACCCGGTAATCGTGCCGCCGGAGCGGGTCAGCCGCAGCCAGCGCGGCGCGGCGGGGGAGACCGGGCCGGGCAGCCCGGCGAGATCACCGGTGTAGTCGTACTGCATCCGCACCCCATGACCCGGGGTGACCATCATGGCCGCGTACGCCGACCCGGGCCGGGTGCTGGCCTTGATGATGATGCCGGCCTTGGACCACGGCTGCAGCCGGGCCGGGCCGGTGGCGCCCGGCAGGGTCAGCGAGGTGACCCGCGCGGTGATGCTGCCCTGGCCGGCCAGCGGCCGGTGCACGAAGTAGAAGCTGTCGGACACCGCCGCCCCGGACGGCCCGATCGGGACCGAGCAGCCCGCGCCGGTGACCGGCGCCTGGCCCGGGGTGACCTGGCCGCCGCACTCGCTGTGATCGAGCAGCGCGATCCCGACCGTGACCAGGGCGGCGATGACCATGCCGATGACCCACCCGCGCACGGTGCGGAATTTCGTCCACTCAGCCCGGAGTACATGGGCAAAGCCAGTCGGGGCAGCTGGCGTTCGGCTCATGGGGGATTTTCCGGTGGTGATCATCGGGCACGCTCCGCTGCGGGCTCAGCCCGGAACTCGACCTCGTCCCTGGTCAGCTCCAGGTAGGCCTGCTCCAGCGTGGCGCGGTGCGCGGCGACCTCGGCGAACGGGACCGCGTGGCCGGTGAGCACGGCCACCACCTGCTCGGCGGGCAGCCCGGTGATGGTGAGCTGGCCCGCTCCGCCCGCGGTGACCCCGGCCCCGGCCGCGGTCAGCGCGGCCGCCGCGTCCGGGGCGGCGGCGGTGAGCAGCGTGACCCGGTCCCCGGAGGCCGCCGCGACCAGGGCGGCCACCGTGGTGTCCGCGATCACCCGGCCGCGGCCCACCACGACCAGGTGATCGGCGCCATTCCCGGTAAGCAGAGCCTGCAGCTCGCTCATCAGGTGGCTGGACACCAGCACGGCCCGGCCCTCGGCCGCCAGCGTGCGCAGGAACCCGCGCATCCAGACGATGCCCTCCGGGTCCATGCCGTTGAACGGCTCGTCCAGCATGATCGCGGCCGGGTCGCCCAGGAGCGCGGCGGCGATGCCGAGCCGCTGCCGCATGCCCAGCGAATAGCCGCCGGCCCGGCGCCGGGCCACGCCGGCCAGCCCGGCCTGCTCGATCACCTCATCCACCCGCCGGGCGGGCAGGCCCTGGGAGCGGGCCAGCCAGAGCAGGTGGTTGCGGGCGGTCCGGCCCGGCTGCAGCGCGGCCGCGTCGAGCAGCGAGCCGACCGCGGTCAGCGGCCGGTGCAGGCTGGCGTAGCGCCGCCCGCCGATCAGCGCGGTGCCGGCCTCGGGCGCGTCCAGGCCGAGGATCACCCGCATCGTGGTCGACTTGCCCGCCCCGTTGGGCCCGACGAACCCGGTCACCTGGCCGGGCTGGACGGTGAACGTCATCCCGTCCAGGGCGAGCGTGGCCCCGAACCGCTTGCGCAGCCCGGCCACTTCAATGGTTGTTTCCGTCATGCCGCCGGTTCTACGCGGCGGCCGGTCTCAGCACGGTGCGCGGCGCTGAGACCTGGCTGAGACCTGGGCCCTGGCATCCTGGAATGCATGCGGGTGCTGGTGGTGGAGGACTTCGAGCCGATGGCCCGGGCCATCGGCACCGGGCTGCGCCGCGAGGGGATGGCGGTCGACGTCGTCGGCGACGGGCACCAGGCGCTGGAGCATCTCGCGGTCACCGGCTACGACGTCGTCGTCCTGGACCGGGACCTGCCCGGGGTGCACGGCGACGAGGTGTGCCGGCGGCTGGCCGCCGGGCGGGTGGCCAGCCGGATCCTGATGCTGACCGCGGCGGGCAGTCTCACCGACCGGGTCGAGGGTCTCAATCTGGGCGCCGACGACTACCTGGCCAAGCCGTTCGACTTCCCCGAGCTGACCGCCCGGGTGCGCGCGCTGGGCCGCCGCGCGGTCGCTCCGCTGCCCCCGGTGCTGCGGCACGCCGGCATCTCGCTGGACCCGGCCAGCCGGGTGGCCACCCGGGCCGGGCGGCGGCTGCCGCTCAGCGCCAAGGAGTTCGCGGTGCTGGAATACCTGCTGGCCGCGGCGGGCCGGGTGGTCTCCGCCGAAGAGCTGCTGGACCGGGTGTGGGACGAGGCCGCCGACCCGTTCACCACGGCGGTCAAGCAGACCATGTACCGGCTGCGGGCCAAGCTGGGCGAACCAGCGGTCGTGCACACCGTACGGGACGGCGGCTACCGGATATGAGGCGGCCGCCGCGGCTGACTCTGCGCGCCCAGCTCACGTTGCTGTACGCCGGGTTCCTGGTGGCGGCCGGGGTGGCGGTGCTGGCGGTGCCGATCTTCACCGTGCACTCGTCGCTGGCCGCCAACGCCTCGGCGCATGACATCGCGCTGATGAACGCGAGTCAGCGGGCACAGCAGTTCCGCGCCACGATCACGCTGCTGGCGCTGGCCGCCGTGTCGCTGGCCGTCGGCTGGCTGATCGCGGGCCGGTTCCTGCGGCCGCTGCGCACCATCACCGCGACAGCCCGGGACATCTCGGCCAGCAACCTGAACCGGCGGCTCGAGCCCGGGGCCAGGGACAACGAGTTCGCCGAGCTGGGCGAGACGCTCAACGGCCTGTTCGGGCGGCTGGAGGCGGCGTTCGACTCGCAGCGCCGGTTCGTGGCCAACGCCTCGCATGAGCTGCGCACCCCGCTCAGCGCGGGCCGGGCCCTGCTCCAGGTGGCGGTGGCCGACCCGGGCGCCACCGTGGACTCGCTGAAGGAAGCCTGCCAGGACGTGCTGGACCTCGGCGATCAGCAGGAACACCTGATCAGGGCACTGCTCACGCTGGCCACCAGCCAGCGCGGCGTGGACCGGGCCGAGCCGCTGGACCTGGCCGACCTGGCCGGCAAGATCCTGGTCGCCCGGGAGGACGAAGCCGCCCGCCGCGGCCTCCAGATCAGCGCGGCCCTGCAGCCCGCCCCCACCACTGGTGACCCAGCCCTGACCGAAAGTCTCATCGCCAACTTGATCGACAATGCCATCCGGCACAATATCCCCAGTGGTCGGATAGAGATTAGTACTGGCCCGGCCGCCCCCGCTCCCGGCGCGTACCTTTCCGTGCGCAACACCGGCCCAGTCATCCCGCCGGTCGCCGTAGACACCCTTTTCGAGCCGTTCCGCCAGCATCCCCAGCCCCGAATCCACACCGGCACCGGCCATGGCCTCGGCCTAGCCATCGTCCAAGCCATAGCCCAAGCCCACCACGCCCAGGTTGCCGCCCTCTCCAACCCGACAGGCGGCCTAACCATCCAGGTGACTTACCCGGTCCAACCAGGCACTGGCGCCGTGCGCTAGTTACCAGCCGAGGGTTTCCTCCGGGGGGTCCGGGGGGTCGCCCCCCCGGGAAAGCACTGCGAGCCACTGGCGAGGGGTCGAAGACCCCACTAGCCAGCAGCAGGTTTGCGCGAAGCGCCCCGGGGGGTCCGGGGGGTCGCCCCCCCGGGAAAGCACTGCGAGCCACTGGCGAGGGGTCGAAGACCCCGAGCATGGGGCGACGCCGGGTGGCTACGGGGGCAAACCACCCGGCGTCGCATTCATCGGCGTTCCGACGGGGGCCCGGAACGCCGGCAGGTGCTCCGACGGGGGAC
>Ga0335085_10011556_pt1 | contig 13085 bp, 10 predicted proteins | sample Lox_Sample_45_FD_206712 | JGI IMG/M metagenome (GOLD analysis project Ga0335085, IMG submission 206712) | Soil microbial communities from Loxahatchee National Wildlife Refuge, Florida, United States - Lox_Sample_4.5 | ecosystem: Environmental > Terrestrial > Soil > Wetlands | place: USA...
CCTGACGTGCATCGCGGGGGTGCGCACCCCGCGAGTGCGGGGAGAAGTCCGCAGAACGACGCGGTCTGCCGTCGTTCGCTCATGGCGAAACCCGAGGGGAAACTGGTGGTCCGGGAATTGAAATGCATCGTGGGTGCATGGGTCTGCGCGCGAGGACCTGGGTGGTCCTTCTTCTCACCGGGGTGCTCGGGTGCGAGGGGAAGATCGTCGGCCGGGGGGGACCCGGCGGCGGGACGCCTTCGGCTGCCGCGCTGAAGATGGGGCCCACGGGCGCGCACCGTCTCTCCCGGGACGAGTACGACAACACGGTCCGTGACCTGGTGGGCGACACGGCCGGTGAGGGCTTCGCGCTCCTTCCGGAGGACGCGCACGACCCGTTCGACAACAACTACCTCACCCAGCTCGCGTCGCAGTCGCTGGTGGATGCCGCCGAGCAGCTGGCGATCGACATCGGCCAGCGGCTGCAGGCGGATCCGACGCGCCTCCGGTCTCTCCTCCCCTGTACACCCGCAGGACCCTCCGACGCGGCGTGCCTGAAGCAGTTCATCTCCAGCTTCGGCCGTCGGGCGCTCCGCAGGCCCCTGACGGACGCCGAGGTCGCCGAGTATGCGACGCTCCAGTCGTTCGCAGTGGAGAAGGGCGACTTCAACGTCGCGGTGGGCCTCGTGGTGCAGGCGATGCTCCAGGACCCCGAGTTCCTCTACCGGGTCGAGCGGGGCACGCCCGCCGCGGGCGCAGCCGGTACGTTCCGCCTCTCGGGCTTCGAGGTCGCCACGAGGCTGAGCTACTTCCTCTGGGGGAGCACCCCACCGGACTGGTTGCTCGACGCCGCCGCTGCCGGCCAGCTGGACTCGAAGGATCAGATCCGCGCCGCCGCGGTCCGTCTCCTCGGCGACGCGCGTGCGCAGGAACGGGTCGATCGCTTCCACGCGCTCTGGCTCGGGTTCCACCAGCTTCCGCACCCGGTGGACCTCACCCAGGCCTTCCGCACCGAGACCGGGGCCCTCATCCGCAAGGTCGTGTTCGAGGACCACGCCGACTACTTCCAGCTCTTCACCGCGAACCAGACCTACGTGAATGCGATGCTGGTCGCGAACTACGGCTTGCCGGCGACCCCGCCCCCCGGCGGGTACGCGTGGGTCTCGTACGCCGGCACGGGTCGCAAGGGCATCCTGTCGCAGGGCGCGGTGCTGTCGGCCGGCGCGAAGTTCGGCGACACGAGCCCGACCCAGCGCGGAATCTTCGTCCGGAGCCGGCTGCTCTGCGAGACCATCGCGCCTCCGCCGCCCACGGTGGACGTGGACCAGAAGCCCACCTCGCCGACCAGCAACTGCAAGGTGGACCGCTACCAGGCTCACTCGGCGAACGGAAACTGCAACACCTGCCACCGGCGGCTCGACCCGGTGGGCTTCGGCCTCGAGGCCTACGACACCGCGGGCGCGTTCCGGACCCACGACCTCGGCGAGCCCACCTGTCCGATCAGCGGCAACGGCGTGCTCGACGGCGTTGGGAACTTCAACGGCCCCGGGGGGCTCGCGGACCTCCTCGTCCAGTCTCCGTCCTTCGAGGGGTGCATCACCACGCAGCTCTTCCGCTTCGCGATGGGCCGAAACGAGACCCCGGACGACGCGGATCTCATCGCCCTGCTCACCCGGTCCTTCCACGACGGCCAGCGCAAGTTCGATTCGCTGCTGCTCGACGTGGTGTCCGACGACCGCTTCGCCTACCGGCGGGAGGAATAGCACCCGTGCCCGTGAAGAAGGCGCTCCGGCTCTCCAGACGCACCCTGCTCCGCGGCGCCGGCGGCGTGGTGGTCGGCCTGCCCTTGCTGGAAGCGATGCTCGACGCCGGGCCGGCCCGGGCGCAGGCGGCCGCTGCGCCCAAGCGCTACCTGGTCGTGTTCGATGGTCAGTCGCTCGGTGGCGACGACGACACGCTGCTCAGCGACTTCATCCCCGACCGGACCGGTGCGGGCTACGACCTCAAGACGGCCCTCGCCCCGCTCGGCACCGCTGGCGTCCAGTCGCTGGTGACCGTGGTGTCGGGGATGCGCATCCCCACAGCGAGCGAGAACGGCGGGTCTCCGCCGGCCGGTGGGCGGACCGACGACTTCCACGTCAGCTCCGCCAGCCCTCTGCTCAGCGGAACGCGCTCGACGTCTTCCAGCGCCACGGTGAACGGTCCCACCTCCGACCAGGTGATGGCGGCGGCACTCGGAAGCACCACCTTCAAGTCGCTGGTCTACCGGGTCCAGGCAGCCTGGTACCTGTCGGTGTCCGCGCCGTACGGCCGCGACCTCATCTCCTACAAGAACGACAGCAGCGGCCGGGTCGTGCCCGTTCCGGCCGAGGTGAGCCCGCGCCAGGCGTTCACCCAGCTCTTCGGGAACTTCGTGCCCACCGGCGTCGACCCGGCCACGGCCGCGGCGATGGACTTCCAGCTCCGCACCCGGCGCAGCGTGCTGGACCTCGTCCACCAGCGGACCACCCGGCTCCTGCCGCAGCTCGGGCGGGCGGACCAGCAGCGCCTGCAGCGCCACTTCGACGAGGTCCGGGATCTGGAGCTGCGGGTCGCGGCGACGCCGCCTGCGCAGACGAGCACCTGCGTGAAGCCGGCGGACCCCGGCCCGGACCCGGCTCTGGGCGGAAACCAGGGCGTCGATGGCAGCGGCACCACCACCTACGACCAGAACCTGGGCTACTCGGACGAGGAGGACCGGGCGAAGACCTTCGTCGGCCTCATCCACATGGCCATGATCTGCGACCTCACGCGCGTGGCCTCGCTGCAGCTCACGCTCTTCCAGTCGCACATGAACATGTTCTCGCTCACCGGCCAGGGCTGCGACCTCCACGAGGTCGGCCACTTCGGCGCCGGGCGTGACACCACCACCCAGATGGCCAAGGGCCAGGCGTGGCACGTGAAGCACTTCGCCTCGCTGGTCTCGAAGTTCGCCTCCACCCCCGAGCCGGGCGGCACCATGATGGACAACACCGCGATGGTGTTCCTGCTCGAGGGCGGCCACGGCTTCGACCCGGGCAGCGGCAAGACCTGGAGCTCGCACAGCACCGAGAACATGGCCTGCCTCGTCGCGGGGAAAGTGGGAGGGCTGAAGCCGGGGATTCACCTCCCCGCCACCGGCCTTCACCCTGCCCAGGTGCAGCTCACGGCGATGCGCGCGGCGGGCTACACCGGAACGTCGCTCGGCGAGGTCTCCGGGGAGATCCCCGGTCTTCGCGGCTGAGTCGGCGGATAATTTCACTGAAAGAGAAATCAGGACACGCCTGCCAAGACCAGGAGTCTTTCTTATTGGCCTTTGGCCCCCTCCTCCTGTCTTCTCGCCGACATCAGCCACCCGGCTGAGAGGGGAGGAGCACATGCACAGGAATGGCCTGGCTGTGGTTGCTGCGTTGCTCTTGGCAGCGGGTTGCGGAGGCGGAAGCTCTGGCGCCTCGGCGTGCGACAAGGTCGTGCAGGGGTACTCGGACTATTCCAGCAAGGCGTCCGGATGCGGCGTGAACATTCCGGTCGGTAGCTTCGACAGGGCCGCGTGCGAGTCCGCGTTCAACGGCAGCGGCTGCACCGCGCAGGACAAGCAGCTCTGGGGGGACTACGGCAGCTGCCTGAGCGCGCTGCCCACGTGCACCTCGGGGACCTCGTCGGCGTTCGTGGACGCCGTGGTCGCCTGCACCGACAAGCTGAGCGGGCTGTCCGGCAACTGCCAGTGAGGTGCTGAGCCGGGCGAGGCGGCCGCACGCTCCGCACTCCGCCTCGCCGGCCGTCCAGCTACTTCCCGTGCGCCGTATCCACCGAGGCGCGATAGTCCAGCGCGGCGCGGAGCTGTCGGACCGCCTCCTCGCTGGCGCGGACCGCCTCGGCCCTGTGACCGCCGAAGTCGTGCGGCGCCTTCTGCAGGTCGCGGATCGCCGCCTCGAGCGCGTCGATGGCGTGGGCGATGTTCGGGTGGGCGGCCTTCTCCTGCTTGGGCGTCTCGGCCCTCGCGGTGAGCGGGACGAGAGACGAGGTCGCGAGGGCAAGGCCGAGCAGCACGGGAAAGCGCTTCATGGGGTCTGTCCTTTCGAGCCGCCAGGTTCGTCCTGGGGGCGAGGTTCGGACGCCCGCGTGGCAGGGGGATTCGATTGGCAACCGAGTTGTCTCTTCTCGCTGGAATGCGCGTTCCGCCCGCCGATTTGCTTTCACGTTTTGTTGTTGCTCTCCCGAGGGCCACGGCGTCTCCTGGATGCATCAGCCATCCGGCTGAAGGGGAGGACGCGATGCGACGTATTGCCTTCGGAGCTGCCTGTCTGCTCTTCGCTGTGGGATGCGGAGGCGGAACCTCCGCGTCGTCCGTGTGTGACGACTTCGGCAACTCCCTCAACGGCCTCAGGACCAAGTACAGCGCCTGCGGCACCTTGCCGGACTTCGGCTTCAACAAGGACAGCTGCGTCCAGGCCTACAACAACGCGCAGTGCTCGGACGCCGACAAGCAGAAGATTCGCGACTTCGTGAACTGTCTGAACAACATGCCCACCTGCACGACCCAGACGCAGAACGACTGGGGGACCGCGCTCGGGAACTGCGTCACTCCCATCGAGAGCATCAACTGCTGAGGCCGCTCAGCGCCCGGGGCGCTTTGCCCCGAGCGGGACTCGCCTGACCTCGACCGGCACCAGACCCGGCGGCGGCGGCGATCCACCGCCGAGCCACCGGCGGAGCTGCGTGTTGGCGAGGTAGAGGAGCGAATCCCCGTCGAGAGCGCCGGTGGTGGGCGTCTCGATCCAGGGCGCATACGCCTCGAGGACCTCCATCCGCTCGATCCGCCGGAGCTCCCGGTCGAGCGGGAAGCGGACCACGCGGCCCGGATGTACGCCGTTCTGGATGCCCACCAGGGCGCCGTTCCAGAAGTAGAGCCCGTCGATGCTTCCGTCGACGATCTGCCCCGCGCGCGTGAGCCGGCCGGCCCTGCCCGTGCCCAGCTCCACCCGGGTGATGCCCTCGTCACCAGCAACGAAGAGCACGCGGCCGCTGGAGTCCAGCGCGATGCCGTTGGCGCCGGGGACCGTCCCGTCCGGCAGCAGCTCGTGGAGCTCGGGGTCCCTGGCCGTCGCCTTCATCACGGCTCCGGTCGAGGTGTTGGTCGTGTAGATCGTGCCGGTCGACGGGTCGATGGCCAGGTCGTTGAGGAATCCCGTGCGACCCGTGGGAAGCCGGAGCGTCCGGAGGTGTCGGCCGTCGGCGAGCCCGAAGCAGAGGATGCCGGTCACCGCTCCGGGAACGTCCTTGCCGGGTCCGAAGCTCGCCGCGCTCGCGACACACAGCTGCTCTCGCCTCGCGTCCACCTTCATTCCCGCCGGGAAGCCGAGGCCGCCGGCGCGGGCGGGGACCAGCTCGTGGAGCACGCCCGAGCGGTCCGTCCAGACGACGCGCTGGGTGGCCGCACCTCCGGCATAGACGCGTCCGGTCCGGCCGTCGAACGCCATGCCCTCGGGGAAGAGCCCAGGCTCGGCGAGGACGTACGCCGGCTGGCTCGAGAGCACCGGAGGGTTGCGCGCGCGGATGTCCCGCAGCAGCGCGTCGAACGCGGGGTCGCCGCGCAGGAAGGCGAAGCCCCGGAAGCTCCCGGGATCGAGGCCACCCCAGGTCCGGGCGACGGCGGCGAGAGCATCCAGCGTCTTGCCGCGATCGCAGAGCATTGCGTGGGCGATGGCCTGCTCGAAGAGGAGCATCGGGTCGCCCGGGGTCCTGCCCAGCTCCGCGTCCAGCCGCTTCAGCTCGGGCTCGACCGTGCTCGCCGGAGCCGGGGTGCACGGCGCCGAGGTGCCGCCGTCCGGCGCTGCCCGCGCACCGGGAGCCGCGAGCGTGACGAGGCCGAGGAGTGGAAGCCAGCGTTGCATCGGGCAAGCCGAGCGCGCGAGGTCGACGGACGGAAGCGAGCTGCAGCGGTCCGGTCGCTCCACGCAGCGGGCACGGGTGGCATCGATGCCCGGCAGACGCCTTCAGCTGGCCCGTGACGACGCCCCGCTCGGAGGCGGCGCCGCGGCCGGGAGCTTTCCCTGGTCCGGGTCGCCGGCGGGCAAGCCGACTCCGCGGATCGACGCGTCGAGGATCTCCACCGGGTGCGCCGCGCGCAGGGCCACGCCCCGCGCCTTGAGCAGCCGCTGGATGTGCAGCGTGCACCCGGGGTTCGCCGAGGCCAGCAGCTCGGGCCGGGTGCGCAGCACCGCCGCCACCTTGCGCTCGCCCACCTCGTCCGCGCTCTCGGGCTCGAAGAGGTTGTAGGTCCCCGCGCTGCCGCAGCACTGCTCGCCGTCCGGGACGTCCGACACGACGAGCCCGGGGATGCTTCGCAAGAGGGTACGCGGCTGGCTCCGGATGCGCTGGCCGTGCGCGAGGTGACAGGCGTCGTGGTAGGTGACGCGCGCGGCGATGGGGTGACGCTTCGCGCGTGGCGGGCCGAGCGCCACCAGGAACTCGTGCACGTCCTTGACCTTCGCCGAGAAGGCGCGCGCGCGCTCCGCCCAGACCGGATCGTTCCGGAACAGCCGGCCGTAGTCCTTGAGGTGCGAGCCGCATCCGGCGGAGTTGATGACGATCGCGTCCACCGGGGTTCGCTCGAAGCGTTCGATGAGCCCCCGCGCGTAGCGGAGCGACTCCTCGTCCCGGCCGGAGTGCATCGACAGCGCTCCGCAGCAGCCCTGTCCTCGCGGGACCAGGACCTCGCAGCCCTCGGCGGCGAGCACCCGGAGCGTCGCGTCGTTCACCCCGGGGAAGAACACCCGCTGGACGCAGCCCGCGACCACCCCCACCCGCGCCCGCGCCGGTCCGGCCGCCGGCACTCGCTCCGGAAGGCGGCGGATCAGGTCGCTCCAGCCGATCTCCGGCGTGAGCGCCTCCATCTGCCGCAGGCTCGCCGGCAGCAGCCGGAGCAGACCGCTCCTCCGGACCAGCCACCGCAAGCCGCTGCGTGCGTAGAGGAGGAGGAACGCACCGATGACCCGTAGGCGCCCCGGTCTCGGGAAGAGCGCGAACACCATGCCGCGGAAGAGCCGCTCCCCCGGCGAACGGCGGTGGGTGTGCTCCACCTTCGCCCGCGTCTCCTCGATGAGGACGTCGTACTTCACGCCGGAGGGGCACGCGGTCATGCAGGCCAGGCATCCCAGGCACTTGTCGAAGTGCGAGGCCACGGTGGGCGTCATCTGGATCTTCCCGTCGCGGAGCCCGCGCATCAGGTCGATGCGCCCCCGGGGGCTGTCCATCTCCTCGCCCCAGCTCTGGTAGGTGGGGCAGTGCGGCAGGCAGAAGCCGCAGTGCACGCAGTCCTCGATGAGATCCCGCTCCGCCATCCGCTCTCCCTAGAGTCCGCCCACGAAGCGTCCCGGCGCGAGCCTCCGCCCTGGATCGAGCCTCTGCTTGACCGCCGCCATCAGCGGGAGCGCAGCGGGCGAGGCACCCCAGACGTCCACCGCGGCGCGCACCTCGGGCGGAGCGGCGTGGAGGACCACGCTCCCGTCGGGAATCGCCTCGCGCGCGGCGGTCACCGCCGCGGCGACCTGACCCGCGACGCGCACCTCGCCGGCCACGAAGGCGAGCCCGAGCGTCGGGTAGCAGACGCAGCGAGGCACCTCGAGCGCGGTGAAGAGCGAGCCGATGGCGGCGTTGGCCACCCGCTCGAGCTCCATTGGCTGAGCGGCCAGCTTGGCGCGGAAGCCGGCCGAGGACTCGCGCGCGTCGTCGTGGCGTGCCCAGAACGCGCGAGCGGTCTCCGCGCCGAGCGACTCCGCGCGCCAGCCCCGCCGGGTGGCGAGCTCGAGGAGCTTCATCCCCTGCTGTCGCACCCCCGCCTCGAATCCGTCGAACCGCACGCCCAGCTCGAATCGCCCGTCGAACCGGACCCCGAGGTCGTCACCCCCCTCCCGGACCAGCGCCGCGACCGCGCCGGGCTCGAGCTGAGCCTCGCGGAGCCCGAGCACGACCCGGCGGACTGCGTCGGCGTCCAGGTCGGGGAAGAGCACCGTCCTTTCGGTCTGGGGCCGCGGATGGAGACGAAAGGTCACCGTGGAGATGAAGCCAAGCGTCCCGAGCGAGCCCACCATGAGCTTCGGCAGGTCGAACCCGGCGACGTTCTTCACGACCTTCCCGCCGCCCCGCGCCTCCGTCCCGTCGGCCCGGACGATGGAGACACCGATGATGAGGTCGCGGATGCTGCCGTACCGCGTGCGCAGCGGCCCGAAGGCGTTCGTCGCCACCAGCCCGCCCAGGGTGGCCCGTGAGGCCCAGGGGGGATCGAGGGCAAGCATCTGCCCGGAGCGGGCGAGGACGTCCTGGAGCGACGCGAGCCGCACACCTGCCTCGACGGTGACGATCTGGTCCAGGGGCGCGTGCTCGACGATGCGCTCGAGCCGCTCGGTGCAGAGGACCACCTCGACGCCGGTCGGGGGCGCGCCCAGCGAGAGCTCGGTGCCTCCTCCGAGGAAGAGGACCCGCTCCCCATCCCGATCTGCCCTGCGCAGGGCCTCGGTCGCCTCGGCCAAGGTCGACGGGCGCTCCTGACGGGCGGCGGCCAGCGGGTCGACGTGACCGGCCGCGGTGCTCATCCGCGATCCGCGAGCCCGGCCACCTCGGTGGCATGCGGGCGGTAGGGCCCGGGGCGGTCACCGCACAGCCTCGGGGTGGGGAAGACCTTGCTCGGGTTGAACGTCGTGCCGGGGTCGAACGCGCAGCGCACCCTGGCCATGGTGTCCAGGTCCGCGTCGCTGAACATCTCGCCCATGTACGGGGCCTTGTCGGCACCCACCCCGTGCTCCCCGGTGATGCTGCCGCCGTACCGGATGCAGATCCGGAGGATCTCCCCGGCCATCTCCTCGGCCGCGTGCTCCTGGCCGGGAATCCTCGCGTCGTAGAGCACCAGCGGGTGAAGATTCCCGTCGCCGGCGTGGAAGACGTTCGCCACCCGGAACCCGCGCTCCTGGGAGAGCCGGGAGATCTCCGACAGGACCCGGGCGATGTCCTTCCGCGGGATGACTCCGTCCTGCACGATGTAGTTCGGCGAGAGCCGGCCCATGGCGGCGAAGGCGCTCTTTCGCCCCTTCCACATCAGCATCCGCTCGTCGTCGCTCCTCGGGACGCGCACCTCGATGGCCCCGGTGCGCCGGGCGATGCCGACCGCCACCTCCGAGGTGTGCTCCGCCTCGGCGGTGCAGCCGTCGACATCCATCAGGAGCGCGGCCCCGACGTCCGGCCAGTCCACTCCGGTGGCGGCGACCGCGGCCTGGATCGCGAGCCGGTCCATCATCTCGATCGCGGCGGGGACGATGCCGGTGCCGATGATCTCCGACACGCAGTTGCCCGCCTCGTCGGTCGAGGGGAAGGTGGCGAAGAAGGTGCGGGTGGCCTCGGGCTTCCTGAGGATGCGAAGCACCACCTCGGTCACGATGCCGAGCGTGCCCTCGCTGCCCACCACCACCCCGAGCAGGTCGTAGCCGGGCCCGTCCAGCACCGGGCCTCCGATGTCCACCACCTCGCCCGCCGCGGTGACCATGCGCAGGCCGCGGACGTGATTCACGGTGAAGCCGTACTTGAGGCAGTGCGCGCCGCCGGAGTTCTCGGCCACGTTGCCCCCGATGGTGCAGACGCTCTGGGAGGACGGATCCGGCGCGTAGTAGTACCCGGCGGCGGAGATCTCCTTGCTGACGTCGAGGTTGATGACGCCGGGCTGGACGCGGATCCACCCGTCGTCCAGGTCCACCTCGAGGATGCGCTTCATGCGGGAGAGCCCGAGCAGCATGCAGCCCTTGACGGGGAGCGCGCCTCCGGACAGGCCGGTGCCGGCGCCGCGCGGGACGACCGGCATGCCCGCCTCGACGGCGATGCGCACCGCCGCGGCGACCTCCTCGGTGGACGCGGGGAGCACCACCACGCTCGGGGCGGCACGGAAGCTGGTCAGCGCGTCGCACTCGTAGGTGCGCAGGTCCGCCGGCTCGCGGATGACGTTCCGCTCGCCCACCACGGCGATCAGCCGGTCGATGACGCTCGCCGGAGCGGGGATCGGCTCGACGGCCGGTGCAGGAGTGACCACCGACGGCGCGGACATGGCCGGACCCTAGTCGAGATAGCGGTACGCGGGCAGGGTGAGGAACTCCGGGAACTCCCGTGCGAGCACCAGGCTGTCGAGGATCTCCGCGGCCTCCTTGAAGCGCCCGGGCCCCCCCTCGGTCAGACGGGCGAGCTGGGCGTCCCGGGTCGTCCGGTACAGCTCCTCGGTCGCCGCACGTCCGTCGTCGAGCCTCGCGCCGCGGTGGATCCACTGCCAGAGCTGCGCGCGGGAGATCTCGGCGGTCGCAGCGTCCTCCATGAGGTTGTAGATGGCCGCCGCGCCGTTCTCCAGCAGCCAGGAGTTGATGTACTGGAGCGCAACGTCGACGTTCAGCCGGAACCCGGCCTCGGTGACTTTCCCGTCGGGCACGGCCGGATCGACGAGCTGGGCCGCGTTGACGTGGACCTCGGAGCGCAGGCGATCCTTCTGGTGGTCCTTCCCCAGCTTCTGGTCGAAGACCTCCTTCGCGGTGGGCACGAGGTCGGGATGCGCCACCCAGGTGCCGTCGAACCCGTCGTTCACCTCGCGCAGCTTGTCCTCCCGCACCTTCGCCAGGGCCTTCTCGTTGATCTCGGGGTTCTTCCGGCTGGGAATGAACGGAGCCATGCCGCCCATCGCGTGCGCGCCGTGGATGTGGCAGGACTTGATGAGCAGCTCGGTGTACGCGCGCATAAAGGGGACGGTCATCGTCACCTGCGCGCGGTCCGGCAGAATCTTGTCCTTCCGGCTCCGGAACGTCTTGATGTACGAGAACATGTAGTCCCAGCGGCCGGCGTTCAGCCCGCTGGCGTGCTCGCGCATCTCGTAGAGGAGCTCCTCCATCTCGAACGCCGCGGGCAGCGTCTCGACCAGGCTCGTCGCCCGCACGCTCCCCCGGGGAATCTTCAGGGCCTGCTGGGCAAAGACGAACACGTCGTTCCACAGCCGCGCCTCGAGGTGGCTCTCCTGCTTCGGCAGGTAGAAGTACGGGCCGGTCCCACGGTCGAGCAGCTCCCGCGCGTTGTGGAAGAAGTAGAGGCCGAAGTCGAAGAGGCTGCCGCTGATCGGCGTGCCGTCGACGGTGACGTGCTTCTCGGGCAGATGCCACCCGCGCGGGCGCAGCAGGAGCACCGCCGTCTGGTCGTTGAGCCGGTACTTCTTCCCGCCGGTCTCGAGCGAGATGGTGCGCCGGACGGCATCGATGCAGTTCTGCTGGCCGACGACGACGTTTCGCCAGGACGGGGAGAGCGAGTCCTCGAAGTCGGCCATGAAGATGTCGGCGCCCGAGTTGAGGGCGTTGATCATCATCTTCCGCTCGGTGGGGCCCGTGATCTCCACGTGGCGCCGCTGGAGATCCTTCGGCGTGGGCGCCACCTTCCAGTCGCCGCCGCGGATGCTCTTCGTGGCGGGGAGGAAGTCCGGGAGCTCTCCTCGATCGAACCCCTTCTGCCGTTCAGCCCGCGCGGCGAGCAGCTCCTGCCGCCGGCTCTCGAACTGCCGGTGCAGCGATTCGAGGAAGGCCAGCGCGTCCCGCGAGAGAACCTTCTCGGCGCCCTCGGGGGCGGAGGTCAGGACGTTCAGGGCCATTCGAAGCTCTCCTTTGCCAGGGCGAGAGGCACGTTGGACGAGCTGTTGCTGCCGGTCAATGCCGCCCCGGGCCCCCCGAGCATCGGAGCAAATGGGAGGTATTGACGAGACGACGCTTCAGCCGCCGGCGACCGCGGCCCCCGGCGCCGGCTTGACGTCGGTCGCCTCGGCGTCGTCTCCCACCGGCAGTCGCAGCGGCGCGACGAGCGCTCCCAGCTCCACCGAGTTGCCCTCGGCGAAGAGCGTTCGATCCGCCTTGTTGAGCAGCGCTTGCAGCCCCTCGCCGGTGGCGGCGCTGATCGCGACACCGCCCCGTGTCCGGGCGAGCGTCCGGGCCAGCTCGGGGTCCACCCGGTCGGCCTTGTTCCAGACCAGGATGCGCGGCTTGGACGAAAGACCGAGGGTGTCGAGGATCTGCTCGACCGCCTCGACCTGGACGTCGTGCGCGGGGTCGGACGCATCCACCACGTGGAGCAGGAGCGACGCGTCGTCCAGCTCTTCCAGCGTGGCGCGGAAGGCATTGACCAGATCCGGCGGCAGGTCGCGGATGAATCCCACCGTGTCGGTGATGATGACCTCGCGCTCCTCGGGGAAACGGAGCTTCCGGCTGGTCGGATCCAGCGTGGCGAAGAGCTTGTCCTCGGCGACGACGTCGCTCCGGGTCAGCGCGTTGAGCAGCGTGGACTTGCCGGCGTTGGTGTACCCGACGATGGAGATGACCGGCAGCTCGCGGCGCTCCCGGCGGCCGCGGCGGACCTGACGCTCGCGCGACAGGTGCTCGATGCGGCGCTCGAGGTGTGCAATCCGGTCTCGCACCCGCCGGCGATCGATCTCCAGCTTGGTCTCGCCCGGTCCACGCCCGCCGATGCCGCCGGCCAGCCGCGAGAGCGAATCGTCGCTCTGCGTGAGCCGGGGCAGGAGGTACTTCAGCTGCGCCAGCTCGACCTGGACCTTGCCGTCCGCGCTCTGCGCGCGCTGGGCAAAGATGTCGAGGATGAGCTGGGTGCGGTCGAGCACCTTCAGGCTGGTCTCCTCGGCGATGTGCCGGCTCTGCGACGGGCTGAGGTCACGATCGAAGACCAGGAGGTCGGCGACGAGCTGCATGGAGCGAAGATTCAGCTCCTCGAGCTTCCCGCGGCCCACGAGGTAGCGCGGATCCGGCTCGCGGCGCATCTGCAGCACCGAGTCGAGGACCTCGACCCCGGCGGTCCGCGCGAGCTCGCGAAGCTCGGCCAGCGAGGACTCGGCCCGTGCGCGCTGCCCGTCGAGCGCGACCGCCACCAGCACCGCCCGCTCGCGGCCCGAGACCCGGCGGGCGGCGGTTCCGCTCGCGAGCTCGTCCTCGAGCGCGCCCAGGGTGGCGGCCAGGTCCGGCTGCGGTCCGTGCACCGAGGGGAGTGTCTCGGTGCGCCAGTAGCTTCCGTCCCCG
>Ga0335085_10011557_pt1 | contig 13084 bp, 13 predicted proteins | sample Lox_Sample_45_FD_206712 | JGI IMG/M metagenome (GOLD analysis project Ga0335085, IMG submission 206712) | Soil microbial communities from Loxahatchee National Wildlife Refuge, Florida, United States - Lox_Sample_4.5 | ecosystem: Environmental > Terrestrial > Soil > Wetlands | place: USA...
TCCTCCCGGAAGGGGGACGGAATGTATGAGAGCTCGAGGCGAATCTCCTTGAGCCTGTTCGCTTCGAGCGCCTCGACGGGAACCTCCACGTCCACGGCCTGGGACGAATCCTGACCCGGATCGAGATGCTCCCGGCCGTAGGTGGTGAACGTGACCAGCTGATCGGCCCGGGGCGCCTCGAGCTTGATGGCCTGTCCGTGGGCGTCGATGAACAGGAACCGGCTCTCGACCAGGTGGACCCGCCGATTCGCGGACGTGTTCTCCAGCCGGAGCATCCCGGTGAGCCGCGCGGCCGACACCACGCGATCGGAACCTTTCTCGACCCGCTCGGTGACCTTGAGCCCGGTCAGCTCGCCGGTGATGATCCCGCATTTCACCGTCATCGACGCCGGCGTCACCGGATACGTCCTGTCCTCGATCATGGCTCTCGCTTCTTCCTGACCAGCGACCCCGCCGACCGCCGAGCCTCCCGGACGAACCCGCCCATCCGGCGCCGTCGGCTCAGCGTCCCCGTCGACGCCGACGGCGGGCCACCGTGCGCCCGGTACGACCGGGCGTGCCCCTCCTGAGCCCCCCCACGAACACGCGACGGCACACCTCGCCACAGAACCGATGCGCCCCCTCCGGCAGGTCCTTGCCGCAGGCCTCGCACTTCTCGACCACGGGCACTCCATCGCGAGCAGGCATACGCTTCCCCCTTTCCGCTTGCCACCACTCTAGCCGTCACGAGCTCGCGCGACTATTGGACCTAGGGGTAATAGCCCCCGGGGGAAATGGGCAGGAGGTAACACGCAAGGCTTCTACGAGGACGAGGGCTCTGGCTTCGCCGCGATCACGCCGGCTTCACCGGCCAGCTGGACCAGCTCGGCCAGCGACCCGGCCCGCATCTTCTCCATCACCCGGGCTCGATGCACCTTGACCGTCTTCTCGACGACCCCCAGCTCCGCCGCGCTCTGCTTGTTCAACATCCCGGCGACCACCAGGGCGAAGACCCTGGCCTCCCGCGGGGTCAGGGTCTTGATGCGGTCCCGGATCTCCTTGACCCGCGCCCGCTCCCGCCGGTCCCGGAGCGCGACGGCCACGGCCCGCTCGACGGCGTCGAGGAGCTCCGGCTTGTTGACCGGCTTCGTGAGCACGTCGACGGCCCCGCCCTTCATGGCCCGCACCCCCATCCGGACGTCGCCGTAGCCCGTGAGGAACACGATGGACAGCCGCTCCCCCACCCCCGTGAGCGCGTCCTGCAGCTCGGGCCCGGTCAATCCAGGCATCCGGACATCCAGCAACAGGCAGGCCGGGCGGTCCGGCCGAGGCTGGGACAGAAAATCGCGGCCGGAGGCGAACACCTCTACCTCCCACCCGGCGGCCCTGAGCAGCCGCGCGAGGCTCTTCCGCACGGACGGGTCATCGTCCACCACGAACACCAGCGGCGCCTCGGCGGCCATGGCCAAGAGAATATCTAGGTTGGCGTCGCAATGCTTGTATAGCTGCGAGACCTGGCCTACGCTGTCCCTGCCATCACCCTGGCCTTTCGGGTTGACGCGAACGGCGTCGAGACCCCGGTGTCCTGGCTCGGATCGCCTCTCACCGGGAGTCTCCGCGATGAACGATGCCAGTGTGCGCCAGGTTGTGCGGAGCAAGATCGCCGACGGAACGTTGCCCCGAGACCGCATCGGCGCGGTCTCGGCAACCTACGGGGCCGATCAAGTCTGCGCCGCCTGTTCTGCGCCAGTCCCGCCCGAGCGAGTCCTGTACCGGCTCAATCGGGCGGGCTCGGACGGGCTCCTGTTCCACAGCGAGTGCTTCGCGATCTGGCGAGACGAGCGGAACCGGCTGCTGGGGTAGCCGCGCCGCCTGAGGCCCGTACTTCGCGGCCCGGCGCGTGTCGACGTATGATGGCGGACGTGGCCAGCACGGACCGCCTCACCGTCCTCGGTTTTCTCGCCCGGTTCGCCCTCGCCCTGGTCGTCGCGGGCGCCACCTACAACCCGACCGCCTACTCGTACTACGCGTGGGCGAAGGCCACCGGCTGGGCGTGGCGTCCGCCGATCGTGTTCGTCGGGGTCGTACTGCTCATCGGATGGGTGATCTGCCTGCGCCTCACCCTGCGCTCGATCGGGGGCATCGGCCTGCTCCTGGCCAACGCATTTCTGGCCGCGCTGTTCTGGCTTTTCGCCGACTGGGGCTGGCTGCCCGTCGACAACGTCGCGGCGATCTCCTGGATCGGCCTCTTCAGCGTCGTCACCATCCTGGCCGTCGGCATGTCGTGGTCACGTCTGCGCGGCGGCCGGCCCACCCCTTGACGCGAGGCGGTTTCGGGTCCAGCCTCACTTGCGTGCGATACCTATCGGCGAAACGGAGGAGATCAACGATGAAGAGCCTGGTTAGACGGATGACGATGGTGGGCCTGGCCGTGCTCGTGTGCGCCATGATGCCGGCGGTCACGCTCGCGCAGATGAAGATGCCGAGCATCGGCTCGATGCTGCCCGACAAGGCGCAGCTCATGGAGCAGGCACAGAAGCTCGTGTCCGACCTGACCGCGATGAAGAGCAGCGGCAAGCTGGGGGCGGCCGACAGCGCGAAGGTGGATTCCCTGCTTCCCAAGGCCACCGCGGTGAACACCGAGCTCGCGAAGCCCCAGGTCGAGCCGAGCCGCCTGACCCAGCTCGCCAGTCAGCTCGGCGATCTGCAGAAGCAAGCCAGCTCGCTGCAGGGCATGATGAAGTAGCATGGTCAGCCTCGAGTTCCACGACCCCTCCGGTGCCGTCGAGGTCAAGCAGCCGCATGCCCCGCGCATTCCAGCCCTCGCGGGCACGCGCGTCGGCTTCGTCAGCAACGAGCAGTGGCAGGCCTACCGCATGCTGCCGCGCTTGAAGGCGCTGCTCGAGGCGGACTTCCCCGGCATCGAGGTCTTGCCGATCGACGCCTTCCCCCAGGGCAACGCGGTGATCGGCTCGGAGGAGACGGCGGCTCTGGTCAAGGCGAGCGGGGTCGACGCCGTCATCATCGGCAACGCGGCCTGAGGGACCTGCGCCACCGCGTGCGGCCGGGCGGCCGCCAGGCTCGAAGCGCAGGGAATCCCGACGGTCACGCTGACCCGCACGGATTTCGTGGGGGTCATGACCAATGCGGTAGCCGGCCTCGGGCTGGCACCGGACGCGGCGATGGTCACCTTCTCCATCGAGATGTTCCTCCCCGGCAGTGACATCTCGCCGGTGGAAACGCGCAAGCGGGAGTTCTACGACGGCCTGACGCGGTGGCGCTCGGCCTTCGCGGGCGACGGCGCGGGCCAGGCGCCGATGATCACGGTGGAGGCGACGAGCGTCGAGGACGCGCTCACACAGGCAAACCACCTGATGCTCGCCAAGCGCTGGGGCGACGGCCTGCCGCTCTGGCCCCCGACGCGCGGGCGGGTCGACTGGATCCTCCGCGGCGCCGCGGGACCGCGCCACCGGAGGCTCGGCACCTTTCCGCCACGCGGCGGGATCACCACCATCGAGTCCTGCGCCGTCGCGCTCGCGATGGCCGGCGGGCGGCCCGAGTACCTGCCGGTGCTCGTGGCCGCCGTGGAGGCCTTTCTCGATCCGGAGTCGGGGAGCGAGACGCTGCAGGCAGCGTCGGGCAGCGCGTTCCCGGTGGTGATCGTCAACGGCCCGATCGGCGACGAGATCCGCCTGAACGCCGGCTTCGGCTGCCTCGGCCCCGATCCGCAGCGCCCGGCGGGCGCCAGCATCGGTCGCGCGTTGCGCCTCCTGCAGCAGAACCTCGGCGGCGCCCTGCCCGGCATCGGCACCATGGCCAACTACGGGGGCCTGCGCTACACGAACGTGATCTTCGCCGAGGACGAGGGGAGCCTGCCCGCCGGCTGGGCGCCGCACGGCACCGAGCGCCACGGCTTCGTGCCGGGAACCAGCTCGATCTCGCTCGCCTTCGCCAACGGGGCCACCAACATCCGGCGGCGCGGCGCCAAGAAGGAGACGCCCGAGGAAGATGCATTCCAGGGCATGCACCGTATGGCCGACTTCATGCGTGTGCCCAACATGGCCGGCCTCTCCGGCTACGAGCACGGCACCCCGGGCATCCTGATGATCCCGGGCGTGGTGGCCCAGACCATGGCCGGCCTCGGCTGGACCAAGGCCTCGATGCGCGACTTCCTGTGGGAGCATTCGCGGATCCCCGCCGGGGAGCTCCGGCGAGCGGGGGGCCCGGCGTGGATCGAGATCGACACGAGCAAGGTCGCCCGCGATAGCCTCGCGCTCGACCCCTGGCCGATCACCGCCCGCCCCGACAACTTCGTGATCGTCGTGGCCGGGGGCGGCCACCCGACCAACAGCTACTGGCTGCAAGGCTACAGTCCGGGCGTCGTCGGCCGCCCGATCGAGCTGCCGTCGTCCTTCGCGACCCTGCTCGCCGACGCCGACCGGGACCTCGGGCCTCGTTAGCCCGGGGTCGGCGCGCCGCGACTGCTCAGTTCGCCTTGATCCAGGTCTGCGTCTTGTAGAACGGGCCCAGGTAACCGCGGACCTTGAGCTTGCCGTCCTCGCTCCAGAGCTCGGCCTTGTACACCTTGCCGTCTTCCGGGTCGAGGATCGTGCCACCCTTGTAGCGCTCTCCGGCCGGCGCGAGATCCTTGATGATGAGGAGCCCGATGATCGGCTTGCCCTTGTCGGGGCCCTGGCACTTGGTGCACGTCTTCGGCTTGCCCTGCGCGTCGTTGGGATCGGTGAGGCCGACGATCTTGCCGAAGAACTTGCCCCCCTGATCGTACACGTCGACCTCCGAGACGACCTTGCCGGTCTTCTCGTCGACGGTCTTCCACTTGCCCACCAGCGCGTCCGCGGCCGCGCCGGGCCGGGCGGCCATCGCGAGCAGGACGGCCGCGGCAAGAACGAGCACGAGCCCCCGCGATGTCATCTCTTTCACCATGTCCTCTTGTCCTCCTTTTGGGTCGTTGCCTCTTGTCCTACTTTCGGGTGCGCTCGCGCTATAGGACCTTGGTCCCATGCCTCGACCGTGCGGCGCATCCTCCTGCTGCACCTGCAGGACGAGCGGATGGCGCGCTGACGCGTCGCCGGCCGTTGCCGGTCCCGCCGCCACACGCTACACTCCGCCCACCACGGGGCGGGGACGGCGCACATGGACATCGCGATCATCGGCGGCGGCATCGGCGGGCTCACCCTCGCGCTCGCCCTGCACCAGCGCGGCATCCCCTGCCGCGTCTACGAAGGCGCGCCGGAGGTCCGAGAGCTGGGCGTCGGCATCACCCTGCTGCCGCACGCCATGCGCGAGCTGACCGCGCTCGGTGTCGGCGAGGCGCTGGCACGGCAGGGCATCGAGAACCGCGACAGCTGCTTCTTCAACCGCTTCGGCCAGCTCATCTATTCCGAGCCGCGCGGCCGGGACGCGGGCTACCCGGTGCCCGAAGTGGGCATCCACCGCGGCCGCGTCCACCTGACCCTGTGGCGCGCCGCGATGGATCGACTCGGCCCCGGCCGCGTGCTCGCCGATCACCAGTGCCTCGGGCTCGACCAGGACGAACGGCGCGTGAACCTGCACTTCCGCTCGGCCGCGACCGGCGCGACGCGCGCGTCCGTCACCGCAGACGTCGCGATCGCCTGCGATGGCGTGAACTCGATCGTGCGCCGGCAGTTCTACCCGGGCGAGGAGCTCCGCTTCGGCGGCATCAATACCTGGCGCGGGGTCACGCGGGCGAAGCCCTTCCTGACCGGCCGCAGCTACGTGCGCATCGGGTCGATCCAGAGCGGCAATCTCGTGATCTATCCGATCATCGACGACGTCGACGGCGAGGGACGGCAGCTCATCAACTGGACCGTCCAGGTCGCGCAGCCCGGCTACGACCGGAACGACTGGAACAAGCCGGGCCGCCTCGAAGACTTCCTCCCCATGTTCTCGCGATGGACCTTCGACTGGCTGGATGTCCCCGACCTGCTCCGCCGGTCGGACGTCATCTTCGAATACCCCATGGTGGACAAGGACCCGGTCGATCGCTGGACCTTTGGCCGCGTCACCCTGCTGGGCGACGCCGCCCACCCCATGTACCCGCGAGGCTCCAACGGCGCGGCCCAGGCCATCCTCGATGCGCGCGCGCTCGCCGATCGCCTCGCCGCCGGGAGCGACCCCCTGGCCGCGCTCTCCGCCTACGAGGCCGCGCGCTCGGGGCCGACCGCCCGGGTCGTGCGCACCAACCGGGAGCACCCTCCCGACTACCTCATCCGGCGCGTGGAGCAGCTGGTGGGCGACGCGCCCTTCGACGACCTGGACCGCTACATCACGCGAGCCGAGCTCCGCCGCCTCTCCGACGAATACAAGCGCATCGCCGGCTTCACCCTCGCCGACGTGGATCAGCCCTAGCTCACCTCGGCTCCGCTCCCTGCCCTGCGGCCGGCCGCCAGGATCCCGTCGACGAGCGCGTAGGCGCGGCTCCGGTCGACGTTCCGGAGGTGGTGCGTGATCCGGTTGCGCGCGGCGGAGGTGAGGTAGAAGCGCTCGTAGAGGACGTTCCGGCCCGCCAGGCTCGAGCCGACGAAATCCCAGGCGAGGCGGAACAGGGCGGCACGCTCCTCCGCGTCGACGCCGCCGGCCCCGTGCAGGAACTCGTCGATCAGCGGTCGGAGCATCGCGTCGTCGAGCTGCCGTCGGGCCGGCGTGGCCAGGAGGTTGTGGCTGCCGATCAGCATGATGATCTCGTTCACCCGCGGGAACCACGTCGCCAGCAGTGATCGCATGGGGGCGAGCGCCCGACCGTCCGGGAACCAGACTCCGTCGCCCACGTCCCGCCCGTGCTCGGCCGAGAGGAGAACCGCGCTGCGGCTGACCTCGACATAGTCGAGCAGCTCGCCCAGCATCTCCTGCGTCGTCGGGCTCGCGTCGCCGATCGCCTCCGCCATGCGGGTGGCGAGCCCGTAGGCGAACTCGAGCTTGGTGAGGGCCCGGATGGTGGTCTGGTTCGTCAGGTTGTCGCGGAGCCCGGTCGTGGTCACGGTGTTGTAGAGGTCGATGTGACCGTCGAGGAACAGGCGCTCTCGCGGGATCTCGACATCGTCGAAGATCACGAAGGCGTCCTGCTCGTCGAAGCGGGTCGACAGCGGTCGGTCGAACACGTGCGCCCCGGACGCGGCCGCACTGTCCCGGCACATGAAGAGCAGCCCCGGGGTGTCCACCGGGATCGAGAAGGCGAGCGCGTAGGCCTCGGCCCCCGGGGGCAACGGAAACGCAGGGTACACCGCGATCTCGTCCGCGAACGGGGCCAGGGTCGCCAGGATGCGAGCGCCCCGCACGACGATGCCCTCCCGCGTCTCGGAGACCTTGTGCACCGGCACCCGGCTCCCCACGATCCGGGCGTCGGTCGACTTGTCGATGGTCGGGTGGATGATCGTGTGCGTGAGGGAGATGTCCTCCCGCGCGAGTCGCTTCTGGAACGCGACGAGGTTGCGCGCCCCTTCCTCGTTCCGGCCCTCCGGCCCGAGCCAGTCCTTCCAGCGCCCCGCAAAGCTCGCGAACTTCACGTTCATGTAGTCCGGCGTGCGGCCCATGAGGCCGACGGTGGCCTCGGCGATGCGCACGAGGCCGCGGTTGCGCCGCTTGAGGTCGTCCACCGAGCGCGGGATCATGTTCCCGACGTTGAGCGGCTCGCCCGTCTCCGGGTCCGGCACGAGACACTCGTCGGGAAACGCGTGGAGCCGGTCGAACACGCCGGCGAGGGTCCGGGCCGCGCCCGCGAGCGCCGGGTGCGCGGTCACGTCGTCCACGCGGCGTCCCTCGAGCCATAGCTGACGCTTGGTGCTGCGCAGGCCAACCAGGAACTGCTCGCCGGTTCGCGCCCCCATGGTGGCGACGAGTGTAAACCATGTCAGTATCGATCCGTGGACAATGCTCAGGCGCGACTCGCACCCTACGCCTTCATCCTGCTGTGGAGCTCGTCCTTCGTCACCGCGCGCGTGGGCCTGGCGCGGGTCTCCCCCCTGCTCTTCGTGGCCGTCCGCCTCGTGGCCGCGGCCGCGCTGCTGGCCCTGTTGCTGGCCATCCGGCGCCGGTCCTGGGCGCCGCTGCGTGGGCGCTGGCACCATCTGGCGCTCGCCGGCGTCCTGCTCAACGGCATCACGCTGTCGGCGTTCCACGTCGGGATGGTGACCGAGAATGCGGGCGTCATGGCCCTGATGCAGGCGCTCAGCCCGATGCTGATCGCGGTCTCGGCCGTGCCACTGCTCGGCGAGCGGCTCGGGCCGGGGCAGTGGCTCGGCCTGATCCTCGGCGCCGTCGGCGTGGCCCTCGTCGTCGCGCCCCGGGCGCTCGAAGGCCCCGCCGCGTGGGGTGCCATCTGGCTCGGATTCCTCGGGGCGGCCAGCCTCGCGGGCGGCACGCTCTACTTCGGCCGCTTCGGCCGCGGAGTGCCGCTCGTTCCCGCGACCGCGGTGCAGCTCGGGGGCGCCGCGATCGTGACGGTAGCGCTGGCGATCACGCTCGAGCGTCCCCACGCGGTCTGGACGCTTCCCGTCGTGGCCTCCGTCGCCTGGAACGTCCTCGCCGTGTCGATCGGCGCGATGGTCCTCTACTACTACATGCTGGGGCACGGGACCGCGAGCCGCGTGGCCGCCAATTTCTACCTGATCCCCGGGACGGTGGCGCTGCTCGGGTGGGCGCTGCTCGGTGAACGCCTGACTCCGCTGGCCGTGCTCGGCTTCGCCGTCGCCTCGACCGGGGTATATCTGGTGGCACGTCGGGCCATCGCTTGACGCACGCCTCCGGGCCGCCTAGACTCCCGCAATCGCGCGACTTCAGGGCACGACCCGCGCGGACGGAAGAACAGGAGGCCAGGCGATGGACCTAGGGCTCGGGGGCAAGCGCGCGATCGTCACCGGCGGCAGCCTCGGCATCGGAAAGGCGATCGCGAGGGAGCTGGCCCGTGAGGGGGCCGACGTGGCCATCGTGGCGCGCACGAAGGAGATGCTCGAGGCGGCGGCGCGAGAGCTGGCGGCCGAGACCGGGCGGCGCGTGATCCCGCTGGTCGCCGACGTCACGAGCCGCGCCCAGGTGGACGCCATGGTGGCCCAGGCCGCCGCGCAGCTGGGCGGCCTGCACATCCTGGTGAACAGCGGCTCGCCACCGGGTGGCTCCGCCACCGCCACCGGCCCCATCGAGACCATCGTGGACGAGGATCTACTCCACGACTTCGACGTGAAGTACGTGGGAGCGCTCCGCTGTGCCCGGGCCGCCATCCCGTACCTGAAGGAACAGGGCTGGGGCCGTATCATCAACATCAGCGGGACCAACGCGCGGAACGCAGGCAACCTCAGCGGCGGGGCCCGCAACACCTCCCTGGTGCACCTTTCCAAGACGCTGGCCGTGCAGCTGGGGCGCTTCGGGATCACGGTCAACTGCGTCCACCCCGGCATCACACGTACGGAGCGCACACCGCGGCTCCTCGCCGCCCGCGGCAAGGATCTGGGCATCGACGCGGCCGAGGTGGAGAAGGCCGACTTCGCACCCGACTCACCCAGGGGTAACGCAATCGGCCGTATGGTCGACGCGACGGAGATCGCCTACGTCACCGCGTTCCTCGCCTCGGACAAGGCCTGGGCGATCTCGGGCGAGCTCATCGTGGCGACCGGCGGCGCGGGTCGGTCCGTGTACTACTGAGGCGGCTCGCTCTTGATCACCCGCTTCTCGACCCTGTACGTCGGTCACATCGAGCTGGAGCGATGTGGGCTCACGGGCACGCCTGCCGACGACCGCCGGTATCCCAACGAGCGTCTGGCCGAGACGTTCGACACCGCGGCGGCCCTGGCCCACGCGGCCGACACACTGGGCTACGAAACCCTGTGGCTGGCCGAGCATCACTTCCAGCACGAAGGCTACGAGTGCATCCCGAGCATCCCCATGCTCGCGGTGGACCTGGCCCATCGCACCGAGCGCGTGAAGATCGGCTGCGCCTTCAACGTCGTCCCCGCGTGGCATCCCCTCCGGCTCGCCGAGGACTACGCGGTCGCGGACATCCTCACCCGCGGCCGCGTCGTCTTCGGGGTGGGGCGTGGCTACCACACCCGCGAGGTCGAGACGCTCGGCAACCCGATGCTGGACGCGGAGGCCAACCGCGAGCTCTTCGAGGAGCAGGTGGAGATCATCCTGAAGGCGTTCCGCGAGGAATCGTTCTCGCACCGGGGGAAGCACTACACCCTACCCCCGGAGGTCCCGTATCGCGGTTACTCGCTGAAGGAGATCACCCTGGTGCCGCGCCCCGTGCGGCAGCCCGTCGAGGTCTGGCAGCCCATCGTGAGCGGCAGCCCGCGGGGCCTGGATTTCATGGCGCGCCACCGCATCAAGGGCGTGATCTCCGCCACCGCCGAGGAGCTCGTCCAGCGCTGGGCCCGCGACTACCAGGAGGCCGCACGCCGCCACGGCCGTACGCTCGAGCTCGGCGAGGAGCTGATCCTCGGCTTCCGCATGTGCATCGACGACACCCCGGAGCGGGCCATCGATCGCGCCCGCCCGTACTTCGAGGAGCACGCCAAGGTCATGGCCCCGCTGGGGATGCTCCGCTACAGCGAGGAGCACGCGCGTGCGGTGGCGGCCCGGCAGCCGCAATCTCCGACCTCGGCCACGCTGGAGAACGGCGTGCGCAACCGCTCCTGGCTCTGCGGGCCACCCGGCGACATCGTCGCCTACCTGAAGGAGGTGGAGCGCCGCTACCCCGGCCTGGACCACGTCATGATCGGCTGGGCGATCGGCACGCCGCGAGACCTCATGGTCGAGCAGCTCGCCCGCTTCGCGCACGAGGTCATGCCCGCCTTCCGGCCGTAGGTCGCGGCTCGGCCGCCTACGAAAGCAGCGTGGCGCAGTCGAGGTCCTCGAACGCGGCGAGCACGCGGGAGGTGGGGCCACCAGATACTCGGGTGGAGCCCAGCAGACTGCTGCCACACCGGGATCGCCAGGTGCCCGATGACCGAGAGCCGATAGTCCTCCCACACCCGATCGAGACCATAGCCAGTGACGCCGGCATAATACCGCTCGATGAGCCGCGCCTCCAGCCGCGCGCGCCGCTCCCGCGATACTGCACACCTATCTTCGCCAGCGCCGCGTCGTCGAGGAACAGGAGCAAGCGGGTCGGGGCCTCACCTGGCGCGTCGGGAGAATACTCCACCCGCAAGGGCATGGACGGATGATACACTCCGCCCCGCTTCGGCGCGCTACCTCGAACATGGACGATCTCGTCATCCGCGGCGGCATGATCCTGGACGGCTCGGGGGCGGATGCCGTGCGTGCCGACCTCGCGGTGCGCGACGGTCGGATCGCCGCCATCACGCCGGAGCACTCGGGCCCGGCGAAGCGCGTGGTCGACGCGCAGGGGCTGGTCGTCGCGCCAGGGTTCATCGACATCAAGACCCACTCCGATTTCACGCTGCCCTATGCCCCGCGGGCGGAGAGCAAGATCCTCCAGGGGGTGACGACCGAGGTGGTCGGCCACTGCGGGTTCTCGCTGGCGCCGGTCGTGCCGGGCCGGGCCCGGCTCCTCCAGGACTACCTCGCAGGATTCGCGCCCTGGATCGAGACCCGGGAGACCACGTTCGCCGAGTACATGGGCGCCTTTCCGGAGACGTCGGTCAACACCGTCATGCAGGTCGGCCACAACACGCTCCGGCTGATGACGGTCGGCATGGACGATCGCGCGCCCACCGAGGACGAGATGGACCTCATGCGGCGCCTCCTGGCCGAGGGGCTCGCCGCGGGCGCGCTCGGGATGTCGTCGGGCCTGTTCACCGCGCCCGGCTCCTTCGCTCGGCCGAACGAGGTGCACGCCCTGCTGAGCGTGGTCAAGCAGCACGGCGGAAGCTACGCCACTCACCTGCGGAGTGAGTCGGACGCGGTCTTCGAGGCGGTGCGCGAGGCGATCGCGGCGTCCGAGACGTCGGGAGTGCACGTGCAGATCGTCCACATGAAGCTCTCCGGCCTCGAGAATCGCGGGCGGGCCGCGCAGCTCCTCGCCGAGATCGACGCCGCGCGTCGCCGAGGCGTTCAGGTCGACTGCGACGTCTATCCCTACACGTGCGCCGCGAACCCCCTGCGGAACCTGCTCCCGCTGTGGGCCCAGGAGGGCGGCCTCCAGGCGATGCTCGGCCGCCTCCGCGACCCTGCCGTCCGCCGCCGGGTCGAGCGCGAGATCGACGAGCGTGGCCTCACGAGCTTCGGCCGGATCGCCTCGTGGGACGCGGTGACCCTCAGCACCTCGCGAACGCGCTCGGCAGACGCCGGGCGGACCATCGCCGAGCTGGCCCGCCGGGAAGACGTGGAGCCCATCGACCTGGTGTGCAACCTCCTCGAGGCGGACGCGGGGGCCACCTTCGTGGTCGTCTGCTCCATCGACGAGGCCGACGTCCAGGCCCTCCTGCGCTCGCCGGCGGTGCTCGTCGGCTCGGACGGCCGGTCGGTCGCGCCCGACAGCGTCGCGGGCCAGGGCCGGCCCCATCCGCGCTTCTACGGGACGTTCCCGCGGGTCCTCGGCCACTACGCGCGCGATCTCGGCCTCCTCCCGCTGGCCGAGGCGGTGTACAAGATGACCGGCGCCCCGGCCCGGGTCCTGAGCCTCACCGAGCGCGGGCTCTTGCGCGAAGGCTACTGGGCCGACGTCACCACGTTCGACCCCGCCACGATCATCGACCGCGCCACCTACGAGGACCCGCACCGCTATCCGCGGGGCATCGGGACGGTGATCGTGAACGGGGCCGTCGTCGTGGACGCGGGGGAGCACACCGGCACGCGGCCGGGCCGCGTGCTCCGCCGCGGCCCGGGCGGGGTCGCCTGAGTTGTGCTATCATCTGTTCATGTCTCGAATTAGTCCGTCAGCCATGAGCGGGGAGAACTGTCCGAGCTGACGGTCGTCACATCACGTTCAAGTATCCACGGCCGTCAGGGTTCCTGGCGGCCGTTTCGCTTTCGTAGCCACGGCGGTAGTCGCGGAAGGCATCGCCAGAACCCGACTCGCTCTACACCGGACAAGGGGAGGCGGGCATGTTTGCCACACCGGGGCCGCTTGACTTCGTCGCCGTCGCGACCGACACGCTGAAATTCTGGG
>Ga0335085_10011558_pt1 | contig 13084 bp, 33 predicted proteins | sample Lox_Sample_45_FD_206712 | JGI IMG/M metagenome (GOLD analysis project Ga0335085, IMG submission 206712) | Soil microbial communities from Loxahatchee National Wildlife Refuge, Florida, United States - Lox_Sample_4.5 | ecosystem: Environmental > Terrestrial > Soil > Wetlands | place: USA...
ATGATTATGATTGTAACCCAGATTACTGGATAATTACTCATTGGATGCCATTACCAAAATCTCCGCTCGATGAATCAGATGACAGCGACCTTGTGGAATTATTACGTGCTATCTATACAATTTTAATTGACAATAAAATTACGCTGAAAAAGAAAATTGAATTGTCGAAAGGACTGATTGAGGCAAAATTAATTCCAAGCGAACATCAAAAACAAAAAGAAAATGGCCAGAGCAAATGAATACAAATTAGCAGGACTGAATCACGGAGGCTGGAAAGCTGGCGGTTTTAAGGATACCTATGCAACCGTAGAATATTTGGATAAAGAAGATTGGTTTCATGCTGATATTGATATGCCTCATGATAGATTGGAGGCTTTGTGGAATATGATGAAAACGCAAGGCAATTTTAAAAATATGCGCTGCATCGTAGAGTTTGATGAAAAAGATAAGCCAATTGTAAAAGAAATTTTTGAAGTATAATTATCAAAAACAAAAACCATGAAACATGGCTAAATTAAAGTTAGTAACCAATGACAATGGAGAACAAGTCGGCTACTCTTTTTATTGCCCAGGATGCAAATACAGTCATGTTTTCTATGTTGAAAAGGCGTATAAAAACAGGGACGGAAGAGAAATAAGATGGCAATTTAATGGCAATTTAGAAAGCCCTTCATTTTCTCCAAGTTTAGTAGAATTGACTGGCAGTTATGCAGACCCGAAATTTATAGATCCTGAAGATATACCGCCAACCAGATGTCATTTAATAATGACTAATGGAATAATAAATTTCTGCGGAGATTGTACGCATGAATTAGCGGGGAAGTCGGTTGAATTACCTGATTTTTAAAAACAAAAAAATGAAAATAGAAGCACCTTATTATGATAATAACGGGGTTGAGATACAGGAGGGTGATCTGCTTAAAATTTATCACTTCAGGCATTATTTAAGACGCAGGAAGATGTATATGTATCATGTGGCAATATTGCAGGATTGGGGTGAAGCAGGATTATTTTGGGCGGGGAAAGTGTACCATAGAGAAGGAAAGAAAGGGCATTATACTTTTAGAGCTGTAGCTAATTCTGATAGAATCCTTAAAGGATTCGAAGTCATCGCAAAAGTTGATCCCGAAAAAGAAGATCAGCTTCGATCTGAAGGACACAAAAGAATCAACCAACTTCAATCAAACACAAAATGATAGTATATGAAATGGATAAGCGTGAAAGATGAATTACCCGATGAGGGCGAAGAAGTAATTTGTTTCGCTTCTAAGTTGGGAAGAGGCTCCCCAAATCAAATGCTTATTGGGTGGCACGAAAATGATAAGTGGGGTTATTCTGATGGTGATGATTATGATTGTAACCCAGATTACTGGATAATTACTCATTGGATGCCATTACCAAAATCTCCGCTCGATGAATCAGATGACAGCGACCTTGTGGAATTATTACGCGCTATCTATACAATTTTAATTGACAATAAAATTACGCTGAACAAGAAAATAGAATTGTCGAAGGGGCTGATCGAAGCAAAATTAATTCCAAGCGAACAGCAAAAACAAAAATGACAAGCCGGGAGTTTAAATATCATCAAAGAAAACGGCGCGAAAAAAGCGAGCAAAAATCCAGATTCGTCGTTTCAAAATCGGGGATTGAATTTGTTGGCGGCGTTCAATGCGACGAATGCGGAATGTTCTTTGATAAAAAAGTGATGCACAAATGTTATTCTCCTTCCGAAAACGTTGATGAGCCAGATGAAGAAGTTTATCTATGTCCTGAATGCAACGACGGAACATGGTATTGTATGGGGTGTGGTCAATTTTGTGCCGGAATATCTTCATTTGATTTTGGGGAACATGCTGGCTATTGCGATAATTGTTGGGATGAAATAAAATCGAATGAACGCGATGAAGAGGATGATTATAATAGTGGGGATGAATGCGGATTTGAATAATAATCAAAAAACAAAAACCATGAATACAAACCAGGAGCCAGTAGTTGATCTGAACTGGATATTAATAGATTCGTTCAGATTCCAAAAAGAATATGAGAGTTTGAATGATTATCAAAAGCAATGTATTAAGGAAGCTATGCGAGAAGCATGCCGTCAATTGCTTGAGATAGTGGCCGAAAAAGCACAAATAGAAAAAGTTAAATATTGTTCTACTGATTGGTGGCCAACTAAACCTATCATAGTTAAAAGCTCAATTACTGAATGTATAAAATATCTGAAATGAGTATAGCGCCAAAATGTATATGCGAATTAAATAGTGGTTTTTGTATTGGCGGCCCTGCTTGTAAAATGCCCGGCAAATCATTGCAAGATTTTTTTATCGAAAATAATTGCACAGATAACGAGAGGAATCAATTGAAGGCATTTTTATTTGTTCTTCGTCACCCTAATATTAATTGGGATGCCTTAGAAAATGTTATTAAAAAATATCAATCAATAATTTTAATACCATGACAGACAATAAACTCAGCCCATTGGAAGAGGCTGTAAAAAGAGCTAAAGATAGGTGGGATGATATAGGAGAGGAATTTTCAGAAAGTGATTTTATTGAAGGTTGGAATGCCTATGCAAACTACCAAAAACACCATACCAAAGAATTGCTGGATGCGTTGAAGGAAGTTTCACCATTGATTGATGAAATAATATTGCGGTTACCAACAGGGAAAAACAGAAACGATGTTTGTGACTTTAATATCAAAATCAAATCCATCATTCAAAAACACGAAGGAGGAACACACTAATGTTTACAGACAGATTTGTAAGAGTTCCGGTTAATATGTACAGCCAAAAGGAAGCCGATCTCACAGGCAAGGAAGAATATGTGCCGTCGGTAGAAATGATAAACCCATTTGAGATAAGAAGCTATTACGCGAATATCAATCACGAAGATAGAGATACAGTATCCGTAATATTTAAGGACGGTAGCGGTCTTCTTGTTTGTACTTCCCTTGAGGAATTTGAAAAACTCTTAAATGATCACCAAAGTAAAAATCAACAACCATGAGCAACAATCAACTGCCGGAAGAAGTAAAAAATATGATAAAATGGAATACCGAGAATGAGGCTTATCATTTCTGTACCGGCAAACTTATTAACGGTCATATTCAGGCTGAGAAAATAACAAATGCAATGATATATTCTGCAACTTGGGCCCTCACCAACCAACAACTATTGGATGCAATGGGGTTGGTGAAGAAGGAGGAGCAATTTATTGGCCCTGGTAGCAATACAATCGGTATTTCAGCGCCTCCGGAACAAAAAGAAAATATGGAAATTTATTTACACGGTGAAAGAATGGTTCCAGAATCCCAATTGGCAGACAAGACTCAGGAGATTGAGAGGTTGAAAATAGGATTAAAGAAAGCAATAGCGGTACTCGATAGTTTTAACATTCGTGATATGCCAGGTAATAATTTAATTGCTGGCGTCAAAGCATTAATCTCAAACAAATAAGCAAACCAATAAAACATTAAGTATATGAAGAATGATAAAATAAAATGCGTGATCTTAAAAGGGGAATTTTCAGATATGGGCAACCATATTTTAATGCCTTATGGAATCACTCTTTGTGGGTTGCCAACAGTAGATGCCGATAAGAAAGAATTTCCTCAATTAGAAAATGAAATCTTTTCAGATATGATAAGCGAATACGATGAGGTTGATTTTAATACTACCTGTGAAAAATGTATTGAAATATTTAATATGCTTCCCCGAAACCAATAAAACATTAAGTGTATGCCTAAAAAATATATTCTTATTACAGTTGATGAAGATGGCCGTTCTTCATACTCATCTGATGGATTCACCAATATAGAAGTAATCGGTTTATTAAGAATTTTTGAGCAGCAGGAAAGCTTGCAAGCCCTTCAACTTTTTGAAAAGATAATGGCGAAATCTAAGAAGGCTAAAACCAAAAAATCAAAACCATGAAACCACTACTCATATCAATACTTATTGTTGTTGCCTCGGTGGGGTGTAAGGAAAAATATAAGCAGAAGGCGGTAAATTATCAAACCGATTCGTCGGTTTTTGTTTCAGGAGAAACCGGATTTGGCCGTCTTACTGTTGATGATAGCGGAAGGACGATTTTATTAGATAGTGCCGGTCGTGTAGTTGCGATAGGTTCACGGGCTGAGCAAGTTGATTCATGTAATTCTTTTCCTTTATTAAAATAACTTCAATGAGACACATAATCACATTACTACTGATAGCTTTTTTGGTTTCTTGCAGCCATAAACCGAAGCAAAGAACAATTGGGTATAGAATAGTTGTTCATATTCTACCTTCCTTTGAACGGCCAGCAATTTACCAATATTATGCTATTGGAGATATTCCAGGAGATACAATGCGAATTGATACTATTAATATGTCAATAGAAAATTTCAGCAGTTTTATGCATAACTATGATTCATCAAAGAATGTGAATGATCCATTAGAAGAAATAATGCAAAAAGAGGACACGCTGATTTCTCGGATTTATGATACGGTTCTTATGAAAAAAATAAAAATATATAATGATAGCGTTCGAGATATTCGTCAAACACTCTATATGATTTCTGATAGCAGCATTAGAGTTGGCGCGATTAATATAAATTAAAATTAAATCACCATGAAACACTTACTATTCTCACTACTGATAGCGTTTGCCTGGATTGGCGTGAAGGGGCAGAGAGATTCGTCTGCGCTGAGTGATGGCAGACCTTTATTAAGAACGGGTCATTACCCGGATTACACATTCTATCTAAATTACTTGCCTGATAAAATTAAAATCATCCAAGAATATTCGCTGACAAATGGCATAATTGGCGAACTGAAAACAAAGGTATATGACGACAGCGCTCATAAATATATATTTCTATTGGATGAAAGCGCAGAGAATGGTTATATAAGGGATCGAATTGAAAAAGATTTTGCGATGGCAGTCGATTCAGCTTACAGATATTGCATTCCAAACAGGCTCCAAAATTATCATCCTCTTAAAAAAGATCAATAAAATGAAAACACTTACAGTTATTGTCCTTGCGGCTTTTTTCTCGGCCTGCAATCAAAAACCAAAACAAAGAACAGTTGGCAAAAGATTAGTGGTTCATATCGTAGGCAACTCTGATCCGTCAGATTTTCACTGGTATGTAGTGGGAGAGATACCAGGAGACACATTGGTATCAGATACTATCAATATGATGTCCGACCATTGGCAGGATTTTATTAAGAATTACTATGACTCCATCAGGCAAAAAGACAGCACTGTATGGTATTGGGACGAGCTGAGGCATGATAGCTCTACTCTATTTATCGAAGATACAGCCATGATGAGAAGAGTAAAAATATACGCTGATAGTGTTGCTCGCGCAGATTCATTAATTTTTTCATGGATTGATTTTAGCAAAGGAACAGTATTTGCAACAGGAAATGATAGTATGTTTATCATTGACGGGCTTGATCCATCTAAATTATATACCATTTCAGTAGACTCCTCGGTATCTACATTGAGCAAGAAAGATTTTAAGAATTTAATGGATGGCATCAAACCTGATAAAAATGGAATGATTCACCTTGTATTAAAACCGCAGCAAGATCGGCATGATGATGGTCGTTCTTACCAATGGATTCTTTTCTTTATACTTGGATTTTTGGTTGCCATAGTGTCTTGGGCTCTTATCTATAATAGAAAGTAGGCTAAGTGTTTTGAGCCAGCGAATATTTTCCGGTTTCTATTCGGTTAAAATGCTTTGCGATCTGCTGCCTTATTTTTTCTTTCCAGTGAAGGTTATTTTGTATTTTATCTGGCGCAATTCTTTCTACCATTTCATAAACTTCCTGTAACTCGGCTTCTCCATTCATACGGGTGAGAGTTATGTTAATGACCGTTTTCCATGATGGCGAAACTCCTACAATAATCATCGGCACGGAATTAAGCATTAGATGTTTCCCGGCTATGCCTGAGTCGCCAATGGCATCTACGTTATTTCTTCCATAGGCTATCAGGACCGAAGGTGCGCCGCTGTTTGCGCTTGCCTTTATTCCATTCTCCCTGTAAAAAGTCAGTCTGCCAGCAATGAACAATATGCTGTCGGCTCTCCTGAATACCAGTCTTTGAAACATTTCGGTTTCTGTCCTGGCAAAAAGCAGGGCTATCCCGTTATAGTGTTTAACCAGCTTTTCCAGCCATTTTTCGGCTTCTTTTCCATAAGGAGGATTTAGCCATACACGATCAAACCACGGTTGCAGAAGGCCGTTATCTTCTATTGTATAGTGTTTTTTGGCAGTATCCCACGGACGGTTAACAGGAGCGCATGGATCAAGGTCAAATTCTCCAAGAGATTTGATGACCTCCGGAGGGGTTAGCCATACATCACTTTGCATGTTTGCGGATTGATGGCCGCTCATTCCTTTTTTCATTAGTCATTTTTTTTCTGTGGTAAAAAACACTTCCTCGCTCTTTAAGGTTTCTGTTATCTTTTTATATGCACCGTATTTCAGATAGTATTTTTTCATGGCTTCATAATATATCTCAGCTTTCTCTTTGTCTAAAAAACATCTGGTAGGGTTGGCGTTCGTGTCATCAATTTTTACCCAATAAAAGATTTGATCTTCTCCCTTTTCATCAATTTCTATTTCTTTCAAAAATTCGATTTTCATATTTTTTAGTTTTTATGGTTTATAATTTAATTCTTCGCCGACCAAACACCAATAAAGATTCTGAAGTTGATGGAGGTATTTGGGCGAAACTGGCAATGGCATTCCAGCCAATTCCCAATCAGGCAAATCGGGATAATATATCAATGTATAATTATCCCCGAATGTAATATGGTATTCATAGGGTTTGCCGCTTCCGCTATCCACCTCTTTCACAAACCCACATTTTTCAAGTATTTCACCAGTTAGCGGTATGCCCCTATAAGTTGCCAACCCTCCCGCCTTTGAGATTATTTCCAAGTCTTTTATATCAATTTGTTTTTGCCTGATGGTTGGTTCTGTAATAGTGTCTTGACCATGTACGTTACCATCTTTATCAATCCACGATCCAGAAAGCATGACCGTATAGGTTTCAACCCAATTTCCAAGTCTCAGTTCGTTTGCATTAATCATAGTTTTAGTTTTTAATTGCTGTTAGTGAATATTGTTCCGGCAAAGAGTTATACACTTCTGCAAGAGTTCTTGCCTGTCTGAGTGCTTTTGCTTCCGAGGATCCCCAGGCTGTGCAGACAAGTGTTTTGTTTCGGTCATTCAGTCCTACATGCACATAGAAGAGTTTATAATCCTCATTCCAGTGCGCTACGGTCCCGGCTATGTATTTTTTCATTGTGATTATAGAATTTTTGCGTTAATAAAACTTTTGTCCGTAAAGAAGATAGTACATTCCTCTATTTCAGAAACATTGATTAAGAAGACAAACCTGGGTTTAAATCCCGTCTTTTTCTTAATTATTTTTTCTATTTCCTTACTGACATTTTCATTGTTTTCAAATACGGTTATTTTTTGACCTACACAAAGAGTTTGCATTGATTTTTATTTTTAGTCAGTTAACAATCCAGTAAATACCATCAGCAGAATAACTGCGAAAAGAAGTATTGATCCGCCAATTATTAGAAGTGCGGTTTGAATATTTTCCTTGCTAAACATCTTTTTCATGATTGATTGTTTTTGTAGCGGTTGCAATAATAGTTTTCCTGTTTTCAATTTGATTATAAAGCAAGTTTTTATAAATTCTGCTCTTTGTTTCAGAAAGTTTTTCCTTTATGCTTTTAATGTCATCGGTTGCGTACTCGATTATCTTATTGAGTTGACGGGTTGATAGCTTATGGATGTTCATAAAAATCCGGTTTAAGGATTACCGGAAACCATTTTTATCGTCCCTGGCGAATGTTATTTTCCTTCTGCTTTGGCAATGGCTTGTTCTATAAGTGTTAATCCATGTGATACAAAATCTGGGGTCAAGGCGCTTATCATTTCTCGCGCCACTTTCAATGCCTCATACATATCAGGAGCCGCTGCGATTATATTAATATTTGCGGGTTTATGAGCTTTCAACTCATCGTTGTTTTTGCCATCACATAAATCATGGACGGTAGCAATGCAATGAGAATAATTTTTAAAGGATGCATTAATATACACAATCCCGCCAAACTCATTCGCCTTCCACGGTCCCGGCGTATGTTTATTTTCGTTACTCATATAGGTTTGTGTTTTTTATTAGTGAAGTGATTTTAGATAAAGCTGATAGAGTTCTTTGATATTAATTTCATTCCTATCTTCTTTCGGCCCGTAAAACCATTTATCCGAAAAAACTCCATATATCACATTATTGTCCCTGGCGCACCATTCCGCAAACCCAACAGCCATCTGTTTGGCGTATTCATCCATTGCTCCGAAAAAAGCTTTTTGTTCGTCAACCTCACCTTTTATATATTTACTATTCCAGGAATCGGCTATTTGTGGGAGAGTCTTCATCATACATTCGTTATTTAATTTTATAAATATTGTTTTGAATCAAAGAGAAGCCTATAAATTTAGTGGTTGTTATTTATTCCAGCCAAGTTTCAAAAGTTCTTCCCATTGCTTTACGGTATATTGACCGTATTTAATCCTGGCTTCTTCTCTGGAAATATTCAGTTTTTCTTCTGCTATGTCTAAAAATCTTTTATATAAAAGACATGGAGGCAATGAATTTTGCCGCTTGCGGTAATCGTCAAAAAGTGCAGCATGTTTTTTATTGTATCGCTGCGCCCCAGTTGTGTAGTTTGCCATTTTGTTTAGTTTTTAAGATGAGTAAATTATGGGTTTATTATTCTGCATTATCAGTATCGGCCCATAGTATTATACATTCATCCATTGTCGCTAATTCGTCTTTTCGTGTAGCTGAAAATGTAAATATATGCCCATTGCTGTTTTCGCATAAGGCGATTTCCACATCATCACCTATTGGGTAGGTTTCTCCATTTAATTTGATATAAACTATCGGATTTCCTTGTAGAGATTTCAATATTCCTATTAACTCATTCTTAGTCATAATTGTAATTTTTAATTGTGAATAAATTTTAGCGCATGGCTGTAATCAAATACAACGGTTATACCGGCCATGCGAAGGAGTATTAGGATTTTTCAACTATTGCGTTATAATAATCCTTTTCGTATTTAATATTTAAACGCATAGAGTGCAATTCTTCTACCATTATTTTACAGCGGTTCATTGACTCTTTTACATATTCTAAACGAATTTTTGGAGTCGCTGAATCCTTTTCTGAGTTTATTAATTGTTCGTGCCAGTAGTTAAAGCCTCTTGAAAACTCTTCTTCTCTTTCCGATAAGAATGCAATTAACTTGTTTTCAAACGTTGCCATAATTTAAGTTTTTTAAATGAGTGAATGAATTTTTAGCAGCCAGTTAGAATTGAATCTCACAACTTAATTGCTGGCTGTACCGTCCTACGAAATGTTACCTATATCCCGAATAACTCGCCCTTACTCTGTCGCATGTGGTGCGTTGACTTCTGCAACCATAGAGAAAAGAGACAATCAGGATAACAATAAGGCATAGAATAATTGTTTTTTTCATTGGTGTTGTTTTTGCTGGTTAAAAAATTAGTTTTCTTCAAGTTGATCCGCGTATGAAATTTCCAGCCACTCATTGAGTGGCAAAGGTTCTTCCCCTGTTTGTTTGCATTGCTGCAAATAGGCTTCATACTCTTGGTTGATTTTTGAATAAGACATAAGATGTGTTATTTAGTGGGTTAAGAAATCAGAAAAATAAACTTTGTTGCCGCAGTAATTTTCTTGCGCGTGCAAAAAGTTCAATATGTTCGTCAATAGTTTTCCAGGTAATACCATTTTCCGGGTCGTGCTGCCTTTCAATTTCTTCCAGTATCTCGCTGGCTTGGTCGTCTGTTAGATCATATCCCTTTGCTTCGGCTCTTCCATGCACGTCGTTAATATGCCATATAATAGATATTTGCTTTCTCATTTTGATAGTTTTTAAACGTAAAAGTCTTTACCAAAAATGTATCGGGATGCTTCAAAATATTCATCCCATTCATTTTCCGGTATTTCACGTCTTACGAATTCTATTACTTCCTCGGCTCCGATTGCGCTTGAATCATCTTCAAGATTGTTTACTTTGATATATCCCTTGTAAATTCTCCAATAAAATATAACAAGACGGGCCGTTATTTTTTCTTTTGCCATAAAATAAAATCCGGTTATACGATACCGGTAAACGTTTTTACAGATAATTTTTTGACTTTTGTAAATGGGTGGGCTGGCTGGAAAATTGTAATTTCCTTTTGTCTTTCCAGTCCTTCAAGTTCTTTATTTGCATCCAGTCCAACGGAGTTAAATGCATTAGCATAGGGCAATATGGACAGGAAACGATAATGGAATATAACTTCTGTTAGCTCCGGTTTATATTCGATTATATATCCATGAGTGCCTAATTGAGTTTGTAGATTTACAATATCACTACCAAAGCCATTAACGTTTGCAAAGTGTTCGGCTACTTCTTTAGACTCCGAAAAGGATAAGTATTTAAAATTATTGTGTGGTTTAATTGTCTCAACCTTTTCCTTTAGTAGAATTCCTCGGTAAATTGTGGCCGGTATGAAATTTATTTCATGTAGCAAATTATCCGCGGCTCTCTTTATCGCTTCCCTGTGGTTTGTCAGATATATATCTGCATAATGCGGGTCGGTTGGCATTAGGGCGTTAATTGACCAAACAAAATACTTCTGAATATCGGTTCCCATTTTTTAATTTATTAATGAATGAAAGGGCACGGATTTGTTTATATGCTCAGGAAAAAAAATCATCGAATTTATTTAGAATAGCTTCGACTTCTTGCGCTTTCCTGTTCCTTAAGGAATTACTGTTTCTCACGTTGTTGGGGTCTGCAATTAACGATTTCATTTCTTCGCAAATCTCATTTATCTGCGTGTCATTGGTCACGTTTAATTTAGGCATCAGGGCAATAATATCTTTTAAGTTTTCAAAAAGACTATCCCGGAAAATTTCATCCCTGTTTGATAGCTTTTCTTTCATGTGCTGCAATTGCGCTTTGATCCTTTCCTTAATATCCTGCATGGCGGTTTTTATCCTTTCATTCATCGTGTTTTCCATGCTTAAACGGAGCGTATTTATTTCCGTGTCGGATAAGTTTATCCTGAAATCTTCGGTATTTGGAAGGGGGAAAAATTCACTCTTGAATCCAAATTTTAGTTCCAGCTCTGACTTAGACGGATAATCCGCTGCGTTAAACATTCCATTGAGGCGAATTCTTGCATCATCGACAACGGCGTCGTAATTTGCCAAAAAATCAATAACCGATTTTTCGAAATCGCTTTTGAAGTTTTGCATAGTTTGAATGTAGGTAAAATAATTCGAGGATGGTAAAAGTCTGTCCCCGTTGTCGCTCCACGGCAAAGTATTTTCATAATGAAAAGTCCGGGCGGCGTTCGCTGCCTTTTGTATTTTTTGTAGCTCCTCTTTTGCTATCAATATTTTATTATATCTGCCTGCATCTTTTGCTTGGTGCTGACTTTCTACTTCTGCGCTTATTTTTTTATCGTGTTTGCGTGCGCTCCATTGGTTAATCGACAAATTTACTGTTAATGCTTTTTCCTGTAACATAAAAATGATTATTTAAGGTTATGAAAAAATTGTTTTAAAATTTTATGACTTCACCGAATGGCGGACTAAAATCATAGTCCCCGTATTGTGCCCATAATACAGGGTATGGCGGTTCTGTCGGATAACTTCTACAAATTCCATCGGTGAAATAGACAGCGGCTTTTAATTCCATTTCCTCTTTCTCAATATATTCGAATCCCGGTTTAAAATCCGTCCCTCCTCCCCCTATTGGCTTCAATTCTGCGGGGCTGTCCGGGTCGATCTCCTGCGTGCCTTGTACTTCAGTATCTACATAGATAACAGTAAGGGAGTGGCCTATATTCGCGCAAATATCTTGTATCTCGCTTCCGAATTGTGCCAATAACTGTTTATCTATGCTCATGGACGTGTCCACAATCAACGCAATTTTACCCGGCTCTTCATTGTAAAGAGAAGGCAGATAAAAACCTGAGTGGATAAATCTGGCGTTCGGTTTTTTAAATGAATAATCATTCCGCGAAACATCACAAATGAAGCGGGCTAAAATTTCTTGCCAATGAATTATAGGTTGTAGCGTTTCTTCAATCATGCGTTTTAAGCTCGCTGGCATCGTCCCGGCTTGTTTTTTCGCTGCGTTGGTTGCCTGAATTATTTTTTGCTTTATTTCGGCTTCCTGTTGCTCTCTTTCACTCTCTGTTTTTGCCGGGCTGTCTTCTACTTCTCCGGGGGCTGGCTCCTTTTGTTCACTTGGGGCTGGCAGCATTGAAAATATTTTTTCCGCGTGCATGTTATTATATTCGTTTGCTACCTTGCAACCCTTTGGCAAAAATCCACAATCTTTTAACAGCGGGTTTATCGCGTAATCACATGCTTGATTCCATTGTTGCGCGTTTCTTCCCTGTCTGCGCGTTGCGTGGAAATTAGTAATATGCAAAATCTCATGGCACAATAGCGCGGCAATTTCATCAACTGAAATTTTCCCCACGAATTCAGGGTTATATCTAATTTGCAAACCGTTTGTTATTATGGTTTTTGTTGTTGCATCTTCCAGCAAAGGAATAGACAGTAACAACGTTGCAAAAAAGGGCTCATTGAGAATTAACTGAATCTTCGCTTTAGTTATTTTGTCTTTTGCTGTCATGGTTTAAATATTATTGGCTGGCGTGTCCTCGCTGCCGTATTTGTTAACTAATCGTTGCAAAATTTTATAATGTTGATTTTTTAAATTATAAAATCAATTGGCTTTTATCTGCTGCCCAACCAATGAAGGCCCGCGTTTGTGTTAACTCCGGTTTCCTTGTAATAGTATCCTTCATACACGATACTGCAAGCTCCTCCGGTAACCTGTCTAAATATCGCAGTATTGGTGCAATATTTACGTCGTTCATTTTAGATGCTAACAATCCGCAAAGTGCGTATCTTGTTCCGGCTTCCTGTGGAATCGGCGCTCCTTTCGGGTTCAATATAATTGTATCAA
>Ga0335085_10011559_pt1 | contig 13083 bp, 10 predicted proteins | sample Lox_Sample_45_FD_206712 | JGI IMG/M metagenome (GOLD analysis project Ga0335085, IMG submission 206712) | Soil microbial communities from Loxahatchee National Wildlife Refuge, Florida, United States - Lox_Sample_4.5 | ecosystem: Environmental > Terrestrial > Soil > Wetlands | place: USA...
GAGCGCCGTCGTGAAGAGCGACGGTGGCCTGCGCACCGCTCGGCGGCTCAGCCACTGCTTTGTGATGGATGTGCCGGGCCATAGCGAGCCGCTCATCATCACCGACGCTGCGGTCAACATCGTCCCCACCCTTGCCGAGAAGATTGATATTCTCCAGAACGCGATCGACCTTGCCCACGCGCTCGGATTCGTCGAGGTGCGGGTCGCGATTTTGTCTGCGGTGGAGACGGTCAATCCGAAGATCCCGTCTACAATCGAAGCCGCGGCGCTGTGCAAGATGGCAGACCGGGGCCAGATCACCGGCGCGATCCTGGATGGGCCGCTCGCGTTCGACAACGCCATAAGCCCGGAAGCGGCAACAATAAAGCATTTGACGTCACCGGTCGCGGGCCGCGCGAACGTCGTCCTGGTGCCCGATCTCGAAGCCGGCAACATGCTGGCGAAGAGCCTGACCTTCCTGGCGCATGCCGACGCAGCTGGGATCGTGCTGGGGGCGCGCGTGCCCGTCATCCTGACCAGCCGTGCCGATTCGGTTCCGTCGCGTCTCGCTTCCTGCGCCGTCGCCTCGCTCATCGTGGCAAGCCACCGCGCCGATGCGCGCAAGGCGGTCGCCTAGCTATGCCCCAGGCCGGCGCCATCGTCGTCGTGAACGCTGGTTCCTCCAGTGTCAAGTTCTCCCTGTTCGACGAAAGCGGACCCGGCCTATCGGTCTTTCTCAAGGGGCAGATCGAAGGCCTCTACACAGGCAGCACCCACTTCGCCGCTCGTGACATCGGGAGCGGACTCATCATGGAAAAGCGCTGGGAAGGTTCCCAGCTTACCCATGACGAAGCCATGCGACATCTTCTCGACTTCTCGCGCACTCATCTGGGCAACCGCAAAGTCGAAGCGGTCGGACATCGTATCGTGCACGGCGGCACCGAGTACGTCGCGCCCACGCGCCTCGATGCCGAAGTCCTCGCACGGCTTGAGCGACTGAAACCGCTCGCACCCCTGCACCAGCCGCACAACCTGGCGCCGGTTCGGACCATGCTCGATTTCGCTCCGCATCTCCCTCAGGTCGGCTGCTTCGACACGGCTTTTCATGCGGCGCAGCCCGCGCTCGCTCAAACCCTCGCGCTGCCTGCCGAGATAAGAGTTCGCGGCGTTCGTCGGTACGGCTTCCATGGGCTGTCCTACGAGTACATCGCATCCGTGCTTCCGGAACTCGACCCGCGCTTGGCACGAGCCCGTGTAATCGTCGCGCATCTCGGAAACGGTGCCAGCCTCTGTGCGCTTCACGCCGGGCGGAGCATCGCTACCACCATGGGATTTACAGCGGTCGAAGGACTGCCGATGGGCACGAGATCGGGGACCCTCGATCCCGGCGTCATTCTCTACTTGATTGATGAGCTGAAGATGGGGCCTCGCGAAATCGAGCGGTTGATTTACCAGCAATCGGGCCTGCTCGGCGTGTCCGGCATCTCGAGTGACATGCGCGTGCTGGAAGCGAGCGGCGATCCTCGCGCTCGCTTGGCCATCGATCTGTTCGTCTATCGGATCAGTCGGGAGATCGGCTCGCTCGCCGCGGCGCTGGGCGGGCTCGACGCAATTGTCTTCACAGCCGGCATCGGCGAGCACAGCGCGTCCGTTCGCCGTTCAGTTTGCAGAACAGCGGCATGGCTGGACGAGGCGGCTAACGATTCTGGCGCTCCGCGGATCAGCACTCCCGACAGTCCGGTTTCCGCCTGGGTCGTGCCAACGGACGAGGAGCTGATGATTGCGCGTCACACCAGACGATTGCTCCACGCCGCTTGACCCATCTCAAAAGGACGGCAATGGGGTCGTTTTCCACATGGGCGATCGTAGCAAGACCAAAGCACACAAGGCAATTTGGCGAAAGCATTCGAGTTCGAATGCACCAAGATAAGGACAACGCATACCCAATGTTGGAATCCGCTTCGGAGCATCGCATTCGTGGCAGATACGGATTCAAGGTACGCGATTGATCGGGAAAGGAGAGCTGAGAAGATTGACATGGCAGCCGCGCTTATCGAGGACACCCGCATCACGCTCTATCGCCAGCGCCTGGCCGCCCTGTTGCGGCGGCCTTCCTGCCAATGGATGGCGTTCGCAATCGGCGCGGCCCCCGTGCACCACAGCTTCTTCGATGATGTAGTGGCGGCGATCGGGGGGCTGCCCGCTGGCACGACGCCAGCCGCGAGCGGCAGCCACCGCAAGGTGCAATACGGCGTGCGCCTGCGCATCCTCGCCGGCGACCAGGCCCGCGCCTTCCACGACGCCGAGGGCGACGTGCTGTATGTGCCGGCCGAGGCGGCGTTCGACAGCCTCGACGGTCAGGCGCAGCTGGTCAGCGGCTGCGTCCATCTCGGCCTCGATATCGAAGGCCGCAATCACAATGCGCTCGACAGCGAGAGCGCGGCGCGCATCGCCGGCCAGCTCTATCGCCTGTTCGAGAGCATCGCCGATGGCGACGGCGATGCCGAGCTAACGGAAAAGCTGCAGGCGCTGGTGCCGGCCTCGCCGGCGGACAGGGCGGCCTTCGTGATCGCCGCTGAGATCTTGCGTCACCGCCGCGCCACCTTGCGCGCCAATCTGCGTGTCAGCCATCCGCTGCAGCCCGGCAGTTTCATGAAGTTCGTGCGCATCGCCCAGCGAACGCGCCTGCACGACCTGCTTGCGCAAGAGCCCGATCGCACGGAGCGCCGCCTGCAGCCCTCGGCAGGCGCTCTACCCCGCGCTTCCCGTTTCCTCGCGCTCCTGCCTGTCGGATTGTCGGCGGCTTGTAGCGCGGCCCAGACGGTTTGATGCGAAGCCGTAGAGACTTGCGCTTCGTGGAAGCGATGCCGCATTTCAGACCTAACCGAGGAGTCGATCTATGTCGGTGCAACACGCTGAAGTAAGAACCTCTACCGTGCCAAGGCATGCGGAGACAGCGATTCATTGGCCCTTTGTCGCGGCTTGGCTCTTCGTCCTCGTCTTCTACTTCATCCAGTATGCCCTCCGTTCCGCGCCGGGCGTGATGATCCCTGAGCTGAGCACTGCCTTCGGTCTGACGGCGCTCGGTGTCAGCTCGCTGGTCGGGCTCTACTTCTACACTTACGCCGGCTTCGCCATCATTGCCGGCGCGTCTCTCGACCGCTACGGGGCAAAGCTGCCCATCGCGGTCGGCATCCTTGGCGTGGCCGCCGGCAGTATCCTGTTTGGCCTCGGCTTGGTCGGAACGGCCGAGAGCGGACGGCTGCTGCAAGGGGCTGGATCGGCTTTTGCCTTCACGGGCGCTGTCTATCTTGCCGCGCGCGGGTTCTCCAACCGCTGGCTTGCCACAGCGGTCGGCTTCACACAGCTCGCCGGAATGCTCGGCGGTTTCGCCGGACAGTTCACGGTCGGTCCGCTCGTGCACGGCCAAATTGCATGGCAGTCGTTCTGGATCTATGCCGGCCTGCTGCTTGCCGTAGTCGCGCTCTTCGTGCTGATCGTCACGCCGGGTCGCCACGAACCGGCACGCGGCTCCCTGCGGGCGATGTTCGCGCCGTACAAGGTCGTTCTGACAAATCCGCAATCCTATCTCTGCGGCTTCGTCGGCGGCCTGCTCTTCATGCCGACGAACATCGGCGACATGATCTGGGGCGTCCCGTTTCTGCACCAAGGCCTCGGCGTGGAGGCCGCGGAGGCGATTGCGCGGTCGTCCATGGTGCCGCTCGGATGGGTGATCGGTGCCCCACTGCTCGGCTACGTCGCGGATCGGATCGGGCGCCGTAAGCCGGTGCTGTTCGGAGGGATCGCCCTCATGCTGCTGTCCCTCATCGGCATCGTCTATACGCCCGGCTTCCTGCCACCCTATGTCGGAGGTCTCGCCTTTGGCATCGGCTCCGGCGCGGCAATGATCCCCTACACCATGATCAAGGAAGTCAACCCGGACAATGTGAAGGGCAGCGCGACCGGCGCCATGAATTTCCTGGTGTTCAGCCTCAGCGCCTTCCTGGCACCCGCGTTCGGCCTCATCCTGGTCCGTCTCTCCGGTGGACAGCCGCTAGCACTAGAGACGTTTCAGGCGGCCGATTTGATTTGGGCCGCGGCCATCGTTCTTGCCTTCATCCTGACGCTGTTCCTACGCGAGACCGGTGCCAAGGCGCGATGAGTGCCACTGGCATTGGCTGCAACCTTTCGACCGATCGGAGGCTATCGATGACTTTGATCCCGAAGGACATGACCCCGATCTACAAGGCCACGATCGCCAAGGGCACGAACGCGATGCGGTGGCAGCGGGCCGCGTACGTCGATCTTCTGCCGCCCTGCAACCACGCATGTCCAGCGGGCCTGAATATTCAGGCTTGGTTGTCGCTCGCGCAGGCCGGCCGATACGAAGAGGCCTGGCGCAAATACATGGAAGACAATCCGCTTCCGGCGATACATGGACGCGCCTGTTATCATCCCTGCGAAAGCGCCTGCAATCGACAGTTCCTCGACCAATCGGTGGCGGTCCACTCGCTTGATCGCTTCCTTGGCGATCTCGCGATTGAAAAAGGCTGGACGATCCCGGCGGGCGCTCCGACCGGAAAGCGCGTCCTGGTGATCGGTGCCGGCCCGGCGGGACTGTCCTGTGCCTACCATCTGCGTCGGCTCGGGCACGAGGTCGAGATCCGCGACAGCAGCGAGGAGCCCGGCGGGATGATGCGATACGGCATTCCCGCGTACCGTCTCCCGCGCGAGGGAGTCGGCAAGGAGATCGCGCGCATCGAGGCGATGGGCGCGAGGATCCTGCGGAACCACCGGGTCACCGACGTTCTCGCCGAAAAAGCGCAAGGTCGCTTCGACGCCGTATTCGTCGCAATCGGCACGCAGGTCGCGAACCATCTCAACGTCCCGGCAATGGATGGCGGCAAGATGATCGACGCTATTTCGCTCCTGGAGCAGGCCGAGAGGGGCCGCGCGCCGATGCTTGGCCGCGTCGTTGGTATCGTCGGCGGTGGCAACACCGCCATGGATGCCGCGCGCGTCGCCAAGCGCTTGGGCGCGGAGGAAGCGGTATTGATCTTCCGTTTCGATAAGGCGCACATGGAAGCGCATCCCTATGAGGCGATGGAAGCCTTCGCCGAGGGCGTGAAGATCAAGTGGCTTTCGACCGTCAAGCAATTTGGTCAAGACGAAATGCTTGTCGAACGCATGGAGATGACGCCCGACGGTTCGGGGTGCGTCGGAACAGGGCAGGTCGAGAGGCTTAAGACGGATTCCCTCGTGCTCGCCGTCGGCCAGCATTCGGATGTTGAGTTTCTCAAGACTGTGCCGGGCATCGGGATCGGCCGCGGTGAGGTGATCGAAGTCGATGCCTCCATGAGCACCGGACATCCGGGCATCTTCGCCGGCGGCGATCTGATCGGCGGCGCACGCACGATGACCACGGCCGTCGGTCACGGAAAGAAGGCCGCGCGCAATATCGACGCCTTCCTCCGCGCCGAGACCTATGTCAGGCCGGCGAAGCACCCGCTGGTCTCCTTCGAAGCGCTCAACCTGCCGGTCTTTCTCGATGCGGCGCGTAGGGAAGCCCCGGAAGTGCCGGTCACCCAGCGCAAGGGCTTTGACGAAATCGCACACGGCCTGACTGAGCCCGAGGCTCGTTTTGAGGCGAGCCGCTGCTTGTCCTGCGGCAACTGCTTCGAATGCGACAACTGTCTGGCCGCCTGTCCGGAGCAGGCGATCGTGAAGCTCGGTCCGGGACGTGGCTACCGCGTCGACGACAACCTCTGCAGCGGCTGTGCCGTCTGCTTCGAGCAGTGCCCGTGCCACGCGATCGAGATGATCCCCGAATCGGCAGTGGCGACGGCCCCCGGACTGATCGGCGAGCCGACGATGCCGTCGAAGTTCAAGGTCCGCGCCTGACGCGCGGCGCTCGTGAAAGGAGTGCGCGAGACATGACAACAGCTCAACCCGCCGTCATGGACGGCAACACCGCCGCCGCCCATATTGCATATCGCGTCAATGAAGTCTGCGCGATCTTCCCGATCACGCCGTCCTCGACGATGGCCGAACTTGCGGATGCCTGGGCGGGGGAAGGCATCAAGAACATCTGGGGCGAAGTGCCGGTCGTTCAACAGATGCAGTCCGAAGGCGGAGCCGCGGGAGCCGTCCACGGTGCTCTGCAAAGCGGCGCGCTGACGACGACCTTCACGGCCTCGCAGGGCTTCCTGCTGATGCTGCCCAACATGTACAAGATCGCCGGCGAGCTCACCTCGTGCGTTTTCCATGTGGCCGCCCGGGCGGTCGCGACCCAAGCGCTTTCGATCTTTGGCGATCATTCCGACGTGATGAGCGCCCGGATGACGGGATTCGCGATGCTGGCGGCCTCTTCCGTCCAGGAATCGCATGATCTCGCCCTCGTTGCTCAGGCGGCGACGCTGGAATCGCGCGTGCCGGTCATCTTCTTCTTCGATGGCTTCCGCACCTCACACGAGGAAAACACGACCACGCTCATCCCGGACGAGCAGATCCGGGCGATGATCGACGAGGATCTGGTGCGCGCCCATCGTGCCCGCGCACTGTCGCCTAATCGTCCCGTGCTGCGCGGAACGGCGCACAATCCGGACACCTTTTTCCAGGCGCGGGAGGCCGCTAACCCCTTCTACGCGAAAGTTCCCGGCATCGTGCGGAAGGCAATGGATCGATTGGGCGCGCTGACCGGTCGTCGATACCACCTGTTCCGCTACGCCGGCCATCCGCAGGCCGAGCGCGTCGTTGTCGCCGTCGGCTCCGCCGTCGAAGTCCTCGATGAGACGGCCGCTTGGCTCTCGGCCAATGCAGGTGAGAAGGTTGGCGTGCTGCAGGTCGTGCTGTATCGGCCGTGGGATGGCGACGCATTTCTCGCCGCCATGCCTAAGAGCGCCAAAGCGGTCGCTGTGCTGGATCGTACGAAGGAACTTGGGGCGCCGGGCGAGCCGCTCTACGTCGACGTGCTCTCGACCTATGCCCAAGCTACCGCGGCCGGGAAGCTCGCGACGATTCCGACTATCATCGGTGGCCGCTACGGCCTTTCCTCCAAAGATTTCGATCCGCCGATGGCGAAGGCCGTATTCGATGAACTGAAGAAGCGCGAGCCGAAGCACGGCTTCACGGTCGGGATCACCGACGATGTCTCGCACACCAGCTTGCCCGTCGATCGCGGTTTCGATGTTGAAACTCCCGACACCGTGCGCGCGCTGTTTTATGGACTCGGTGCGGACGGAACAGTCGGCGCCAACAAGAACTCGACGAAGATCCTGGCGTCCGAGCCGGGTCGATATGCGCAGGGGTACTTCGTCTACGATTCCAAGAAGTCCGGCTCATATACGATCTCCCATCTGCGCTTCGGTCCGAAACCCATTCGTGCGCCCTACCTCCTCAAGTCGGCAAGCTTCATCGGCGTGCACAAGTTCGATTTTCTGTTCAAGATCGACACGCTCGGCGTTGCTGCCAAAGACGGCACGTTGCTCCTCAACAGTCCCTTTGGCCCGGACGAAGTCTGGAACGAATTGCCACGTGAAGTGCAGAAGCAGATCATCGTCAAGAGGCTGAAACTATACGTCATTGATGCGTCGAAAGTCGCGCTCTCGCTCGGTCTGGGATCGCGCACCAACACCATCCTGCAGACCTGCTTTTTCGCGCTGTCTGGCGTGATGCCGCGCGACGAGGCGATTGCGGCGATCAAGAAGGCGACGGAAAAGACGTACGCTCGCAAGGGCAAGGAGGTGATCAAGAAGAACTTCGAAGCCATCGATGCCGCGCTGGCCAACTTGTTCGAGGTCAAGGTGCCGGCTGCTGCCACCGGCGACCGGGTCCAATGCAAACTCGTGCCCGACACGGCGCCTCAATTCGTCCGCGACGTCACCTCGGTCATGCTGGCCCTGCACGGAGACGATCTGCCGGTAAGCGCATTGCCGGTCGACGGCACTTACCCGACGGCAACGACGCAATACGAAAAGCGCAACATCGCCGAGGAGGTGCCGATCTGGGAGCAGGACCTCTGCATCCAGTGCGGACAATGCGCGGTCGTCTGCCCCCACAGCGTCATCCGCGCCAAGTACTACGACGAGCACCGTCTCGCTGACGCGCCGGCGGATTTCAAGGCCGCCCCCATCAACGCGCACGGCTATCCCGAGTCGCGCTACACGCTCCAGGTCTATGTCGAGGACTGCACAGGCTGTGGCGTATGCGTCGAAAACTGCCCGGCCCGCAGTTCCGAGGATGCGAGCATTCGGGCGATCAACATGAAACCCCGACTCGAGCATCTCGAGACGGGCCGCCGGAGCATCGAATTCTTCGAGAAGCTGCCTTGGGCGGACCGCACCCGCGTGAACTTCGCCAATGTGCGCGGCGTCCAGTACCTTCAGCCGCTATTCGAATTCCCCAGTGCCTGCGCGGGTTGCGGCGAAACACCGTACCTCAAGATGCTGTCGCAGCTCTTCGGCGACCGGTTGCAGATCGCGAACGCCACCGGATGTTCCTCGATCTACGGCGGCAATCTGCCGACCACGCCTTGGGCAAAAAACCCCGACGGCCGGGGGCCGGCGTGGTCGAACTCCTTGTTCGAAGACAACGCGGAATTCGGGCTCGGTTATCGCCTGGCGATCGACAAGCAGACCGAACTCGCCCGTGCGCTTGCGCTCAAGCTTGCGCCGCAAATCGGCGAGGATCTCGTTCGCGCGCTGCTCGGCGCGCCGCAGATCACCGAGGCGGATTTCCGGATCCAGCGCGAGCGTGTCGCCGCTCTGAAGGAGAAACTCGCGCCAATGAGCGGCGACGAGCCCGCCAACCTTCTCGCGCTTGCCGACTTCTTCGTGCGGCGCTCGGTTTGGCTCGTGGGCGGTGACGGCTGGGCGTATGACATCGGATACGGCGGCCTCGATCATGTCCTTGCCTCAGGCCGCAACGTCAATGTCCTCGTTCTCGACACCGAAGTGTACTCCAACACCGGCGGCCAGGCGTCGAAGGCGACGCCGCTCGGGGCCTCCGCCAAATTCGCCGCCGCCGGAAAACGGGTTCCGCGCAAGGACCTCGCGCTGATGGCGATCGCCTATGGCAACGTCTACGTCGCGCAAGTCTCAATGGGTGCCAACAGCGAACAGACGCTCATCGCGATGCGGGAGGCGGAGGCACATTCCGGACCATCGTTGATCCTTGCCTATTCGCAGTGCATCGCGCATGGGACCGACATGCGGTTCGGGATGAAGCAAGCGGCGCGCGCAACCGCGAGCGGTTACTGGCCGCTGTTCCGTTTCGATCCGGCCATGAGGCAGCGCGGCATGAATCCGTTTCGGTTGGATTCGACGCGGCCGCGCATCTCACTCGAGGACTACCGCTCCAACGAGGTGCGATTCACCTCGCTGACGCAGACGCGGCCCGACGAAGCGCGCCACATGCTGGCCCAGGCGCAGCTCGAGCTTCAGGAAAAATACCGGCTCTACGAGGATCTGGCGGCTCGCGACGGCAGTCGCTTCCACCCGCATTGGGAGGAAGCCTGACATGAAGAGTCTTGCCAGCGGCTATCTCGGCCTTGACCTGGCGCATCCGATCATCGCTTCGGCGTCGCCGCTGACCGCAACCTTTGACGGCATGCGACGGCTTGAAGACGCGCATGCCGCGGCCGTGGTGATGGCCTCGCTGTACGAGGAGCAGATCCGGGCCGAGGATGCGGACTACGCGATGTTCACCGAGCACGCGGCCGGCTGCCATCCCGAAGCAGCGACCTATTTTCCCGAACTGCCCGATTACCGGCACGGCGGTTCGGGTCACCTCGAGACGGTGCGGCGTGCGGCGGAGGCGCTCGATATCCCGGTGATCGCCAGTCTGAACGGCATCAGCGATGATGGCTGGCTCGACTTTGCCGTCCAACTCGAGCAGGCCGGCGCCGCCGCGCTCGAGCTCAACCTTTGTCTTCTGCCCACCGACTTGGCCGTGAGCGGGATGGACATCGAGCATCGCTATCTCGACATTGTCCGTCATGTGAAGGCCAAGGTGAAAATCCCGGTTTCGGTCAAGCTTCCGCCGTTTTTCAGCGCCGTGGGCAATTTCGTTACTCGACTCGAATCGGTCGGCGCCGATGGGGTGGTGCTCTTCAATCGCTTCTTCCGGCCCGATTTGGATCTGGAGTCGCTGAGCGTCAAACGCGAAGTGGCGCTGTCGACTCCCGCCGATATCCACTTGCCGCTCACCTGGATCGCTTTGCTGTCTCGGCGCGTCAAGTTGTCCCTCGCCGCGGGTACGGGCGTTGACAGCCATGTCGAGGTCGTGAAGTTCCTCGTCGCCGGCGCCGACGTCGTGGCCGTCACGTCGGCACTGTTGCGACATGGCCCGGAGCACATGACGGCGCTGGTCGACGGTCTGGAGCGCTGGCTCTCGCAAACCGCATTCGCGTCCGTGGCCGAGATCCGTGGTCGTCTCGATGGGACGCATGTCGACCGGGCCGACATGTTTTTGCGGACCCAATACCTGCGCGCGCTTTCCGACTACGCGCTGCACCATCACCCGGTCGGGACCGTGGCGCCTTAGCGACGACGGTGCGCAAATGCGGGTCGCAATGCTCAGCGCGAAGAACTACGAGCGCACACTGCTTGATGACCAAAACGCCCTTCACGGACACGAACTCGTCTATTTTGATGCACTCCTCGCATCCGGTACGGTATTTCTGACGGGGTTTCCGGCCGTCAGCGTTTGCGTAAACGATGTCGTCGATGGAGATGTGCTGAAGAATCTCGCCGCGGGCGGTACGAAGCGCTAAAGTCCGGCCAGCTCGGAGGGATCGCAATCGACGTTTACGAGCAAGAGGCCAGTCTCTTCTTTAAGGATCTATCGAGTACAGTGGTCCCGGACGACGTGATCCCAGCGCCTCGTCTCGTTCCCGAACGTGATCTTGACCGGGCACCAGGCGTTCTTCACTCTTCACGCGCGACGCGCTGGAAACAATTCTGAACATAACTCTAACAAGCATCTCAGATTTCGCAGCCAGCCGCCCGCTCGCGATCGAAATCAGAATGTGACCGCATGTGACCGTCGAAGCGTTTTGGCAATCTTTGAACGTGGATGTCGGGGGTAGTGTGGCTGGCGGCAGCGCAATGCGGCAGAGATGCGCACGCCGGCCGCGGCGAGGGTGCCGGTGAGGGCCGCCCTGCTCGGGCACTGACGGTTGCCGTGTGCCGATGATGTGGCGCAAGTAGCCTGGATCGGAGCCGCCGGTGCGGATCGCCGACAACGATCCGTCCTGCTGTCCGGTGGCTCCGGCAAGTGGCTCATTCACGAGAGCGCGTAAGTCTAGATGCGGTCAGATCTGGTCAGATTTTATTTTGAGATCACGTATGATCTGACCGAGCTTAATTAAACGCACCCCGACACCGCCTTCGCTTTCGGTTACGACCGCGCCAATTCGGCTGACCATATGGTCGATCGCTTCGTTTCCATAAGCATAAACGACTTGGAAATATGTAATACCTGTACTGGCCGCAAGCTCCGCAAAGCGCTCTAAAAGGCAGGTTCCGATTCCGATCGCTTGATAACCATCCAGGACAGCCAGTGCCACCTCCGCTACATTGGAATCCGGACTGAGGCGGATGGCGCAGCCCACTCCTACATTGTGCCATTGCTTCTCATGTAGAATGGCGGCCATCAGTCCGATGTGATCAAGCTGGTCGAGCTTGGTTAGATAGTCCAGCTCCGCGTTTGAAATGGACAGGCGCCCATGGAGGAAGCGGGCTTGACGCGAACGGGCAGAGAGAAGCCTCATTCCTACGGCGAGAACGTCACGGTCAGTTGGCTGGAGAGCACGGATCGATAGTCGCCTTCCGTCAAGGAGTTGTTGTCGAATGGTTGCAAAATGCCGAATGACGTTCACTCGGCGCGGCGGCCAAGCGGAAGGCGAGTTCGACCAGGGTTTCCGCGAGCACCCACAGGCGCCAAGTGCCGGAGTGGGCGATCACCTCGGGTATGGCGTCGGCCCCGAGCGCGGGGGGCCAAGAGCCATTCGGCTTCTTTGATCCTATAGGGCAGCATGATGAAGCTCCTGCGCCAACGCTAGGCGGCCAGCGGCCGCTCTTCCGGGAAGCCGGGGCGGCCGTGGCGCACGGCCTCGGGAATGCCGGCGCGGCTCAGGCCGAGATCCTTGAGGTCGGCATCGCTGTAGGCCTCCAACTCGGCGACGGCGGCGGCATAGTCCACCTCGGTCAAGGGGTGGGCGAACTCCACCCGGCCGAGGCCTCCGGCCGGTTCGACCGGAGGCCGCCAGGGCCAGGCGCGGACGCCACGTTTCAGCAGCTCGCGTGAGAATCCCATATCGGCGAGAGTTCGGACGTCAAACTTCAACAGCCTCTCCCGCAGGCGCGAACGTTCAATCCACGTCAGCAATCTGAATACTAGCCACACGGCATTAACTCCCTGATTCACTATATTCCAAGGTCTGGCCTCCGGGGACCGGGTGGAAGACAGAAGTCCGAGCCGCAAACGAGCGATGGTAGCGCGCTTGACGCAATGACGAAGCGCGCGGACGAAGGGGCGCCATGCATGGTATCGCTCCCTCCTTCGACGCGACTGATGCTCCTTGATATAGTGACGTTGGCGTAACGACACCCGCGTCGTCTTGCCGTGGCCTTTGGAATCTTGCGGAAAGTGCTGCTCTCCAGGCTGAGCGCGGCGCGGTTTGGGTCAAGCGGGCCTCCGCGATCCAGCTGCTGCAACGCTCGAACCGGACCGAGAGCGGCGGCGCGGTCCGGTAGACAGCGCAGCGTTGCACTAAAGTGGCATTCACCCTGCTGTCCACTGTTGGGCCGCTGATTTGACTGGTGCTCAGGTCCGCGGAATTGTAGCGAGAGAGACGGAATGGCTTGATCGGCCATCCCGTCTTCCCCATCAGTGCACCGCCTCGCCCTCCGCCGGCTTCTGCCCCTCCGTTCACGGCAGGATCGTCAAGCACGCGAAGATTGGCGCAAGGGCATCCCAATCAAGGCAAGATCGCGCAAGCGCTGCATGCTGACACCGCTTAAGTGTTCTGTCGTGATTCTTGCGCAAAGCGGATGGCAGTGTCATGCGGCGAAATGACCTAACCAAGTCTTCACATATAGCGCG
>Ga0335085_10011560_pt1 | contig 13083 bp, 16 predicted proteins | sample Lox_Sample_45_FD_206712 | JGI IMG/M metagenome (GOLD analysis project Ga0335085, IMG submission 206712) | Soil microbial communities from Loxahatchee National Wildlife Refuge, Florida, United States - Lox_Sample_4.5 | ecosystem: Environmental > Terrestrial > Soil > Wetlands | place: USA...
CGAAGCCGTTGGTCGCGCTCGTCGTCTTGCTCTCTCTCAGCGTTGGGATCGTGATCTTGACGCGCGGTTGATCGCAACCCCCCGTGGAGCGTAGTGGTTCCATGGCAGAGTCTTCACGGCTCAAGTTCGAGCAAATCGCCCTTCGTGAGCTGGAGAAGTCTTGGCATTTTTGGGCGAAGAGCTTTGGCTGGAAAGGCAGGCTCTCGCCCCCAGCGTTCAAGCTTCATGACGGTCGCGAACAGCTCGGCCGGTGGCGTGTCGCGACGCGTGAGCTGAGTCTCTCTCGTCATCTCGTGTTCGAGCGCGCGTGGAACGAAACGCTCGAAGTGCTCAAACACGAGATGGCGCATCAGTTCTGCGACGAAATTCTCCACCACGACGACGAACCACACGGCAAGACGTTCCAAGCCGTCTGCCACCAGCACCAGATCGATGCGGCTCCGCGAGGTATTCCAGGAGCGACGCAGATCGACGCCCCGAATCACATCGTCGAGAAGATTCGACGACTGCTCGACCTCGCATCGGGGGGAGCCAACGTTTTCGAGTGTGAGCGTGCCGCCGCCGTGGCGCATCAGCTCATGACCAAATACAACATCGAGCTTCGGGAAAAAAACGCCAAGCAGAACTACGTCGTGCGGTACCTTGGGCGTCCCGTGGGACGTATCCAAGACTACCTTGGCGAGATCGCCCATTTACTCCAGAAGCACTACTTCGTGGAGATCATCTGGATGCCCGCGTTCAATCCAAACTCGGGCAGACAAGGGCTCGAACTCGAAATCTCCGGAACGCCTGCGAACGTGGACGTCGCCGAATACGTCCACGACTTTCTCACGCGCGAAGCCTTGGCGGCTTGGGAGCGGGCTCGCGCGAACAAGAATTTCGACAACATCCGAGAGGATCAGCTCGACGCGGCTGATTGCGACACGACATCGAAACGCGGCTACACACTTTCCGCTCGCGCAAACTTCCTCCGTGGGTTCATCGCTGGGTTTCGTTCGACACTCCAGCAAGCTCGTGTCGAAGAAGAGAAAGCCGGGTTGGTTCTTGTCCGTGATGCCGCCCTCGAAGACTTCTACAAGAAGCGTCACCCCAAAGTGGTCATGATGGGCGGGAGCGGGGGTTCAAGGAACTCGTTGTGGAGCACGCAAGGGTTTGCTCAGGGCAAGACTTTGAACGTTCCACCAGCAGCGAGTGCTGCCAAAACGACTCCCTTGCTCGGGAAGTAGAATGGTCTTCTCATTCGACAAGAAAGCTCGCAACGATCTCGCGAACGCGGTCTACGCTCATCGTCGCGGGCTTGGGGATCTCGTTGCGCCGAACGATCGTTCTGCTCCGAGCAAGCAACAGATCATGGAGCTTGGAGGCAAGGTTTGGGAGCATTCCTACGCCGGAGCGACGAGCGACCGCGATGCGTACAACCGTCTGTGGGACTGGCTTCTTGCGCAGGACAACGTGCTCCTCGCGGGAGCGATGACGCTCCCCTTCGATCAAATTCTCACGATGGGCTCTGCGCGTTGGGCGGATTGCGGCTTCCCGCAAATCATCATCGGTCACAAATACGCGGCGGCTCTGATGGCGACGCAGGTTCCCGAGGACGTGCTCTCACAGGTCAAACCTCCGTGGCCCGCGTTCATGATCGAGCTGCCCGACAAGATGCTGCCAGTCATCGACGAGAAAGGCCAAGAGGTTCCCCTTCGCCGCGTGCTCGTTCAACACGTCAAGGACGAGCATGAGACGTGGCAGTTCCTCGCGATGACCGATGGCATCACGAACATTTGGCGGCACGGGGTCGGTACCAAAGAACTCGCACTCGCCGAGCTTCAAGGAACCGGCACATGGGAGGGCTGCACGTTCGCGATTCCGATCGACGAAGGCGTTGATGGACGGACCAATCAGCTCGTAGGCAAACTGATTGCAAACGTCTGCTTGGCGATGAGCGACCCTTCCAACGTCAAAGCGCACCCGACTCACGGGAAAGTTGGAAGCGTTGGACGTCGGGGCCAGGAGCCGAAAGTCCGCACGTTCAAGCTTGGCAAAACCATCGAGATCGACGCTCGCGTAGCGCTCGACGACTTCATCCACAATCGCGGCACGCGCAAGGGTGTGAGCCCCACGGTGCAGTCGCTCGTGCGAGGTCATTGGAAGCCGAAACTCTCGGAGCGCGTGGGGTATCCAGTTTGGGTCGAGCCGTACTGGAGGGGCCCAATCGACGCCCCGATTCTTTCAAGACCCGTTGGGGTTCACGGAGGGGAGGACGAATAGTCATGGGATGTTGGTACGAGACCTGCGGCATCTCCGGTCTGCCGATCACGCCGGGAGACAAGGCTGTTCTGTTCCTCCTTGGGCCAGGCACTGCATCATGGCGCGGGGGATCCGGCTGCTCGGGGTTCAGTAATCCGGTCGGGCTTTGGTCGCCGCTCAGCCCGCCGTTTTTCGGCAAGTACAACGACGACCGGGGAACGCTCGACTTCTCGAAAACTCCGCCCGCCCATTGGAAACTCACGCAGGCGAGGTTCAACGACTTCAAGCTCTGCTGGACGGAGGACGAGGAGAAGTCACCCAAACCGCTTTCCATCGTCTACGAGTATGGAAAGTTCTTCGAACCTATCGAACGCGGTTACGTACAGGGCAGGGGACATCTCGGTCACCGAAACAAGGACCACATGTTCCAGATCGGACAGATGCTCATGCGCCGCGACGTGTGGGATCATCTTCTCTCGATGAAGTTCGAGACGTGGTACGGCGAGACATCGCGTGAGCTGTGCCACGAGTCCGCCCGCGAATTGGTGCGCCATGTCCAGAAGCACCGACCCAAAAGCGAGAAGGAACTGAGTTTGAGCTGGGCGTTCGAGATCGAGCGCCACTTCGACGACAAGCCCTCGCCATTCATCTACTCGATTTTCCATCCCGGCGAGTCGGGGCCGAGCTTCAGCCTTTACCGTGTCTCACTTCTTCACGCACTTGTTCGCAAAGAGGTCGATGCGGAGCAAGCGCTTGCGATCTTTTACGAGATCGCCGACGTGGCCCACGTCAACCAACTCATGAGCCATCTTCGTCGCGCGTGGGGTCCCCAATGCGGCAAGGGCTCGCAAGACATCAATTGGAAGCTTCACGCAGACGTGCTTGGCCTGTTCGGCAAAATCGCCGAACGCGAGGCGCTCGGGGAAGAGGAGTGAGCCGTGGGTTACAGCATCGCAATCCGCGCTCGCAACCGGAAGCTCCGCAAGAAGATGGTCAAGTTCATGACCAAGAACTTCCGCATGTGGTCAGACGTCCTCGGCAAAGGCAAAAGCATTTCATCGCGACCCGGGCTCGGTGCGGAGGGTTTACTCGACTACGACCAAAGCAAGCTCGCAGTCGGGTTCGATTACGCTTCGCATTGTCACGGCTGGGAGTCGTGCCTCATCTACAGCATCACGCGTTGGATGGCGATCAAGATCGGACAGCGCAAATCCAAGTTCTCGAAGTCCACGGTGAAGCCCAACAAGTTCCGCAAGCCGGTACCGTTCATGGTCTATGACGGGTATGAGTTCTGGCCCATTCTGGTCGTCAAAGATTTGAAAGAGGCGATGCGGCTCCCCAAGACCGCACGTTGGTGCGCCACCGACAAACTTGGCGTTTACATCGGACCAGAGGTGAATCGTATCCTCACGACCTACGCGGAGCGCGTGTTCTTCGACAAGAAGCTGTCGGAGGCGATGGCGCGGGAGACCGGCAAGCTTTTTAAGAACCGTCCCACGGGTGACAAAGAGGACGACGAGTGGCGAGAGAAGTACGAGGACGTGAAGGTCAAGTTCATGAGGCCCGAGATCGACGAGATGCTCCCTCTCATCCGCAAAGAGATCGCTCGACTCGACGCCTTGTGGGAAGCCTCTACAAACTGACGCGACGGAACTTGGCCGAAAAGTCTTGGAGCGCCCAGGCAGCTTCGTCGAGCTTCTGACTCGCTTCCTCGAGTGAGCGCAGCGGGCGAATGAGCTTGGCCATGCCAGAGAATGAACCCTCCATCTGCTTTTCGATGTTCGCTTGGAGGGTCGTGGCCTGTTCGATGAGCTGTTTCAAGTTCGCGGCAGTGGTCGATACTTCGGCAGCTAGATTCGCTACGTCAGTCGCAGGCGACGCGACCTTCCAACGCGGATCACGAACGTGGACACTCATCTTGACCCAGCCTCGCGATAGATACTTCCGTTTCCGTCAGACATCGGCCATAGTTCCCGTCAGAGAAAGCAACATGCTCGTCCTTCTCCATCTTGGCGGCACAAATCTATAGGTTACCGGGCACTTAGGCTCGGCAACCTTGGTTTGTGAACTCGTTCCAAGGGAGTAGTGTACATGCATCACGAGCATCTCGTTCGGCGCTTTGCCGACGCAGGGCTCACCGTTGTCGTTTTCGACCGCCCCATCGTCGGCGGCGTCATCCGAGGCAACGGTGACATCGTTCAAATCGACATTCAACGCGACCGTCGTCGCGAGTGGTTCCGAATCTACCCCGGCGCGGCTGACAACCGCATCGAAGTCGTCGGGATCGACAAGAAAATCAGCCAACTCGTCCTCATGGTTCACGAGGTCGCTCGCGAATTCTTCGAGGACGTCGCATACGCCCGTTGGTGCGAGATCGTTGGGAAAGACGGCTGGGTCGAAACCCTCGCCCAAACCCTTGGCGTCCAAGCGCGAGACATCTTCGTTCGCAACGCTCGCCACGGCCGCACCATCCTCAACGTCACCATCCGTCACCGCACCCCGAGCGCGAAACGTCACTTCCTCTGCGGCGTTGACGAGCGCCAACTCTTCATCGCGCAGCTCCCCCGAGCGGTCTCCTCCGTTCGTGAGGCGCACGCGAGCTTGAAGAGCACCACCGTGAGCCTCGCCGAAGGCCAAGGCTTCCGAGCCGAACGCCAAGGCGAGTGGTTCTTCGTGGAACCCACCCCGCAAGAACTCATGGCGATCGACGTTGGGTTCCGCAAGAAGATCATCACCGTCGAACGCAACGTTCCCATCGGCCCCTTCACGGTGGCCGGCGGACTCCGAGGGCCGCGCGTTCGTCAATTCGGCGGCAACCCTCACACGGCTGATGAACTCATCGTGCTCCCCGGCACGCCCGTCGAAAACGGGTTCGTGGTTCGCAACCGCCGCGAAGTCTTCATCCGAGGACGCGTCCGCCACGTCGACCATGCAACCGTCAAGTTCTCCGACTGGCGCAAGGTCATCCGCAACGCCGAGGCCAACGAAGGCAAAGCACGCGGCGTCTTTTGGGTGGACTGATCATCGAATCTACATGGGGTCAGGTGTTCCTGGCCTCCATGTAGACCGATGCCCCGCATTCTTCGAAACGGCGTTTAAGGTCGATCGCGTCGTGTCTTGTGAGGTGATCTTTGATGACGACGGGAGCCGCCTCCACGAAACGCTTGGACTCCGTGAGCCCTGTGCCGAGAACATCGCGAAACAGGCGGATGACGTCCAATTTCGTAGAGCCAGTCGGCGCTACCATCAGCGTCAACGTGAACTCCTCAGATTCAACGGGCACCGGCGGGCCACCATACGCAGGCGCTGCCCGAACGACGTCGAGTTCATCATCGCCGATGGGTTGGAGCAGATCTTCAACATCGACGGGTTCGCCATGCGCGACCTTGTCATCATGCTCCCATTCGATGGTCACCTGTCCCGAGATGCGTGACTGATAGTTCTCGCGATGTTTGCCCTCGTGCCCAGGTGCGAGCTGGCAGCGCATCGTCGCATGGTTGTCGCCGTAGTCGTCGCCGATTGTGAGTCTTGCGTTGCACTGCCCCGCGACATTTTTTGCCGGCCCGAACATGCCCCAAGACTACACCGGCTTGGTGTAGTCTTTGCCTGTCGTGTGGATCGTTCGCTCCTCGCGTGACGTGTTGACGCCGCCCAATTTACTTGGTGAATGGCGTCACGAAGACCACGACCGTGCGCAAGATGCTTTCGTCAACGAGAAGTTGGCTCGCCCAACCAACATTGTCGAAATGAGCGAAAAGGGCGCGGAGGTTTTGTTTGTCATCTACTCCGACGACAAACCCGATTCGATATTCTCCCATCGAATGGATGCAGAAGCTTGGGCCGACCAGCTTTGGCATCGGTTTGGTGCTGAACACTTGCGAATCGAGGCCATCCCAAGCCCTTCTCTATCTTGGAGCACTCCGCCAGTGAAAGAGGCGCCGACGATTTGGGAGCGTCTTCTTTCGCAGGAGGATGAAGACCTATGACCATTCCGCTGCGTTGGATCAAGGACGACATCGAGGGCGCACGGAAAGTCTTCCGTGAGGAGGGCGGACGGTGGTTCTATTTGGTTGCGCCCATTCACGCGGACTTTAGACTGAGCCATGAAACGCTCGCTCCCTACGTCACGCGAGTTCTTGATCTCGCCGCACCGCTTGAGGGGGCGGGGCTCATCGTGAAGCTCATCGAGATCAAAAACGGCAAGGTCAGGGTCTGGTGAAACCGCTTCCTACTTGGGCCGTCATCGACAACCTCATTGTCCCTGTCTCGGCACGGGCCATCGGCAAGCTGCGCTGGTTCCAACAATCCCATCCAAACGCCAGCCATGGATATGTCGTCTCAATCGAGATCGGTACCCATGGTGCGGCCTTCCAAGCCTTGCTCGTCGAAACATTCGGCGATGGCAGTCATGCCGTTCTCCCAACCTTGGGGGCCTTGAATCAAGGCGTGATCGGCGTGAACATCCGGACCAAAGACAACGTGGCTTGTGGCGGCATGAATCTTTGGATCTATCAACGTGGCATCGACTGGGACGACGATGATTGGATGAGCATGGCTGATTGGAAGCGGCTTCATCCGCCGGTGACGTCATGGGAACGTGTGCTCGCATCAGAGGAGGACTGATGCCTGAGTTGGTCCGCTTCAAATGCCCAACATGTGGAGCCGAGCATACGCGAGGTTACTTCGCGCGCGTTGGAAGTTTTCGATGCTTGCAGTGTGGCTACATGGGTCCGAGCGCGCCTTTATCGGCCAAATTGGAGAGCCCGAAAATCTACGCAGCCCTTTTCACAGAGACCGGAGAGGTCAACGATCCGAACTATCGTCGCGCGGAGGTTGTGTTCACGAACTCCGCTGATGGAGGTTCACACAACGTTGAGCGGCTCTCTTTTTTTACCGGCGGGGCTACATCTGCTCATCGCATCGTTGCCTTGGCTCTTTACAACGCCCCCCAATACGGTGCCTTGATTGTGAACCAACGGTTCTCTCTCACAGCCCCTTGCCAGCCACACGACGGCGATCACATGACCATCGAACCAGGCGGGCTTCGATGTGACGCCAATTTCAGTGCCCTATTCAAATCAGAAGAGCTTTGTACTTGCGACGCCCGATTCGTCACGGAGCCGGAGTCGCGCTTTCACGCGATGACGTGTCCCGCACGACAAAGCCCAAGGCGGTCAGCTTGGGATCGTCTGCTCGCGGATGACGATTAGCGCAAGCGTGCCCACGCCGTCGGGCGTTCGGGTGCTTTCTCGGGCTCGACACTCGGGGCTTTCCCCGTTGCCTCGCGCCACAAATCCTCCAGAAGTCGTTCGAGGACTTTCCAATCGGCCTTGTTGTAGTCGGGCGTGCCGACAGCGCGGGTCCACAGACGGTGGAGCAACATGTGGACTTCTCTGTATGTAGTATTCATACCTACAATGTAGGATGATGTAGGTAGAGCTGTCAAGTCGGTGTATGGATCTTCATGCCGAGTGGCGAAGTTCACGCGAGCACGGCGGAGAGGGCGTTGGAAGATGCCCTCCAGCACGTCGAGGACGCGCTCAAACACACGCAACGGGGAGACGCGGGGAGCTACGAACAGGCGCTCGCGTACGCGACCAGTGCCTTGGAGAGTTTGGGAGAGGCCAAACGGGCACTCCGTCTGGCTTACGATGCGGCAGCCGTCCAAGAGAAAGACGAATGAACAACGCCGCCAAACCAGAACCTGTCCGCATGACCGTCGCCAACGGAGCACTCTTGGAAGTGCCCGTGTTCGAGCGACACCAGCGGGGCAAGAACTGGATGGCTGTGATCGACATCGACGGAACATGTCCGGGTGGTCTCTCTCGACGGTTCATCGATCGCGGACGTGGTGAGTGCTTCTACCTCATCGAGCAAGTCGCCCTGTTCGACCCCATTGAGTTTGGTGCCGACTACATGACGAGCACCGGCCGCAAATACAACAAGCGCTGGCTCGGAGTCGTGGTCGCCAAGACGGACGACTACTTGCTCGTCGAGCCTTGCACGAGCGGCAAGAACGCCGTCCTTCTTTCGAAGGCCAAGCGCACCGATCCGCTCGCTCTCGCCGATGCCTTGTCTCGGGAGCGTGAGGTGCTCTTGAATCGTGCGCAAGAGTTGTCCGGCGCTATTGACCAACTTCGTACGGGCGAGATCACGCCCGAAGAGGTTCTCATCGAACCCGACGCATCTTCCTAAACCATGCGGGTCGATTACGAACTGCTCCAGCTTGGCCAGATTCCGGTGTTCGGGCGGCCTGAGAACGGTACGCTCCGCAGGTGGATGCCAACCCCGTGCGCGGAAGAAGGTATCCCATCGTGGAAGCGCCTCTTGCTCGACGAGGAGGGCCTCACACCCACACCAATCTCGATAGGGTGGCGGTGGCGGAGAATTGCGCCGCCCCATCCAAAGAACCCGAACTTCATCCTCGATCTTCTCGACCTCGACGATCCGATGTTCGTCCCCTACCTCGAACTGGCGGCTACCCAACTTCCGGTCAAACGTGGAAGCCTTGTTGTGATCCTCCACTCGGGGTGTGTCGTCGACCAGGACAAGTACCCGCCATTCTTCCAGTTCGGGCTCTTGCACGATCCCACGCCCGAGTTCGACATGCCGCCACCGGCTAAGATCGCGGCCCGGTGTCCTCGAACGGTAAGCGTTTGATAGGAGAGCGTCTCGTGGATGGACCCGATCGCGACCCATGTAGCCCGCCGTTTTCGGGCTGAACTGCTCACGAAACAGTGGCTCATGGGCGTCCGGCGCGGCTGGCTCCACCTGATGGAGACACTCAAGCCGAACGGGTGGCCCGCCATCTTCAAGGCGTTCGATACGGTTCGCGAGTTCGCGGACAACCTCGAGGAGCAGGTCAAGTACGTCCGACGCGGCCCCTATTCGTCGCATTCGACAATGAGCGAGGGTGAGGAACTAGACGCCCTGTTCAAAAAGCTGAAGAACGCGATTGCCGAGAAACGTTCATCTGCCACGCACTGGTACAACGTTGACAATCAGAAGCCAGGCTTCGGCGACGGAGGATTCACAAAGGACCAGGGCGAGCAGATGCGCAAGCTCTACGAAGAGAAATTCGGAGAGCTTCTGACGGCGTATGTACCCACCAAGGTCAACCCGGCCAAAGGGCAATGGAACAAGACGCGCGAAGCCCATCTCACAGAATTCCTCGACAAGATCCTGGATCTTCTCCGCAAGGATGCAGCCCGTCTCCAAAAATCGATCGAAACAGAGAAAGAACAGCTTGGCGAATCACCAACTGAAGAGACGTTCAAAGACCCGGTGTTCAAGGAGTTCTCTCTTGGCCGCATGAAAGTGATCGTGACCGACCCCAAGGGCAACGGGCACTACATCCGCCCGTACGTCCGACTCCTCGACATCGCGCACCAGCTCACGTCCAAAAAAGGCTTCGGACAGCTCTGGTATGGAACGCTGATGCTCCAGTCATCGAGCGACTACAAACAGCTCTCTGAATCCGAGCAAGCGATGTACGAACGCGCGGGATACCACGATATCCAATCGACGGCTGGCGAGTTCCACAGTGGTGCGGACGTCGTAGTCATCACAGCACCGGCGGACGACAGAACGATCAAAACGATCATCCACGAACTGGGCCACCGCTATTGGTTCAAGTTCATGGGCCAATCGCAGCGGTTGCGATTCAAAGACTTAATGCGTCTGGAGCAGAAGCCACTCCTTTCGACGCCGATCAAGCGTGAAGTGATCGAAGAAGCCCGTCGCAAGATCCTCGCAATTGGCAATGACCGCAAGCAGCTCTTGAAGGACTTCGAGGACGATTTTCGCGCGTCAGCCGACAGTGCCGAGGTCGAGAAACACATCAAAGAGTACGCGCCGAAGTTCAAGGCGATGGTTCTCGACAAGGATCCCATATTCACCGAGATGCAGAAAGTTTTCGCGCCGGCCATTTATGGTGCGAACCCTCAAGAGCAGCGTCTCATGGACGCTGTCTACCCAGTTTACCAACGCTACACGGGCAAAGAGGACAGTGCCGAGGTCAAGTTTCGTCGGCATATGCTGCCTGAATCGTTTGAGGGTGCGTGGAAGCGTGGGATGTCGGACGGGTTGAACCAGTGGCTTCGTGAAGCGTTCAAGCTCCATTTTGAGATGGAGGATGCGGCGCTCGAATACTTGAACCACGTTGGCAAGCTCGGTGAACGCAAGCTTGACCCCGACGAATCGAAGGTCATGCCCGTCTCGGAGTACGGAAAGACGAACCCCGAAGAAGCGTTCGCGGAAGTGTTTGCTCACTACGTTCTGAACCAAGACATGACTCGGGATCAGAGCGAGTCATTTCAATCTGTGCTCAAGAAGACTGCCGCCGAGAAACCCGATTCTGTCACCGAATACGTCACTGGGTTCTTCAAACGCCATCCGCATCTTCAACGTTTCGCCCCCGCGAAGATCATCGGCAAGGAAGGCGGCGGGGCGGGCTCACACCCCGAGGCCCGGCAAGCGGGCAATTCGATCCAGATCTTCCCCAAGTTCTGGAAACTCGACGCCAAGACGCGCGACTTCGTACTCGCTCACGAGCTTGGGCATTACGTCCTCTCGAACTACGGCTTGGCGAAGCTCATCGAAGGACTCCAGGCTCGCGGCGTTGACCCGTGGGAAAGCCAGAACCTTCCGTTTGGCCAAACGAACATGGACGAGGCGTTCGCCGATTCGTTCGCGACTCACTTTTTGAACCGGGCCGAATTGCAACGGCGGTATCCGGAGTGGGCTGCCGAGGTCGCTGCGATCATCAATCGGTAGTGGGCTCACAGTTCGCCATCAAGTGCCATTGCGATGAGAGTGCGTAGCGATCCGCATTCGGCCATGTCAAGGATTTTGCCGCGCTTATTGAGGCGCGAAAGGCGAAAGTATCCGTCCGTTGGAACAATCTCGACCTTGTACGTTTTGCCCACAAGCTCGAACGTCCCAAGACGGGCGAGAACCCGATCGATGTCGCGTGTGCGCGCCACTTTAAAGGATACACCGCCCCATTCGCTCGCGTCCGATAATGGGCGGATGCTCCGTCTGGTGTACCCTCAGACATGGATACCAAGGACGCCTTGCGTGCCCTCTACGATGCGGTCCAAACGAGGCCGCGTCCCGAAGATGTTGCGGAACTCATCGAGAGCGTGCTCCCACTCACGTCGAGCGAGCGCGCCAAGCTCGCCAAAGCGTCCAAGAATTCGCTGCGCAAGTCGGTCTACGCCTATTCCTCGATGGCGTCGGATTTCACGCGTCCGGTCTCGGCGGAGAAGCAAGTCAAGACGGCCGCCACGGTGTTCTCCATCGGTGGGACGACGTTCGCGCCACTCACGGCAGCCGAGTGCCTCGTGCCCGAGCGTGTCGAGGAATTCGTTCGCAAGCTCGGCGAGGTGATCCACAAGACCTACGGCGACAAGACGCGTCTCAACCGAGAGCAGCGTCGAGCAGTGGGCATCCACAAGGTTCAGCGCTGGTACAACAAGCGCTTCCGCATCCTCACGCACTTGGAGGACAAGATCCGTCGTCTCGCGTGGAACACGCGCAAGTACGAATTCACGCGCGTGGGCAAGAGCGCCCTCGCGACCAAGATCAAGTACGAGGACTTCGCCGCCAACCTTTCGACGGCGTGCTTCGTCGCGTACCTCTCTTCGAAGATGAGCAAGCGCTCGGTCTTCACCAACCAGTCGCAAGAGCGCGCATTCGACGAGATCGCCGAAATGCTTTTGCAGAAAGCGGAACGTGACGACGAAGCCCGTTGGGACGTCCTCGCGCACGTGTATCCCGAGGAGCGCGTTCTCAAGCGCCTCACGGACGAACAGAAGGGCATGCTCCTCGGTGCCTGGTGGTCGATCCTCGGAGACATGGCCGACATGCTCCACGAAGTCGCACGCCAGACGAGCCTCAACCGCACGACGATGATCGTCGCTCGCGGCGACGATTCCAGCACCTGGAACCAAGTTGCAAGCGGCTGGAACACGGCCCGCTCGCACTGGATCTCCGTGCTCTACGCGCTCGGCTTGGAGGGCATTCTCAACGAGATCTGCCCTGGCAAGGTCATGCGTCTCATGGCTGCCGACGTCGCACGCTGGCATCGCATGAGCGGCGGGGACGTCCATCCGGACACGAAGGTTTGGGCGGCGCTTCCGGCTCCGTGGGAGGTCATTCGCGGCGAAGCTCTCTGCACGCGCCCGCTTGTCGAGCGAGCGTGCTTGAACCACGGCGTCGACCCGGAGAAGTGGACGAGCTTCAAGAAGGGAGCGAAAGCAACGCCGTTCATCCCGACGCCGGAGCTTGTCCACGGCGTCACGGTGTCGAGCCCGATGCTGGCAGCAGCTTTGCGCAAGAGCGGGGCCTTCTCCGGCAAGGGTACAAACGGGGATGTGCCGCCTGTCGAAATCGATCGCGACGAGCACGGTTTCGCCTTGCAAGCGTCAGTTCCCGGTGTAGATCCTCGTACGTAACGAAGGGGAGTAGCTCAATGGCTAGAGCAGACGGCTCTTAACCGTCCCGATGGCAAGTTCAACCCTGCCCTTCCCTACTTCGGAGAGTAGCTCAGTGACAGAGCGAACGGCTCTTGGACCGTTTGGACGCCGAGTTTAAATCCGGCCTCTCCGACTAAGAAAGCCGATCATCCACAGGGTGATCGGCTTTCGGCTTTTCGTTGTCCGCCAAGAAGCACAGCAGCATCAGGGCACCGCCGGTGATCATCATGAGCCGTGCTGCATGGCCCACGACGGCCAGAACCGCGTGTCTCATGTCCTAGCGATTCAACAAGGACAGCTTGGCAGCTTTGAACGGTGTACTTGTCCCAATGGAGATTCGAGCGACGGGCGCGGTCATCGGCGC
>Ga0335085_10011561_pt1 | contig 13082 bp, 12 predicted proteins | sample Lox_Sample_45_FD_206712 | JGI IMG/M metagenome (GOLD analysis project Ga0335085, IMG submission 206712) | Soil microbial communities from Loxahatchee National Wildlife Refuge, Florida, United States - Lox_Sample_4.5 | ecosystem: Environmental > Terrestrial > Soil > Wetlands | place: USA...
CTCCAGATTGCGTTTGAGCAGCTAAAGAAACGCCTGGAAGCCGAAGGCTTATTCGACGGCTCGCGTAAAAAGTCGCTGCCGCTGCTGCCAAGCCGTATCGGGCTGATTACTTCGCCAACGGGCGCGGCCGTACGCGACGTGGTGCGCATCCTCAAGCGCCGCTTTCCCAACGTCCATATGACGCTCTATCCCGTGCGCGTGCAGGGCGAAGGCTCCGCGCCGGAAATTGTGGCGGCACTCGAATACTTCAGCAAACAGCGCCTCGTGGATGTGATCCTGCTGGTGCGCGGCGGGGGCTCGCTCGAGGATTTGTGGTCGTTCAACGAAGAAATCGTGGCGCGAGCTATTGCCGCTTCGGGAATTCCAGTCATTTCCGGCGTCGGCCACGAAACGGATTTCACCATCGCGGATTTTGTCGCTGACGTCCGTGCTTCAACGCCCTCCGCTGCGGCCGAGCTGGTGGTGCAAACGCGCCGCGAGTTCGACAAGCACGTCTTCGATCTCCGCGCGCGCCTCGAAGGCTCGCTGCGTTACAAGCTGCTGGAATTATCGCGGAGGGTACACGCGCTCTCCGGCCGCCGCGGCTTCCGCCGCCCGCTGGATTTATTGCGCCAGCAGCGCCAGCGCGCCGACGAGCTGACCTCGCGCCTCGCCCTGGGCCTCCGCGCCCGCCTGGAAAATTCCCGCAAGCGCCTGAATACCGCGCGCCTGCATGTGGCCCATTTCGATTTCCGCGCGAAAATCGGCGTGTTGCGCTTGAGCCTGCACAAACTTTCGCAGGAATTGGCTGGGCGGGAAGATCGCCTCCTGCGCCTCAAGCGCGAACGCTGGGAACGCCTCTCCCTCCAATTGCAGGAACGCAGCCCGCTGAAGGTCCTCGAACGCGGCTACGCCATCGCCACCGACGCCGCCGGAAAAGTCATCACCGACGCCGCCCAAGTCCAACTCGGCGACGCTCTCACCATCCAACTCCATCGCGGAAGGCTTTTGACGGCGGTCAAAAGTAAGGAATGACAGTAAGGAGGCAGACATGGGGTTCTCTTCTACAAAAATAAGCCCGTTTAAGCTAATCAAGTGGTGCACACAATGGCAGAAGAAAGAAGACTGGATGCGAGTACCGGTTGGTCTTCAAGGAATCTACGTGCTGCACAGACATGAGGAGCCGAATACGTTCGATGTTGCCTATGTCGGGATGGCAGCGTCTGGAACGGGTATCAAGCGGCGACTACGCGCCCACGCCCGCTCGAAACGGAAGAGAAGTAAATGGACCCATTATTCGTTTTTTGTCGTCTAGGAAAACACGCGAGACGATGAGATTCGAGAACTCGAAGCACGGGGGTTCCTAAGGCTTTACTCTTCGTCTCCGCCGTCGACCTTAAGCACCGCCAGGAACGCTTCCTGCGGAATGTCCACTTGGCCCACGCGCTTCATGCGGCGCTTGCCTTCCTTTTGTTTCTCCAGCAGCTTTCGTTTACGGGTGATATCCCCCCCGTAGCACTTCGCCAGCACGTTTTTGCGGATGGCAGAAACCGTTTCGCGCGCGATGATGCGGCTGCCGATGGCGGCCTGGATCGGCACTTCAAACATCTGCCGCGGGATCAGCTTGCGCAGGCGCGTCACCAGCTCTCGGCCGCGTTCCACGGAAAATTCGCGGTGAATGATCAGCGCCAGCGCGTCCACTGGCTCGCCGCCCACCAGAATGTCCAGCTTCACCAGGTCGGATTCCTTATAACCGGCGAGGTGATAGTCGAGCGAAGCATAGCCGCGCGAAACGCTCTTCAGCCGGTCGTAAAAATCCAGCACGATCTCATTCAGCGGCAGTTCGTAGGTCAGCATCACGCGCGTCGGCGAAAGATACTCGAAATTTTTCTGAATGCCGCGCTTGTCCTGGCAAAGTTGCAACAGCCCCCCGACGGATTCGTCGTTGGTGATGATCATCGCCTTGATGATCGGCTCTTCGATTTTTTCGATGTCGCTGGGATTCGGAAATTTCGCCGGGCTGTCCACTTCGATCACTTCGCCGGTCACCCGCGTGATGCGGTATTGCACGCTGGGCGCCGTGGTGATCAAGTTCAGTCCAAACTCGCGCTCCAGCCGCTCCTGCACGATTTCCAGGTGCAGCAGGCCCAGGAATCCGCAGCGGAAGCCGAAGCCCAGCGCCACGGAATTTTCCGGCTCGTAGAAAAACGCCGCGTCGTTCAATTGCAGTTTGCCCAGCGCGTCACGCAGCGGCTCATACTCATCGGCAAGCACCGGAAAAATTCCCGCGAAGACCATCGGCTTGATGGCTTCGAATCCCGGAAGCGCCGGAGCCGGCCGCGCCGCCTCCGTCACGGTGTCGCCCATCTTCGCGTCGGCCACGCGCTTGATATTGGCCACGATGAAGCCAACGTCGCCGGCCTCCAGTTCCTCCAGCGTCACGGGCTTGGGCGTCAGCGTGCCCAGTTGCTCCACTTCGTAGACTTCGTTCGTCGCCACCAGGCGGATCTTCATGTGCTTCGTCACGCGCCCTTCCATCACGCGCACCAGCACCACCGCCCCGCGGTAAATGTCGAACCACGAATCGAACACCAGCGCTTGCAGGGGATTTTCCGCGCTGCCCTTCGGTGGAGGCACGCGATGCACCACCGCCTCCAGCACGTCTTCCACGCCGATGCCGCTCTTCGCACTGATCATCAGCGCGTCGTCGGCGGGAATCGCCAGCACGCTTTCGATCTGCTCTTTCACGTAGTCGGGCTGCGCGGCCGGCAAATCAATCTTGTTGATCACGGGAATAATCGTGAGGTTGTGTCCCGCGGCGAGGAACGTGTTCGCCACCGTCTGCGCTTCCACGCCCTGGCTCGCGTCCACCACCAGCAATGCGCCTTCGCACGCGGAAAGCGCGCGCGAAACTTCGTAGGAAAAATCCACGTGCCCGGGCGTGTCAATCAGGTTCAAGCGGTAGGTGTTGCCGTCCTTGGCCTGGTAATGCAGCCGGATGCTCTTCGCCTTGATCGTGATGCCGCGCTCGCGCTCCAGGTCCATCGAGTCGAGGACCTGCTCGTGCATTTCGCGCTCGGAAAGCGCGCCGGTCATTTCCAGCAGGCGGTCCGCCAGCGTGGATTTGCCGTGGTCAATGTGCGCGATGATACAAAAATTGCGTACGAACTTCGGGTCCATTCGTGTCCGTTACCGCCAGGAATTTTCCTGAAGGTGATTCAGAGTGCTCTTCGGCGGGCGCGCAAGCGTGCCGCGTAAACATCTAGTTTGCCATAAGTGGGAGCATGCGTCAGCCGGGAGCATAAGCGGCAAGATTGTGCCCTGGACGGAATCGCGGGAATCTAATAGAAATCTTGCCAAGAGCTCAGAACATGGCCGAATTGGCGGTTCTCTATGATGGAGCCTGTAGCCTTTGCCGTGCCAGCGTTGCGCGCGTGCGGCGTTTTGATTCGCGGCAACGCATCGCGTTCCTCGACGTGCGCGATCCCTCAGTGAAGGAGCGGTTTCCGCAAGTGGACCTGGAGGTGGCGCTGCGTTGGATGCAGGCCGTGGATATGAACGGCCACGTTTACAGCGGGGCCGATGCCTGGGCGCACATGGGAATGTTGCTCCGCGGCTGGAAGCTGCTGGCGTGGATTCTGCTGCTTCCCGGCATCCACTGGATCGCCACGCGCGTCTACAGCTGGGTTGCCCGCAACCGCTATCGCTGGAACCGCGACGTGTGCGCCGATGGCACGTGCGCCCTTCACCTACCGAGTGGTTCCTCCCCCAAGCCGCACTAGCCGTTTCCGCCGCCGCAGAATCACAGCGCGAACGGATTCCCCGGGTTATTATCGTCCGCGATGAACCCCTGGAAGCCGCGGTTTCTCCTTTGGTTTGCAGGCGCGGGCCCCACCGGGCCGCCTGGTTACCTGCTCCCTCGCTGGCTGTTTCTCCGCGCGCTGGGCGTCATCTATTTCTCTGCGTTTTACTCGCTCGCCTTTCAGATTCGCGGCCTGCTGGGCCCCGATGGACTTCTGCCCGCGGGCATGTACCTGGACCAGATCGCGGAAGTCCTCGGCCGTTCGCGTTACTGGTATGCGTCAACGCTGCTGTGGCTCGGCTCCAGTGACCGCGCGCTCATGGCGCTTTGCTGGATCGGCATGATTGCTTCCGTTCTGCTCGTGCTGAATCTGTGGCCGCGCGGAATGCTGGCGATTTGCTTCGTGTTGTTCCTGTCCTTCGTCGCCGCGGCGCAGGAGTTCGCCGGCTACCAGTCAGACGGAATGCTGCTCGCTGCCGGATTCATCAGCTTGTTCTTTGTATCCAGCGGCATCCGCCCCGGTTGGGACGCGCAATCCCCGCCCTCGCGCGCCAGCCTCTGGCTGCTGCGCTTGCTCTGGTTCTCCATTTACTTCGAATCCGGCGTCGCCAAATATTTCGGCGGAGACCCTTCCTGGCGTGACCTGACGGCCATGGACCAGTATTATCAAAACGGGCCGTTGCCCACGTGGATTGGCTGGTACGTTCAGCAGCTGCCTCACTGGTTTCACGCCTCTACGGCATTCCTCACTCTGCTCGCGGAATTGTTGCTCGTCTGGCTGGTATTTCTGCCCCGCCGCTTCCGCATCACCTGTTTTTGCATTGTGACCGCGCTGCAAATCGGCATCATCCTCACGGCGAACTACGCGTTTTTGAATTACCTGGTGCTCTCGCTCGGTTTTTTGCTGCTCGATGACCGCTTTCTTGTGAAGTTGCTTCCGGCGCGATGGACAGTCGCAGTCCGTAGTAATCTCGAACGGACACCAGAACCGGTGGAGCGAGAAACATTGGTCAAACTCGATCTGCACTCGCTCTCGCCCGCGGATCTGCCGGAAGAGGAAGTTTCCGTGGCTCAAGAGGAGCAATATTCTCCAACCTCCGGTCTAGGCCCGCAGTTCCGCGCGTTCGTCTCCGGCGCAGGCCTTTGGGTTAGCGGTTTTTTTCTCGCCTGGCTCCTCTACGCCAACCTCTACCTGATTGTGACGCGGATCTATCGTCGTGCGCCGCTCCCTGCGGAACCTGTCAACGTCTTGGAGCCATTCCGCATCGCCGACAGCTACGGCCTCTTTGGCCGCATGACCTGGAAGCGCTACGAAATCGAATTTCAGGGCTCGAACGACGGCATAAACTGGGTCCCCTATCCCTTCCGCAACAAACCCCAGGATCCCGCCGCAGCTCCGCGCATTTATGCGCCTTACCAACCGCGCTTTGATTGGAATATGTGGTTCGCTTCGCTTGGGTACTGGCGGGAAAATCCCTGGGTTCTGCGCGCCGAAGAACTCCTGCTGTCGAACGATCGCGATGTCCTCGCGCTCTTCGCCGCCAATCCTTTTCCGCAAGCCCCGCCCAAGCAGGTTCGCGCCGTCTTGTGGGAATACTGGTTCACCGATCTTGCGACAAAGCGCGCAACGCACATGTGGTGGCGCCGCGAGTATCGCGGACTTTACGCGCCCGCTCTCGAGCAGGCGCCCGATGGCAAATTTGCAGTTACCGCCTGGCCGGAAACCTTGCAGCCGCTGCCGTGATCCCCGCACTTTATTTCTTTTTGAGAGCCTGAATCTGCTTCACCAGTGCATCGATTTCCTCGGCCGCCAGCTTCCCTGTGAACTTCGGCATGCGCCCCTTGCCGTTGGTGATGATGTTGCGTAAGTCGTCCGCGGAAGTGGCGGCCGTCTTGGCGTTCGCCAGCGACGGCCCGGCAAACGTCCGCCCTTCCGCGGTCTTCCCGTGGCACTTCGCACAGTTTTTCTCATACACGGGATTCGCAGTCAGGCTAGTGTCAGAGTTGGGATTTTGTGCGTGAACCAAAGTCAGCGCCAGGACCGCGCAACCGGATGCAAGGATAAGCCGTAGAATATTCAAGCAAAGCCTCGCCGAGTGAAATGAAGTTCCTGTTTGTAGATGCGGGTTTGTGCCGTAGGGTCTCCTGCACAAATGTGATTCTTCGGCTTCTCTGGATTAAGGGCCGCCGACCGCAATCCTCCGCCCGAGGAAGTGCGGCTGCGTGTGCAGCACATACACATCCAGCACCGCTTTGACCTTGGCAAACTGCTCGCGCACCAGCGTCTTGAACGCGTATTCCGGGGCCACGTCCAGCGCATCGAAGCCGATGGCGTCGATTCCATGATGGCTGGCCAAGAAAATGGCCCGCTGGTTGTGGAAGTGCTGGGAAACGATGGTGACGTTTCCTGCAGGAAGATCTGTTTTACGCGCACCACGGAATCCAGTGTGCGCAGCCCCGCGTAGTCGAGATAAATCCTGTCCTTCGGCACGCCCATCTCGACGAGCGTGTTCCTCATGTCCAGTGGCTCGTCGTAGGTCTGGATGTGGTTGTCGCCACTAACGACCCGATAATCCACCTTGCCGCTTTGATAGAGTTGCGCGGCGGCCATGCGATTTTCAAAAAACGGATTCGACCAGCCTCCGAAGAGGCGTTTCGGGCAACCCAGCACCAGCCCGACGTGGCGGTGGGGAATCAGCGAGACATCTGTGTAGGTTCTGCCCCGGGCCGCACGGCCAACCACGACGCGCGCTGCAAGGAGCGATGCTCCGCAAAGAATCAGAAAAATGCAGGCTGCGATGAGGGCTTTTCGCAACATGGAACTCTCATAGTAACCCAGGCCGCCAGGAACGGCACCGTGAGCCTCGTTACTAACAATTGACACAACCCACGGCCGGAAGGAGAATCCAGCATATGACGGAGACGCTGAGTTCCCGGCTTGCGAATATCTCGCTGCCGGACACCAACGAGCGCGAAGTGTTGCTGGGCAGCTTGTGGGCGAATGCGCCCGCCGTTCTCGTTTTCCTGCGTCACTACGGTTGAATCTTCTGCCGCGAGCACGTTGCGCAGTTGCGCGAACACGAGCAGGAATTCCGGCAGCGCGGTGCCAATCTGGCGGCGATCGGCCTGGGCGATCTGAACTACGCGCGCATCTTCCGCGAGGAAACCGGAATTACATTTCCTCTTCTTGTGGACGCGGGAAGAATTGCCTATCGCGCCATCGAACTCCGAAAAACGACCTTCTTCGGATTGTTCACCCGCGAAAACTTCGCCGCCCGCGCGCGGGCCAAAGCCGCTGGTCATCGCCAGCACAAGCTGGGGAAAGATCCCTTCCAGCTTGGCGCCAGCTTCGTCTTCGCCCTGGGCAGCAAGGATCTCTTCGTCCACCTCAGCGAATACACCGGTGACAACGCGCCGATGTCCAGCCTCGTCGCCGCGCTTCCCTGAAACCAAACCCGCCCTGCATCCGAGTAATATGTGGCGCCGGCGATGAAACCACTTGCCCGCGGACGTTGATCCAGTCATTTGACCCGTCGGAAAGGTCCTGCGCCGCTTGCAGGTAGGGGTTGTTGCGGTCTTCTTCTCCACCTCCGCCCGAAAAATGTTCAGGATAGATGTGCGTCGGATCGATCCCGCGAACCTGCCAGAGCGCATGGGCGGCAGCCCGCTCATCTTCCGTCAGCGGCACCCCGGAAAGATAGCGATAGGCAAGCACGAGATACGATCGGGCGAAGGTGGGTTTCAGGATGCCCAGATTCCCCTGGAAAAATCTGGCAAGGGGGACGTCCGGATGGATCGAATAATCATCGAAGGGATCGCCGGGATCACCACAAGTTTCCGCCCGGTGAACCAGGGCGAGCGTACCAACCAGCAGTACAGCGACACGCAGCGCAAGACGGCCAGTCCAGTTGCACATACGAACTCCTTTGCCGCCGCGTCAGATTCCTCGGTGTAGTTTGGACCTGATCTCATTCGCCGCCGCTGGAGTCCACGCACTTGCATTGAAGACGTAAATGCGTGTGCGGCTTCCGGCGATGTCCGGCCAAGGTTCTCCGGTAGATATGCCTAAGCTACCACGGCAAAGTGGCTCCGGAAATCGCCCGACGGCGCCAAGGTAGTGACGGATAGAAACTTCCTCTTTGCCCATGGAAAAAAGCATCGGCACGGCTTCATCCACCGGCAAATCCCGAATCCAACGGTCGCCGATGCACCACGAGGCCAGCGCGGTCATGGAGATGGGATACGAAGGTCCGAGTTGCTCGCGAAGTTGGCGCAACAGCTTTGCATAAAACGCGCGTTCTGATTCTCGCGCGTCGAAATCAATCTGCAATGCGGAAACGCGCGCCTCTTTCGTCGCGCCAAGCAGTGTTTGCAGAGTTTCGTCGAATTGTCGCGCATCAAGTGAGGCCGGAGCCGCCGTGTGCGAGTAAACGCGCACGACCGCGACCACTTGAATTCCCGGCGGCAGCAGCAGCGGCTGCATCCGCGGGTACACCCGCGTTACGTCCGGCAAAAGTTCGACGGAAGATGCCAGAAACGCCACACTCTCCGTCCGCGCATCTAGAAACCGCAGATCTTCGGGACGCTCCCATGCCCAATACACCAGGCGCGGCTCCGGCAAGCGGTGAACCGGCCGCCGCGCATACCGCCACCAGGCCGCCCAAAATGCGCAGGGAATCAGAAAAAGCGCAAGCAGCCCGAATTTTCGAATGCGTCGCGTCGGACCAGGCATAACTCTTCTGCATCATACAGGTCCCGTCACCCGGTACGTTAGGAAACGGCTCTTGCCCGATTGCCCAACACCGCATAACTCCGCTTTTGGCGCGGCTTCCGCCCCGGTATATAGTGGAAAAGGTGCCCCTACGTCCTAACTTTGAGACGAGGACGCCACCCGGCACCCAACCTAAGGCAAACGACTGATGGCCGCAGACGTCAGCAAACTGCTGGAGCGCGCGAAGAAATACGTCGAGAAGAATCGCTTCGAGGATGCCATCGAAGCCTATCTCGCCGTCCTCGATGCCGCGCCGCAGCATCAGGAGGCTTCCCAGGCGCTGGGCGATCTCTACTCCCGCGTTGAGCAGCCTGATCGCGCGGCCGTCTATTACGGCCACTTGTTCGATCTCCTGATCGACCCCAAGGACGAAACAAAGGCGCTTGCGCTTTACAACCGTTTCTTGCGGAATACCTTGTCGCCGCAATCGCCGGAACGCATTGCGCGCTACGCTTTCCTGCTGCAAAAACAAAATCGCGCGGAAGAAGCCATTGAGCAGTACAGCAAAGCAGCGGAGATGTTCTCCGAAGCCGGGCGTGGTGAAGACGCCTTGTTCTGCCTGGAACGCACCGCGCAGCTTGACCCGGAAAATCTCTCGCGCCAGATGAAGCTGGGCGAAGTTGCCTCGAACCTCGGGAAAAACGCTCTCTCGGCGCGGGCCTTCCTTCGCTCCGCGCAACTTGCTACCGCTTCCGGCGCGCAAGCCGACGCTCTGCGGCTGCTCGCCCGTGCATACGCGCTGGCGCCGAACGAGCGCAGCGTTTCTTTGCTTTATGCCGAAGCCAAGCTGCGCAACGGCGAGGCCGCCGAAGCCGCAACGCTGCTCGAACCCTTCGCGGCCGCTGAGAACGACGTGGCGTTCCTCGAGACTTTCGCCGACGCGCTCGTGCAGGCGGGCCAACTCGACCGCGCCCGCGGCGTCCTCGAAAAATTGCTGAAGGAAAAGAACGAAGGCGTCACGCGGCTCTTCGATCTTGCCGATGCCTATGCCAATGCGGACGAAGACCCCAAATCGGTCGAGCTTCTGCAGCTTGTGAAGCGGCGCATGTTCGCCGACAAAAAATCGGGGGACTTTACCGCCCAGGTTGAAGCGCTCGGCGCCAAGCATCCTGAATCGATTCCGATTCTCGAATTTTGGGCCGCTTTGTACAATGAGCTTAACCGCGAATCGCAATATTTTGAAGTGCTCATTCGGTTGTTCGATGCGAACTTCAACTCCGGCCTTTTTCCGAAGGCGTGTGAGGCTCTGGACCGCCTGGTGGATATCGATGCCTATGATTACCGCAACCAGGACCGTCTAGAACGTCTGCGCGGACGCGCCGACGAATCGTACCTAAAGCGGATCGCCGGGCGCATGGCGCGCAGCGCAACCGTTGAGGCTCCTGCGCCTCCCAAGAAAGCCAGCGCGGGGCAGGGGGTGGAGGCGCCTCCGGCGGCCACCGAAGAAGGCCGCAAGGTGCAGGCGCTCGATGATCTGATCGTGCAGACGGAAATATTTCTGCAGTACTCGTTGCAGAGCAAGGCCATCGAGCGATTGCAGAAGATCGCCGCGATGTTCCCTGGTGAAGAAGAGCGCAATCCGCGCCTCCAGAATTTGTACCAGATGGCCAACTGGTGGCCGAAGACCGAGGCAAAGGCCGAAGCGCCCAGGAAGCCCGCCGCCACCGCGCCCGTCCCCGAAGAAAAGTCGACGCCTCCCACGGGCCGCACTGGCAGCTACACTGCGGAGACGCTGCGCGACCTCACCAAAATTTCCGAAATCAATCAGAAGATTTTCCGGCAGCAGACGCCGCGCGCGATGCTCAACACTACCGCGAACGAAGTCGGTGCGTATCTGAAGGCCGCGCGCACCTTTGCCGTCATTGGCGCGCCGGGCCGCCCGCCGGAAATGTCCGCTGAGTATTTCGCTTCCGGCCTGAAAACGACTCCCGCCGCGCAGATGGTGCTGCTGCTTGCGCAGGTGGAAAATGCCGTCCCCGATGAACTGGGCGGGCTGGTTGTGGAAGGCACCGAGGAGTCGATCTTGAAAGAGATGGGACTGGCCACGGCGCTCGGCGTGGCCATCACGGATAAAGAAACGCAGGCGCCCGCGGGGATGCTGATCGTCGCTCACGACAAGCCGCACCAGTGGAAGCCCAATCAGACCTATTTTCTGCAAGCCATCGGCGACCAGATGATGATGAGCGTCAGCCACACGCGGCTGCGCAGCCTGGTGCGCCGCATGGGCGTCTCCGACGAGCGTACCGGTCTGCTGAGCCGCAGTTCCTACGTCGGCTGCCTGCTCAACGAAGCCGATCGCGCCCGCACGCAGGGCACGCCGCTTTCGCTTGCCGTGCTGCAAATTGACCGCGGCGCGGACATGCTTCGCGCCCAGGGCGAAATGCCGCTGGAGAAATTCCTGGAGCAACTCGCCCGTTCGCTCCAGCCGATCGTTCGCCAGAACGATATGGCAGTAAAATATACGTCGTGGGCGCTGGCGTTCATCCTGCCGGACACCAGCCTTTCCGGCGCGCAGAATCTCGTCGAGAAATTGCGCCGCGCAGCCGCCGGTGTGCGCCCGCCGTGGGATTCCACGCAGGTCACATTGAGCGCGGGCATCGTCGAAGCCGCCGCGCGCCAGGAATACGACAGTGAAGACATCGTGACCGACCTGATGAATCGCGCCGAGTTCAGCATGGAAGAAGCTCGCAAGCGCGGCGGCGACACCGTCGTCCTCTCCGAAATTCCCAAGCTGTAGTGGCGGTCAGCTTCCGAGTGGCCCAGGCACTCCTGTTGCCCTGAGCATAGCACCCACATGGAGGGTAACCCCGGTGGTTTCGATGGGCCGATGCAACAATCAGCTCGGACCCGACATGCATTGAATAGAAAGGCCAAATCCCTGGCTAGGGTTAGGACCAACCGGAACACTACCCTGGCTGGGTTTTGATTGGTTACTGCCAAGCGCCTCTCGCTGGAAGCATTGTCGAAGCAACGCATTGGATAGTGTTGCATCGACCGTTTGAACCGGCACGGCTATCGGAAAAGTGGGTACTGGTCACACCCTGTACCCAAGAGTCCATCTGCGCTGTCAGCGGTGACATGCTTCCGCGATTCTCACCGGATAGCCTCCGCATGACAGGTTTGTTCTGCCGTAGCGTGCATGTACAATTTAGATTGCCGCAAGTGATTGCCTCGCAAGGAAGGAAAGTCATGTTTCCAACGGATGTGGTTCTGGTTGCCGGTGCGCGCACGCCCATGTCGCGCTACACCGGCGCGTTTTCGGATGTCTCTGCTATCGAACTGGGGGCACACGCCAGCAAAGTTGCCATTCAACGCTCCGGCGTGGACCCCGCGGAATTCGATCACGTGATTTTCGGCAACGTGATGCAGACCAGCGCCGACGCGATCTATGGCGCGCGCCACGTTGGATTGAAAGCGGGCCTCAAGATCGAAACGCCAGCGGTGACCGTCAATCGCCTGTGCGGCTCCGGCATCGAGGCCATCGTGCAGGGCGCGCAGCGTTTGCTTCTCGGCGAATCCGCGATGGTACTGGCCGGCGGTATGGAAAATATGACCCAGACGCCCTTTGTCATTCGTGGCTTGCGCAATGGATTGAAACTCGGCGGCGGCGCGCTGGAAGACTCGTTGATGGCCGGCCTCACCGATACGTATTGCAATCTCCCCATGGCCCTCACGGCGGAAAATCTCGCCGCGCAGAAGGGAATCACGCGCAAAGATGCCGACGCTTACGCCCTGCGCAGCCAGCAGGCCGCCGATGCCGCCTTCAAATCCTGTTATCTGAAAGAAGAAATCACACCGGTGGAAGTGAAGCAGGGCAAAAAGACCATCCTGGTCAGCGAAGACGACCATCGCCGCCCGGAAACCACCATGGAAATTCTGGAAAAGCTACCCCCATCGTTTAAGAAAGACGGCATGGTCACCGCCGGCAACGCCAGCGGCATCGTGGATGGCGCCGCCGCGGTAGTCATGACGCGCGAAAAAATCGCCAAAGACCGCGGCCTGAAGCCGCTCGGTCGCATCATTTCCTGGGGCGTCGCTGGCGTGGATCCCAGCATCATGGGTATCGGCCCGGTGCCATCCTCCCGCAAAGCCCTGCAAGCGGCGGGGCTGAAACTCGAACAAATGGATCGTGTCGAAGTCAACGAAGCCTTCGCCGCGCAATATCTCGCCGTCGAAAAGGAGCTCGGCCTCAACCGCGACAAAACCAATGTCAATGGCGGCGCCATCGCCCTCGGCCACCCCTTGGGCGCTTCCGGCACGCGCCTCGTCATCACCTTGCTCAACGAACTCCGCCGCAAAGGCCTGCGTTACGGCCTCGCCACCGCCTGCATCGGCGGCGGCCAAGGCATCGCCATCATCCTTGAAGCGGTGCACAATTAAGTTGTGCTGTAGGGCATAGGTCCGCGTGTTCGCGCGCACAGCGTTGCCGCCCAGGGCATGGTAGGGGTGGTGTGTGGAGGTGCTCCATGGCCTTTAACATCATGACCATGTCGCGTGTGGCCGCTCCCCTCACGGAGGCCGAGCGTCGGA
>Ga0335085_10011563_pt1 | contig 13080 bp, 13 predicted proteins | sample Lox_Sample_45_FD_206712 | JGI IMG/M metagenome (GOLD analysis project Ga0335085, IMG submission 206712) | Soil microbial communities from Loxahatchee National Wildlife Refuge, Florida, United States - Lox_Sample_4.5 | ecosystem: Environmental > Terrestrial > Soil > Wetlands | place: USA...
CCCCTGCTCCCACCACGATGCGGGCTGGGTATTCGGACGGTTCTAATACCCGACTCCGCCATTTCAGTTCACCAGGCCCGCCGACCAGCGCGCCGCCGCGGTGATCCCCTCCCAGCTCGACGGTCTCCGCAAGAAGGAACGACTGCGGGAGCTGTACGACCAGCACCAGCTGGCCGTTGGGAGCGGCGGCCTGGCTGCCCTCGCCGTCGTCATCGGTCCGCAGGCCGGGCTGGACGAAGATATCGCCCTGGCGTGGCTCACCGAGTTCGCGGCGGCCGGCTAGCGATCGCCCGTGGCCCGGTGAAGCACGTTCAGGCGGGGTGCGGGCTCAGGTTCCTTTGCCTTGTCCAGGTGGGGTGTCCAGGCTGGTGAGCCTGAGCTGGGTGTCGGTGCCTTCGGGCAGGCTGATGGTGATGATGACCCGGGAACATCCGGGGCGGGGTCCCAGCTGGGGTCGCCGAACCGGTCAGGCGGGATGCCCAAGGGTATGGCAGTAGTAGAGCCGGTACCGGTCGGACGGGCTGACCTTGCCGCGTTCCCACCGGTAGATGTTCGCGGCGACATCCTCGGCGGCGGGCATGGCGGTGTCACCGCTGACCTGCGCGACCCGGATCAGCCTGAGGGCCATCTCATTGCGGCTCCAGGACCGCTGCTCGCGCTGCTGGCGGAGCCATGCGCCGAGGTCCGGGGATGCGGTCATGGCCAGGTCCCAGGGTAGTAACCGTGGCCGGGGACGAGGCGGATGAGGCCGAGGCGGGCGAGTTCGCGGCTGGCGCGGCGGGCCGTGGCTTCGGAGGTGCCGAGCGCTGTGGTGATCTGAGCCTGGGTGGGGAGCTTGTCTCCGGGGTCGGCGTCCTGGGCAGCGTCGGCGAGCAGGTAGGCGGCCTGGACCCAGCGGCGAGGGTCGGCGCGGCCGGTACCGATGCTCACCATGTAATCCGTGCCCAGACGACACGTCCCCCGGTCGCGGTTACCTGGATTCCCCATCCATCCGGGCCGGTGAGTGCCTGGATGACGTCCAGCCCATGGGGTCGGTCGCCGGGGTTGCGCCGTTGCCGCCAGGGGCCGCCGAGGTCTTCGATCTCGATCCGGGCCTGCCCGGGGCTGGCGTGGCAGCGGACGGTGAAGGTGCTGCCTCGGGACTGGGTGTGGATGATGGCGTTGGCGGCCAGTTCGTCCGCGATGAGGATGATGTCGTCGGCGGCCGGGCAGTCTGTCAGGTAGGCCGCGATCTCGCGCCGGACCTGGCGGACCTGGTCGGCCCGGCCGGGGAAGACGCTGGCGTAGCCCGGCGGTGCTGAGGTGCAGGTTCGGGCGTGGGTGTCGGCTGCTGGTTTCATAGTGGTGTTCCTGAGCGGGGGCGGCTGGCGGGATCGCTACCCCAACCTGCCAGGCCGGTGACAGAATCGGCAGAGTGACACCACTGTGTGCCACTATCGGACACCCGGCCTGAATGGGAAGCCACTGATGACGCCACGCCAGTTTCTGGGTAAGGAGCTATGCCGGGCGCGGGTGGCGGCCGGGTTCAGCTCGCAGCAGGCGCTGGCGGATCAGCTGCGGTTCGAGCGCACCACGGTCGCCAAGGTCGAGTCCGGCGACCGGGTCCCGAGTGACCCGGTGCTGACGGCGTGGGCGACAGCGTGCAATCTCGATGTCGAGCATTACCAGCGGCTGGCGGAGCTGGCGCGGGCGGCGGACGGCCCGGTACCGGCGTGGTTCGAGGACTACCTGGAAGCCGAGCGCGCGGCGCAGTCGCTGCTGATCTGGTCGCCGATCGTGATACCTGGCTTGCTGCAGACGGGCGAGTATGCCCGGGTCCTGCTGCTGGCGCAGCAGACAGACACCTCCGATGAAGCGATCGACGCGCTGGTGGGCGCGCGGCTGGACCGGCAGGCGATCTTCGACCGGGCTGATCCTCCGGACGTGTCGGTGGTGCTAGATGAGGCGGTGCTGCACCGGCTGATCGGCATGCCCGCGGTCATGCACGACGCGCTAGTGCACGTGGCGGAGATGGCGCTGCGGCCGTTCATCGTGGTGCAGGTGGTGCCGGCGGCTAAGGGCGCGAACGCCGGGATCGGCGGGGCGTTCGATATCGCCAGTGCTGATGGCATGCCGGATACGCTGCGCACGGACGGGGTGGAAGATCACACGACGGAGAACCGGTCGATGGTCCGCAAGCACAAGGTAGCGTTCAACCGGGTGCGGGGTGACGCGCTGTCTCGTGACGCGTCACGTGATCTGATCCTGGAAGCTGCGGAGCAATGGAAGACAAGATAGAGCCGGGGTGGCGGACGTCCAGCTATACCGGCAACGGCGGCGGTAACTGCGTCGAGGTCGGCGACGCCGCGCGCATGATCATCGTGCGTGACACCAAGGATCGGCCCGGGCCGGTGCTGCGGTTCAGCCTGGCCGCCTGGCGCAGGTTCGCGGACCGGGTCAAGGCGGGCGCGTAGCGTCCGGCCTGCCTGCCGGTTCGTGTAAGGGGACAATCTCGTGCCGCGGCCGGACAGGTCCTGTCACCAGCGGCGGCGCATGACGCAATGGGGGACGCATCCTCGGGTCATGCCGTCGATGCGGCGCATGGTGCCAGGGAGCCAGCGGTCGTAGAACTCCAGGGCGCGGCCCAGGTCGGGGCGCTGGCCGCCATAGGCGTGGTGCCACGCGGCGGCCAGGGTAGACAGCTCCCATACGGCGTGGATGTGGTTCGGCCAGCAATCCCGCAGTTCATAGCCCGCGTAGTGCTGCCGCAGCACGGTATCGACCCAGCGCCGCAGCTCAACGAGCTGCGCTTCGAAGGCCTGCCGGTTCAGGCCGAGCCAGAAAGGGGCTGCGGGCCCGCGGGGTGCAGCGGCGTCCAGTGCGTCGGCAACGATCTGAGCGAGTTCCTCGATGCGGGCGGCGAGGTTCAGGTCGCCGTGTAGCCCGGCCCGGTCGAGGCGTTCGTTTGTCTGCGCGATCTGGCCGCGAAGGGCGGCCACCTGGACTGCCAGGGCAGCCAGGCTTTCACCGAGAGCCCGGGCGGACGGTTCAGCTTGCGGGTCGGTCATCGTCCTCCTCCGCCGTGCATTGGACTCCGACGGGCCGCTCGGCGTCGGTCCCGCCGCGCGCAATCCGGGTCACCGAGGTCTGAGATAGGCCGAACGAGCGGGCAATCGCCGCCGTCGTATACCCGGCTGCGTCGGCGGCCACGATTGCCCGGTCGCGTTCCCGCCGCGAATCCTGCACCAGGAGGGACTGCAGCGGGCGCCGTTCACGTTCGGTCAGCCCGCCCCAGATGCCGCTGGCGATCCGGTTGCTGAGGGCGTAGTCCAGGCACGGCTGGCGGACCGGGCACTGCGCGCAGACTTGCCGGGCGGGCCCGGCCGACTGGCCGCGTTCGGGGTAAAAGAGGTCCAGGTCGGTGCCGCAGCACGCAGCCAGCTCCCGCCAGCGCGCGGCGAAACGCGCTGGCGTAGCCAGGCTGCGGTACTGCGGCAGGCGCCCGGTCACTGGGCGGGCGCGGTGACCCGCGCCCGCCAGGCCGCAGCGAAGGCGGCCAGGTCGGCCACCTCAAGGCCGCTGGCCGCGAAATCGTCGGCGAATCGCCGCGGGTAGCGGCGTGTGGTCTTGCGGGTGCCGCGGCATACCACGGTGTGCGGCAGTACCCCAGCGATCGCCAACCGTCGTACGGTCTCCCGGGAAACGCCGAGCCGCTGCGCGAGCTGCGCGGCGGTCAGGAAGTCAGCGGTGTCCTCAACTTCGATCGAAACGGGGGACCGCGGTGCCGGGATGAGCGCTGCGGCCAGGGCCCGGGCCAGTGTCTCTAGCAGTTCGGGCGGGACGGTCAGGTCGGTGTGGTGGTGGGTGTTTTGCGTGTTAGGTTTCGTGATGGGTTCCTAGTGCAGGGGCCTTGCCCCCTGGGTGATCTTGGCGGATGGTCCAGGGGGCCTTGTCGTACCCGGGATTGCCCGGGCTGAATGCGGTGAATTGCGTGCGCGTCATCGTACGTCGATTTGCTGCGGCGCATCGGGCAGCGAGGCGACCCGGACAAGGCGCCGAGCCTTGTGAAGTGGCGGGATGCCACCCCTGGTCTGGCTGTGCGTACCGGCGTTCGTGAGGCGAAGCCAGGAGCCATTACGGCCGCCCGGATTCCGGAGCTACGAGGTCAATCCTGATACGCCGGCGGGCGCGGCCGCCCTTCTCGAGGCAAAGGGCTCGGTGCGCGCCACGCCCTGATGGAAGCCGAACTGTCCGGCCACGCTGCCGCTGAGATTAATCCGCAAATTGTGCATTGTCCGGACGTACCGTCCGTTCGTGCTGAGAACCAATCGGACACAGGCATCACGAACGATGAACGCGGAACCGGCCCAGGTAACGGCGGATCGTGTCGGCTAACGTCACCCTGCACGCGGGCCACGACGTGGCCTATTTCACCCACGGCCAGCACCGGGGCGGCTGCGCTGGCGCCATGTCGTACTACACCGCGGCCGGGGAACCGCCGGGGGAGTGGGCCGGGAAGGGCGCCGCGGCACTCGGCCTGGCCGGCATGGTGGACCCGGACGTCATCGAGCGCCTGTACCAGGAGAACACCGGACCCAGCGGGGAGCTCCTGGTCAAGCGGCGTCAGTCCAGGGCCGCTAGCGACCGGGAAGAGCAGGCGGTCGCGGTGTACCTGGCCACACATCCGTACGCTAGCGCGACCGAGCTGGCTGATGTCCGCGCCGCCGAACGGGCCAAGGACCCGCGCCAGGTGCCGTACTTCGACCTGACCATCAGCGCCGTCAAGAGCGTCTCGGTCCTGCACGCCTCCTACCGGGTCGCGGCCCGCCAGGCCCGCCACCGCGGCGACCAGGACCGTGCCGCCGCGCTCGACGCCCGCGCGGACGAACTCGAGGCCGCGCTGATGGACGCCGCGCGGGAAGCCGTCGCCTGGCTGGAACGGCACGCGACCTACACCCGCACCGGGCACCATTCGGCGCACAGCGGGGAGTGGCGTGACGGCGCCGGGCTGACCGCGAGCCTGTTCCTGCACCACCTGTCCCGCGACGGGGACCCGCAGCTGCACGTGCACGTGGCGATCTGGAACCGGGTCCAGCGCGCCGACGGCGCCAACGGCAAGTGGCGGACGCTGGACTCGCGCAGCCTGCACAACCAGCGGCTCGCGGTCGCCCCGGTCGCCGACCGGATCCTGGAGACCAAGCTGTCTGCCCTTGGCTACGTGATGGTGCCCCGGGCCGATGGCAACGGCGCCGAGATCGGCGGGGTCAGCCAGGACGTCAAGGACCTGTTCAGCTCCCGCGCCGTCGCCGTCACCGGCGAGCTGGACCGGCTCGCCCGCGAGTACCAGGCCGTGCACGGCAGGCCGCCGTCTAGGCGGACGCTGTGGCTGCTGCACCAGCAGGCCGGGCAGAACACCCGCCGCACCAAGGCCCAGGCCCGCCGCACCCTCGCCGGGCGCACCGGCACGGCCGAGCCCACCGAGGCGCAGCGGCTGGCCGCGTGGGAGGCGCAGACCGCGCGGCGCGAGGTCCAGGCGCTGTCCGGCGTGCATGAACAGGTCGCGGCCTTCGCCGCCAGCCAGCGCGCCGCGCGCGCACGTGTCACGCTGGATGACGCGGCCAGGCGCACGGCTGCGCGGATCGCGGTGGCCGAGGTGCAAAAGCATCACGCGGTCTGGTCGATGGCCCAGCTCCGGTTCGAGGTGCACCGGGCGCTCCCGGTCCTGGAGGCGAGCATCGACGGCCCGGCGGTGGTCGACGAGGTCACCAGACTGGCCGTCAGCGGCCGGGCCGGCACCGAGGTCGTCCAGGTCACCGCCCCGGACATCACCGACGTAACCAGCCTCGGCGTCAGAGCCTCCGACGGCGGCAGCATCTACCGGCCGCCGAACGAGGAACGCTACTGCACCCTGGCCCACCTCGATGCCGAGGAGCAGATCCTCGCAGCCGCCAAACGGGCCGTGCCCCAGCTGGTCAGTGAACAGCGTGCACGCGCGGCCGCCGAGCGCACCGACCTGAACGCCGAGCAGCGTGACGCCGTCGCCATGATGCTCACCGCCACCGCGGCCACGACGGTGCTGGTGGCCCCGGCCGGGGCGGGCAAGAGCCACACCATGGCCGGGTTCGCCCGACTGTGGACCACCCTCACCGGCCGCCGCGTCATCGGCCTGACCACCTCCACCAACGCCGCCCGGGTCCTGGCCCACGAGGGCCTGGCCGAGAGCTACAACATCGCCGCCTTCCTCGGCAAGACCGAAGGATCCGACGAACTCCGCAGGCCCATCCCGCTGCACCGGGACGACGTGCTGGTGCTGGATGAGGCCAGTCAGCTCGCCACTGCCGACCTGGCCATGATCGGAGAGGCCGCCCGGCAGGCCGGAGCCCGGGTCATCGCCACCGGAGACACCGCCCAGCTCGGTGCCGTCGAAGCCGGAGGGATGTTCCGGCTGCTCGCGCAGGAAGTCCCCGCCGCCGAGCTGCACGAGGTCCGCCGGTTCGACGCGGCGTGGGAGCGGGAGGCCAGCGTCCGGCTCCGCGACGGGGACCCGGCCGCCATCGCCGCTTACGACCGGCACGGCCGCATCCGCGGCGCCGACCAGGAAGTCGCCTACGACCGCGCCGCCTCGATGTGGCTCGCCGACCACCTGCGCGGCAAGGATGTGCTGCTGCTTGCCGGGTCCAACGCCGAAGCCGCCGACCTGTCCCGCCGCGTCCAGGCCAAACTTGCCCAGCTCGGCAGCGTCGGCCCGCCGCAGGCCGCGCTGTCGGACGGCAACCAGGCCGGGATCGGCGACCTGGTCCGGGCTCGCCTCAACACCGAGATCGACGCCGGCGGCCGCCAGCTCACCAACCGCGACACGCTCAAGATCACCGCGTTCCGCGGGCCGGACGCCGAGGTGCGCCGGCAGCGTCCGGACGGGACCTGGACTGGGACGTTCCGGGTCCCCCGGACCTACCTTGTCAGCAACGCCGAGCTGGCCTACGCCGGGAATGTGCATGTCGCCCAGGGCCGCACCATCGACACCGCCCACCTGCTGGTCACCGAGTCGCTGTCCAGGCAGGCCCTGTACGTCGGCATGACCCGGGGCCGGGAAGCCAACACGGCCCACGTCGTCACTGGCAGCACTGCCCCGCCCGGCCACGAGCCCTACCAGCAGGCAACACCGGAGTCCGTGCTGGCCGGCGTCCTGCAGCGCGATGCCGAGGACCTGCCCGCCACCGAGCAGATCCGCCAGGCCCAGGACCAGTCCGGGGGAACCGGCCACCTGCTGCACCTGTGGTCTGCCGCGGTCAGGCAGGCCGTGTACCCCGGCATCGACGAGCAGATCACGGCCCGGCTCACCGGCTCTGAAGCCCGGCGGTACCAGCGCGAGCCCTCCCGTAAGGCCCTGCAGCAGCGGCTCCGCGCCGCCCAGCTCGCCGGCCACGACATCAGCGCCCTGATCGAGGTGATCACCGCCCGCCGATGGACGGCGCCCGGTCCATCTCCGGCGTGCTCCACGGCCGCCTGCAGCGCGTCAGCCAGCCGCAGTCCGCCGGGCACGACCTGACCTGGGCCCAGCGCACCCCCGCCGGCGCTCCCGCCCTCGCCCATGAGCTCGCCGCCGCGCTGGACGACCGTGCCCGCGCCCTCGGCGACCACCTGGCCGCCAATCCCGAGCCGTGGCTAGCCAGGCGGCTTGGCGTGCTGGCCCCCGGCGCGTCTGCCGCGTTGTGCGAGGAATACGCCCGCCGGGCAGGCGCCGCCGCGGCCTACCGCGAAGCCGCCGGGATCACCGACCCGGACCAGGCCGTCTCATCGGTCCCGCACCTGGCCAGCCCCGAGCTGGAGACCCTCCGCGCAGCCACCATCCGCGCCCTGGAAATACGCGACGAGGCCGTCATCCTCCGTGACATGACCCGCGGCGAGCTCGAGGCCCAGGTCCTGGACGGGGACCGCGCCCAGGCCAGCGCCCCGCCCGACGTCAGCAGCCAGCTACGCCTCACCGCACACGCCGAAGCCGATGCACTCGCCCAGGCCGCAGACTCCCAGGCCCGGCACGACCAGGCCGCTGCAGCCAACGCCAGGGCCCTGGCCCTGCAGATGACCGCCGACCGGGAACGGCTGGAGGCCGACGACGCCCGGTACGAGCACTGGGCCGCCGACACCCGCGCCCGGCGGGATACCGCCGGGAAAGCCCAGGCCGAACTGCAGCGGCGCGGTCAGGCCCGGCCTCAGCCGAAACAGCAAGCGCAGTCCACGGCCCAGCCGCAGACGATGACCGGATGGTGTCAGCAGTTCGAGGCCGACATCGAGGCCGTCGAACGCGCCATCGCCCGCCAGCACCAGGCCGCCATCGACGCCGACGACCCCTGGCCACCCCAGCACGTACCCGAGCCGGACCCGCCATCCGCGCCCAGGATGGATCCCGAGCCGAGTCCGCAGGACGAACCAGCACATGACGATAGAGCGGCCAGGCTGGACGACCTGCTAGCACGAGCAGACCAGGCCGCCCAGCGCATCGCAGCGGAACAAGCCGGACGGCAGGCCGAGAGTCAGTACGCTGCCCGGATTGAGCGGGAAGCCCAGGCCGAACCCGAAGCCGCCCAGCACGCCGAACCCCGGGACCAAGCCGAGATCGAGCTGTAACGCCGCGGCGCGGGCACGCCTGACCAGCGCGCTGATCCAGCCATCCACCAGGACTACCGCCTGCGCCTGGCTGCCGCATGCCTAGGCTTGAATCCGGCCCGCCAGGTTCGCCACCGTGAACGCGAAGAACAACCCGTCCAGATCATCCTCAGAAGTCAGGGTTTGCCGCCCGGCCAGGGGTCCGCGACCTGGTTTTACCGCCCTCGCTAGTTGAACATCCGGCGGCTGAATTATCTGTGGACGATTCGGGCCAGCTCTGCGAGGTCGCGGGCAACCTGGTCACATGGCATGACCGCCGACGTGGCTTAGGGCGCGCGCGTACCCTACCCACGCTGCCGGGCACAGAGCCAGGTTAGTCCCCGCGTGGGCGGGGCGGGCTGCCACCGGCGGCGGGGTGCGGCTTTGCGCCCGCACGCAGGTACGACACAGGCGCGGATGAGGACCGCCGTCCCGGTGACCTGGGAGCCAGGCCCTCCTGATGCCGGGACCAAAGACCCTTGCCCGCCGCGCCCCCGCCGCATCAAATGTATACGTCCGTATAAATTCGAGGTGGGGAGTAGCGCATCGGCGGTTACTCCCGGAAGGCGGGTGCAGGATGCCATTGCTCGATGTGTTCTTCACCATGATGTGGTTCTTCTTGTGGGTCCTGTGGTTCTTCCTGCTGTTCCGGGTGATCACGGATATCTTCAGGAGCCGGGACCTGGGCGGCTGGGGCAAGGCGGGCTGGCTGGTCTTCGTGATCGTCCTGCCGTTCCTGGGCGTGCTGGTGTACTTGATCGCGCGCGGCCACAAGATGACCGAGCGGGACGTTGCCCAGGCTCAGGAACAGGACCAGGCGTTCCGCGCCTACGTCCAGGAGGCGGCGCACGGCACCAGTACCGCCGACGACCTCGCCAAGCTGTCTGACCTGCGTGACCGCGGGGTCATCACGGAGGCCGACTTCCAGCAGGGCAAGGAGAAGATCCTCAAGACAGCAGCCTGACCTGCCCGCAGCGGAATGGCTCCGGCCGACGGGTGCCAGAGACACCGAGGCCTCCGGTCTCCCGTCTTTCCGGCAGCGGCCGCGACAGGCTGCACCACTGGTGATGAATGCCCGCTCCGCAGAGCGATCCGCGTGTGCCGGACAACTGGCCGGCACGTATCTGCCTAGCTGTACGACACGCTTGTGTGTGGAGGTGGTCCCTGATGACTACCATGACCCGGCGCTGGCTGGCCCGCGCCTCGTTCGCTCTTGTGCTCGCGGCGGTGGTGCTGGTGCTCGCGGTCGCCGGGTGGCGCAGCCTGACGCTGGCGGCGTTTGCCGTGCTCGGCGTGTGCGCCGTGCTGGCCGGCGGGTACTGGTTCCTGGCCAACCGGGGGCTGCTGCGGTGGCTGGCGCTGGCCCTGATGGTCGCCGCGCCGGTGCTCATCGTGGTGGCGTTCGCGTGGCACCACCTGGTGTGGGTCGCGATAGTGGCGGTGGCGCTGATGATCGCCGCGGCCGCGGCCGCCAGGACCGCGCTGAGCACCGGCGGCCAGGACGCGGCCATGCCCGCCGTCCCGGCGGCCCGCCCGCAGCGGCCATTCCTGATCATGAACCCCAGGTCCGGCGGAGGGAAGGTGACCAAGTTCGGCCTGCAGGACAAGGCCCAGGCGCTGGGCGCCGAGGTGGCACTGCTGGAGGGCCCGGGAACCGTGGACGTGGCCGCGCTGGCCCGCAAGGCGGTCGCCGATGGCGCCGACCTGCTCGGCGTGGCCGGCGGGGACGGCACCCAGGCGCTGGTGGCCGGCATCGCCGCCGAGCACCACCTGCCGTTCGTGGTGATCAGCGCCGGGACCCGCAACCACTTCGCGCTGGACCTGGGACTGGACCGGGACGACCCCGACACCTGCCTGGATGCCCTCACCGACGGCGAGGAACTACAGGTCGACCTCGGCGTCATCGCCGACCGCACGTTCGTCAACAACGCCTCGTTCGGCGCCTACGCCGAGGTGGTCCGCAGCCCCGCCTACCGGGACGACAAGCGGGGCACCACCTTGCAGACGCTGCCCGACCTGCTCTCCGGCCACCGCGGCGCCCGGCTGACCGCCCGGGCCGGCGGCACCACGATCCAGGCCCCGCAGGCCCTGCTGGTCAGCAACGGCCCGTACGAGATGACCGACGTGGCCGGGCTGGGCCGCCGCGCCCGGCTGGATACCGGCACGCTGGGCGTGGTCGCCGTCACGGTGGACAGCGCCCGGCAGGCCATCGGGCTGCTGCGCCGCGGCCACGGCCCCGGACTGACCGTGCTCACCGCCGGCGAGGTCGCCATCGACGCCGACGCCCCGCAGATCCCGGTCGGCATCGACGGCGAGACCATCCTGCTGCCCGCCCCGGTCCGCTGCGCCATCCAGCCCCGCGCGCTCCGGGTAGTGGTGCCTAGGCAACGCCCCGGCGTCCCCGCCCCCAAGCCGGCCCTGGAATGGCCGCGGCTGCGCCAGCTCGCCTCCTTCCGCGCCCAGCCAGATGGTGAGCCCCTCCCCGCCCAGCCAGGTCCGGCGCCAAGCCCGCAACCACGGTAGAAGACGGCGTGCTGCCTCCCCCTCAGGCCTGGTGGCCCGCTGCCCGCGTCAGCGGTAGCCTGCCGGCCGGGGCCGATCAGGCCCGGCGCGATCAGCAGCATGATGGCGGTGACCAGGGCAACCGCGACCGCGTGGGTCTTGGGGGATGATGGAGCCGATGAGCGACTCAGCTAGGTCCGGCCGGCCGGGGCCCCGGCGCCCGGCCGGGTCGCCGACCGGGCCGGAGGAGGTGCGCCGGGCGGTGCTCGATGCCGCGGCGGCACTGTTTGCCGTGCACGGGGTTGACGCGGTCTCGCTTCGCGATATCGCGGCGGCGGCCGATGTTCATGTTGCGCTGATCGGGCGGTACATCGGCCGCCGTGACGAGCTGGTGGCCGAGGTGTTCGGCCATGTCTCTGATCAGCTGGCCCGGGCGGTGGAGGAGAACCCGCTGTCGGGCCAGGGGTTCGCGCCGGACACGGTGATGGGGAAATGGGTGCGGATCGCCGCCGCTCTGGTGATCTCCGGCCGGCCCCTGGAGAGCCGCCGTGATTTCAACCCGGTGATGGCGATGGCCGAGACCCTGACGGCCGGGTACGGCCTGGCTGGCGAGGCGGCCCGGTTGCGGGCGGCGCAGATCGTGGCGGCAGCGCTGGGCTGGCGGATCTTCGAGGACTACCTCGTGCAGGCCGGCGGCCTGGAGGCGATCCCGCTGGCAGCGTTGCGGGACGAACTGGTGCATTCGGCGCGCCGGCTCGGCGCTACACCCTGGCCCTCGCCGCCCGACCCCCAGCCAGGCGCGCGCTGAGGTCAGACGACCACCCGATCCGGGACCTTTTCCTCTAGGCGGCTGCACGCTCCGGCAATCGGATGTGTACAAGTGTACAAGTTCCCTGGGGCGATGTCCGCCCCGACCGGGGCATGCCGCCCCGGGGAGCTCCGAGGGGGAGGAGAAACCCCATGACCGCAACCGATGCACCCGCGAGGGTGGCAACCACCGTGCCGCTGCGCTGGGACGAGGTGTACTTCACCAACTGCCCGATGGTGTCGGCGAACAACGTGGACCAGGAGCTGGGCTGGTGCCGGGAGGAGTTCAAGAAGATCGGCGTGGAGTACGCCTACTTCCGGTCCCGGAAGGAGAACAACTGGTACCCGCACTACATCCACAACCTGGACAACCTGATCCGGTTCGGCGGCCTGTACCCGCCGATCGCCGTGCACGCCGACATCCGCCGCACCCGGCTGCTCGGCGCGACGCAGGTCTGGGAGGGCGGCTGCATGCTGGTGCGTGCCCGCGACGACATCGTCACCATGGCGGACCTGAAGGGCAAGAAGATCGGGCTGACCAAGAGCCTGAACACGATCAAGAACGACTGGTGGCGGATCCAGGAAGAGGCCGGGATCGAGCTGATGCTGCGGGTCAACGCGATGACCCGCGACGACGTGCAGATCGTCGAGTTCCCCTACCCCGATGACTGGTACGACAAGCCGGAGATGCTCCAGGTGACGATGAACAACCCCTCGGAGCTGTGGCTGCGCCGCGATCACAAGCACGACCTGGCCTTCCGGCCGCTGGAGACCGCGCTGGCCAAGGGCACCGTGGATGCGATCTACACCCAGAGCAAGGTGTTCCAGCACCTGCAGGAGGACACCGGCAAGTTCAAGGCGATCGAGGACCTGTCCCGCTACCCGGACTGGACGCTGCAAATGGCGAACTGCCCCGCCGTCATCACCTGCACCGACGTGATGGCCGACGAGCACCCCGACCTCGTTATCGCCTACATGAAGGCCATGATCAAGGTCGGCCGATGGGCCAACGAGCACAAGCATGCCGCCGCGGTGATCTTGAACCGGCAGACGTTCTACCGCGACGCCGAGGACACCTACCAGGGCATCAAGGGCGTCGACATGGTGCCGAACCTGTCGCCGCGGAACCTGGCCGCGATCGAGATC
>Ga0335085_10011565_pt1 | contig 13079 bp, 13 predicted proteins | sample Lox_Sample_45_FD_206712 | JGI IMG/M metagenome (GOLD analysis project Ga0335085, IMG submission 206712) | Soil microbial communities from Loxahatchee National Wildlife Refuge, Florida, United States - Lox_Sample_4.5 | ecosystem: Environmental > Terrestrial > Soil > Wetlands | place: USA...
GGCGCTTCCGTATGTTGTCGCCGGTGTCGCGGCGGTCGCGGGTGCAGCCGGGTGTGCTGCGCTGGCCGCGAGGCACACCGATCGCGGCGGCCGGTCGCGGCTGACCCGCGCCGTGCGGGCCGTTGCCGATGACCTGCATCACGGCATGCTGGCCCCGCACGTGTGGCCCCAGCTCGTGCTGGCCTCGGTGCTGGTCGTCGCCGGGCACACGGCCACGTTCGTCATCGCGGCCCGTGTCGCCGGCAGCACCGCGCCCCTGGGCGAGCTGCTCGTTCTGCTGATGGTGATCCAGACTGCGACGGTGATCCCCCTGAGTATCGGCGGGTGGGGGCTGAGGGAAGGCGTCGCCGCCTGGGCCTTTGCCGCGGCCGGGTTCGGCGCGGCCATCGGGATCACGATCACCACTCTCTATGCGGTACTCATGCTGATCGCAGTTGCCCCCGGCGCTGGCCTGCTGCTGGGAGACGCCGTTCGCCGCCATCGTGACCAGGGACAATCGGGCGAGTCGAGACGACCCGATCCGGTGCCGCGGCCGTTGGAGGTCGTCCGTGATTGACCGGCCATACCTGGCGGCCGGCCTCGGCGCGCCGCTGACGGCGCCCTCGACCTGGCGCGAAGCCGAACGGCTCGTCCCGTGACCAAAGCGGTCCAGGCGGCGGTGATCCGCCGGCGTATTCGCATCCCGCTGCGCTTCGCTGACGGTTATGCCACCACTGCCACGGTCGTCAGCTTCGTCGGCCTAACCGATGCGCAGCAGCACGTGGCCCTGGAACTTGGCCGGCCCGCCGCGGCCGCGCTGCCGCTGGTGCGCCTGCACAGTGAATGCCTCACCGGTGACGTATTCGGCAGCCAGCGGTGCGACTGCGGGCCGCAACTGCGCGAAGCGGTCGAGCGGATCACCAAGCACGGCGGCTATGTACTGTATCTGCGTCAGGAAGGGCGCGGCATCGGGCTGTATGACAAACTCGACGCCTACGCGCTGCAACATCATGGTCTGGATACCTACGACGCGAATCTAGCGCTCGGTCACCAGGCCGACGAGCGCGACTACACCAGCGCGGCCCAGATGCTGCACGCACTCGGCGCCGACCGCATCGTGCTGCTGAGCAACAACCCGGACAAGCGTGCTCAGCTGGCCCGCCTGGGCATCACGATCGCTAGCCAGGTCCCCACCGCGCTGCACCTTACCGGGGCCAACGCCGCCTACCTGGCCACCAAGGCCCAGCGCGGCGGGCATGATCTGCTGTCGCGAGCTCCCCTTCCAGCGGCACCGCCGGTGGATCCCACTCCGGCAGGCGATGTCAGCCCGGCTACAGAGATGGAGGCGCGATGCGTGCGATTAGCCCGGCGGATGAAAGCCCGGCGGATGAAAGCGCGGTCCAGGCGATTCGTCCGGTGGATCGGGGCGCGATTCGGCTCGCGACGATCCTGGGGATGCTCTCCACAGCCGCTCTGCTCGGCGTTGTGTCCGTCGCAGCCGGCCTCGGCGTCGCTGGCTGGATCGTAGGGCTGGCTAGCGGCTGGGGGGCGACGGCGCTGATCGTCATCGCCCGCATGCGAAGCGGCCAGCCGACGATCTTCCCGGCGGACTGGGTCACCCTGACCCGGGCGGTGCTGTGCGCCGGGGTCGCGGGCCTAGTCGCCGCCTCGTTCGTCCGGCCGGTGTCGAGCACAGCGCTGGTTACCCTTTCCGCCGTCGCGCTGGCGCTCGACGCGGTGGACGGGCAGGTGGCGCGCCGGACGGGCACCGCCACCTCGCTGGGCGGCCGTTTCGACGGCGCGGTCGACGCCTTCCTCATCCTGCTGCTCAGCATCGTCGTGTCGCAGGCCTACGGCAGCTGGGTGCTGATCATCGGCGCCGCTCACTATGCGCTGCTGCTGGCGGGCTGGCTAATCCCGTGGCTGGCCGCGCCGTTGCCACCCCGGTACTGGCGCAAGGTCGTGGCCGCGGTTCAGGGCATCGTGCTCACCATCGCCGCATCCGGACTGCCCGACCGCCTCACCGGGATGATCGCGGTCGCTGCCGCGTTGCTGCTCCTGGCCGAGTCATTCGGCCACGACGTGATCTGGCTGTACCGCACCGGCGCCGGCCCGCGTACTCGCCTGGCACTGCGGCTGGTCATTGGCGTGCTTGCGATCGCGCTCGTGTGGGGTGACCTCCTTGCGCCCGACCGTGCCTGGCTGTTCACCCCCGCCGCCTTTGTCCGCCTCCCCCTGGAGGGGCTGGTCCTGGTTGCTGTCGCGCTGGTGCTGCCTCCCCGGCCGCGACGGATCGCGGCCGCCGTCGCTGGAATCCTGCTCGTCGTGCTCACGTTCGCCAAGATCCTCAACATGGCCTTCTACGAATTTGACGACCGGGCGTTCAACCCGGTGTTCGACTGGGCCAGTATCGCCTCGGCTCTGGGCGCGATCCGCGACTCGATCGGCCCCGCGCTCACGTACGCCGCGCTCGCCGCGCTCGGTCTCTGTCTCATCCTCCTCGCCTGCGCGATCACCGCGGCAACGATTCACATCTCCACCGTGGCCACCCGCCATCGCCGCGCCACGGTTCGCGGCCTCGCTGCACTCACCGCGGTCTGGGCAGTGTGCGCGGGCCTGTCACTGCAGCTCATCCCGGGATCCCCGATCGCCTCCACCAGCGCCGCCGGGCTGGCCGTCGCGCAGGTGCGCGCTACCCAGGCGGCAGTCCAGGACCAGCGCCTTTTCGAGCAGACTATTCGCAGCCCGGACCCCGAAGCCCGCGTCCCCGCCTCGGACCTGCTCACCGGACTGCGCGGCAAGGATGTCATCATCGCCTTCGTCGAGAGCTACGGACAGGTTTCGCTCCAGGGCACGACCTTCTCTGCAGGCATCGACGCCGCCCTGCGCCGGGACAACGCATCGCTGGCCAGCGCGGGCTGGTCCACGCAGAGCGCCTGGGTTAACGCCCCGAGTTACGGCGGGACCAGCCAGCTCGCCCATTCCACCCTGCAGGCGGGGGTGTGGGTTAACAGCACTCAGCGGTATGCCCAGCTCCTCGGCACCAGCCGGTTCACCCTCAGCGACGCCTTTGACAAGGCCGGATGGCACACCGTCAGCGACAGTCCCACTAACGGTGCCTGGCCGCCCGGCAAGTCCTTTTTCCACTTCGACCAGCTCCTCGGCCGCTACAACGTTGGCTACCACGGACCGACCTTCAGTTACTCTCCCATGCCTGACCAGTACGTCTTCTCCGCGTTCCAGCGGCTCGAACTTGCCCCCGGTCACAAGCCTGTGATGGCCGAGATCGACCTAACCTCCTCGCACTGGCCGTGGGCCCCGTTGCCGACCATGGTGCCCTGGAACGAGGTTGGCGACGGCTCAATATTCGACTCCATGCCCGCGAAGAGCGAATCCCGGATCACGGTCGAGCGCAACGCCAACCTCGAGCGCCAGTTCTACGGCAAGTCGGTTCAGTACTCGATGCAGGCCCTCACTTCATGGGTCACCGAGCTCAACGACCCGAACCTCGTCCTCATCCTGCTCGGCGATGAGGAGCCCGACACCCCCATCAGCACCCCCGGACGTACCAGTCACGAGGTGCCGATCTCGATCATCGCCCACGACCCGTCTGTGTTCCGGCGGATTGCCTCCTGGCGCTGGCAGCAGGGGCTGGTGCCCGGCGGCTCCGCTCCGCTCGAGCCAATGAGCGCCTTCCGTAACCAGTTTCTCGACGCCTTCAATACGGCCTCGTAGGCGGTGAGTCAGGGGAGGTGGCTGGTGTCGTTGACGCGATGGACGGAGGCGAATCCGCGGTCGTGCCATTGGATTTCGCTGATGCAGGCGGAGCCGAGATATAGCCGGTAAAGGGTGCCTAGCGGGGCGCCGAGCGCCCGGCAAAGCAGGATCTTGATCGGCGTGATGTGGCTTACCACCAGGACTGTCTTGCCGCTGTGGTCTCGCAGCACCCGATCACAGGCCCGGTTGACCCGGTGTGCGGTGGCGGCGAAGCTCTCGCCGCCCGGCGGTGCCTGCTCGGGGTCGCTTCGCCAGGCTGCCGCGGCCGCGGGCCAGCGCTGCTGGATTTCTGCCAGGGCAAAGCCATCCCACTCGCCAAAGTCGGTTTCACGGAGGTCATCATCGATGACGGCGGTCAGGCCCAGTTCGCCCGCCGCAATGGCGGCGGTGGCGACAGCGCGCTGCAACGGCGAGCTGACCACCGCGTCGATCGGGGTGCCGGTAGCGAGGCGGCAGGCGGCTGCCCGGGCCTGCCGGGTTCCGCTGGCGCTCAGCGGGACGTCGCACAGCCCGCTGAAGCGGTGTTCGGGTGACAGTCGGGTATCGCCGTGCCGCAGCAGGATAGTCGTGGTGGGAGGTGCTGTCAGGTTGTCCCAGCCCAGTGTCATTTGGCGATCCCGCGAGGATGACGAAAATGTTGTGTCGGCATTATGCGGTACGGGGTATCGGCCCGTCAGGATTGCCAGGTCGCCCAGGTCGCCCAGGTCGCCCAGGTCGCCCAGGTGAGGCAGGGCGTCAGCATCGTGCGTGGTATCCGCCGAACGCGACGGGAGTCTCCCACACCCGCACTGCCAGCGTCTCGCCTCCGGCGGCAGCGACGGTCGGCGCGAGGCTGTCATGCACCCAGCGGGCGAATACCTCCACGGTGACCGCCTCGGCCTCGGCCGGACGTATCTCCTCCAGGTTGCGGTCTTCGACCTGGCTGGTCAGCTCGGTCAGCGCCGCTTCCAGTACATCCAGATCACAGACCATGCCGCTGTCGTCGAGATGCTCGCGGTCCACCACGATCTCAATCCGGTAGTCATGATCATGCAGTTGCCCCTCGGGGCCGGGCAGTCCCGGCATGATATGGAAAGCGCGGACACTGCGGCTCAACCCGACTTCACACGTCACCGGCAGCACTCCTGTCGTAGTCAAGAACGGCATGCATCAGTCCCGGCGCCCCCTCGTCCACGGCTCGGAACGCCTCGGCCGCCTGGCTGAAGGCGAAGACGTGGGTGCACAGCTGTGCCAACGGTAGTTCAGCAAGCAGCTCAATGGTCTCCTGCCTGCGCCGGGACCGGGTCCAGGTCCCGGACAGCCGGGCCGGCACCGTCGAAACCTGAGTGCTGCGGATGATCAGGCGCCGCCGGTGGAAGGCGCCGCCCAGCGGCAGGACCACTGGTTTGGTGCCGAACCACGATGCGATCAGCAGGGTTCCCTCGTGGGCCAGCATGTTCAGCGCCATGGCTGGCGCGTCCGGGTTACCGCTGGCGTCAATGACCAGCGGCACCTTCTGTTCCGCGAGTCCCCCCGGTGCCACCGCGGTGGCACCGAGACTGTTGGCCATGTCGCGGCGCCACGGCTGCGGCTCGGCGATCAGCGTCCGCCACCCGGAGCGCTGCAACAGCAGAGCGGTCAGCAGCCCGAGCACGCCGGCGCCGAGCACGATGACCCGCTCGCGGTATCCAGTCCCGGCGTCGAGGGTCACCTGCAATGCCGTCTCGACCAGCGGGAACAAGGTGGCGGATGCGGGATCGACGGGAGGCAGCGGAATCAGTTCACCGGCCCGTGCCGCGAAGACGTCCTGGTGCGGATGGAACGCGAAAACCATCTGGCCGGATTCCGCCACCCGGCCGACGCACGCATAGCCATAGGCGAAGGGATAGGAGAAGGTACCGTCCAGCGCGTCGATCGTGTCGTCCAGTGCCAACTCCGCCGGCACCTCGCCGCGGTACACCAGCCGTTCGGTGCCACCGCTGATGCCAGAGCACAGGGTCCGGACAAGCAACTCACCGGCCGCGGGCTGGGGTGTGGCCAGTTCCCTGATCGCCACGCAGCGCGGCGCGGTATGAAATAGCGCGCGGGCGGGCATGCGGCGCATTTTACCGGCCATCAATCCGTCGTGGCGGCCGTGAGGGTCAGGCGCGGTAGGCCAGGCGGGTACGCAGCCGCCACAGGGCGCGCCCAGTGAGCAGCAGGCGGGCCATCCGCGCGACCAGGGTCAGCCACGGCTGTCCGGTCAGCGGCGGCACAGCCTCGATCCAGGCGTGACGCCGCCACAGGCGCTGGGCCAGCCACACCAGGGCACCCGCCGCGGCCACGCCCGCGGCGAGAATCGCGAGCAACGCGGCAACCACGACGGCGAGCAGCCCGCCATGCACCAGGAAAGCGGTGATCAGCAGGGCGAGCACCAGGAGGCTTCCGAAGGTCAGCGCGGCGAATGCCAGCAGGATCCGGCGGCCCGTCCGGGCCAGCGCAGCGCGCATGTGCCCGGCGTTGAACGGGTAACCGCCTGGGTAGCTGCCCACCGGTGCCCCTGAGGGGATCACTCGGGCCAGGTGCGGCAGGCCATCGGTCGCTGCGTCCAGCTCCCGGGCGGTCTGCGCCCGGTACGCCTCGTCCAGCCGGTCCTGGAACTGATCGAGGGAAAGCCGACCTGCCGCGTAATGCTCGCGCAGCTGGGCTGTTGCCGCGTCCCGCCCTGCGTCCGTCACCGCAGTGCTGCCGTATCTGGCGTATCTGGCCACTGGAAACTCCTCGTCCGCTCCTGGGGGTCCCTGGGGCTGCCGCCACACGATATGTCGCGTACTGCGCGACGGCAAATGACAGCCAGTTGCCCCGGGACCAGCTCAGGCTCGTACGTCCAGTGGATGAGGTAACGCCAGGCCCTCTTCCGGCTCCTCCAGGAACTCCTCGGCGACTTTCAGCATCGACATGTCGCCGGGCTGTAGGCCGTCGGCGGCGCCGGGAGGGCTATTCGGGTTTATCTTGATGTACTTCGGCAGCGCTGGCTCGGTCCAGACGACCCGCCGGTGGTCCAGCCACCGCTTGATCCTGCTCATGTTCCGCGGCTACCCGCATTTTCCCGATTTATCTGCGGCTCGTGCTGCGTCTTCAGCGGGCACGCTTTTACAACGGAGGCGGCGGATGGCCGGGCCGTTCCGGCTGCCTGCGGGTCGCGGCCACCACGACCAGCATCGCGGCCAGCGGCGCCACCAGCGCGATGAAGCCGGCGACCTGAAGGCTGCCCAGCGCGACGAGGGCCGCTGCGAAACCGATGACGACGACCACGACCGTGGTCAGCGGCCAGTCCTGCAGGAAAAGCGGCGTGGCGGCCGCGGGCACGGCCAGCGCCGGGCTGGCCAGCGCGGTGACGGCCTTGGTCTCGCGCCGTTCGGCGATGCCCTCGCGCAGCCGCACCGAGACCATCAGGGTTCCGGGCTGGGCCGCGACCAGCAGCAGGTCGTCCGGATGCGCCGGGTCGGACGACTGGGACACCGCGCCGCCGCCCGCCGCCCACGCGACCACCCGCTGGCCTTCGGAACGGCGGACGCGGTAACGCACCTGCTCACCGATTCTTACGCTGTCCGGTCCCTCGATCGCGTGGCCGTCGGCGTGCCCGTTCGTGGTTCCGTTCGAATGCTGCGTGGTCGCACCGTTCCCGTTCGCGGCAGGGGGTGGCTCCACGATGTCAGCGGGTTCGCTGTCATCGAGCCCGGCGAGGCGCTCGGCGAGCTGGATCTGCTGGAGATGCACGGACCGCGCCATGGCAACGATGCCGCCGGCGACGCCCGCCGCGCCGAGTCCGAGGATGGCCGCGACGACGGACTGACCAACGTCCGCCGCTGCCGGCATGGCATCCCCCTGGTGACTACGGATCCTCGAAGGCTAGCTAGCCAGCCCTATTAAAACACATGATCGAAACAAATGGAAGGGCTGGATGGCGCGGGGACACCATGTTCTAGGTGTAGCTGCGATCGGGACCGCGATCAGGGGAGCTTGGCCACCGTCAGCATCACGACCGAGTCATGCAGCGCCCGCAGGCCGTGCGGCGCGTCGGGAACGATGAGCAGGTCGCCGTCCCTGCCTTCCCAGGACTGGCCCCCCGAGACGAGCGCGACCCGGCCGCGCAGCACGTACACGCTCGCCTCGCCCGGGTTCGCGTGCTCGGTGAGCTCCGCGTCCTTGACCATGGCGATGACCGTCTGCCTGAGCACCTTCTCGTGCCCGCCCAGCACGGTTTCCGCGGCCCGCCCGCCCTTGGCGGCTCCCGCCTTGGCGGACAGTTCCCGGGCGAGCGCTTCCAGCGAGTGCTTCTGCATGGTGTCCCTCCTGCCTCCGTGCCATCGGCACTTTCCGCCGGCCACCTCATTTAAACGAGGATGAGGTTCGCGACGCCGTCGAGCCGCGCCCAGGCGGATGCATCCGGCTGGAACCGCGCCCCTTATCCCGAACGTACGCGTCGTTCCCGCCATCCCCACGTAAAATCCGCGGATCGGGGTAAACGACGGAATCGTGGTCACCGTGAACGAAACAGCGCCGGTCCTCGTGCTCGGCCCGGTGCTGCGCTACGCCGGCGAGACCGCCGTCTCGGTCTGGCTGGAGACCGACCGGGCCTGCGACGCCGAGGTGCTCGGCCGTCGTGCGCGCACCTTCGAGGTCGCCGGGCACCACTACGCGCTGGTCGTGGTGGACGGCCTCCAGCCGGGCAGCGAGCATGAGTACCAGGTCGCGCTCGACGGCGTCGTGCGCTGGCCGGAACCCGGCTCGGAGTTCCCGCCGAGCGTGCTCAGGACCCTGGATCCTGGCCGGCCGCAACGGCTGGCGTTCGGCTCTTGCCGGCAGGCCGAACTGCCCGTTCCGCACGGCCCAGACGCGCTCGACGCCTGCGCCCGCCGGCTGGCCGGGACGCCGCGCGACCGCTGGCCCGACGCCCTGCTGCTGATCGGGGACCAGATCTACGCCGACGAGACAGGCCCGGCCGCGCGGCGGTTCATCGCGCAGCGGCGCGATCCCGCCGTCCCGCCCGGCTACGAGGCCGCCGACTTCGCCGAGTACTGCGCCCTGTACCAGGAGGCGTGGAGCGACCCCGCCATGCGCTGGCTGCTGTCCGTCGTCCCGACGATCATGATCTTCGACGACCACGACGTGCACGACGACTGGAACAGCTCGGCGGCCTGGCGCGCGGAGTTCGAAGCCAAACCCTGGTGGCGGGCCAGGATCACCGGCGCGTACCAGAGCTACTGGATCTACCAGCACCTCGGCAACCTGTCGCCGGCCGAGCTCGTCGCGGACGAGACCTGGCGCGAGGTGCGGCAGGCCGCCGACGCGGCGGCCGTGCTGGCGGGTTTCGCGCTCCGCGCCGACCGCAGGGACGCCGGCATCCGGTTCAGCGTCCGCCGTGACTTCGGGAACGTCCGGGTCGTGGTGATCGACTCTCGCAGTCGCCGGGTGATCGACGATAACAGCAAGAGGCTCATGCTCGACCAGGCGGAATGGGAGTGGGTCACCGAGTCGGTGACGGGAGACTGGGATCACGTGGTGCTGGCCACGTCCCTGCCGTTGCTGCTGCCGCGCGGCATCCATGGCGTGGAGGCGTGGAACGAGGCCGTCTGCGGCGGGGCGTGGGGACGGCGCTTCACCCGGATAGGGGAGCGCGTCCGGCAGGCCCTCGACCTGGAGCACTGGGCGGCGTTCGGCCAGTCGTTCGAGAACTTCGAGCGGCTGCTGGCCGGGCTGGGCGCGGGCTCATACGGCGCCCCGCCGGCCTCGGTCACGGTCATCTCCGGCGATGTGCACAACAGCTACCTGGCGCCGGCGTCGCTGCCCGGCACCGCGTCCCGCAGCGCCATCTGGCAGGCGGTCTGCTCGCCCGTGCACAACGTCCTGCCGCCGCGCTTCCGCCGCGGCTACCAGTTCGCCGAGTCGGCGGCCGGCGGCCTGCTCGGCACCGCGCTGGCGCGGCTCACCGGCGTACGCAAGCCGGGCATCCGGTGGCGGATCAGCCGTGGCCCGTGGTTCGACAACATGCTCGCGACGCTCGAATTCGACGGACGCCGTGGGCGCATCCGCTTCGACCGCGCGACGCGGGACCCCCGCGGCAGGGGACAGCTGGAACCGGCCTGCGAAACGGATCTCGCCTGACCGTGAATTCACCCAGCTGGCGGCGTCCCGCTATCGGCGTGCGCGTTCGCCTTCGCGGTCGGATTCCTCGGCTTGGTCGAGACCGGAATCGTGACCGGCGCCGCTGACGGCATATTCATCGCGACCTGCTTCGGCATCGGCGCTTCGCCGCGGGCTACCTCGGCGCCGCGATCGTCCTCAATGTCAGCATGGGCAAGGAACACCTGCCGCTCTTCCCGACGAAGCTCGGCAAGGCCTGACCCGTTAGGCGACGACCAGCAGCACTGCTCCTGCTATCAGGGCGGCCGCGGCCAGCGACGCGGTGAGCGCACGGCCGTACCGCCAGTGCCGCGGCTCGTCCCTGAGGCCCAGGATCCCCTGCCTGACCAGGGTGTAGGTGGCGAGAGCGATGATTCCCACCGCGCCGGACCTGGACAGGCCCAGCGCCAGTACGACCCCGAGCGACGCCGCGCCGACGACCAGCGCGGTCCACGCCTCATACAGCTGCACCGGCATCCGCCGGCACCCCAGCCGGCGGTCCGATGACCAGATTCCCCACCGGGACGCCGTCGGCCGCCCGGTGCAGCAGCCCGCCCAGAAGCAGGCGTGCCGGCCGATGCCCATCCCGATCAGCAGCGCCGGCGTGGCCGCCGCCAGGAAGGCGCTCTTCGGCACGCCGGGGCCGATGACCGCCACGGCGGCGACGACGACCGCGGCGCCGCCGACGAACCCCTGGATACACCAGCCGTCCCATTTCCCGCCGCTCACCGCGGCGTACCAGGCCTTCCCGCCGATCACGCCGGCGGCGACCGCGGCCACCGACAGGAGTTCCGGCCTGAGCACCGGATAGTGGCCGGCGCCCAGCAGCACCCCTTCGATGGCCAGGCCGGCGAGCACGCCGAGCACAACCAGGCACGCGTAGGCGTACCTGGTGACCCCGGGCACCTTCGAGCGCAGCGTGCTGGCGGTGTGCATGGTGCTGTGCGGTCCGGCTTGCACGGTCACCCGGCGCGGCCACGGCACCCGGCCTGGGGCGGCAGGCTCCGGCACGGCGGCAGGTCGCGACTGGCCGACGACCGTACGGCTGACCGGCCGGGCAGTGACCGACCACATGCCGGGATTGACGCCGCGCACTTCGGCGGTCACCGCCACCGGCCCGCTACCGGGGGCGATGCCGTGGTAGGTCTCCTCCCGCGTGAACGTGTCGCCAGGCCCCGGCTTGCCCGTCACGTCCGCGCGCTGCCCGGTGAACCGCACCGTGGCCGTCAGCCGCTCGCCGGCCTCGCCGGCCTCGCCGGGATCGAGCCAGTAAGTGACGTGCAGCAACTGCTCCAGCGCCTTCGCGGCCCACCGCGGAACCTCATCATCCGCCCCGCCGCCGCCGGCGGCCCCCGCCGCCTTCGCCCCGGCAGCCGCCGGGGCGGGCGCCTTGGCGGATACCGCCTCCGCGGTGGCCGGCTTCCCGGCACGCGGCTTGGCAACGGCTGTCCGCTGGCCGGTGGCCGGCCTGATGGCGGGTAGCGCCGGTCGAACATCCAGCGGCGGCTGTTTGGGAGCCGTGACGGTCGCGGTGCCAGTGGCGGGCTGCCGCGTCGTCCCGTTACCTGGCCGGCGGGCGAGGCCTGGCGGAACAGCCTTCTCTGGTGCGGCACCAGACTGCACATCTCGCAAGGGCGCGGCCGGGCGGCCAGAAGCGCCTGATCCCGAGGGCCGGGCGGCTTTCCTCTTCTTCGCCTGCGGCATCGTGCACCTTCCCCGTGCTGGCCCATCGGCGGGAACGGTCCATCCTCGCTGCCGTGGTCAACCACAGGTTGGCCAGATAATGGTCGGCTGTTAGCCCTTAGGTGAAGAACACGCGTATAGCCGATCGGACAATCGCGTTATATCGTGAATAGCGAGCCGAGGAGGTGGCGGGTATGCGAGGCATCGCGCGACTGCTGTTCGGTCCCGGGGAGGACAGGATCGCCGACCTGTTCGTGCCGGGCGAGCACGACGAACACGGCATGGCCGAGCGAGTCAGGCAAGCCGGAGAGTGGTGCCAGACCACGCCAGGCAGGTCTCGTATCCACCGTCGGCCCCTCCATAGCCAGCCAACTCTCGCCCGGCGCCGTCGCCGCGGCTAACCGGCCACCGCCGGGCGCGTTCGGCGGCGGCTACGGGGAGACAGTGCCGGCTGCCAGCGCGACGGCGACGCCGACCGCGGCGGCACCGAGCAGGGTGAGCACGACCCCGCGGCGCAGCGGGAACAGCAGCACCAGGGCGCCTGCCAGCACGAGGAACTGCCAGGGATGGCCGAGCGTCCTGGTGAGCGTGATCGCCGACCCGAAGATGGCGCCGATCGCGGCGGGGCCGGCGCCGTTCAGGAAGGCCCGCGCCCGCTGGTCGCCCCGGATCCGGTCGAAGTGGCGCCCGCCGAGCAGGACGAACGCGAACGACGGCGCGAAGGCCACGGCGGAGGCGAGCAGCCCGCCGCCGATCCCGGCGGCGGCGTAACCGACCACGGCGACGGTCTGCACGACCGGCCCCGGCGTGATCTGGCCGAGCGCCACCGCGTTGAGGAACTGCGCCCCGGTCATCCAGTGGTAGCGGAAAACGGCGTCGGCTTGCATGAGCGGGATGATCACGAAGCCGCCACCGAAGGACAGGCCCCCGACCTTGAACGCCTCCCACGCGACGCTGGCCAGCACCGCGCCGCCGGTCAGCCAGGTGAGCGCGAGCGGAGCGGCGGCAAGTCCGCGCAGCTTCTCGGCGGGGCCGGGCGCGTCCTCGCCGCTGCTGCCCCTGAAGTCACCGCGCCGCCAGCGGATCGCGAGCTCCGTCGCGCCGCAGCCGAGCAGCACGATCACGAGCCACTCGCCGACTGTCGCCGCGGACGCGAGGCCGGCCGCCAGGTAGAGCAGCCATCGCCAGGTGGCGCCGCGGTTCCGCCAGCTCGGGGCCACCAGCGCGACGCCGGCGCTGACCGCGACGGCGGGCACCGCGCCGCCCGCGCCCGCCCCGGCGCCAAGCACCGCCAGCGGCGGTGATGACGCCACGAAGAGCACGGATAGCGCGAGGATGATGATCAGCCCGGGGACGATGAACGCGGCGCCGCCCACGAGGGCGCCGAGCCGGCCGCGGACCCGCCAGGCGCAGAAGATCGTGAGCTGGGTGGACGCGGGTCCCGGCAGCAGGTTGCAGACGGCGACCGCGTCCTCGAACTCGCGCGCGTCCAGCCA
>Ga0335085_10011566_pt1 | contig 13079 bp, 6 predicted proteins | sample Lox_Sample_45_FD_206712 | JGI IMG/M metagenome (GOLD analysis project Ga0335085, IMG submission 206712) | Soil microbial communities from Loxahatchee National Wildlife Refuge, Florida, United States - Lox_Sample_4.5 | ecosystem: Environmental > Terrestrial > Soil > Wetlands | place: USA: Florida...
GCTTTTGTCAGCTCCGGCGGTGACATCGATCCGAAAACGTACCGACACTCCAGAACGCGCGCGGCAGTTTCCCAACTTAGCGAGGCGACTTTGCACGCAACGAGGAGCCCATCTTCGCGGGCGCTCTGCATCAAGGGGCGAACGATGTCCACGCTGGAACCCGAAAGTTCGGCTAACGCCACCACGGTTTCTTCGTATTTTCGCTCCGTTGCAAAACTCAGTAGGGCGGCCTCATCGAGCTTGCCGTTCGCCTTCAACAGGTTGACCGCGCTGATCGCTCCCTCAAAATCTCGAGCTTTCGACATTTCGCGGCTGATGCCGTTTGATGCCGCGATCACCGCCCGTCTGATTTCCTCGAACAGATGCGGAGGGGCCCGCGACAGGAGCCGCGAGCGCACGGCCTCTGTCGCGTGGTGCATAAGGCGATCGCGAAGCTTGGACGGAAGATCAGACCTGATCCCTGTCTCGACGGCGAGCTCGGGGTCGGAAGCCGCCTGGGAGACAATGGTTGCGAACCCGATCGGTGAAATTCTCGCGCCTGGGTTCTGAACAAGTCGACGGCTTACGGAGGGGTAGCGGCGGGCCAGGAGCGCGTCGGTGACGACTTCCTTCAACCACCAGCGTCCACTGATCGCCAGCAGGTGCGGCTCGGTCTTTGTCCTGGCAAGCTCTGCAAGATCGTCGTCCGCAAGACGCGGAGATTCGCTCAACACCGGACCCGCGATCGCGATGTCGTCATTGGCGGCAAGCCGACGAACCACCGACTTCGGAGCAACCGAAAGAGGCGCCAGCTGCGCACTCATCTCGGCCAACGCAATCCGGAAACTGACATCGGCAATGGCGCGGAGCTCGAGCGTCTTGATCAATCTCTCGAGTACGGAGCCAAAGAGTTCAATCTGGTCCTCTTTGAGCGGATTTGCCGAGGACACAAGCAGATCTGTGACTCGCTTGACGGTAACGCGGGCTCGTTGTGGCGAGGAGGAGCTCATCGCCGTCTCAATTTCGTCGGCAATAGTGGTTGCAGTTGCGGGCATCGCTCATCCTGAGCGTTAATCGGCGGTTCTAGCGACGGCGCAATCTAGAGCGAGCCGCTAAAGTTCTCGTAAACATGTAACGTTGGAGCATCCCGAACGACCGGGCCGCCGCGCCTGCGGCCCAGAATGACCCCACCTCATGGGTGACCTCATCAAGGCTGATCTGATGGACCGACCTGGCGAAGCGGGAGTGGCGGTCGCGGGTGAGAGGCAGCGCAAAGCAGATGCCTCCGTGCCCCAAGCTGCGTCCTTCAGACAAAAACGGACCGGGGCCTCCGGTTTTCCAATCAAGGTTGTCACAATTACCGGGTATTTGGTCCGAACGGAGATCTGATAAACCCTGATTTGCAAAAAAGGCAGTATTGATTGGATAATCGCATTTTGATTAAATAGGATATTCAGCCAAAATGCATAATTAAATGGGATATATTGGTTAGATGTGTGGCATTGTCGGTATTTTGGGGCGCGCGCCGGTTGCCGAGCAACTGGTCGGTACACTCAAGCGGCTGGAATATCGCGGCTATGATTCCGCCGGGGTCGCGACGCTGGAAGGCGACCATCTCGAGCGGCGGCGCGCCGAGGGCAAGCTGAAGAATCTGGAGAAGCGACTGCGCAGCGAGCCGCTTCAAGGCCACACCGGCATCGGCCACACCCGCTGGGCCACCCATGGCAAGCCGAACGAGACCAATGCGCATCCGCATGCGACCGAGAATGTCGCCGTGGTGCATAACGGGATCATCGAGAATTTCCGCGAGCTGCGCGCCGAGCTCGAGAAGCAGGGCGCGCAATTTGCGACCGAAACCGACACCGAAGTGGTGGTTCATCTCGTCGAGTCCTATCTGAAGAAGGGGCAAACGCCGCAGGCCGCGGTCAAGGCCGCTCTGCCGCATCTGCGCGGCGCGTTCGCGCTGGCCTTCCTGTTCAAGGGCCATGACAACCTCATGATCGGCGCCCGCAAGGGTTCGCCGCTCGCGGTCGGCCATGGGGACGGCGAGATGTATCTGGGATCGGACGCGATCGCGCTCGCACCGTTCACCGATACCATCAGCTATCTCGAGGACGGTGACTGGGCGGTGCTGACGCGCGACTCCAGCGTGATCTATGACGCGAAAGGCGCAACCGTGCACCGCGAGGTGCTGAAATCCGGCGCCTCGTCCTTCCTGATCGACAAGGCTAACTATCGCCACTTCATGGCCAAGGAAATCCACGAGCAGCCGGAAGTGGTGGGACACACGCTGGCGCGCTATGTCGACATGGCCCATGAGCGCGTGCTGCTGCCGAAGGAGCTGCCGTTCGATTTCCGCGACATCAAGCGCATCTCGATCACCGCCTGCGGCACCGCGAGCTATGCCGGCTTCATCGCCAAATACTGGTTCGAGCGGCTGTCGCGCATTCCGGTCGAGCTCGATGTCGCCTCAGAATTCCGCTACCGCGAGGCGCCGCTGCACAAGGGCGATCTTGCGATCTTCATCTCGCAGTCGGGCGAGACGGCGGATACGCTCGCGGCGCTCCGCTACGCGAAATCGCAGGGGCTGCACACGCTGTCCGTGGTCAACGTGCCGACCTCGACGATCGCGCGCGAAAGCGAAGTCGTGATGCAGACGCTGGCCGGCCCCGAGATCGGCGTTGCCTCGACCAAGGCTTTCACCTGCCAGCTGATGGTGCTGGCCGCGCTTGCGATCGCAGCCGGCAAGGCGCGCGGCGAACTGTCCGAGACGGACGAGAGCAAGCTGGTGCAGGCGCTGATCGAGATCCCGCGCCTGATGTCGGCGGCGCTCGCAACCGAGCCGCAGATCGAGAAGCTTGCCCGCGACATCGCCAAATGCCGCGACGTGCTCTATCTCGGTCGCGGCACCTCCTATCCGCTGGCGCTGGAAGGTGCGCTGAAGCTGAAGGAAATCTCCTATATCCACGCCGAGGGCTATGCCGCAGGCGAGCTCAAGCACGGCCCGATTGCGCTGATCGACGAGACCATGCCGGTGGTGGTGATCGCACCGCACGACCGCGTGTTCGAGAAGACGGTGTCGAACATGCAGGAGGTCGCCGCCCGCGGCGGCAACATCATCCTGATGACCGACGCCAGGGGCGCCGCCGAGGCCACCGTGGATTCCCTGGTGACCATCGTGCTGCCGGACATGGCTGCGACCTTTGCGCCCATGGTCTATGCCATCCCCGTGCAGCTCTTGGCCTATCACACCGCCGTGGTGATGGGCACGGACGTGGATCAGCCGCGGAATCTGGCGAAATCGGTGACTGTGGAATAGGCAACGGCAAATCGGTGGGGAAGACCGCTGGTCGAAGCTCGGCGGGTCAAAAGTCGCAGCCGCAATGGTCTTCAAAAACCTGCTAGAAGACCATAGTTGATCAGCCAGCGACCGACCCGGAACCCGAATGACCTCCCGCGACGATTTGCCCCCCACCGAGCCTGCGGCCCTGCCACCGGAGATGCATACCGGCATGATGGGCCGGTTGCGGAACTATTTCCTCACCGGTCTCATCGTCGCCGGCCCCGTGGCGATCACGCTGTACCTGACCTGGTGGTTCGTCACCTGGGTCGACGGGCTGGTGCGCCCGTTCGTGCCGCTGGTGTACCGTCCCGAGACCTATCTGCCGTTCGGCGTGCCGGGATCCGGCCTGGTCGTGGCCGTGGTGGCGCTGACGATGCTCGGCTTCCTCACCGCGAACCTGATCGGGCGCACCCTGGTCGATATCGGCGAGCGGTTTCTCGGCCGGATTCCGGCGGTGCGCGCCATCTACCGCGCCATGAAGCAGGTGTTCGAGACGCTGTTCTCCGGCCAGGGCTCGAGCTTCCGCCGCGTCGGCCTGGTCGAATTTCCCTCGCCCGGCATGTGGTCGATCGTGCTGATCTCGCAGCCGCCGAGCGCCGATGTCGCCAGCAGCCTGCCGGACGAGGAGCACATCTCGGTGTTTCTGCCATGCTCGCCGAACCCGACCACCGGCTTCTTCTTCTACGTGCCGAGGAGCAAGATCGTCGAGGTCGAGATGACCGCGGAAGAAGCCGCGACACTGATCATGTCGGCCGGCGTGGTGCAGCCTGGCGCCGACCAGCAGAAGAAGCTCGCGGCGTTGGCCGGTGTGGCGAATGCCGCCCGCATCGCCAATGGCGCGACGCCGCTGCAGCCGGCGCCGGCGAAGGTGGAGTGAGCTGAACGACGAGGCAAAACTCATCCCGCTCCCATCAGCGGCAAGGCCTCGTCGCGCTCGAACAGATAGAGCAGGCAGCGCAGCGCCTCGCCGCGCGCGCCCGTCAGTCTTGGATTCTCCTTCAGGATGCGCAACGCTTCGTCGCGGGCCTGCGTGATCAGTTGGGCATGGACCTCCGAGCGCGCGATGCGGTAGCCGGGCAGGCCGCTCTGGCGGACGCCGAGCACATCGCCTTCGCCGCGCAGCCGCAGATCCTCCTCGGCGATCCGGAAGCCGTCGGTGGTCTCGCGGATCACCTTCAGCCGCGCCTTGGACATCTCGCCCAGCGGCTCGCGGTAGAGCAGCAGGCAGGTGGAAGCTTCCGAGCCGCGGCCGATGCGGCCGCGCAGTTGGTGCAGCTGGGCGAGGCCGAAGCGTTCGGCATTCTCGATCACCATGATGGTGGCCGCGGGCACGTCGACGCCGACCTCGACCACGGTGGTCGCGACCAGGAGCCCGATCTCGCCGGAGGCGAATTGCCCCATCACGCGATCCTTGTCGGCGCCGCGCATCTTGCCATGGACCAGGCCGACCTTGTCGCCGAAGCGCTGCTGCAGGCTCTTGAAGCGTGCCTCGGCGTCGGTGAGGTTGACGGTCTCGGATTCCTCGACCAGCGGGCAGATCCAGTAGACCCGCTTGCCCGCGCCAAGCGCGCGTCCGACCGCGTCGATCACCTCGTCGCGGCGGCTCTCGGGAACGGCGCGGGTATCGATCGGCTGGCGGCCGGCCGGCTTCTCGCGCAGCTCGGAGACGTCCATGTCGCCGAAATAGGTCAAGACCAGCGTGCGCGGGATGGGCGTTGCGCTCAGGACCAGCACGTCGACCGCCTCGCCCTTTTCGGTCAACGCGAGTCGCTCGCGCACGCCGAAGCGGTGCTGCTCGTCGACGACCGCAAGGGCCAGCGCCCTGAAGATCACGTCATCCTGGATCAGCGCATGGGTGCCGACCAGAAAATCGATCTGGCCGGCCTCGAGCCGCGCGAGAATGTCGCGCCGCTCCTTGCCCTTCTCGCGGCCGGTGAGGATCTCAACCCGCAGGCCTGCAGCCTCGGCGAGCGGCGTGATGGTCTTGACATGCTGGCGCGCCAGAATTTCGGTCGGCGCCATCAGCGCGGCCTGCTTGCCGACCTCCGCAACCGCAGCGGCCGCGAGCAGCGCCACGACGGTCTTGCCGGAGCCGACATCGCCCTGCAGCAGCCGCAGCATGCGCACCGGCTGCTGCAGGTCCTCGGCGATAGCTGCCGCCGCTTTGCGCTGCGAGGCCGTCAGCGCATAGGGCAGGGCGTCGATGATCCTGTTGCGCAAATGCCCGTCACCGGCATGGCGGTTGCCGGCGGGACGTCGCAGCTGCGCGCGCACCAGCGCCAGCGCCAATTGTCCCGCCAGCAGCTCGTCAAACGCGAGCCGCGACCAGAACGGGCCGTCCGGCAGCACGTCGGTCATTTCGACCGGAATATGCACCCGCGTCAGCGCCTCCCGGATGGGCGGGAAGTGACAGCGGCGCAACACGCTCTCGCTGATCCATTCCGGCAGTTCGGGAAGCTTCTGCAGGGCCTGCGCAATCGCCCGCCGCAGCGCCCCGAGCGCGAGCCCCTCGGTCAGCGGATAGACCGGGTCGATCAGCGAGAGCTTTGTGAAGGCTTCCTCGTCCACCACGCGATCGGGATGCACGATCTGAGGAATGCCGTCATACATCTGCAGCGTGCCGGAGACGTAGCGCTTGGCGCCGACCGGCAACAGCTTCTCGACATAGCCGGGCTTGGCGCGGAAAAAGGTCAGGACGACGTCGCCGGTGTCATCGCTGGCATAGACGAGGTACGGCGCGCGGGCATTGCGCGGCGGCGGTGGGCGGTGCCGGTCCACCGTCACCTCCAGCGTCACGACGGTTCCGACGACCGCGTCGCGGATCTTCGGCCGCGTCCTGCGATCGATCACACTGGACGGCAGGTGCAGCAAAAGGTCGACCAGCCGCGGCGTCTCGTCGCGGCCAAGCAGGTAGCGCAACAACCCGTCCTGCTTCGGACCGACGCCGGGAAGGCTGGTCACCGGCGCAAACAGCGGATTGAGCAGAGCGGGGCGCATGGCAGTAAAATATAAGGACCAATCCAGGACCGTTCGCCCACCTCATGCCCGGCTTTAAGGCAGGCATCCACGGCTTTTTTCGTGCGGGAACGATTTGGGCTGACAGCGGTCATCCCGATGGCTATATGGACAGCGCCCGGCCCGTCCGGGCTTTCGGCGTTGGACTGGATTTTTTGGCTATGACTGGATCGACACGATCAAGCGTCGGCCTCGACGACCGCCGCAAGCGGCTGTTGTTTCGCTGCTGGCATCGCGGTACCCGCGAGATGGATCTCATTCTCGGCCGCTTTGCCGACAGCGAGATCGCCACGCTCGCCGAGAGCGAACTCACCGAGCTCGAGCAACTCATCGAGGTGCCCGATCCAGACCTCTATGCAGCGCTGACAGGCGACAGGGAGCCGCCGCCCATTGCGGGTGCCCTGTTTGGCCGCCTCAAGGCGTTTCGCGCGGTGGATCAGGACCAATGAAGAAGACCGCTTCTCCCGCCGATCTCTTGCTGGTGGGCCGCGCGCTGACCATTGCCAATGTCGCAGAGGGCGCGGAGGGCCTGATCATCTCCGATCTCGCGCGCGCGGTCGCCGCGCGGCCGAAGAAGCCCCCGATCAGCCTGGCCGTGATCTGCCGCGACGGGCCGCGGATGCAGCAGCTGGCGCGGGCGCTGGAGTTCTTCGCGCCCGATTTGCCCGTGATGCAGTTCCCGGCCTGGGACTGCCAACCCTACGACCGCGTCTCGCCGCATGGCGGCATCCTGGCGCAGCGCATGACCACGCTGGCAAGGCTTTCGCGCCTGACCGGCAGCGACAAGCCGCTGATCGTGCTGACCAGCGTCAACGCCGCCGTGCAGCGCGTGCCGCCGCGCGACAAGGTCGCCGCACAGGCGCTTTCCGTGGCGCCCGGCCACGTCGTGCCGATGGACTCCATCATCGCCTGGCTGGAGCACAATGGCTATACGCGCGCCTCCACTGTGCGCGAGCCCGGCGAATATGCGGTGCGCGGCGGCATCCTCGATCTGTTTCCGGCCGGACTGGAGCTGCCGGTCCGGCTGGATTTCTTCGGCGACAGCCTGGAATCGATCCGCTCCTTTGACGCCGAGACCCAGCGCACGCATCTCGACATGCGTTCGCTCGATTTGGTGCCGATCTCCGAATTCCAGATGGTCACTGAGACCATCCGCCGCTTCCGCATGGGCTATGTTGCCGAGTTCGGCGCGCCCGAACGCGACGATCCGCTCTATGAAGCCGTCAGCGAAGGCCGCCGCCATCCCGGCATGGAGCACTGGCTGCCGCTGTTCTGGGAGAAGATGGAGACGTTGTTCGATTATCTCGGTGATGCGCCGGTTGCGATCGAGCCGCAGGCCGAAGATGCCATCCATGAGCGTTTCAGCCAGATCGCCGACTACTACGAGGCGCGTCGTGAGGCGTTGAAGCATCCGGGCGGTGGCGCCGTCTACAAGCCGCTGCCGCCCGATCGGCTGTACCTCACGGAAGACGAGTGGAAGCGCCGCGAGGGTGATACCGCTCTGGCGCGCCTCACCAGCTTTGCAGTGCCGGAGGGAGCCGGTGTCTACGACGCCGGCGCGCGCAAGGGCCGCGATTTCGCACCGGAGCGCAATGACACCACCGTGAACGTGTTCGAGGCGGTGGTCGTACACGTCCAGAGCTTGCAGGCTGCGCGCAAGAAGGTCGTGGTCGCGCTGTGGAGCGAAGGCTCGCGCGACCGCATGACCAGCATGCTGCGCGACCACAAGCTTGCGAACATCACGAGCGTCAATGCCTGGCGCACGGTGCAGGCGACCCCGCGCAACGAAACCATGCTCGCGGTGCTTGGCCTGACCTCCGGCTTCGAGACCGACGAGGTCGCCGTCATCACCGAGGAGGACATCCTCGGTGATCGCCTGGTGCGGCCGCGCAGGGCAAGCCGCAAGGCCGATAATTTCATTGCGGAGATCACGAGCCTGTCCGCCGGCGATCTCGTTGTGCATGTCGAGCACGGCATCGGCCGCTTCGTGGGCCTGCAGACGCTTGATGTCGCCGGCGCGCCACATGACTGTCTCGAGCTGCATTATGCTGCCGAGACCAAGCTGTTCCTGCCGGTGGAAAACATCGAGCTGTTGTCGCGCTACGGCTCCGAGGGGATGAATGTCGAGCTCGACCGGTTGGGCGGCACCGGCTGGCAGGCACGCAAGGCAAAACTGAAAAACCGCATCCGCGAGATCGCGGGCGAACTCATCAAGATCGCCGCCGAGCGCATGCTGCACGAGGCGCCAAAACTGGCGGTGCCGGCGGGGGCTTATGACGAGTTCTGCGCTCGCTTCCCCTACGACGAGACCGAGGACCAGCTCGCCGCGATCCAGTCCACGTTGAAGGACCTGGAGGCCGGCCGTCCGATGGATCGGCTGATCTGCGGCGACGTCGGCTTTGGCAAGACCGAGGTGGCGCTACGCGCGGCCTTTGCGGTCGCGCTCGACGGCAAGCAGGTTGCGGTCGTGGTCCCGACCACGCTGCTGGCGCGCCAGCACGCCAAGACCTTCACCGAGCGGTTCCGCGGCTTCCCGGTCAAGGTTGCCCAAGCCTCGCGACTGATCTCGACCAAGGAGCTCAACCAGGTCAAGAAGGGGCTGACCGACGGCTCGATCGACATCGTGGTCGGCACCCATGCACTGCTCGGCAAATCGATCAAGTTCCGCGACCTCGGCCTTCTGATCGTGGACGAGGAGCAGCATTTCGGGGTGAGCCACAAGGAGAAGCTGAAGCAGCTTCGGGCCGAAGTGCATGTCTTGACGCTGTCGGCGACACCGATCCCGCGCACCTTGCAACTCGCCTTGACCGGCGTGCGTGAGCTCTCGATCATCGCCTCGCCCCCGGTCGATCGCCTGGCAGTGCGCACCTTCGTCGCCCCGCATGATCCGCTGATGATCCGCGAGGCGCTGTTGCGCGAGCGCTACCGGGGCGGCCAGGCGTTCTATGTCGTGCCGCGCATCGACGACCTCGCCGAGGTCAAGGACTTCCTCGACAAGAACGTGCCGGAGATGAAGGTCGCGATCGCCCACGGCCAGATGCCCCCGACGCAGATCGAGGATATCATGTCGGCCTTCTATGACGGCAAGTTCGACGTGCTGCTCTCGACGACCATCGTCGAATCCGGTCTCGACATTCCGAACGCCAACACGCTGATCGTGCACCGCGCCGACATGTTCGGCCTTGCGCAGCTCTATCAGCTGCGCGGCCGCGTCGGCCGGTCCAAGCTGCGGGCCTACGCGCTGTTCACGCTGCCGGCGCAGCAGAAGATCACGCCGCTCGCCGAGAAGCGCCTCACCGTACTGCAATCGCTGGAGTCGCTTGGCGCGGGCTTCCAGCTCGCCTCTCACGACCTCGACATCCGCGGCGCCGGCAATCTGCTGGGCGAGGAGCAGTCCGGCCACATCAAGGAGGTCGGCTTCGAGCTCTATCAGCAGATGCTGGAGGAGGCGATCGTCAATCTCAAGGCCGGCATCACCGAGCCGGTGGCGGAGCGCTGGTCGCCGCAGATCACCGTCGGCATGCCGGTCCTGATCCCGGAGGACTACGTCGCCGACCTGCCGGTGCGGCTCTCGCTCTACCGGCGCCTTGCCGATCTCGAGACCGAGGAGGAGATCGAGACCTTCGCCGCGGAAATGCGGGATCGTTTCGGCGTGCTGCCCGACGAGGTGCGGTATCTGTTCAAGGTCGCCGCCATCAAGGGCTATTGCCGCCGCGCCAATGTCGAGAAGGTTGATGCCGGCCCGAAGGGCGCCGTCATATCCTTCCGCGACAACTCGTTCGCTCAACCCGATCGGCTGGTGTTCTTCATCAAGCAGCACGGCAAGGCGGCGAAGGTGCGGCCCGACATGAAGGTCGTCTTCCTGCAGGATTGGGAGACACCGGAGGAACGGTTGACCGGCACGACGGCCATTCTGCGGCAGTTGGCGAGCCTCGCGGAGAACAAGAAGGCGGCATAGCGGGCGGTGATCGCAGTCACTCTGTTATAGCGAGGAACGAAGCGACCCGGAGTCACTGGCGTGGCTCGGAATTGCTTCGCTTCGCTCGCACAGTGGCGGTGTAGTTCCATCAGTGAAACCTGTCGCGTGGCCGCTCCGCCGGCCCCTTCGGGCCACCCTCAAGATCCATGGTCTGCTTTATTTCAGCGGCCGTGACGTGACAGTCGCCGTTTCGGTCGAAGCGCAGGATGAAGGGATTTGGCTTTTCGACAAATTCCTTGCGGGTAATCCTGCTGTCCTGGTTTTCATCGAAATAGCCGAAGTCGGCATCGGCCAGCGCAGAATCCGCTTTTTGCACGCTTGCAAATTCGGATGGATCGAGTCTGCCGTCGCGATTGCGGTCCGCGGAGGTGAATATCCGGTCGGCAAAAACCTTCCACTCCTCGCAGGTGAAAACACCGTCATGATTGGCATCCCAGATCGGCGGTCCGTTCCTGACCATGGCGTCATGCGGAGGCGGAGGTGTCTGTCCGAAACAGGCCACAGGGCTGGTCAGACATAGTCCAACGACCACAACAAACGCCATACCGATCCCGCATGTCGATTTTCCGAGATGCAAATTGTTTCTCCATGTTTCCGGCTTGCGAACGACGCGAAACATTTTACGCGAGATTTGCGCTGATATACCCATAGCAAATCCATATCAATTTGCTGGCGTTGCAGATCCTGGCAGACGAGGTCTGCGGTGGCAGCAGCAGGGGCGGGGGTGTGGCAATCCCCTGTGACAATGTGGAGCTTTTGTACCGGCCCGCTGCCGGATAGAAGCTGACCCGAAAACGATGTCGTTCCGTTATTGGCATGAACCTGTCCGGCCCCTTCATCCGCCGTCCGGTCGCCACCACACTGCTCTCGATTGGGCTTGTGGTGGCCGGCGTCGTTGCGTTCTTCAAGCTGCCGGTCTCGCCGCTGCCGGATGTCGACATTCCCACCATCTCGGTGCAGGCAACTTTGCCTGGCGCGAGCCCTGCCGATGTGGCCGCAACGGTCGCGAGCCCGCTGGAACGTCATCTTGGCCAGATCGCCGACGTCACGGAGATGACCTCATCGAGTTCGCTCGGCTCCGCCCGCATCAATCTGCAATTCAATATCGAACGTGACATCAACGGCGCCGCGCGTGACGTGCAGGCGGCGATCAATGCCGCCCGTGCCGACCTGCCGAGCAGCCTGCGCAGCAATCCGAGCTACCGCAAATTCAATCCGGCCTCGGCGCCGATCCTGATCTACACCCTGACGTCGGATACGTTGACGCCAGCCGAACTCTATGACGCCGCCTCGACCGTGCTTTCGCAAAAGCTGGCGCAGGTCGAGGGCGTTGGCGAAGTCTCCGTCTCCGGAGGATCGCTGCCCGCCGTGCGGGTCGAGCTGATTCCTGCAGCGCTCTACAAATACGGCATTGGGCTCGAGGACGTTCGCGCCGCGCTTGGCAGCGCCAATGCGCACAGCCCGAAGGGCGGCATCGATGTGGCGAGCCAACGCTACCAGATCTACGCCAACGATCAGGCGCGCAAGGCGCAGGACTACAAGTCTCTGATCGTCGCCTACCGCAACGGCGCGCCGGTTCGACTGACGGACGTCGGTGACGTCATCGATTCCGTGGAGAACGTCCGGACGCTCGGGCTTTCCAACGGCAAGCCGGCGGTCGTGATGATCGTGTACCGGCAGCCGGGCGCGAACATCATCCAGATGGTCGACCGCGTGAAGGCGCTGATGCCGCAGCTGAAGGCCTCGGTCTCGCCCGCCATGGACATCACGCTCGCGGTCGATCGCTCCAAGACCATCCGGGCGTCGCTGCGGGACGTCGAGATTACGCTGCTCATTGCAGTGGCGCTGGTGATCCTCGTTGTGTTCGCGTTCCTGCGCAACGCGCGCGCGACGCTGGTGCCGGTGGTCGCAGTCTCGGTGTCGCTGATTGCGACATTCGCGGTCATGTATCTGCTCGGCTACAGCCTAGATATCTTCTCGCTGATGGCGCTGACGGTCGCCACCGGCTTTGTGGTGGACGACGCGATCGTGGTCCTGGAGAACATCACTCGCCACATGGATGCCGGACGGTCGCGGCTGGAAGCCACGCTGCTCGGCGCACGCGAGGTCGGCTTCACCGTGCTGTCGATGAGCGTGTCCCTGATCGCGGTCTTTGTGCCCATCCTGCTGATGGGAGGCCTGGTCGGCCGGCTGTTTCGCGAATTCGCCATGACGATCACGATCGCGGTCGTGATATCGCTCGTGGTCTCGCTGACGACGACGCCGATGATGTGCGCCGTCCTGTTGCGGGCACATGATGGGGCGCATGGGCGGATCTATCGGGCAAGCGAGCGCATCTTCGAATTGATGCTGAATGCCTATCGCTGGACGCTCGCGATCGCGCTGCGCCATCCAGCCTCGGTGATGCTGATCCTGGCCGCGACGCTGGTCCTCAATTTCCATCTCTACCGCGTCGTTCCCAAGGGCTTTGTGCCCCAGCAGGACACCGGTCTGTTGATCGGGTCGATCCAGGCGGATCAACATACCTCCTTTCAATTGATGCGTCGGAAGCTGACCCAGTTCATCGACATCGTCAGAAGCGATCCGGCGGTCGACACGGCAGTCGGATTCACCGGCGGCAGCGGTCCCGGCCCGGGCTCGTCGGTCAATACCGGCACGGTGTTCGCTTCGCTCAAGCCGCTTTCGGAACGCCGGATGCCTGCCGACAGGGTGATCGAGCGGCTGCGGGGCGAGCTTTCGGCAGTGGCCGGCGCCACGCTGTTC
>Ga0335085_10011567_pt1 | contig 13078 bp, 11 predicted proteins | sample Lox_Sample_45_FD_206712 | JGI IMG/M metagenome (GOLD analysis project Ga0335085, IMG submission 206712) | Soil microbial communities from Loxahatchee National Wildlife Refuge, Florida, United States - Lox_Sample_4.5 | ecosystem: Environmental > Terrestrial > Soil > Wetlands | place: USA...
GATCGGGCCGTTGGGCACGATGCCGCGCCCCCGCCACAGCTCCTTCACGATCGCCTCCCGGTCGATGGCCAACGACAGCGCCTGCTTCACCAGCGGGTTGTCGAGCGGCGGCCGCTTGCTGTTGACCCCGAACACGTACAGCCCCGCGTAGAGCGCCCCCGCCACCCGGGTGGTGGCGTTGCCGGCCACGCGCTCGCCCTGATCGGGCGGGAGCTGGGTGATGACGTCCACCTCGCCCTTGAGCAGGGCCGCGATCCGCGGCGCCGTCTCCGGGATCGGCCGCATGATCCACTGGTCCACCGCGATCTGCCCGCCCCAGTAGTCCGGGTTGGCGTCGAAGATCGCCTTGTCGTCCTTCACCCAGGAGGTGAAGCGGATCGGCCCGGTGCCGACCGGCTTGGCGTTGAACGTGTCGTTGCCGACCGACTCCAGGTACTTCTTGGGCACGATCTGGCCACCGTAGAAGGCCAGCCGGGCCGGCAGCAACGGATCCGGCTTCTTGGTCGTGATCACCAGGGTGTACGGGTCCGGCGCGTCGATGCGCTCGATGGTGGAGAGCGCGGTCGCCACCATGGTCTTCGCCGCCGGGTCGTACGTGCGCTCGATGCTGAACTTGGCATCCGCGGAGGTGAACGCGTCGCCGTTGTGGAACTTCACGCCCTGCCGCAGCTTGAAGCGCCAGGTGGTCGGCGCCTCCAGCTTCCACTCGGTGGCGAGCCCCGGGTACAGCTTGCCGTCCGGATGGCGGCTCGTCAGGTTGTCGAACAGGTTGAACGACACCCGGATGTCGTTAGAGGACGTGCTGAAGTGGGGGTCGAAGCGCGCGATGTCACCACCCTGGGCGGTCACCAGCTCCTTCTTCTGGGTGGTCTGGGCCTGGGCGGGCATGGCCTGGGCCAGGCTCGAGGCAATGCCGGCCGCGGCCGCGCCTTTGAGCAGATCCCTTCGGGTAACATCCCGGGTGACGTTCATCGAGGCCTCCCTGTTTGGTCCAACACCGATCCATGTGCGGATGGTCATAGGGGCAGAGCGGTCGATTGTCAATGAGGATTTAAGGCGGGATTTCGGGCGCACCCCCCCGCGGGGAAGTGCTAGGCTCAGCACCCATGGCACAGACCAAACGTCCCACCCGCACCCGCAAGACCGTCAAGAAACCGCCAGCGAGCCCGGCCAAGCGCCGGAACCCGCCGCCGCCCGCACCCGCCGCCGAGCCCGCGCCCACCCTGCCTGCGGTGCGCACCGCCACGCCCGAGCGCGCCTTCGCCGCGCGAGTCCGCCCCCTCGCTCCGCCGCCGCCCCTGCCGAGCGGCCGCCGGGCGATCTTCGTCGACGTCGAGAACTCGAGCCGCGCGGACCACATCAGCCGCGTGCTCGATCACCTCGCCATCGACCGTCACGACCGCCGGGTCGAGCTGATCGCGGTCGGCAACTGGCGCGTGATCGGGGCGGACAGCGCCCGCCTCCTGGCCCGGCGCGGCGCCCACCTCGTCCACAGCGCGCCGTCCACCGGCGTGCGCGACTGGAGCGACCTCCGCATCGCGGTCAGCGCCGGCGTCTGGCTCGGCAGCGCGCGGCCCGGCGACCTCATCGAGATCATCTCGGACGACCGCGCCTTCGACGCGGTCGGCGACGTGGCCGCCGTGCTGGGCGTGGAGTATCGCCGTCTCTCCCACCGCGGCCTCAGCGGCCTGGCCGCCGCCGAGGAGCCGGCCCAGGCGGAGGCACCGGCGCCCCGTGAGGGCCGCGGCCGCCGGGGTGGGCGCGGACGGCGGCGCGGCCGCGGGCGCGGCGACCACGGCGGGCGCGCACCGATGCCGTCCCGCCCCGTCCCGCATCATGCGCCCGCGCGGCCGGCCGAGCCGGCCCGCGCGCCGGCCCCCGAGACCGGGGCGCAGACCGCGCCGCACGATCAGCTCGTGGACGTGGTGCGCGAGCTGGCCGATCACGCGCCGAACAACGCGGTGCTCATCGACACCCTCGCCCGCGCGCTGAAAGAGCGCGGCTTCAGCCGCCCGCCCGGCTCCCCGCGGCTGATCACCCGCCTGCGCCGCATCCGCGAGCTGGTGGTGAGCCGCACCGGCATGATCACGCTGGCCGACGCGGCCGGCGGGGCCGCCGCCGCGGCGGCCGCCGCCGACGAGACCCTCGAGGAGTCCGAGCCGACCGCGGACGTCGTCGAGGTCGACGAGGTGGACGAGGTCGACGGCAACGTCGCTCCCGCGGTGGTTGGCGCAGCCACCGGCCCACCCACCGGCGGCGGGGCGCGCCGCGGCCGCCGCCGGCGGCGCCGGCGCCGGCGTGGAGGCGGTGGGGGCGGCGGGGCCGCGCCGGCACCGACCGCCTGAGCGCTTGAACTTACCCTGGCCGGAGCGTAGCGTCGGGGGCGCGGAGATGGGCCGCGGCGTCAACCGATCACCAGAAGGAGGCTGACCATGGCGGACTTCAAGGGCCTCGACTCGACCTTCAGCCAGGCCGTCGCATCGAAGAGGATCCCGGGCGTGGTGGCCACCGCGGCCACCGACACCGGCGTGGTCTACGAGGGCGCCTTCGGCCAGCGCGAGATCGGCAAGCCGGCCGCGATGACCCTCGACACGGTGGTCTGGATCGCGTCGATGACCAAGGCCATCACCGCGACCGCAGCCATGCAGCAGGTGGAGCGCGGCAAGCTGAGCCTCGAGAAGCCGGCGAGCGACGTCGTGCCCGCGCTGGGCGCGGTCAAGGTGCTCGAGGGCTTCGACGCGGCCGGTCAGCCCCGGCTGCGCGCCCCCAAGCGGCCGATCACGCTGCGCCATCTCCTCACCCACACCGCCGGCTTCAGCTACGAGATCTGGAGCTCGTCGATCGCCCAGTTCCAGCAGGTCACCGGCACGCCGGGCATCACGACCTGCACCAACGCGGCGCTCGGCACCCCGCTGCTGTTCGATCCGGGTGACCGCTGGGACTACGGCATCAACATCGACTGGGCGGGCAAGATGGTCGAGGCCGTGAGCGGCCAGCGGCTCGACCGCTATTTCCAGGATCACATCACGGGCCCCCTCGGCATGAAGGACACCGCCTTCAAGCTGGGCACCGCGCAGAGCGCGCGCCTCTCCGCGATGCACCAGCGCGGCCCCGACGGCACCCTGGCCCCGATCGAGTTCGGGCTCCCGCAGGAGCCCGAGTTCCACATGGGCGGCGGCGGTCTCTACGGCACCGCCGGCGACTATCTCAACTTCTGCCGGATGATCCTGGGTGGCGGCACGTTCAAGGGCGCGCAGATCCTCCAGAAGGGCACCGTCGATCTGATGGGTCAGAACCACATCGGCTCCCTCGAGGTTGGCGTGCTCAAGACCGCGATCCCGCCCCTGTCCAACGACGTCGAGCTGTTCCCGGGCATGAGCAAGAAGTGGGGGCTGAGCTTCCTGATCAACACCAAGGAGGCGGCCACCGGCCGCGCGGCCAACTCCCTGGCCTGGGCCGGCCTCGCCAACACCTACTTCTGGATCGACCGGACCAAGCGCGTGTGCGGGGTGTTCCTCTCCCAGCTGCTGCCCTTCTACGACGACACCGCCATCGACCTGTTCGGCACGTTCGAGCGCGCGGTCTACCGGGCCGTCTAGCCGGCCCCCGACGAGGGAGACCCGATCGCCATGGACAGCATCCAGCCCGTGATCCAGAACGCCATTCCGCTCCTCACCTACTTCGCCCTCAAGGTGGTCGGCGCTTTCGTGCTCTGGGTCGTCGGTCGGCGTCTGATCGGCTTCGGCGTCGGGCTCCTGGTGCGCAGCCTGAAGTACCCGTTCGATCAGACGGTGGCGAGCTACATCGGCACGACGGTGAGGGTGCTCCTCAACATCGTCCTGATCGTCGCCATCCTCGGCTTCTTCGGCATCGAGACCACCAGCTTCGCGGCCTTGATGGCCGGCGTCGGCCTGGCCATCGGCGCCGCGTGGAGCGGGCTGCTCGGCAACCTCGCGGCCGGCATCTTCATCCTGATCCTCCGCCCCTTCAAGGTCGGCGACTTCATCGGCGCGGGCGGGCTGGTGGGCAGCGTCGAGGAGATCGGCCTGTTCGTGACCACCGTGAACACCCTCGACAACGTCCGGACCTTCATCGGCAACAACAAGCTCTTCTCGGACACCATCCAGAACTTCTCGGCCAACCCGTACCGCCGGGTCGACCTGGTCGCCCAGATGCACAACAGCGTCGACCACGCGGCGGCCATGCGGCTGCTCCGGGAGCGCCTCGCCCGCATCGCCAACGTCAAGACCGACCCGAAGCCGGACGTGGAGATCCTCCAGTTCACCCCGCTCGGTCCGGTCCTGGCGGTGCGCCCCTACTGCGACAACCAGCACTACTGGCAGGTCTACTTCGACACCAACCGGGTCATCCGCGAGACGTTCGGCGAGGCCGGGTTCCCGGCGCCCGAGCAGAACGTCTTCGTCCGGACCGGGTCCTGAGGCCGATCGCCATGCGAACGCGGATCATCCATCTCGTCAATCCGAAGACCGATTCGATCACCACCCGGCCCCTCTATCTGAACCGCGCGCTCTACTCGCCCCTCGCCGGGCTCCTCGCCGTCGCGGCGACCATCCCGCGTGATCGCTACGAGGTCGTGCTGACCGACGAGAACATCGAGACGATCGACTTCGATCTCAAGGCCGATCTCGTCGGCATCTCCGCGATGACCGCCTACGTGAACCGCGGCTACGAGATCGCCGACGCCTTCCGGGCGCGCGGGATCCCGGTCGTGATGGGCGGGGTGCACCCGAGCTTCATGCCGCAGGAGACCCTCAAGCACGCCGACGCGGTGGTGATCGGCGAGGCCGAGCTGGTGATCTCGAAGATGCTCGACGACCTCGAGCAGGGGCAGCTGCGCGGCGTCTACCGGGCGGACCGGCTACACCCGATGGAAGGCATGTCGATGCCGCGCTACGACCTCCTCAAGAAGCACCGCTACGTCAATCGCACCTTCGTGCAGACCTCCCGGGGCTGCCACCAGGGCTGCACCTTCTGCGCCGAGCCCCTGATGAACGGGCTCAAGTTCCGCTACCGGCCGGTCGACGAGGTGATCCACGAGATCGAGAACTGCGGCTCCCGGATCATCTCGATAAACGACGCGGACTTCTTCGGCACCCCGGATCGTCCGAAGGAGGTCATGCGGGCGCTCAAGGGCCGCGGCATCCAGTGGCAGGCCGGCGTCACCTCCAAGCTCGCCCAGGACGATCGGATGCTCGAGCTGGCCGCCGCGAGCGGGTGCACCCTGCTGAGCATCGGCTTCGAGTCGATCACGCGCTCCACGCTGACGAGCGTGCACAAGCACGTGAACCGGCCCGAGACCTTCGCCTCGCTGGTCGAGAAGGTCCACTCCTACGGAATCATGGTGTTCGGCCTGTTCATGTTCGGCTTCGACGGCGACGACCCGTCGGTGTTCGAGGAGACCGCCCAGTTCAACATCGGCGCCGACTACGACGCCTGCGCGTACTCGGTCCTGACCCCCTATCCGGGCACGCTCACCTGGTACGAGATGAAGAAGGCCAACCGGATCGTCTCGTACGACTGGACCAAGTACGACCAGGCCAACGTGGTCTACCGCCCCGCCCAGATGACCGGGGACCAGCTCCGCATCGGCCAGACCGCGGCCTACGAGACGTTCTACTCGTACCCGTCGATCGCCCGGCGCTTCCCCGTGCGCGGCGCGCGCAAGCGCACGCAGTGGACGATCTACAATCTCTTCATGAAGAAGGGGGCCGCGACCGACGTCAAGGACGCGGTGGCCGAGCCGACCCCGGTGCCCGACGTGATCCCGATGCCGCCCATCCTGCCGCTCAAGCGGGAGTGGCGCGAGGCCGTGCTGGAAGGGACCGCCGGCGCGCGCACCGAGTAGGGGCGCGGCCCGCGATGCCCCCCTCCCCGCTCTCCGGGCAAGCCCAGACCGTGCTCGGCCCCATCACCGGGGAGGCGATGGGCGTCACCTTGCCCCACGAGCACCTCCTGATCGACTTCGAGGTCATGTTCCGGGAGCCGACCAACGGCGCCGAGCGCGGCCTGGCCCGGCAGCCGGTGAGCCTGGCGAACCTCGGCTGGGTCCGGCACAACTTCAGCTCCAGCCTCGACAACCTCCAGCTCCTGGACGAGCGGGTCGCGCGCGACGAGGCCCTGCTGTTCAAGCACGCGGGCGGCCAGACCTTCGTGGATCCGACGAACCGCGGGCTGGCCCGCGATCCGCTCGCTCTCGCGCGGATCGCACGCGCAACCGGGCTCAACGTCATCATGGGCTCGGGCTACTACGTGGCCGCCGCGCACCCGGCCGACATGGATCGGCGGACGGTGGACGACATCGCGCGCGAGCTCGTGACCGACCTCACCGTCGGCGTCGACGGCACCGGGGTGCGCGCCGGCTTCATCGGCGAGATCGGCACCACCTGGCCGTGGACCGACAACGAGAAGAAGGTGGTGCGGGCGGCGGTGGCGGCCCAGCGCGAGACCGGCGCGGCCCTGATGATCCACCCGGGCCGGCACGAGCGGCTGCCGCTGCAGATCGTGGATTTCATCAGGAAGGAAGGGGCCGATCTCGGGCGCACCATCATGTGCCACATCGAGCGCACGATCGCGGACCCCGCCGTCCTCCTGGAGCTGGCCGCCACGGGCGTCTACCTCGAGTACGACCTCTTCGGCCTCGAGACGTCCTACTACCCCTACAACCCCGCCTTCGACATGCCCAACGACGGCGAGCGGATGCGCCAGATCCTGTCGTTGATCGAGCGCGGTCATCTCGACCAGATCCTGATGTCCCACGACATCGCCTACAAGCACTGCCTCACCCGGTGGGGCGGCTTCGGCTACCACCACCTCCTCGTCAACGTGGTCCCACGCCTCCGGGCGAAGGGCGCCGACGACAAGACCATCCAGACCCTGCTGATCGACAACCCCCGGCGGGCGTTCGCCTACGCCTGAGGGGGCAAAGGGAGCCATCGAGAATGCGGAGACTCGATCGCCTGGCCGTGCCGCTCCTCGCCGTCGCGCTCCTCCTCGGCTGGCTGGGTCTCGCCGCCGCCCAGACTCCCGCCGGCGAGGTCACGGTCTCCTTCCACGTCACGCTCGCCCCGAGCTGGTTCGACCCGTCCACCGCGCCTCCGCAGATCACCCCGTTCGGCGTGCTGTACGCGCTGCACGACGCGCTGGTGCGGCCCCTGCCCGGGCAGAAGATGGGGGCGAGCCTCGCCGAATCGTGGACCGAGAGCGCCGACGGCCTCGTCTACGAGTTCCGCCTGCGCCGCGGGCTCAAGTTCCACAACGGCGACGCCCTGACCACCGACGACGTCAAGTGGAGCTTCGAGCGCTACCAGGGCGCGGGGGCCCGGGAGCTCCGGGCGCGCGTGCGCCAGGTCGAGATCGTCGACCCGACAGTGATCCGCTTCCATCTGAAGGACCCCTGGCCCGACTTCATGACCTTCTACGGGACCACCGCCACCGCCGCCGGCATCGTGCTGCCCCGGAAGTACGTGGAGCAGGTCGGGGCCGACGGCTTCCGCCAGCGCCCGGTGGGCGCCGGTCCCTACAAGTTCGTGAGCCAGCGGCCAGGCGTCGACATCACCTTCGAGGCCTTCACCGGCTACTGGCGGCACGCGCCCTACATCAAGCGGCTGACCATGAAGAGCGTGCCCGACAGCACCACCCGCCTGGCGATGCTGAAGAGCGGCGAGACCGACTTCGCCCTCTTCCTCGACGGCCCCGAGGCGGAGGCGGTGACCCGCGATCCCCGGCTGCAACTCGTGGCGACCCGGCACGCCTCGATCTTCTGGATCGAGTTCCCCGATCAGTGGGATCCGAAGTCGCCGTGGAGCGATCGGCGCCTGCGCCTGGCCGTCAACCACGCACTCGACCGCAAGGGGACGAGCGAGTCGGCCTGCCTCGGCCACTGCCCGCCCGCCGGCGTCATCGTGCCGCGCGTGATGGACTTCGCCCTGCAGGTGGCGCCGCCCGCCTACGACCCGGCCAAGGCGAAGGCTCTCCTGGCCGAGGCCGGCTTCCCGCGGGGGCTCGACGCGGGCGAGTTCACCGCGATCCCCGGATTCTCCTCGGTGGGGGACGCGGCGCTGAACAACCTGAACGCGGTCGGCATCCGGATGCGGATGCGCCCGACCGAGCGCGCGGCCTTCTACGCGGCCTGGCAGGAGAAGAAGCTGCGCGGGCTCTTCCTCGTCGCGGTGGGCAACTCGGGCAACGCGGCGAGCCGGGTCGAGGCGTTCATCTACTCCAAGGGGGCCTCGGCCTACGGCGGCTACCCGGACATCGACGAGCTATTCCTGCAGCAGGCGCGCGAGCGGGATCCGGCCAAGCGTGAAGCGCTGCTCCATCGCATCCAGCAGCTCACCATCGATCGAGTGATGTTCGCCCCGATCATGGACCTGCGCGGGCTGATCGCCATCGGCCCGCGGCTGGCCGACCACACGATCAACTCGGTGCCGATGTACCCCTTCCCGTCCTACGAGGACATGCGCTTGAAGCCCCAGTAGCGAGGAAGGCGCACACGTTGCCCGACGGTCACCGGGCCGTCTCCGTCCTCTACCAGGCGCTGCTGACCGGCCTCGTGCTCACCCTGGTCACGCGCCGGAGTGAGGCCGAGGCGGCCGAGTTCGTCTTCCGTCTCTTCCGCCGTCAGCATCTCGCGAGGTTCGTGCCCGGGCTCGCCAAGCTAGGGCTCGACCGGCTGCCCCACGCCGTCGCGTGTGCGCAGTACCACTACCTGTCCAACCAGCTCGGCGGCGTGAAGACCGAGTACGTCCGCGAGTCCGACCGCAAGGCCTGGGTGCGCTATCCGCCTCCGCGGTGGATCTGGTACGGGGCTTCGATCTGCGGCATCCCGAGCCGGGTGAACGCGGCGATGCTCCACGGCTGGCACGGCCACAACGGGGTCACCCTGGGCGACCCACGGCTCGGCTTCGTCTGTACCGGCCAGACCGTGGACGGCCACCCCGGACTCGAAGGCTATTATCTCGAGCACGATCACGATCTCGCCCCCGCCGAGCGTGTGCGCTTCGCGACCGGCGAGCGCATGCCGCAGTGGGACCCGGCGCGCGCGCCCCGGCTCGACGCCGCGGCGTGGCCGCCCGAGCGGCTCGAGATGGTGGTGTCGCGCTACGCGATGGAGTACGTCCGGACGGCCCTGCCGGTACTGCTCGAGCTGCTGGGCCCCGCGGACACGCGGCGCCTCCTCGGCCATGCCGCGCGCCTCATCGGCATGCAGTACTACGATGAGACCGCGGCTCTGGTGGGCGTCGAGGGTGCCGGGCCGCCGGTCTTCGCCCGCTACCTGGCCGCGCTCGCAAGGGCTCAGGGTGAAGAGATCGAGGTCGACGTGGCCGGGAGACAGGCGCACGTGCGCCAGAGAGGCTGGCGGCTCGTGCGCGGCCTGCCCTCGCTCGACCCGGCCGCCTTCGACGCCTGGTGCGAGCTGTGGCGGGGCGCGCTGGCCGCCCACGACCGGGCGCGCCGGCTCGAGGTCACGCGCAATGGCACCGGCGCGGACTCCGTCATCGAGTTCGTCATCTCGTGAGGCCGGAGAGCCCTCCCGCGCGGGCGGCGACGATCTGATACGATGGCCGCCGGTGAAGACGCTCAAGGTCGACAACGTGGCCCAGGCGTACCTCGAGCTGCTCGAGGACCGCGGCGTCGAGTTCTTCTTCGCCAACGCGGGCACCGACTTCGCCTCGCTGGTCGACGCCTTTGCCCGGCGCGAGTCGGAGGGCAAGCGCGCCCCACGCCCGATCGTCGCCCCCCACGAGTCGGTGGCGGTAGGCATGGCCCACGGCGTCTGGCTCGCCACCGGCCGGCCGCAGGTGGTGATGGTGCACGTCACGGTGGGCACCGCGAACGCGGCCTGCGGCGTCATCACCGCGGCGCGCTCCCAGGTGCCGATGCTGATGAGCGCGGGGCGCACCCCGATCACCGAGGAGGGCCTGCCGGGCGCCCGCGACCTCTACATCCACTGGGCCCAGGAGAGCTTCGACCAGGCCGCGATGCTGCGCGAGTACGTCAAGTGGGACTACGAGCTGCGGACGCCCGCGCAGCTCGAGGCGGTGGTCGACCGCGCGCTCGAGCTGATGCTGGCCGAGCCACGCGGGCCGGTCTACCTCACCCTGCCGCGCGAGGTGCTGGCCACACCGGTCGAGTCGCTGACGATCAGCTCGCCGGGCCGCCGTCACGTGGCCGCCCGGCGCCATCCCGATCCCGCGCGCGTCGAGGAAGCCGCGCACCTCCTGGCGCGGGCCCGCCGCCCGCTCGTGCTGGTCTCGGGAGCGGGGCGCGATCCCGCCGCGGTGCCCGCGCTGGTGGCCCTCGCCGAGGCCGGCGGGATCGGGGTCGTGGAGGTGGATCCGACCCACGTGAACTTCCCGCAGGGCCATCCGCTCCACGTGGGCTTCACCCAGCCGTCGGGCACCGATCCGACGCTCACCGACGCCGACGTGGTGCTCGTGGTGGACGCCGACGTGCCGTGGTACCCCGCCCTCGCCCGGCCCCCGGCCGACGCGCAGGTGATTCACCTCGCGGTCGACCCGTCGTTCTCCCGCTATCCGATGCGGAGCTTCCCGTGCGACGTGCCGATCGCCGCGCACCCGGCGGTGGCCCTGCCGCTGCTGGCCGAGGCGGTGCGCCGGCTCGCCGAGCCCACGGCCGTCCGGGCGCGGTGCGCGGCGGTCGAGGAGGCGCACCGCGGCCGGCGCGCGCGGTGGGCCGCGGAGGCCCAGGCCCAGGCCGGGTGGCCGCGACCGGGCTTTGCGTGGGTGATGCGGTGTCTGCAGGAAGTGATCGACGACTCCACGATCGTGGTCAACGAATACCCGATCGATCGTCGCTACCTGGCCTTCGACCGGCCGGGTAGCTTCTTCGGCCAGCCGCACTCGAGCGGCCTCGGCTGGGGCCTGCCCACCGCGCTCGGCCTCAAGCTCGGCGCGCCCGACCGCACCGTGATCGCGGCGCTGGGCGACGGCGCGTATCTCTTCAACGAGCCCGCGGCCTGCCACCTCGCCGCGCGCCAGCAGGGCCTGCCCGTGCTGACCGTCATCTTCAACAACCAGCAGTGGGAGGCGGTCAAGCAGAGCACGCTCGCCGTGCATCCCGACGGGTACGCGCGGTCCACCGGCCGGTTCCCGCTCACCGATCTCGGCCCCGCCCCGCGCTACGAGGAGATCGTGCGCGCGTTCGACGGCCATGGCGAGCGGGTCGAGAGCCCGGTGGAGGTGCTTCCCGCCCTCCGTCGGGCGCTCGCGGCGGTGCGCGAGGGCCGTCAGGCGGTGGTCAACGTCCTCTGCGGACGCGCGCGCGACTAGATTGGAGGGCGGCTACTTCGGCTTCGGAGCGTAGAGCTGGCACCAGCCCTTCGGATTGATCTTCCCCTCCACCATCTTGCAGCTCGCCGGCGCCACGAAGTGCAGGCAGTTGTCGCACTCCTGCGGCCCCTTCGGCTTCTCCTGATACTGGACCAGCTTCTGGGCGATCTTGGTCTGGGCGAACGCCCGCGCCGGCGCGAGGGCGACGGCCAGCACGCCCAGCCCCACCCGCAGCACCCTCCGTCGTGAGGTCCTGCTCTCCATTTCAGCGCTCATGTCTCGAATCCCCCCCCGATAGGGTACACCCGGTTCGCGGCATGGACGGCAGGACGCCACCCACGCGCCGCCCCTAGACGAGCCGGGTACGGATGCTGATCTCCGAGGTGAGCGTTCGGTGCACCGGGCAGCGGTCCGCGATCTCGAGCAGCCGATGCTGTTGCTCCGCAGTCAACGACCCGGCCAGCCTGATCCGCCGTTCGATCCGGTCGAGCATGCCCTCCTTCGTCTCGCACTCGGCGCAGTCCACCGCGTGGATCCGGGAGTGCTCGAGCGTCACCGTGACGCCCTCGAGCGGCCACTCCTTGCGTCGCGCGTACATCGCCAGCGTCATCGAGGTGTCGGCTCGTCCGCGAGCCGGATCGCGTTATGATACGGGCCCATGTCGCTCTGCTCGTGCCTCCGCCTGCTCGCGCTGACCGTCGCCGCGCTGGCCTGCGCGCCCACCGGCGCGGTCGCCGAGATCCTCCTGTCCCCGGGCTTCAGCGCCCGCGTCTACGTGAGCGGCGACGGCAACCCGGCCGTGACCGGCGCGCCGGGCCTCGGCATGCCCTCGACCGGCACCCTCGCGGTGGATCACGCCGGCCTGCTGTATCTCGCCCGCACCGGGCGGCGGTACAGCGGCGGGGAGTACGAATACCTCGCCTCGATCTACCGCATTCCGCCGGGGGGCGGGCGCGTGACCGCTCGGACCGAGTCGCACTACTTCCACGGTCCGCCGCTGAACAACGCGCAGGTCAGCGGTGATCTCGGCGGGCGTCAGATGTTCGTGAGCACGTTCGACCGCGAGCGGCGCGTGGGTGTGGTCTATCGCCTCGTCGACGGCCAGATGCGTCTGTTCGCGGGCGGTGCGTCGGACCCCGGTCTGCCGCCGCTGCTCGTCCAGCCGGAAGGCATCGCGGTGAATCGCGCCGGCCACGTCTTCGTGGCCGATCGGGCTCGCGGGGTCGTCGTGCGATTCGACGCCGATGGACAGGTGCTCGATCCCAGCTACGCGCGCGTCGTCCGGCCCCGCGTGCTCGCGATCGACGAGAGCGACCACCTGTGGATCGGCGCCGACACGGCCGCCGAGGTCCCCTGGGCGGGCGGCCCGGGTCAGATCTGGCGCGTGAGCCCCGAGGGCCAGGCGCACCTCGTTCTCGAGGGGCCGGTGGTCCAGGGCCTGGCGCCCGCTCCGGGCGGCGTCATCCTCGTGGCCAGCCGACAGGGTGCCATCGTCTTCGCGCTGTCACCGGACGGAGAGCAGACGATCCTCGCGCGCTTCACCCATGGCGACGCCCCGCGCGCGCTCGCCATCGCACCGGCCACGCCGGAAACGCGGGCGGCCGGCCTGGCCGGCGATCTTTTCGTCGCGGTCATCCGCAGCGGAGCCTTCGGACTGAACGAGATCGTGCGTATCTCCGGTCCGTTCGCCGATCTCGCCCCCCATCGTCGTTGAACGTGGCCGGGTCAGGGCCGCGACGGGTCCTCCGCCATGACGCGAGTCGCCG
>Ga0335085_10011568_pt1 | contig 13078 bp, 5 predicted proteins | sample Lox_Sample_45_FD_206712 | JGI IMG/M metagenome (GOLD analysis project Ga0335085, IMG submission 206712) | Soil microbial communities from Loxahatchee National Wildlife Refuge, Florida, United States - Lox_Sample_4.5 | ecosystem: Environmental > Terrestrial > Soil > Wetlands | place: USA: Florida...
AGACTCAGAACCGTTCAGATCCATACATCCAGCCGGCGCCCATCTCGAGCCAAATACGCAGATAGGTGCAGAGAGGAATGGCTTGAAACGTCTTGCTGCCGCGCTATGTTTGAGTGCGCTCTGCCTCTGGGCGGACGGTCACGGACCGGCATTTGGTTTTTCTACCGCTACCCTGGGTGCGGGCGACAGTAGTGCCGGGACGGCGATGATGTGGCGCTCGGGGGTGGTCATGCTCAGCCCATACTTCAGCTACGGGATCACCGGCAACGTCCAAATCTCGATCTCGTCGCCCTTCCACCTGAACCATGGCGAGCATCCGGTAGGCCGGTTCACCGGCCTGATGCCAGGCGATCCAGAGATGGAAGTGCTGGCGGCGTGGCGATTCCACCACTCTTTAACCGGGATCGGAACGCGAAACGAGAGTACTCTTTATCTGGGAACGTCGGTCTCCACCCAGCTTCCGCCCCGTACCGACGGTCCGGCGCTTCGGCGGGCGCCCGGTTTCTATATGGCCGCAGCAACCGGCCATATTTCGCGAAGGTATTATGTCTGGGCCGGGGCGGGTTATGAGCGCTATGCCAGCCTCGGCGTCGACCACCCGAGCAACTCGTTGCTTGGCAGCCTGGTCCTCGGCTGGAGGCCCGCGTTTCTGAACAAAGAAGACCCTGCTTCCGATTGCCGTTTCTTTTGGGAGACGACGGGCGAGGATGTCGCCCACGCCTGGCGCAGTGCGGCGGCGCCGGCTGGCGCGGGCCATCATGGTGTTCCGGCGCCGCTCCCCACCGCGAATTCGAGCGGAATTATCGTGTTGCCCAATTCCGGAGGCAGAGGAGTTTATTCGGGCCCCAGCCTTCTTTACACCCATGGCAATCTCGCATTCCAACTCGGAGCGCAAATCGCGGCCTGGCGGGATCCGAACGGCATCCAGCCGGCTGAGAGGTTCCGGGTTGTGGCCGGAGTGAGTTATTTTTTTCTTGGGAGACGCAGATGACACGTTGGACGAGAAACGCGCTGCGCGGACTCATGTTGATACTCCTCCTTCGGGGCACGAAACCGGCTCACGCGGAGTACATGCGAATCCATCTCAGAGTTTATGGCCTGGATTGCGGGATCTGCGCGCGCGGCGTCAGCGCTTCGATCGGGAGGCTCGCGGGTGTGGAGGGGGTTAAGGTCAACTTGCAATCGGGGATGTTGGACATCACACTCGCGCGCGGCAACAGACTCAAGCTCAGCGATCTCCGCAAGCGCGTCCGGGAGAACGGATTTCGATCGCTGGAAGCAACAGTGACAGCCATCGGCCGGTTTTCCGGATCCGGATTTGAGGTTCTAGGTTCCGGCGAATCGTACGCCGTTGGCCGAGCTTCGCAGTCTGGTGCTTCCGATCCCGTCGAACTGACGTTCCATGTCCGCTGAAGCTCCTTGAGCTTGTGGTTCGGCTGGCTATTACCCGCCGCGCCGGCGAATTGCCTGGGCGCTCCCGTCAATGACGCGAGGGCATTGCGTACTGCAGGATCGCGAAGACTCCCGGCCGGGATTTGCACCACAGCAGCCCGTTGCCCTCGATTCTGCGCCCGCATGATGCTCCACTCATCCCGTTCATGAAAAACGTCTTGCCATGCCACGCAGGTGGGGTATTCTGGTTTCCGTGCTCGCAGCAATAGAACTCTCGAAGAGCGATGACGGCGGTGTGGCGCTAATCGCGCCCCGCCTCAAGGTTCGAACGGGCGAGATCACCGGCCATACGACGGCATCTCCGGGCGGTGAGCCTTTGCTCGCTTGCCCCGTTGCTGGACTTCCTCGCACAAGCGGAGCTTCCGGAGTAGGCCGCGGCGAAGCCGGTAAGCGCGAGACGCCGAAGCCCCCCCTGCCTGATGAGCCTGCGTCGCGGCCCGATCCTCCGGCGGCCAACGAGTTTTGGAGTCATTGAAAGCATGCGCGGGTAAGGCTGCTCTCATGGCCGGTCGGCTTCGTAATACCCGAATTGTCCTTGCTCTGATTTTTGTCCGGCTTGTCTGCGGTCAAACCACGGCGGCCATCCAGGGCCAGATCACCGACCCGAGTGGCGCCGCCGTGCCCGCCGCGTCCGTTCGAGTGATCGGCCCGGACGGGGCGATTCGCAACGTGGCGACCGACGGTCAGGGTCACTATCGCGTGGACGGACTGGCCGCGGGCGACTACAGGGTAATCGTCGCCAGCCGCGGCTTCGCGTCATTTGAAATTCCCAACCTGCACATCACAGGTTCGCGGCCGGAGATACTCGACGTTCGTCTTCGGATCCAACAGGCGAAGCAGAACGTCACCGTCTCCGATACCGGCCAGCAACTCGGCGTCGATGCTTCGCAGAGCGTCGGACAAATGGTGCTGCGCGGCAGCGACCTGGATTCGTTTTCAGATGATGCCGAAGACCTTGCCAATGAGTTGCAGATGCTGGCCGGTCCCTCGGTGGGTCCGGACGGAGGGCAGATCTTCATCGATGGGTTCAGCGGCGGCATTCTCCCGCCAAAGGCCTCGATTCGGGAAATCCGCGTCAATCAGAACCCGTTTTCCTCCGAATATGACCGGCCCGGCTTCGGACGCGTCGAAGTCCTGACGAAGCCCGGAACGAGCGAATTCCACGGCCAGGCATCTTTCGATTTTGGTAACCGGGCTTTGACGGCGCGGAACCCATTTCTGACCGGTCCGATGGTGCCCGACTACCGCCAGGAGATATTTGCCGGAAACTTCGGCGGCCCGCTTTCGAGGAAAGCCAGCTTCTTTGTCGATGCGGACCGGCGCATCACGGACGAAAACTCGATCGTGAACTACACGGTGCTCGACCCGAATCTGAATTCCGCCCAGGTCAGCTCGGCGGTAGTGGCGCCGTCGCGCCGCACCAGTTTCAACCCGAGACTGGATTATGCGCTGACTTCAAATCAATCCCTGACGCTGCGCTACTCCCTGGTCGCGACGCATGCGAACAATCAGGGGCTCAACACTCAGAATTTCGATGAGCCGTCGCAGGCCTACACGCAGGAAACCGGCCAGCAGAGCGTGCAAGTGATCGAATCGGCCGTACTCGGCGCCAAAGCCGTTAACGATGCACGATTCCAGTTCCTGCACACGCGTGCAACTCAGACCGGCGTCAGTTCCGCTCCCGAGCTTGATGTGGTCGGCGCGTTGACCGGCGGCGGATCGTTCCCGAAGAACTTCGCCGATGAAAACCGGAGCGAGTTTCAGGACAACCTCACCATTCTCCGGGGCGCGCACACGATCAAGATAGGAACCCGATTGCGCGACGATCATCTCGTTCAGCAATCCACGTCGAACTTCAACGGAAAATTTGTCTTTAGCGCGATTCCGGGCGGCGATTCCGCAATTGGCGTTTACCGGCAGAATCAGCTTTTGGGCGCGCAGGGAGTTTCGCAGGCTGCCATCGCCGCGCTTGGCTTCGGCCCGTCGGAATTCCTGCTCACAGCCGGAATCCCAAGCGCAACGGTGAATGTATTTGACGCGGGGGTTTACCTTCAGGATGACTGGCGCATCAAGCCGAACCTCTCGCTCAGCGGCGGCCTGCGTTATGAAGGACAAGGCGGCATCCCCGATCACGCGGATTTTGCGCCGCGACTAGGCTTTGCCTGGGCTCCCGGCGCCCGCGGCAGAAGGAATCCGAAGACGGTGATCCGGGCAGGCGCGGGAATCTTCTATGACCGATTCACTTCGGCGCTCCTGATGAACGCGGCCCTGCTGAACGGGACCAGGCAGACGCAGTACCTGATCCGCAACCCGGACTTTTACCCGGCGATTCCAGATCTCGCGACGCTGGTTTCGTTGCAGAGCAGCAACTCGCACATCAGCTATCGGGTAGACTCGTCCTTGCATGTTCTGTATCTGCTCCAAACAGCAATCGGAATGGAGCGCCAGCTTCCGCACGGGCTGCAATTCGCCGTCAACTACGTCTCAACCCGGGGCGACCACCAACTCCTGACCAGGGACATCAATGCGCCTTTGCCAACCGTCTTCAACAGTCTGGGAGAGGCGGTGGGGCCGCGCCCTTTTGGCAGCGCGGCCGGCGACCTCTATCAATACGAAGGCAGCGGAGTCTTCCGGCAGAATCAGATGATCGTCTCGCTCAATGCCAGGATCAATGCCCGATTTTCCTTATTCGGCTACTACGTGTACAACCGCGCGAGGAGCGACACCGATGGCGCGAATACGCTGGCGGCCGATCCGTACAATTTACGCGCCGATCACGGCCGGGCAGCGTTCGATTTTCGTCACCGCGGTTTCGTCAGCGCCAATGCCATGCTGCCCTGGCGCATCCGGATGGCGCCGTTCCTCTACCTGCAATCGGGACTGCCATACAATTTGACGTCCGGAGTGGATACCAACGGCGATGGAAATCCGAACAACGACCGGCCGGCGTACGCGCAGGACGTTTCGCGCCCGAGCGTGATCGATAAGCCGGGCTTCGGCGCGTTCGATACCGCCCCGGGCACGCTCCGGAATCCGGTCATCGTTCCGCGAAACTATCTGGAAGGGCCGGGAATTGTCTGCCTGAGCGTGCGCATCAGCCGGAGTTGGTCGTTCGGAGAGCCGCGCGCGGGCAATACGGGAAGCGACGAGATCCGCGGCGGCGCCTCCATCCAGAACGGCGGCCTGAGCGGAACCTCCAACCAGGCCGGCATGGCCGGGATCACCGGAGGAGTCGCGACGTCCAGGCGCTATGCTCTCACGCTGACGGCCTCGTTCCGCAACGCACTGAACAATGTGAATCCAGCAGCGCCGATCGGCAGCCTCAGCTCGCCTTTGTTCGGAAAATCGGTCACACTGAATACGTTCGGGCCCCTGCCAGGCGCTGGGCCGAATGCCGGGGCGGGAAACCGTCACATCGAACTTCAAGTGAGGGTCACTTTCTAAAATGCGGCCGGATCAGATTCGGACCACGGGGCAGCGCTGCCGGCACTGGTCACTCGTCTGCATTGCGTTGCCGCTGTTTTTGGCCGCGAATGCCGCCTTTGCCCAATCCCTCGGCAATTATGGGAGCCTGCGCGGAATGATCCTTGATCCTTCGAACGCCGCGATACCCGCCGCGAGGGTGATATTGAGCAATCCCCTGACGGGCGTCAAGCGCACTGTATCCGCCGACACAACCGGAGCCTATCGACTCAACGGAATTCCTTTCGGGTCGTATCAGGTAAGCGTCTCGATGGAAGGATTTCAGGAATCGCGCGAGACCGTTTCCATCGGGTCGCCGGTGCCCGTGGAGTTGAACATTACCCTGGCTCTTGCGGGCTCATCTACGTCGGTGGAGGTGTCCGGCACGCCGGCCAGCCTGGAACTCTCGCCCACGGCTCACGGCACTCTGGACAGATCCGCGCTCGATCGCCTTCCCGTGCAAAACCAGGCCACCGGCCTCAGCGAAATGGTGACTCGCATGACTCCCGGCGTAGCGGGCGACGGCAATGGCTTCGCTCATCCTCTGGGAGAACACGCCGACACGTCTATCGCCATCGACAACCAACCCATCACCGATCAACAGGCGAAAATTTTCTCGAATCAACTCTCGACCTCGATTATTCAAACCATGGAAGTCGTGACGGGAGCCCCGCCCGCCGAATTCGGGGATAAGACCAGCCTGATCATCAACGTTACGACGCAGTCGGGTCTCGGCAGGCGGAAACCCTTCGGCAGTTTGTCGTCGGATTACGGCTCTTTTGGAAACTGGTCCCAGAATCTGACGTTCGGCACCGGGACCGGACGGTGGGGAAATTTCATCGCGCTCAACGGCGGCGCGAGCGGCCGATTTCTCGACACGCCCGAATTTGTTCCCATTCACGATCACGGCAATGCGGAGTCAGCCTTCGATCGGTTCGACTGGCAGCCGAACAACGCCGATGCGCTCCACCTGAATCTGTCCCTGGCGCGGTCGTGGTTTCAGACGCCGAACACCTTCGATTTGCAAGCCGCAGGCCAGGATCAGCGTTCGCAGATCCGGTCCTTCAACGTCGCGCCTGGGTGGACCCATCTCATCAATGCGAATACGCTGTTCACGATCAACCCATTCGTCCGGTTCGATCGTTCCCAATACTTTCCTTCGGGAAATCCTCTGGCGGACCTTCCGGCGACTCTCTCGCAGAGCCGGTACCTGACCAACACCGGATTTCGAACGGATATTTCGTATTCCAAAGGCGTTCATAACGCGAAGGTCGGAGGCTCTTACTGGCATACCTTGCTGCGCGAGAGTTTCGACATCGCCATCACCGATCCCGGTTTCAACGCGGTTTGCGTCGATCAATCCGGTGGAGCGGTCTCCAATCCGACGCCTCTCTCCCCGAATCAATGCGGCGCCGCCGGAGACCAACCGAATCCCGCGTTCATTCCGAATCTTCTGCCGTACGACCTGACGCGCGGTGGACGCCCGTATCCTTTTTTTGGAAGCGCCGATATCCAGGAACTGGCCTTCTATGCTCAGGACTCCATCAAACTGGGGCGGCTGAGTCTCAACCCCGGCGTCCGCTATGACCGCTACAACGGCCTGAGCCGCGGCCATCAACTCCAACCGCGATTCGGATTGGCATATCGCACTCCGCTCACGAACACCGTGATCCGGCTGTCCTACGCGCGATTGTTCGAGACTCCGTACAACGAAAACCTGATCATCGCCAGCGAAGCTACGGCAAATCCGCAGGCGGCAAATCCCTTCGGCACGTTCCGCTCCTCCCCTCCCCAGCCCGGCCGGCGGAACCAGTTCAATGCCGGGCTGGCCCAAGCCCTGGGCCATTATCTTTCGCTGGACGCGGATTATTTCTGGAAATTCACTCATAATGCGTTCGATTTCGATAGCCTTTTCCTGACTCCGATTACCTTCCCCATCGGCTGGCGCAAATCCAAAATTGACGGGCTTGCCTTGAGGCTGACGATGGCAGACCTCCACGGTCTTTCGGCATACAGTGTGATGGGCCACACCCGATCGCGCTTTTTCAGTCCTGAAACAGGCGGGCTGGTCTTCAACGATGTGCCGGACAACGGCGTCTTTCGAATCGACCACTCCGAGGAGTTCGAACAAACCACATTCGTCCGGTATCAGTACCGGAAATCCGGTCCCTGGATCTCATTCACGTGGCGCTTCAATAGCGGATTGGCGCTCCCGGGCGTGGTCCCGGACTATGCTAGCGCTCTTCAATTGACGGCGGACGAGCAAGCCCAAATGGGCCTGTATTGTGGCAATGTGTTTGCCACTCGCTTCAGTCCCATTACGTCCTGTAACTCGCCCAATTTTGGCGCCACCCGAGTATCCATTCCGCCAACCGGCAAGGAGAACGACGACCTGCGGCCCACGCGCGTCCGGGAGCGGAATATCTTCGACGCCGGCATCGGCATGGATGACCTGCTGCACACCGAAAGGTACAAATTACAGGGACGGCTCACCGTGCTGAATCTGGCCAACTCCGTCGCTCTCTACAACTTTTTGTCGACCTTCAGCGGTACTCATTTTGTGACTCCACGCGTCTTTCAGGCCGAACTGCGGTTGGTATTCTGATTTTTCGGCGAGCGCCGTTCCGATCGGGTCAATTGCTTCGGCGTCCATTCACGTGCTCCCAGGTCCGCACATGTCCCGCGACATCCCGCCGGTCGGAAAACACTCGGCGCGTGTGGGCGCCGGCCTTATAATCCACCAATGCGACCTCCGGCGGTCCGCGCGTTGCTCGCGCGGCCGGCGTTTTCCGCCCTGGTGATTCTGACCGTGGCCCTCGGCGTCGGCGCGAACACGACGATTTTCAGCCTCGTCTACGGGATCCTGCTGCGACCCTTTCCCTACCCCGACCCGGATCGGCTTTTCCGCATCGAAACCCGTCTCAGCAAGACAACCGGTGCCACCCGGGGCGCGTCCGTTTACGATCTCGCCGATTGGCGGGAGCAGAATCGGGCTTTCACCGACCTTGCGGGATACATCAGTTTCGACAACAATCTGGAGGCCCCGAATGGAGCGCAAGCCGTCGCGATGACCATGGCGACGCCGGCGCTGTTTTCGGTTCTCGAAACCAGGCCGTTCCTCGGGCGGACCTTCACCGAAGAGGAGAATCGCGCCGGCGGAGATGTCTTCAAGGCAGTCCTGAGCTATGCGCTGTGGCAGGAAACCTTCGGCGGCGACCTTCAGATCCTGGGCCGCACGATCCGTCTGCGAGGCGCGTCGTACGCCATCGTCGGCGTCATGCCGCCGCACTTTCAGTACCCCGATCGAACCGAAATCTGGGTCCCGCTTCAGGCCCGGTACGCCGGATACCTTGACGATTGGTGGAAACAGCGCAACACCCGCATCCACGCTGTGCTCGGCCGGCTCAAGCCCGGAATCGGCATCGAACAAGCCCGGGCCGACCTTCAGAGCGTGGCCGACCGGCTTGCCGCCCAGTTTCCAACCACCAACGAAGGCATTCAGATCCGGCTGACTTCCCTGCGCGAAATGGAATCGGGCATGCTGCGGCCCTATGTTTTGCTGCTCGGTGGCGCGGTCCTCATGATGCTGCTGGTCTGCTGTGTGAATATCGCCAACCTTCTGCTGGCTCGTTCGGTTTCCCGGGAGCGGGAGATGGCGGTCCGCGCCGCCCTCGGCGCTGGCAGATGGCGGATTGTGAAACAACTGATCGCCGAAGGAATCGTGTTTGGGCTCGCCGGGGGCCTGCTGGGAGCCGGGTTCGCCTTCCTGGGCGTGCTGGCATTGCTCGCTTTGATTCCCGTTCCCTTACCGCCCTGGATGCACATCCAGGTCGACCTCGCAGCCCTGCTGTTCAACTTCTCGCTCGCGCTGGTCTCCGCGGTCCTGTTCAGCCTGGCGCCGGCGCGGCAACTGTCCAAGATCGACGTGAATCGCGCGTTAAAAGAGGGAACCCGCGGGTCGTCAGCCGGGAGATCGGGTTCGTTGCGCGACGGGCTGGTCATCTCGGAAATCGCTCTATCCCTCGTGCTTCTCGCCGGAGCGGGCGCGATGATGCGAAGTTTCCTGTATCTGCGGAACACCGATGCGGGCATCGATCGCCGGCACCTCCTCGCCGTTCGCGTGGGACGGTTCCTTACCGGAATGACGAACGACCGGCTCGCGCTGGCGTTCGCCGCCGATTATCGAAGGATGCTGGAGCGCGCCGCGGAACTTCCCGGAGTGATCGCGGTCAGCGGCGGCGACGACTTTCCTTACGAGAGCCACGCCGAAGAACGCGGGAAGGGCGAAATCTACGTCCTTGGCCAGGACGAGCGACAGCGCAGAGAGAACGGCGCCGTGCAGGGAACGGCAATCGCGCCGGGATATTTCCGGGTTCTCGGTATTCCCCTGCTCGCCGGCCGCGACTTCACCGAAGCCGACGGTCCCATGACCCTGCGCGTGGCGATCGTCAGCCGGCACATGGCGAACACGCTTTTTCCCGGCCGCGAACCGATCGGTCAAAAAATCTCCTGGGGCAAGCCGGGTCCCAACACGCCATGGACCACCGTCGTCGGCGTTGTCGGCGATACCAAATGGCATGCCACGGAACGGCAGAAGGGGTTCGAGATCTACTACTCGTACAAGCAGGTTGCAGCCCTTCCGTTCAATATCCTGATCCGCACGGCGGCCGAGCCGTCCTCCTTGGAACCCGCGGTCCGCCGCATGATTCGCGAGGTGAATCCCCAGATGGCGATCCAGCAGGTTCGCACCATGGACATGGTCGTGACGCAGGCGCTTTGGGAACGGCGGCTCTGGGGAGTCCTGTTTCTGATCTTCGCCGTCCTGGCGCTGGCGCTCGCCTCGGTCGGCCTGTACGGCGTCATGAGCTATCTGGTCAGCCAGCGGACGCGTGAGATCGGGATTCGCATGGCGCTCGGGTCCTCGCAATCGAACGTGCTCGGCCTGGTTGCCGGGCACGGTCTGGCGCTGGTCGCGGCCGGCATCGCCATTGGATTTTCCGGGGCCTTCGCGTTGACGCGCTCGATCCGCGGCCTCATCTTCGGCATCGCGCCCAACGACCCGCTGACGTTCGGCGCAGTGGCGCTGGTGTTGGCTATGGTTGCGCTGATCGCCTGCGGTGTTCCGGCATGGCGGGCGGCGCGCATCGATCCGATCCTCGCGCTGCGGCAGGAGTGAAGTAGGCAGGAATGAGATGAACACCATCGCGCAGGATCTTCGATACGCATTGCGGATGCTCGCCGGCAAGCCGGGCTTTTCGGCGATTATCGTACTGACGCTGGCGCTCGGAATCGGCGCGAATACCGCCATTTTCAGCGTCGTCAATTCGGTGCTGCTCAAACCGCTGCCGTTTCGCGACGCGGACCGGCTGGTCCACATCTGGGAATCGAATCTCGCCCGCGACCGCTACCAATGGGGCAGCGCCCGCGGATTCATCGTGGTGAGGCCGGGTACCTTTTTCGATTGGAAGAGCCAGGCGCAGTCGTTTGAGAGCATCACCGCTGTGGCATCGTTCAGTGCGATGCTGGGCGGAGTCGAACGCGCCGAATCGCTCCTGGGCCACGAAGTCGACAAGGCCTTTTTCGATACCCTGGGCGTGAAGCCGGAACTCGGCCGCGTGCTTCAGCCTGACGATTTCCAATCGGGCCGCCGCGTGGTGGTCCTGTCGCACACTCTGTGGCAGAATCGCTTTGCCGGCGATCGCGCTATCGTCGGCAAGACGATCCAACTCGATGACGCCGCCTGGACGGTGTTTGGCGTGATGCCCGACGGGTTTTACGAGGTCCGCTGGGCGACCCCGCTCTTGTGGCGGCCGCTCGTCCTCGATCCCGAAGTGAAGTACAGCCGCGTTCTCTGGAAATTCTTCACGTTCGCGCGATTGAAGCACGGTGTGAGCCTGGAGCGGGCGCAGCAGGAGATGGACATCATCGGCGACCGCATCAAAATCGCCGCCAACACGCACTTCAGTCCGGTGGTCGTGCCCGTGACAGGATATCTGTTCAGCCAGTACGAGCAGTTGTTTTACATCTTGCTCGGCTCCGTTGGACTGGTGCTACTGATTGCCTGCGCGAACGTGGCGAACCTGCTGCTGGCGCGCGCCGCGGAGCGCGATCGGGAGTTCAGCGTTCGCGCCGCGCTCGGCGCGTCGCGCGGCCGGTTGATGCGGCTGGTGCTCATCGAGAGCCTGGTGCTCTCGGGCCTCGGCTCGACGCTGGGAGTCGGGTTGGCGTACGTCAGCATCGGGCCCCTCGTCGCGCTGCTTCCCACATCGGCCCGCGTCCCGCGCATCCACGCAACCACGGTCGATATGACGGTCCTCCTGTTCACGCTCGCCGTCGCCGTGCTCGCCGCAATTCTGTTCGGCATCGTCCCGGCGCTGCGCTCCTCCCGGCCGAATCTCCATGAGAGCCTCAAAGAAGGCGGGCGTTCCGGATCGGCAGGCAGGGCGGCCAGGCGGGTGGGCGATGCGCTGATCGTTTCCGAGGTCGCGCTCTCGCTGGTGCTTCTGGTCGGCGCTGGTCTGTTGATTCAGAGCTTCCTCCGATTGGTCCGTTCCGATCCCGGACTGAACGTGGAACGCGTGATCGCGATGACGCTCGATGTTCCGGCGCATCGCTACGGGAAATATGAGGTGGGAGGCGCCAATCCGTCGCGAGCCATGCTCTTCGACCGGATCGAAAGGGCGCTGCGCAATCTGCCCGGCGCCAAAAGCGCGGCAGTCACCGCGTCTCTGCCGCTTCGCCACGGGCCCAATCCGTGGGGCATGCATATCGTCGGAATGGCGGAGCCGCCGCAAGACCTCGACCGAGACGGAATGTGGGGTCATGGCCGTGTATCCACGCAGCGCGTGACTCCGGGCTATTTCGAAACGTTCGGGATTCCGTTGGTCCGCGGCCGCCTTTTCGATGCGCGCGACACGCGCGATGCTCCGATGGTCGCGATCATCAATGAAACCAATGCCCGGCACTACTGGAATGGCCAGGATCCCCTGGGCAGGACGATCGAAATCGATATGACCAGCTACCATCCGCGCCTCCAGGTGGTCGGGATCGTCGCGGACAGCCGGCTGAATGCGCTCGATCAGGAGATCTATCCACAGGTTTTCTGGCCCATGGCGCAACTGCCCGCATCGGGCGCATGGATTGCCGTGCGAACCAGCGCCGATCCCAGATCGTTCGCCGGCGCGATCCAGCAAACCATCCATGATCTCGACCCCGAACTGGCGATCAGCCAGGTGACGACCATGCAGGACGTGCTCGGCGATTCGGCATGGAGGCAGCGTCTGACGGCGGTGCTGCTCGGCATATTCGCGGGTCTCGCCGCGGTGCTCGCCGGCGCGGGAATCTACGGAGTCTTTTCGTATCTGGTGACGCGAAGGTTCAAGGAACTCGGCGTGCGCGTCGCCTTGGGTGCGAGTCGAATCGAGATTCTCCGGTTAGTCGTCGGGTCGGCCCTGAAGCTGGCGTTGATCGGCATCGTGATCGGGACCGGGGCCGCACTGGCCGCCGGCCGCCTGGTCGCGACCTGGCTGTACGGCATCGAGAGCCACGATGCCTGGACCATAGGCGGAGTTTCTCTCACCATGCTTGCCGTAGCGGCGGTCGCGTGCTGCGTGCCGGCTCATCGCGCGACGCGGATCGATCCGGTGATGGCGCTCAGGGAGCAATAAACCAGTGACGGGTGTCCGATGAATTTACCGAACCAGGTCCGGCTTTCGTTCCGAAGTCTGTGGAAGCGTCCCGGATTCAGTGCCGTCGTCGTCCTCACGCTGGGGCTCGGCATCGGCGCCAATAGCGCCATCTTCAGCGTGGTCCACGCGGTGCTGCTCAACCCGCTTCCCTTTCGCGAAGCCCACCGTGTCGCCATGCTGAGCGAACACTCGCGCACGATGGACACCGGTCTCGTTTCTCCAATCACCTATGACGATTGGGAGCACCGCAACGAAGTCTTCTCCGAAATCGCCGCCTTTCGGCACTGGGAGAATCGCACGCTGGAGTTCCCCGGCGCTCCGCCGGAACCGATTCTGCAAGTGACCGCCAGCCCCAGTTATTTTCATGTGCTCGGCTTCGAACCGCTGTTCGGCCGCACGCATGGCGCAGAACGGTCCGGGGGCGTCAACGATGCCGTTCTGAGCCACGAACTGTGGAGGCGCCGGTCTGCGGCAAG
>Ga0335085_10011569_pt1 | contig 13078 bp, 9 predicted proteins | sample Lox_Sample_45_FD_206712 | JGI IMG/M metagenome (GOLD analysis project Ga0335085, IMG submission 206712) | Soil microbial communities from Loxahatchee National Wildlife Refuge, Florida, United States - Lox_Sample_4.5 | ecosystem: Environmental > Terrestrial > Soil > Wetlands | place: USA: Florida...
TACATCCGCTCGACCGTGCGCAAGATCATCGCGTCCACGGTGGCCTGCGCCGACCCGCTATGCTCGGCCACGTCGTCCGGGTGCAGCGGCAGCGCGGTCAGCACGTACTTGGAGAAGATGTCCTTGGCCGCCTCGGCGTCCGGCCGCTCGATCTTGATCTTGACGTCGAGCCTGCCGGGCCGCAGGATCGCCGGGTCGATCATGTCCTCGCGGTTGGACGCGCCGATGACGATCACGTTCTCCAGGCCCTCGACCCCGTCGATCTCGCTCAGCAGCTGGGGCACGATCGTGTTCTCCACGTCGGAGGACACCCCGGACCCGCGGGTCCGGAAGATCGAGTCCATCTCGTCGAAGAACACGATGACCGGCATGCCCTCGCTGGCCTTTTCCCGGGCCCGCTGGAAGACGAGCCTGATGTGCCGCTCGGTCTCGCCGACATACTTGTTCAGCAGCTCGGGGCCCTTGATATTGAGGAAGAAGCTCTTGCCCTCCTTGGCCCCCTCGTCGGCCGCGGTCTTGGCCGCGACCTGCTTGGCCAGCGAGTTCGCCACCGCCTTGGCGATCAGCGTCTTGCCGCAGCCGGGCGGCCCGTAGAGCAGGACCCCCTTCGGCGGCTTGAGCTGGTGCTCCTTGAACAGGTCCGCGTGCAGGTACGGCAGCTCGATCGCGTCCCTGATCTGCTCGATCTGGCCGGACAGGCCGCCGATGTCGTTGTAGGAGATGTCCGGCACTTCCTCCAGGATGAGCTCTTCCACCTCGGCCTTGGGGATCCGCTCATAGACGTACCCGGACCTGGACTCGAGCAGGAGTGAGTCGCCGGCCCGCACCGGCTGGTTCAGCAGCGGCTCGGCCAGGCGGACCACGCGCTCCTCGTCGGCCTGGGAGATGACCAGGGCGCGCTGGCCGTCGGCGAGGACCTCCTTGAGCATGACGACCTCGCCCACCGTCTCATACGACTGGGCGATGACGACGTTGAGCGCCTCGTTCAGCACGACTTCCTGGCCCGGGCGCAGCTCGGACAGCTCGACATTCGGGGACACGTTCACCCGCATCTTGCGGCCGCCGGTGAACACGTCACAGGTGTCGTCCTCGTTCGCCTGCAGGAAGACGCCGAAGCCGGACGGCGGCTGGGCCAGCCGGTCCACTTCCTCCTTCAGTGCGACGATCTGGTCGCGTGCCTCGCGCAGCGTCGCGGCCAGCCGTTCGTTCTGGGCGGTGACCCCGCTGAGGGTGCCCTCCGACTCGCGCAGCCTGTCCTCAAGGAGCCTGGCCTGCCGGGGCGAGTCCGCTAGCCTGCGCCGCAGCACGGCAATCTCCTCGTCAAGGAAGGAGATCTGAGCGGTAAGGCTCCTCACCTCATCCTCGTGCCGGCTGCGCCCGCTGTCATCTCTGGTAGGCACGGCCCTCACCTCCTCCTGCACCGTTAACTGGACTCTACCTACTCACGGGCATTCCCTAACCTGCCGGCGCCGTTTCGACTCCGTTTTGCTGCCCGCGAAACTACCGATCAGTCACAACCGCATCACGAGGCGTTAGCATCATCGGGGTGCGTTAAACATCGGCCCGTTCGGATTCTTCCTGTGCCCCCTTGGCTGGCCTGCGCCTGCGCGGCGGGGGGACCACTCCAGGCGCCAGCCGCCGGGCGGTCACCAGGAACCCGGTGTGGCCCACCATCCGGTGCTGCGGCCGGACGGCCAGCCCTTCCACGTGCCAGCCGCGGGTCAGGCTCTCCCAGGCGGCCGGCTCGTCGAAGCCGCCCTGCCCGCGCAGGGCCTCCACGGTGCGCGAGAGCTGGGTAGTGGTCGCGACGTAACAGCAGGCCAGGCCGCCGGGCGCGAGGACCGAGGCGACCGCGTCCACGCAGTCCCAGGGGGCAAGCATGTCCAGGATGACCCGGTCGAAGTCGGCCAGCCCGCTGTCGCCGGTGCTGATTTCCGCACCGAACTCGCCGGTCACCAGCTGCCAGTACGGCGGCGGGCCGCCGAAGAACTGCTCCACGTTCCGTCGGGCGATCTCGGCGAAGTCCGGCCGGCGCTCGAACGAGACCAGGGTCCCCTGCTCCCCCACCGCCCGTAGCAGCCAGCAGCTCAGCGCGCCCGAGCCGGCCCCGGCCTCGAGCACCCGCGCGCCCGGGAACACGTCGGCGAACGCCACGATCTGCGCGGCGTCCTTGGGGTAGACCACGGCCGCGCCGCGTTTCATCGCGAGCGTGAAGTCGGCCAGCAGCGGGCGGAACACCACGTACGGGGTGCCGCCCTGCGACCTGATCACGTTCCCGTCCGGGCCGCCGATGATGTCGTCGTGACTCAGCATGCCCCGGTGGGTGTGGAAGGACGCGCCGGCGCGGAGCGTAATCAGGTGCCGGCGTCCCTTCGGGTCGGTGAGCTGGACCGGCTCGCCCGGCATCAGCGGCCCCTGCCGCGGTTTGGTCATGTTCGGTTATACCCCGGCGAAGGCGTGGTCGACGTCCCGGGCCGCCAGTACGCCGTAGACCTGACCAGAGGGCTCGACCAAGAGGTACTCGGTGGCGGGGGCGCGGCGGATCGCGTCGAGCAGCGCCATGCCGGACAGGTCCGCGGGCAGCACCAGGCTCGGCTCGAGCGTGCGGGCCAGCGCGCGCGCCTCCATCCACGGGCGGCGCTGCTCCGGGGTGGCCATCACCGCGGTCTCGTTGACGATCGCGATGGGCTTGTCCTCGTGGTCGACGATCACCACGGCGCGAGCGTGGTTTTCCTCGGCGCGCCTGATCGCCTCGGCCAGCGGGGTGTCGGCAGCGACCGAGACCGCCTTGCGGGCCAGCCGCCTGGCCTGCAGCCCGGGCAGCCGCTCGCGGAACCTGGTCGCCTTGATGGCCTGCCCGGCGCCGGTCCACATGAAGACCGCGATCACCGCCAGCCAGAGCGCCGAGAACATGGCTCCGCCCCTCCCGTTCACCCAACCGAGCGTGAACGGCACGACGAACAGAGCCACCGCGATGATCCGGCCCGCCCAGGCGGCGGCGATGGTGGCGGTCGACGGGCGGCCGGTCAGCTTCCAGATCACCGCGCGCAGCATCCGGCCGCCGTCCAGCGGCAGGCCGGGCAGCAGGTTGAAGAGCCCGACCAGCAGGTTGGTCCAGCCCAGCTGCCAGACCAGGATGCCGGGGATGGTATCCCCCGTGACCACGTGCATCAGGCCGAACCCGGCGCCGGCCAGGGCCAGTGACAGCGCCGGGCCCGCCGCGGACACCACGAACTCCCGGCCGGGCGTCGGCGGCTCGCGCTCGATCTCGGAGAACCCGCCGAGCGGGTAGAGCAGGATCCGGCGCACCGGCAGGCCGTAGGAGCGCGCGACCAGGGAGTGGCTCAGCTCGTGGATGAGCACGGACACGTAGAGCAGCACGACGAAGGCCGCCGCCACGATGAACCTGGTCGAGCCGTGCTGGCTGTCGGCCACGTCGTTGGCGTAGATGAAGATCAGGACGCCGGCGATCACGAACCAGTACGGCGAGACGTACACCGGGATGCCGAACGGGCGCGCGATAACGATCCCAGGGCCGTTCTCCCGGCGATGGGGTGGCTTCTCCGCCGTCGCGGGCGGCTTCTCCGGCGTCGTGCTTGCCACATTACCGATGCTACGTGCCGTACAGCCCAGCCGGGTCGATGCGAGGTCCTCCCGAATGTCGGTGGCGTGCCCTACGGTGGCGCTGTGGACAAAACAGCCGCGGCCACCGGTACGCTGCCGGCCGAGCCTGAGGAGGCCCCGCGCGGGCCTGCACTGTCGCCGTCGCGGGCGGCCGACTTCATGACGTGCCCGCTGCTGTACCGGTTCCGGGTGATCGACCGGCTGCCTGAGCCGCCGACCACGGCGACCGCACGTGGCACGCTGGTGCATGCGGCGCTGGAGCGGCTGTTCGACCTGCCGGCCGCCGACCGCACCCCGGAGGCGGCCAGGGTCCTGCTGGCCGCCGAGTGGGACCGGCTGGCCGCCGAGGAACCCGATGTGGCCGCGCTGTTCGAGAACGACGCCGACCGGTCTGAGTGGCTCGCCTCGGCGACGGCCATCGTGGACGCCTACTTCACCCTGGAAGACCCGCGCAGGCTCGAGCCCGCCGAGCGCGAAGCCTACGTGGAGACCACGCTGGAGTCCGGGCTGCGGCTGCGCGGCTACATCGACCGGCTGGACGTGGCGCCGGGCGGCGAGATCAGGATCGTGGACTACAAGACCGGCCGCGCGCCGCGGGAGGCCTACGAGGCCAGCGCGCTGTTCCAGATGAAGTTCTACGCGCTGGTGATCTGGCGGCTGCGCGGCCAGGTGCCGCGGCTGCTCCAGCTCATGTACCTGGCCGAGGGCGAGGTGCTGCGCTACTCCCCCGACGAGTCCGACCTGCTCGCCACCGAGCGCAAGGTGGCGGCGCTGTGGAAGGCCATCGAGCGGGCCAGGGACGCGGGCGACTGGCGGCCCCGGCCGAGCAGGCTCTGCGACTGGTGCAACCACAAGGCGCTGTGCCCGGAGTTCGGCGGCACTCCGCCGCCGCTGCCGGACCCGGCGCCGGCCGCGGAGACGCTGCCTTCCCACCAGGAGGCCATCCCGGAGCCGTCGCTCCCCGAGCCGTGAGCGGGAGAACGCCTAGTCCGGCAGCGCCTAGTCCGGCAGGGCCGCCGGGGCGTCCTCGTTGACCTGCGGCGTGTTCTCGGGGAAGTGACAGGCGACCTGGTGACCGGGGACTAGCTCCGCCAGCGGCGGCTCCTGCGTCCGGCAGATCTCCTGTGCCTTCCAGCACCTGGTGTGGAAGCGGCACGCGGGCGGCGGGGCCAGCGGGCTCGGCACGTCGCCTTCCAGCCTGATGCGACCGCGCCGTTCCCGCTGCCCGGCCGCGGTCCTGGTCGGTTCGGGCACAGGCACCGCAGACAGCAGCGCCACCGTGTACGGATGCCGCGGCGTGGCGTACAGGTCGTCCCTGGGGGCCAGCTCGACGATCTTGCCGAGGTACATGACCGCGACGTGGTCGCTGATGTGCCTGACCACGGACAGGTCGTGGGCGATCACCACATAGGTCAGGCCCAGCTCGTCCTGCAGGTCCTCGAGCAGGTTGACGACCTGGGCCTGGATGGACACGTCGAGCGCGGAGACCGGCTCGTCGGCGATGATCAGCTTGGGCCGCAGCGCCAGCGTGCGGGCGATCCCGATACGCTGCCGCTGGCCGCCGGAGAACTCGTGCGGGTAGCGGTTGTAGTGCTCGGGGCTGAGACCGACGAGCTCAAGCAGCTCCTGTACGCCGCGCTTGATCCCGCCGGGTGGCTTGACCTTCTGCAGCCGAAACGGAGCGCCCACGATGGCGCCAACCGTGTGCCGAGGATTGAGCGAGGAGTAGGGATCCTGGAAGATCATCTGGATCTCGCGCCGGAGCTGGCGCATCTGGCCCTGCCGCAGGTGGGTGATGTCGTGGCCGTCCATCACGATCCGGCCCTTGGTCGGCTCGTCCAGCCGGGTCAGCAGGCGGCCGGTGGTGGTCTTCCCGCAGCCCGATTCGCCGACCAGCCCGAGGGTCTGGCCCTTGGACACCGACAGGTCGATACCGTCAACGGCGTGGACCGCGCCGACCTTGTGCCTGAACACGACGCCGCGGGTCACCGGGAAATGCCGGACCAGGCCGGTAACTTGCAGCAGCGTCTCGCCGGCCGGGGCGTTGCCGTCTGCGGCCGGCGAGGTCTGTGGCGCCTGGGTCTGTTCGGTCACGTTCTCCGCCCTGCCCTACGACCCTGGGCCTTGCGGCGCTGGGCCTGGCGGCACCGGCTCGCTGGCATCTTCCAGGACCTCGGCGCCCTCCGGGACCTTACCAGCCGACAGCAAGGCCAACTGCCGTGCGCGTTGCGCGGCGGTGAGATGACATGCCACCAGGTGTCCCGACGTCACCTCGCGCAGCGGCGGCACCTCCGTCTCGCTACGCCCGCCGGTGAGCTGGGCGTAACGGCAGCGCGGGTGGAACGGGCAGCCCGGCGGGACCCTGATCAGGCTGGGCGGCGTGCCCGGGATAGGCACCAGCCGAGTGGCCCGCTCCCGGTCTATCCGCGGCGTCGAGGCCAGCAGCCCCCAGGTGTACGGGTGGCCCGGGCGGGTGAAGACGTCGTCAGCCGACCCGTACTCGGCCACCCGGCCGGCGTACATCACCAGGATGTCGTCGGACAGCTCGGCGACCACGCCGAGATCGTGGGTGATGATGATGACCGCCGAGCCGAACTCCGACTGCAGGTCGGAGATCAGGTCGAGGATCTGTGCCTGCACGGTGACGTCGAGCGCCGTGGTGGGCTCGTCGGCGATGAGCAGCTCGGGGTCACAGGACAGGGCCATCGCGATCATCGCCCGCTGCCGCATGCCGCCGGAGAACTGATGCGGGTAGTCATTCACCCGGACCGAGGGCTGCGGGATGCCCACCCGGCCGAGCAGGTCGATGGCGTGCTTGCGGGCCACCTGCTTGCTCACGTCGTTGTGGATCCGGTAGGCCTCGACGATCTGGTCGCCCACTTTGAAGTAAGGATGCAGCGAGGACAGCGGGTCCTGGAAGATCATCGCCATCTTGTCGCCGCGCAGCTCCCGCACCCGGGCGGGGTCGGCTGCGACCAGATTCTCGCCGTCCAGCAGGATCTCGCCGGTGATCTCGGCCTTGGTCCCCTGGTGCAGTCCCATGATCCCCATGCTGGTGACGCTCTTGCCCGAGCCCGATTCGCCCACGATGCCGAGGGTCCGGCCCCGGTCCAGGGTGAAGGAAACCCCGTCCACCGCCTTGACCAGGCCGTCGTCGGTCTGGAAGTGGATCCGCAAGTCGCGGACCTCGAGCATGGCGCCCGCCATCAGTTCCGCACCCTCGGGTCGACGACCCCGTACAGGATGTCCACGATCATGTTGGCGATGACGATGAAGAACGAGGCGAGCATGACCACGCCCATGATCTCGGGCAGGTCCTGGTTCTGGATAGCCAGGATGGTGAACTGGCCCAGACCGGGCAGGGAGAATGTGGTTTCTGTCAGGATCGCCCCGCCGAGCAGCAGGCCGAGGTCCAGGCCGAAGATCGTGATAATCGGCGTCAGCGAGGCCCGCAGGCCGTGTTTGAGCACCACCGTGCGTTCGGGCAGGCCCTTGGCCCTGGCCGTCCTGACGTAATCCTCGCCCATGGTCTCCAGCATGCTCGCCCTGGTCAGCCTGGCATAGAGGGCCGCGTAAAGAAAGGCCAGGGTGATCCAGGGCAGGACCAGGTTACGCGCCCACTGCACCGGGTTGGTGGTGATGCCCACGTAGTGCACGTTCGGGAAGATCGGCCACTTGTAGCTGAACAACGCGAGCGCGATCAACCCGGTGAAGAACACCGGCAGCGACACCCCGGCCAGCGCGATGCCCATCGTGAAGCGGTCGAAGACGCTGCCACGGCGCAGCGCGGACAGCACACCGATGGACACCCCGCCGATCAGCCAGAGCACGGCGGCCCCGATGGCCAGCGATAGCGTGACGGGCGCATCGCTGATCAGCTGCGGCCAGACCGGCTGCTGGTTGCGGAACGAGTAGCCGAAGCACGGGAACGGGCAGTAGCTGACGTCGGTGCCGCTGTTGTAGTGGATCCCGGCCACGATGCCCTTGATGTACCGGCCGTACTGCAGGTAGAGCGGGTCGTTCAGGCCGAGTTTGGCCTCGACCGCCTTGATCTCCGACGGGATGGGATTGCGCCCCACGTACTGCGCGGCGAGCTGGTACGAGGTCTGCCCAGCCAGCCGCGGCACCAGGAAGAAGACCGCGAACGTAATCATGCTGACCAGGACCAGCAGGAACACCGTCAAGATAAGGCGCCGGACGATGAAGAAGATCATCGCGTGCGGCGCCGCCGCCGGACGGGACTGGTTGCTCCCGGCCCGGCGGCGGCGCCTTCACCTGCTCTCTGCACTTCGGACTGGCTAACCGAACGCGGCTCGCGCCTTCGGCTCAGGACTTCACACCGAGAACCGAATAGTTGTACTCGCCGTAACCGCCCGATACATAGACGTTGGTGACGCTGGTCGGCCGGTAGAACAGCGACTTGGCGTACACCATGGGCAGGATGGCGGCGTCGGTCATGGCCTGCTTGTCGATCTGCGCCCAGATCGCCGTCCTGTCCGCGCTGGAGACCGTCGCGGACTTGGCGAACAGGTTGTTGATCACCGGGTCGTTGAGCTCGGCGATGTTGGTGTTGCCGGTGGAGACGATGGTGGCCCCGTCGACGAGCGAGTCGAGGAAGCCGAAGCCGTCCGGCCAGTCGGGGAACCAGCCGCCCATGGCGATGCCGATGTCATGTGAGTGCACGTAGGCCGGCGCGCCCGCGAAGTTGGTGTAGTAGCTGCCCGACGGGAAGCCTTTCAGCGTCACCTTGATCCCCACCCGGGCCAGCGATTCCTGGATCGCGGTGGCGGCCGCGGTCTCCGCGGGCCGGTCAGAACGGTAGGACAAGTTGGTGCTGAAGCCGTTCGGCTGGCCGCACTGCGAAAGCTGCTGCTTGGCCGCGGTGAGGTCGCCGTTCGGCTTGGACAGCGCCTCATAGAGGTCGAACTTCTGGTAGCCGGCCGTAGGGGGCGACATAACGGTGCTCGCGATCTGGCCGCCCGCGACCGGGCCGCCCCACGCCGTCTGGACGGCCTGCTTGTCCATCGCGTACTCGACCGCCCTGCGGCAGGCCACGTTGGTCAGCGGCGCCACCTTCGTGTTCAGGTAGGCGAACCACGCGCGCCCGGTGAGCGCCGCGTCGCCGTTGGCCCTGAGCGTCGGGTCGGCCAGGACCCTGGCCTTGGCCGCGGCCCCGAGGCCGAGTGCCTGCGCGTCCACCTGGACGTCGCCCGCGAGCAGCCGGTTGTCGATGTCGGCCTGGTTCACGTTAAAGTTCACGACGATCTTGCTCGGGAGCTGCTTATCGTTGGGATCAGTCGCCGGGTTCCACTCCGGGTTCGGCACCAGCGTGAGCTGCTTGTTCAGCTGATAACTCTGGAACTTGTACGGGCCGGTCGACATCGGGTGCAGCTGGTAGTTGCTGCCGGTGTCCTTGGCCGGGGGGACCGGGGCGCTGTTCGGGAACGTGAGCGCGTAGGGCAGGTCCGGGAAGGGCTTGTTTAGGTGGATCACGAGCGTGGTCGCGTCCGGGGTCTGGACCGAGGTCAGGCCCATCAGGTTCTTCGCCCGGTCCTTGTACGGGCCCGGGTACGTGTTGTCGGCGAAATAGACCTGGTAGTAGCTCGGTCCGTTGGCCATCACCGACCGGTCGAAGGTGCGCTCAAGCGCGTACTTCACGTCGCTGCTGGTGACGACCGTGCCGTCCTCGTACTTGACGTTCGGCTTGATGTGGAACGTCCAGGTCAGCCCGTCACTGCTGACCTGGCCCATGTCCGTGGCCAGGCCCGGCGTGATCTGCGCGCAGGTGCCCGGGCACGCCTTGAAGGTGTACATCGGCATGGCCCACAGGTGGTCCAGGTTCAGCACCCAGGCGTAGTAGGTGTTGCCCGGGTCCAGCGAGTCCGGCGGGCTGCTGCTGTCAAGGACCAAGGTTCCCCCCTTTTGAGTGGAGGGGTTGACCACGCTGGTCACGCCGGCATTGAACGCCGCCGCACCGGCGCTGGATGTCGCGTTGCCGCTGCCACTGCTGCTGCCGTTGCTGCTACAGGCACTCATGACGAGGGCCGCTAGGGCGCCGACCGCCGTGGCCGCGAAGATACTGCGTCTCTTCATGCCGTGAAACGCCTCCTGTTACTGGTTCGTGTCAGGGCCGCGCCGTGGATCACCGGGTCCTCGGATCCAGCGCATCGCGCAGCCCGTCTCCGAATAGGTTGAATGCCATTACCGTGATGAAAATCGTCAGCCCGGGTACGAGCATGAACTCGGGATCGATGGAGTAATAACCGTTCTGCACCGCACTGGAGAGCATCTGGCCCCAGGTCGGCGTGGGCACGTAGAGGCCGACACCGAGGTAGCTAAGGGCCGCCTCGAACAAGATGTTGGTCGGGATCAGCAGCGTCGAGTAGACCAGGATCGGCGCCACCAGGTTCGGCAGCAACTCGCGGAACAGGATGTACGGCCCGCGCGCGCCCATGCTGCGGGCCGCGTCGACGAACTCGCGCTCGCGCAGGGACAGCGTCTGGCCGCGGATGATCCGGCCCATGTACGGCCAGTTGAAGAACCCGATGACGAAGATGAGGACGGCGATCCGCAGCGAGTTCCCGGACAGGCCGAAGGCGCTGTTCGGGATGACGCCGATCAGCGCCAGCGCGAACACGAGCAGCGGGAAGGCCAGGAAAATGTCCATGGTCCGGCCGATCACCGAGTCCCACCAGCCCCCGAAGTAACCAGCCATGACGCCGAAGAAGGTGCCGATGCCCACCGCAAGCAAGGTAGCCGAGAACGCGATGAGCAGCGAGTACTGCGCGCCGACAACGATCCGGGCCAGGATATCCCGGCCGTTCTCTGGCTCGACGCCGAGCGGATGAGCCAGGCTGATCCCGCCGAATGCGCCCGTCGGGCGCAGGTACGTGGGGTCGATCAGGTCGGAATGGAAGGTATCCGGGTTCTGCACGAGGTGCGGGCCGAATAGCGCGGTCAGGATCAGGAACGCGACGACGATGCCGCCGCCCATCGCCACCTTGTCCCGGCGCAGCCGCATCCATGCAATCCGGCCGAGGGACCGGCCCTCGATGGCCTGACCCGGTACGGACAGTGCCGACTCGGGTTCCGGCCCCCCGGGGCCAGTGGCGACATCGATCGGGACAGCCATCGTCCAACCTATCTGTGCTTTGGGCCGAGACATCCACCGCACGCACGGCTGATCCCCGAGCGCACGGAACCGCATGGACGCCTCAGCCGGTGTTTGTAGTAGTGAGGTTGCGCCATTTCCCGCGCAGGTACCAGACCCGCGCCGCACTCGTAGCGTGATCGTGACTAAAGTCGCGCCGATTCGTCATCGGACGTTACGTTCGAGTCTTCCAACAGTCAAGTTACTTATAGTGACTCATGTTAACTGTGTGACTAGAGTGTCTCTTTGCCGGATTTGACGGTCATCGTACACCAAATCATCTCGCCGACAGCCGAGACGGGAAAAACTTTGGCTCAGGTGATGCCGTGACGACGCAAGATATCCGCCACGTCTCCGAGGTCGTCGTCATCGTCGACGGCGCTGCGGGCCTTGCGCCCCTTGGCCGGGGCTTTGGCCGGGCTCGGGGCCGGCTGACGGGTGGCCAGCTGCGCGCGGCCCGCGGCCGCCGGATCGGCGGCCAGCGTCCGGCCGGTGCCGGACTCGGCGGCCTGCTTGTCCTGGCCGCGGTCGACTCCGCGCCGCCGCATCGGGCCGGACACCACGAACAGCACCACCGCCAGGCCCGCCAGGGCGATCCCGGCCCACACCTTCGGCGAGAACACGAACCCCTTGGCGAAGTCCCCGACCGCGACGCCCATCTGCCAGAACATCTCGATCGAGCCGGTCAGGTAGGCGGCCAGCGGCAGCAGCGACCAGGCGGCCCAGCGCAGGCCGGTACCGAGGCCGCGCCGTCGCATGGCGATATAACTCAGCACCAGGCCGAGGCCGGTCAGCCCGCCGCACAGCGGCAGCCAGGCAATCTTGTCGTAGGTGGACACGCGCACACCTCCCCGTGGCTCTCTTCCGAGTGTAGGTCGTATCGCGCGCGCAAGCGCTGGGGCTAACCGTTACCTGATCGATCAATTCTGTCTTATGATCAGGCAGCCTCTCCTTGCGGAGGGGCGGTCCCCGTCTGATCCGCGGCGGGTAGGCCGCTGTGCGGGGTTGACGCTTCCTCGCCTCCGGCCGCTGCACCCGAGGGTGGGCTGGTCTTACGGATGGCTCTGCGTCCTCCCGCCGGGCCACTCCCGGCGGGCCTGTCTTCCACGCCGGGGGCGTGCTCGCTCAGGCGGGCGAGGTTGATCGCGGCATTTGCATCGCGGTCGTGCCGGGCGCCGCAGCCGCCGCACGTCCAGTTGCGCTCGGCCAGGGCGAGCTTGGCTTTCACCGCGCCGCAGGCCGAGCAGGTCTTCGAGGATGGATACCACCGGTCGGCGACCACAAGCCGGGAGCCGTACCAGGTGCTCTTGTAGGCGAGCTGGCGGCGCAGTCCGGCCAGGGCGGCATCGGCGATGGACCGGTTCAGCCCGCGGCCGCCGCGGCCCGCGCCGGGTTTGCGCCGGGACATCCCGGTGACGTTGAGGTCCTCGATCACGATGACCTGGTGGCGTTGGGCCAGCGCGGTGGTTGCCTTGTGCACCGTGTCGCGGCGCAGATCGGCAGCCCGGGCGTGCACCCGCCCGATCCGCGCCTGGGTGCGCCGCCAGCGGTGCGAGGCCCGCTGCCCGGTGCGCCGGTCCGGGCCGGCCTGCCGGGCCGCCTTGCGTTGCAGGGCCCGTAGCCGGGCCTGCGCCGCCGCCAGCGGCTTCGGTGCGGGCACGCGTGCGAGCACGGTGCCGTCCGTAGCAGCGGCCACCAGCAGGTCCCGCACGCCCAGGTCGACGCCGATCACCGGGTGGGCCCGGTCCAGGCCCACGTGCGCGGGGCGGGCCAGGTGACGCTGCACCTCGACGGTGAACGCGCATTGCCAGCGCCGCCCGTCGAAGGACACCGTCGCTGACAGGATCCGTGCGGCCCCGCCGCGGACCCGGTCCAGCAGCGCGGCGGCCGGCTCGTGGGTCTTGACCCGGCCGATGCGGGGCAGCACCACATGCGTGCCGTCCTGCACGCGGATCGCGCCGGTGGTGAACCGGCACGATACCCGCGACCGGCGGCGGGACTTGAACCGCGGGAAGCCGATCCGCGGGCCGCGTCGCTGGCCGGCCCTGCTGCAGGAGTACTGCTTCAACCCGCGGGCCAGGGCGTCCAGCCCAGAGTTGTACGCCTCCTTGCTGTTCTCCGTCCACCACGGCGCGATCTCGTCCTTGTTTGCGTTCCACCACCGGCGCAGCGCCGGCAGCGTCCACGGCACCTCGGTCAGCTGATCTTCGGGCACCCCGTAGGAGCGTTCGGCCGCGCGCTGGTCCAGGCACCGCCGCACCCGGGCCAGCCCCTCGTTGAACGCCTTGCGCGCCGCTCCGCAGT
>Ga0335085_10011573_pt1 | contig 13075 bp, 10 predicted proteins | sample Lox_Sample_45_FD_206712 | JGI IMG/M metagenome (GOLD analysis project Ga0335085, IMG submission 206712) | Soil microbial communities from Loxahatchee National Wildlife Refuge, Florida, United States - Lox_Sample_4.5 | ecosystem: Environmental > Terrestrial > Soil > Wetlands | place: USA...
AGCAGAAACCACAAGGAGGTCGACAATGAGCAGGTCAGGGAACAAGGTCGATCTTGCACTCTGTTTGGGTCCAGATGAGAACGGACTCCGAGCCGGTGGCTCGGATGCCGAGGGTCGACTCCCTGACCCATGATACAGGCGATCCAGAAGGCCGGCGAACTCCGGGACACGCATGTCCCGCGACTCTTCCTCAGGGTCCAGGGCGCGGCGCAGGACGTGGAGCATCCGCCAGCTCTACAGAGGCCCAGAGAGACTGCGACGAAGCGACGCACCAACAGGGTGTCTGTACCTGACCTGGCATCCACGACACGAGTGGGCGGCGCGGGCGGTCCGGGGCTTGACAATCTATTCGTACATGCTAATATCGTGACTCACGTATGGCCACGGAGGCCGAGCCGTGGCGGAAGGAACGAGGGACGATGATCGAGCCCGAGCTGATTCCCCTGGTCGCCCAGCGTTTCAAGGCGCTCGGCGAGCCGGCGCGCCTCACGCTGCTCGCCGCGCTGCAGCAGGGCGAGAAGAGCGTGTCCGAGCTGGTCGCGGCCACTGGTCGGACCCAACCGAACGTCTCCCAGCACCTGAAGGAGATGGCGCGCGCGGGCCTCGTCGAGGCCCGGCGCGAGGGAACGCACGTCATCTACCGCGTGGCCGACCCCTACGTGAACAGGATCTGCGAGGCGGTGTGCCGCAGCGTGCGCGACACGCAACGTGCGGCCTTGGCGCACCTTGCCCCTCGCCGGAGGCGGGGAGCCCTTGCACGCCGTGAGCGCCGGCTCGGCCGCCGGGCAGGGGCGACGGCGAGCCGGGAAGGGGGAGTGGGGCGTGGCTAGACCGCGCGTTCTCGCGCTCGTTTCCCTCGTGCCGGCCGTCTGCGCGATGGCGCGCGCCGAAGAGCGTCCAGTGACGTTGTCCGAGGCCGTGGCGCTTGCGGAGAAGGCGAATCCCGAGCTGCAGGCGGCCGCGCTCCGGATCGAGGCCCAGGCGGCGCGCACGGAGGCGGTGCAGCGGATGCGCTGGCCGCGCGCCACGGTCCAGTCGACCTGGTCGCGGATGGACCTCCCGGCGGGGGTGTTTGCGAACAAGCTGAACTCCGGCCAGTTCGGCGCTGCCGACTTCGACCCCACCTACCTCAACAACCCGAGCGCCCTCAGCCACCTCGGGACGAGCGCGCTCGTCGAGGTCCCGATCGACGTCTTCGGCAAGGTGGGCACGATGGCGGGTGCGATGAGAGCCTACGGCGACGCCGGTGACGCCGGCCGGCGAGACGCGACGCTGGAGATCCGGATGCGCGTCGGCGAGGCCTACCGGCAGGCCGAGGTCGCCGGCCGCGCGGTCGCCGTCACCGAGAAGGTGCTCGCGGTGGCCAAGGCGCGCGAGGGCGAGATCGAGGCGCGCGTCCAGTCGGGCGGCGCGCTGCGGGCCGATGTGCTCCGCGCGCGGGCCCGCCGCCGCGAGCGCGACGCCGACGTCGCCGAGCGCCGCAGCCAGCAGCAGATGGCGCTGGCCGGGCTCGCCCGGCTGCTCGGGGCGCCGGAGGGAGTTACGTTCGTGCCGACGGAAGCACCGCCCGGCGTGACACCCCTCGCGGGCGGCGAGGCCGAATGGGTCGGGCGCGCCCTGCGTCAGCGCCCCGTGCTCCAGGCCGCCCGCCGCAAGCGGGAAGCGGCCTCAGCCTTCCTCAAGAACGAGAGGAACGGCCTCCTCCCGGATATCGGTGCGTTCGGCCAGGTCTGGGACAACCGCATCGGCTCGGACAGGGGCTCCCAGGCGTGGGCGGTAGGCGTCGGCCTGAAATGGACGCCGTGGGACGCCGGGCGCGGCAAGCGCGAGGCGGCGGCGACGGCCGAGCAGCGCGCCGCCGAGGAGGACGTGCGAGCCGTCCAGGACCAGGTGCGCCTCGAGGTCGCGCTCGCCTATCGCCGCGCCATCGCGGCGCGGGAGCGCCATGCCGCGGCCGCCGGTGGCCTGGACGAGGGGCGCGAGGCCCTGCGTGTGGTCCAGGAGCGCCGCAAGGCCGGCATGGCGACGCTCACCGACGAGCTCGAGACCGAGACTGCCGCGCTGGGCGCGGCCCTTTCCGAGATCGCGGCGGCGGCCGAGGTGGCCATGGCGGACGCGGCGCTCGCCCGCGCCGCGGGGGAGATCTGACGATGAGAGTGCGTGGTTCCATCCGGACCCTGACCGTCGCCGCGCTCGGCGCCGCAGCCTGCGGGCGCCACGAGGCCAGGCCGGCCGCGGAGGCCCCGGCCGGGCCGGCCCGCCACGTGACGACCGCGGAGGTCGTGCGAACGGGAGGCGCGGGCGAGGTCGCCGTGCCCGGCACGGTCCAGGCGCGCAGGCGTGCCGCGCTCTCGGCGCGCATGCCGGCGTCGGTCGTCGAGCTCCCCTACCACGAAGGCCAGTGGGTCAAGGCGGGGGCGGTCGTCGTCCGGCTCGACGGCGCGGCGCTGCAGGCCGCGGTGGCCGCGGCGGAGGCCGCGGTGAGGGCCTCGCAGTCCGACCTGGAGCGCACGAAGTCGCTGCTCGAGAAGGGCGCGGCCACGCCGCGGGAGCTCGAGCAGGTGACCGCGGCGGCGAGCGGGGCCCAGGCGCAGCTCACCGCCGCGAAGGACGGCCTCTCCTACTCGGCGTTGCGCGCGCCCTTCGACGGCCGCGTGGCCGCCCGCCGCGTCAACCTCGGGGACGTGGCGAACCCCGGGATGCCTCTCATCGAGATCGAGGGCGAGGGCGGCCTCGAGCTGCGGGCCACCGTGGAATCGGCCGTCGCGGCCACGCTGAAGCCTGGCGCCAAGCTCAGGGCGCAGGTCGACGGCCAGGCGGCTCCTCTCGCCGCCACGGTCACCGCGATTGCGCCGGCGGGCGACCCGACGACACACCGGTTCGAGGTGAAGGCCGACCTGCCCGCGGCCCCGAGCCTGCGCGCGGGCCTGTTCGCCCGGCTGATGGTGCCGGGCGTGGAGGCCGACCCCAGGCTCACCATCCCCGTCGGGGCAGCCTTCGAGCGCGGCGGCCTGACCGGTGTGTTCGTCGTCGCCGACGGCAGGGCCCGTCTGCGCTGGATTGCCGCCGGCGCACGCGAGGGCAGCGCCGTCGAGGTCCGGGCGGGGCTCGAGGCCGGGGAGCACGTCGTGCTCGACCCCGCCGACCTCGCCGATGGCGCCCCGGTTCGCGCGGCGGCGGCGCCGGCGGCGGAGGCGAAGTAGGCCATGCGCGTCGGCTTCGCGGGCCGCGTGGCCCACGCCTTCCTCGACAGCAAGCTCACCCCGCTCGTGATCGCGGCCTCGCTCGGCCTCGGCGCGCTCGCTCTCCTCGCGACGCCCCGCGAGGAGGAGCCGCAGATCCGCGTCCCCATGGTGGACGTGATCGTCGCCTGGCCGGGCGCGGAACCGGCCGAGGTAGAGAGCCGGATCGTCGAGCCGATCGAGCGGATCCTCTGGGGCGTCTCCGGGGTCGAGCACATCTACTCCGTCTCCCGCCCCGGCATGGCCATGGTGACGGTCCGCTTCCGCGTCAACGAGTCGAACGAGGACAGCCTCGTCAAGATGCACGAGCGCCAGTCGGCGATGGGCTGGGTGCTCCCGCAAGGCACGATGCCCCCGATCGTCGAGCTGCACTCGATCGACGACGTGCCCATCCTGAGCCTCACCCTGTGGGGCAAGGCCTGGACGAGCGACCGCCTGCGGCCGCTCGCCGCCGAGCTCGCCCAGGAGGTCTCCGAGGTGCCGGAGGCGAGCCGCGCCCAGCTCATCGGCGGCCAGCCGCGGGTGGTGCGCGTCGAGCCCGACCCCGACCGCATGGCCGCTTCCGGCGTCAGCTGGATGCAGCTGACGGGCGCCCTGCAGGCGGCGTCAGTGCGCCAAGGTGCAGGCACCACGGTACGAGACAACCGGGAGCTGCGGGTCGAGATCGGCCCCCTCTTCCACAGCTCCGACGAGGTCGGGCGCGTCGTCGTCGGCGTGGCGGAGGGACGGCCGGTCTACGTCGCGAGCGTGGCCCGGGTGGTCGACGGTCCCGACGAGGCCCAGGACGCAGTCCTCTTCACCCCCGGTCCGGCCGGGGCCTCGCCCGACGCGCCGGTCGGCAGCGAGCACCAGGCGGTGACGATCGCGCTGGCCAAGCGCACGGGGGCCAACGCCACCGAGCTCGCGGAGAGCGTCCTGCGCAAGGTCGAGGACCTGCGCCCGAAGCTCCTGCCCGCGGACGTCCACGTCGACGTCACCCGCAACTACGGCGAGACGGCCCAGGAGAAGTCGAACGAGCTCGTCGACCACTTGCTGATCGCGACCCTGTCCGTCGTCGTGCTGATCTCGCTGGCGATGGGCTGGCGGAGCGGCCTCGTGGTCGGGATCGCGGTGCCGGTGACGCTGGCCCTCACCCTGTTCATCTACTTCCTGGTCGGCTACACGCTCAACCGGGTGACGCTCTTCGCGCTCATCTTCTCGATCGGCATCCTGGTCGACGACGCGATCGTGGTGGTCGAGAACATCGAGCGGCACCACCGCGAGAAGAAGGGCCAGCCGCTCCTTCGCACCGCCGTCGAGGCCGTCGACGAGGTCGGAAACCCCACCATCCTCGCGACGTTCACGGTCATCGCCGCGATCCTGCCCATGGCGTTCGTGCGCGGCCTGATGGGCCCCTACATGCGCCCGATCCCGACCGGCGCCTCGGCGGCGATGCTGTTCTCGCTCGCGATCGCGTTCATGGTCACGCCCTGGGCCGCGTATCGGCTGTTCCGGAACGTGAAGGCCCACGGCGGCCCCGAGGAGAGCGCCTCGGCCGGTGGGGTGGCCCGCGTCTACCGCAGGGTGATGAACGCGCTCGTGGCCCGGCCGTCCCTCCGCTGGTGGTTCTTCGGCGCGGTGGCCCTTGTGCTGGTCGGCGCGGTGGCGATGGTCGGGTTGGGCCTGGTGAAGGTCAAGATGCTGCCCTTCGACAACAAGAGCGAGTTCCAGGTGCTGATCGACCAGCCTGAAGGCACGCCGCTCGAGGTGACGCTGGAGACCGGTCGACAGATGAAGGAGTACCTGGCGACGGTGCCCGAGGTCCGCAACGTACAGCTCTACGCCGGCAACGCGGCTCCCTACAACTTCAACGGCCTCGTCCGGCACTACTTCCTGCGCCGCTCGCCGCAGTGGGCGGACCTGCAGGTCAACCTCGCCCCGAAGGCGGAGCGCGACGCGCAGAGCCACGACATCGCCAAGCGCGTGCGCCCCGCCCTCGTGGCGATCGCGAGGCGCCGCGGCGCGCACGTCAAGGTGGTCGAGATTCCGCCCGGCCCGCCGGTGATGGACACGATGGTGGCCGAGATCTACGGACCGACCGAGCCGATGCGGCGCGACCTCGCGAAGACCGTCCGGGCCACCTTCGAATCGGTCGACGGCGTGGTGGACGTGCACGACACGATGGAGGCGGAGCGCGACCGGGTGCTCGTCAGCCTGGACCGGGAGAAGGCAGGCCTCAAGGGAATCCCGGCGATGGCCGCGGTCGAGACGCTGGCCGGCCCCGGCGCGGGCCGGGACGTGGCCCGGCTGGACGCCCCGTCCTCGCGCGAGCCGGTGCCCGTCCGGGTGCGGCTCTCCGCGGCGGACCGCGCGAGCCGCGAGCGGCGGCTGTCGCTGCGCGTGGACTCGCCGATGGGCGGTCAGGTCTCCATCGGCGAACTGGCGCAGGTGGAGCGCGTGCCCGAAGCGCAGCCCCTCGTCCGCAAGGACCTCAAGCCGGTGGTGTACGTCATGGGCGACCTCGCCGGGGCGAAGGAGAGCCCCGTCTACGCGATCGCCGCCCTCGACCAGAAGCTGGACGCCCTGAAGCTGCCCGGCGGCGCGAAGCTCGAGCGGTACTCGGTCGAGGCTCCCGAGACCTCCGACCGCCCGGCGATGAAGTGGGACGGAGAGTGGCAGATCACGTACGAGGTGTTCCGCGACCTCGGCATCGCCTTCGCGGTCGTGCTCGTGCTCATCGCCGTCCTCGTGATCGGCTGGTTCCAGTCGTTCGCGGTGCCGCTCGCGATCCTGCTGCCCATCCCGCTGTCGCTGATCGGCATCCTGCCCGGCCACTGGATGTTCGGGGCGTTCTTCACCGCGACCTCGATGATCGGCTTCATCGCCGGAGCGGGCATCATCGTGCGCAACTCGATCATCCTCGTCGACTTCACCGAGCTTCGTCTGCGGCAGGGCATGCCGCTCGAGCAGGCCGTGGTCGAGGCGGGGGAGCTGCGGTTCCGGCCCATCCTGCTGACCGCGGCCGCGGTCGTGGTGGGCTCGCTGGTGATGCTATTCGACCCGATCTTCCAGGGCCTCGCCATCAGCCTGATGATGGGGTCGATCGCGGCGGTGATCCTGTCGCCGGTGACGGTCCCCGTTCTGTACTACCTGATCGCGCGCCGGGGGCGCGCCGAGGAGCTGCGCCGCGAAGCGCTCGCTCCCGCGGCCGAGCCGGCCTCGTCCGGCGCCGCCGCGGCGCACGAGATATGAGGGAGGGAGAGAGATGACCATCGAACGCGCACTGCGGGCGCTGGCCGGCTTCTTCGTGATGCTGAGCGTCGCGCTCGGGTACTACGTGCATCCCGGCTGGTTCCTGCTCACGGCCTTCGTCGGCCTCAACCTCCTCCAGTCGGCGTTCACCAACCGCTGCCCGGCGATGCTGGTCTTCCGCAAGCTCGGCCTGCGGGAGTGCGTCCCTGCCGGCCCAGACCGGGCCCCCCGTTGAGACGGCCATGAAGGCGATCATCCTGATCACCGACTCCGAGGCCATGCTCGAGTACGAGCGCGTGCTCGCGGCGGAGGGCCATCACGGCTTCACCGTGGTCCCCGCGGTCGCGGGCAGCGGGCGCCGCGGCCTGAAGACCGGCGACCGGGTCCACCCCGGCAGCTCGAGCCTCATGCTGACGGTCACGGACGAGCCGGGCGCCCCGTCAGTCCTCGACCTGCTGCGGCGCACGCGCGATTCGGGAGGCTACGGCGGCGTGACGCGGATGTGGTCGTTCGACGTGGCCGAGGTCGGCTGAGGGGGACTGTCCGGACAACTTCATTCCAGGGGAGACGAGACGATGTGCCATCGAGTGACGTGCCCGAAGTGCGGCAAGCCGACCTGGGCGGGCTGCGGGGCCCACGTGGACCAGGCGCTGGCCGGGGTGCCGAAGGACGAGCGGTGTCAGTGCCCCAAGCCGCCGTCTATCCTCTCCCGCATCTTCGGGCGCTGACGATGAGTGGTGCGTTCAAGCTCGTCGTGGTGGGCGGGGTGGCCGGAGGCGCGAGCGCGGCGGCCCGGGCCCGACGCCTGTCCGAGACGGCGGAGATCGTCGTCTTCGAACGGGGCCCGTACGTCTCCTTCGCGAACTGCGGCCTCCCGTACCACGTGGGCGGCGTGATCGCCGACCGCCGGAAGCTGCTCGTGCAGACTCCGCGCAGCCTGCGCGCCCGCTTCGGCCTCGACGTCCGCGTCAGCACCGAGGTCGTGCGCGTCGACCGCGAGGCGAGGGAGGTCGTCGTGCGCTCGCGCGACACCGGAGGCGAGTACCGGGAGCGCTACGACGCCCTCGTCCTCAGCCCCGGGGCGGAGCCCGTCCGGCCCCCCGTGCGCGGTGTCGACGACCCGCGGGTCATGACGCTGCGGAACATGGAGGACATGGACCGCGTGATCGCCGGAGTCCAGCAAGCCGAGGGACCGGCACTGATCGTCGGCGGAGGCTACATCGGCCTCGAGATGGCCGAGGCACTGCGCCACCGCGGGATGGGGGTCGTGTTGGTCGAGCGCCTGCCACAGGTGATGGCGGTCGCCGATGCCGAGATGGTCGCCCCCCTCCACGACGAGCTGCGGCGCAACGGGGTGGACCTCCGGCTGAACGCCTCCGTCGACGCGTTCGAGACCACCGCGGACGGGCTGGTGGCCCGGCTCTCCGACGGATCGCGAGTGGCGTGCGGGCTCGCTCTGCTGGCGGTGGGCGTGCGGCCCGAGACCCGCCTCGCACGCGAGGCGGGCCTCGCGATCGGCCCCTCCGGCGGCATTCAGGTGGATGCGCAGATGCGGACGAGCGACCCCGCCATCTGGGCGGTCGGCGACGCGGTCGAGGTGAAGGACCTCGTCCGCGGCGTGCCGGCCCTCATCCCGCTGGCGGGCCCGGCGAACCGCCAGGGACGGATCGCGGCGGACGCGATCTTCGGCCGCCCGAGCCGCTACACGGCGACTCAGGGCACCGCGATCGTGAAGGTGTTCGGCCTCTCCTTCGCGATGACCGGCGCCTCGGAGGCGGCCCTCCAGCGCGCGGGGCTCGGCTACCGTCGCGTCTACGTCCATCCCGCCGACCATGCGACGTACTATCCCGGCGCGCAGACGATCAGCCTGAAGCTGCTCTTCGAGCCGGTGGACGGCCGCATCCTGGGCGCCCAGGCCGTCGGAGCGGCGGGGATCGACAAGCGCGTCGACGTGATCGCGATGGCGCTGCGAGCCGGCCTGACGGTGTACGATCTCGAAGAGGCGGAGCTGTGCTACGCGCCACCCTTCGGGAGCGCGAAGGACCCGGTCAACCTCGCCGGCTTCGTGGCCGCGAACGTGCTTCGCGGCGACGTCGAGCTGTGGGAGCCGGAAGAGCTCGCCTCCCTGAGACCCGACCAAGCGCTGGTCGACGTGAGGACTCGCGCCGAGTTCGCGGCGGGAACGATCCCCGGCGCGACGAACGTGCCGGTCGACGAGCTGCGCGCGAGGCTGGGCGAGCTGCCGCGGGAGAAGGAGCTGCTCCTGTTCTGCCACTCGGGCCTCCGCAGCTACGTCGCCGCGCGGCTGCTCACCCAGCGCGGCTTCCGCGCGCGCAATTTCTCGGGCGGGTACGAGCGGTACGAGATGTGGAGCGGCACCGCCGCGCGTGCGGCGGCCGTCAGCAGCGACGACGGTATGCTCGAGGCGCAAGCGTTGCCGTGACGGGCGGGAGCCGGCCATCGGGCCGGATCGGCCTCGGTCCACCGTCTCAACTGGATCCCCTCGAACATCTGGGTGGGCGTCGGGCTCCTCGGCCATGGCGCCTGGACTTGCCAGGGCGCGGCCTTCGAGTGCATTGTCAACCTCGAGTTCGAGCTGCGGGCGCGACGGGTCGCGACATGGCGGACATCGTCTGGCGGACGAGCGAGTACGAGATGGGTGTTCCAGCCGACCGGCTTCACGAGGGCGGACGCCGACCATTCCCCCACCTCCGGGAGCACTTCTACGCCACCAAACCCACCAGGTTCACGGTGTCCCTGCGCACGTTCCTGCCCTGGCAGGCCGTTCTTCGCCGTGATCAATCTGAAGATGCTGCGCATCATCCGGCGCAGCCACGCCGGCCACTGATCGGAGGACGCTGCCGATGGACGCTTTGACGCTGGCACGCTGGCAGTTCGGCATCACGACCGTCTACCACTTCTTCTTCGTACCCCTGACCCTCGGCCTCGTCTGGGTCGTGGCCGGGCTGCACACTGCCTGGCACCTGACCGGGGACGAGACCTGGAAGCGGCTGACCAGGTTCTGGGGGAAGCTCTTCCTGATCAACTTCGCGATGGGCGTCGTGACCGGCATCGTCCAGGAGTTCCAGTTCGGGATGAACTGGTCGGAGTACTCCCGCTTCGTGGGCGACGTGTTCGGCGCGCCCCTCGCGATCGAGGCCCTGCTCGCCTTCTTCCTCGAGTCGACGTTCCTCGGGCTCTGGATCTTCGGCTGGGACAAGCTCCCGAAGCGAGCCCACCTCGCCGCCATCTGGCTGGTGGCGATCGGCTCGAACATCTCGGCCTACTGGATCCTGGTCGCCAACTCGTTCATGCAGCAGCCCAAGGGCTACGCCCTCCGCAACGGCCGCGCGGAGATGGAGAGCTTCTGGGAGCTGGTCACGAACCCGCACGTGTTCGTGCAGTTCCCGCACGTGATCACGGGGGCCATGGCGACGGCCGCCTTCTTCGTGCTCGGCATCAGCGCCTGGCATCTGCGCCGGGGCGCCGACGGCACGGCCCGCGAGGCCTTCCGCCGCTCCTTCCGCATCGGCGCCGTGTACGCCCTCGCGTCGACCGTCGCCGTGATCGTCGTCGGCCACTCGCAGGCCCAGTACATGATCAGGGTCCAGCCGATGAAGATGGCCGCCGCCGAGGCGCTCTGGGAGACCGAGAACCCGGCCGCGATGTCCCTCTTCACCTGGGGCAACGAGCCGGAGCGGCGAGACGTCTTCGCGCTGAAGGTGCCCGGGCTGCTGAGCTTCCTCGCGCACAACCGCTTCTCCGGAGAGGTGCGCGGGATCAAGAGCCTGCAGGCAGAGTACGAGGCGAGGTACGGGCCTGGCGACTACGCGCCGCCCGTCATGTGGACCTACTGGAGCTTCCGGGCGATGGTTGGCGCCGGCGCGGCGATGCTGCTGCTGGCCGCGTGGGCGGCCTGGGCGGTGATGCGGGAGCGGATCGATGGCCGCCGACGTCTGCTCAGCCTGCTCGTGCCGGCCCTGGTCCTGCCGTACGCCGCGAACACCAGCGGCTGGCTCTTCACCGAGCTCGGCCGCGTGCCCTGGATCGTCTTCGGGATGATGAGGATCGAGAAGGCGGTCTCGCCGGGGGTGGGCGCCGCCGAGGTCCTCTTCACTCTCGTCGCCTTCACCCTCCTCTACGCGGCGCTGATGGCCGCCGACCTGTACCTCCTCTCCCGCTTTGCCAAGGGTGGCCTCGGGGGGCCCGAAGGCGCCGCGCTCGCCGCGACGCCCGAGCTCGCCCAGGCCTAGGAGCAGACCATGGACCTCAACACCCTCTGGTTCGTTCTGGTTGCGGTACTGTTCACGGGCTTCCTGGTGCTGGAAGGCTTCGACTACGGTGTGGGCGTGCTCCTGCCCTTCGTCGCGAAGGACGACGGCGAGCGGCGCCGCGTCATCAACACCATCGGGCCGGTGTGGGACGGGAACGAGGTCTGGATCCTCACCGGCGGCGGCGCGATCTTCGCCGCGTTCCCGCACTGGTACGCGACTCTCTTCAGCGGCTTCTACCTGGCTCTGTTCCTGATCCTCGCCGCGCTCATCCTGCGGGGGGTGGCGTTCGAGTTCCGGAGCAAGGCTCCGAGCCGCGCGTGGCGCGCCACGTGGGACTGGGCGATCTTCGTGGGCAGCCTTCTTCCGGCGATGCTGTGGGGCGTCGCGCTCGCGAACCTGCTCAAGGGCGTCCCGATCGACGCGAGCAAGGCGTACGTGGGCGGCTTTTTCGACCTGCTCTCGCCGTACACGCTGGTGGCCGGGGTCGCCTCGCTCGCGGTCTTCGTCACCCACGGGGCGATCTTCCTCGAGCTGAAGAGCAGCGATCCCATACGCGCGCGGGCCAAGGCAGCGATCAAGGGGGTGGGCCCCGGCGCCACGGTGCTCCTCGTGATGTTCGTCCTGGGGACGTACGTCTGGACCGACGTCTACGCCCGGCTCGGGCTGAACCCCGGCCTGGTGCCGTTCCTCGCCCTCTTCTCGATCCTGGCCGCCGGGTACCTGATCCACCGCGGGAGGATGGGCTGGGCCTTCGCGGCCACCTCGCTGACCATCGTCTTCTCGGTCGCCACCCTGTTCATGGCCCTGTTCCCGCGGGTGATGGTGTCCAGCCTGAACCCGGACTGGAGCCTGACGATCTACAACGCGTCCTCGACTCCCTACACGCTGCGGGTCATGAGCATCGTGGCCGCGGTCTTCGTCCCGGTGGTGCTCGCGTACCAGGGCTGGACCTACTGGGTGTTCCGCCACCGGATCACCGCCGAGACGAAGCTCGAGTACTGACGGCGATCCGGGTGCATTCGCCCGCCCGGTCGGCTCTTCCCGGGGCGAGGTCGCTCGGCCGCGGTCTCGCCCCGTCGGTCTGCTTCGGCGTGCTCGCGGGCGCCGCCGTCGTGGGCCAGGCCTGGCTGCTCAGCGTCGTGATCGACGCGGTGTTCCTGGGCGGCGCGCCGCTCGGGAGGGTCGGCCCTCGGCTTCTCGCCCTGGCCGCCGTCGCCTTCGTCCGGGCGGGCCTCCTGTGGCGGCAGGAGGTCTCGGCGCAGCGCCTGTCGGGGAGAGTCCGCGTCGAGGTGCGCGACCGCCTCACCCGGCAGCTGCTCGCGCACGGCCCGCACTTCGTCGCCAAGGAGCGGACGGGCGAGCTCGTCAGCACCCTCGTGGGCGGCGTCGACTCGCTCGACGGCTACCTCTCCCAGTACCTGCCCCAGGCCGCTCTCGCCGCCCTCGTGCCCGCCCTCGTGGTCACCGCGGTGCTTCGCGCGGACCCGCTTTCCGGGGCCGTCCTGCTGCTGACGTTCCCCCTCGTTCCCCTGTTCATGTGGCTCATCGGGGAAGCGGGCCGGCAGGAGACCCGGCGGCAATGGATCACCCTCTCCCGTCTCGCGGCACGCTTCCAGGACTCGCTGGCGGGGCTGTCCACGCTGCGCGTGCTGGGCCGCACCGAAGAAGAGCTGCGCACCCTCGAGCACCTGAACGACGGCTACCGCGCCGTGACCATGCGGGTCCTCCGGCTGGCGTTTCTGTCGGCCCTCGTCCTGGAGGCGTTGGCCACGCTCGGCACGGCCGTGGTGGCGGTGGAGGTCGGCCTGCGCCTGCTCCACGCGCGTCTCGCGTTCCGCGAGGCGCTGTTCGTGCTGATGCTGGCTCCGGAGTTCTACCGCCCGCTGCGGGCGCTGGGTGCCGCGTTCCACGCGGGGATGGCGGGCCGTGAAGCCGCACGGCGGCTGCGGGATCTCACTGACGCCGAGGGGCACCTCGCCGCGCCGGCGATCCTCACCGGCGGCTCGGCCTTGCCGGCGACGCGGCCAAGGGACGTGCGACCACCCGGGATCCGCTTCGACGAGGTGAGCTTCTCCTACGACCGCGCGGCGGCTCCGGCGCTCGACGGCCTGACCCTGGACGTCCCTGCCGGCCGGACCCTCGCCCTCCTGGGACGGACCGGCTCCGGCAAGACCACCGCGACGCACCTTCTCCTGCGGTGGCTCGAGCCGGCCGGGGGGCGGATCCTGGTGGACGGCGCCCCGCTCGCGTCGCGCACACCGGAAGAGTGGCGGCAGAACATCGCCTGGGTTCCCCAGCAGCCCCGCCTCTTCCACGCGACGCTGCGCG
>Ga0335085_10011574_pt1 | contig 13075 bp, 12 predicted proteins | sample Lox_Sample_45_FD_206712 | JGI IMG/M metagenome (GOLD analysis project Ga0335085, IMG submission 206712) | Soil microbial communities from Loxahatchee National Wildlife Refuge, Florida, United States - Lox_Sample_4.5 | ecosystem: Environmental > Terrestrial > Soil > Wetlands | place: USA...
CCCGCGCCAGCGGCCTTGCGCATGCCTTCCGTGACGATGCCGACTTTCTCGACACCAGCGCCCTTTGCGGCGTCGATCACGTCGACGATGTCCCTGTAGCGCAGGGTCCCATCTCCGATGATGAACATCGTCTTGTCCTTACGCTGATCGAAGATGTTCCGGAGACGTGTTTCGAGCTCAGCCGTCGAGACGTCCTGGTTGTTGATCGTGATCTTCTTGTCGCGCGAGTAGTTGACGACGATCTGGCTGACATCGGGCTGGTCTGCAGTCGACTTGCGGCTTTCAGCCGGCAGGTTGATGTCGAGCCCCTTTTGCGTCAGCGGCAGGGCCGCCATGAAGATGACGATCAGCACGAGCAGCACGTCGATGAGCGGCGTGATGTTCATGTCCGAACTGGCGTGCGGGACCTCGCCCCGTACAACCTTGTCCGCACCGAGATGATGATGCGCGCCAGCCATTACTGAGCTCCTGACGCGCCGCCCGGCGCCTTCTTCGGATCGGTGACGAGACCGATGTCCTCAATCCCCGCCTGACGGAGCTGGTCCATCGCCGCCATCACCGCGCTGTACTCGACTTCCTGATCTGCCTTGATCAGGACGACCTTTTCTTTCTGGTTCTCGAGCAGCTCGTTCACCCTCTGGCCGAGCTCGGCCTCAGGGACCGGCTTGGCGTTCAGGTACATCGCCTTGTCCTTGCTGATGGCGATCACGGTCTGGCCCTGCGTTTCGGGCTTGTCGACCGTGTTGTTCGCCTGCGGCAAGCTGACGCTGACGCCCTGCTGCAAGAGCGGGGCGACGATCATCATGATGATGAGCAGCACCAGCATGACGTCGCAGAGCGGCGTAACGTTGATATCGGACTTGACGCCACCTTTGGCGCCGCCAACATCCATTGCCATGACTGAACTCTCCTCTTGCGCCGTTACCGCTGTTACGCCGTCTTGCGAACGAAGTAGTCGACGAGCTCCGACGAAGAGTTGTCCATCTCGACGTTGAAGTACTCGATGCGGCCCGTCAGGTAGTTGTAGAACCAGACTGCCGGAATCGCGACGACCAGACCGAGCGCGGTTTCGACGAGCGCTTCCGCGATACCGGCCGAGACGGCGCCGATGCCGCCCGAACCCGATGCCGCGATGCCCTGGAACGCGGTGATGACGCCGACGACCGTGCCGAGCAGTCCGACGAACGGTGCGGTGGAGCCGATGGTCGCAAGCGCCGAGATGCCCTTCTTGAGGTCCGACGCGGTCAGCGCCGACGCGCGCTGAATCGAGCGGCGCACGGTGTCCATCAGGTCTTCGCGGTTCATGCTGCCGCCGCTCTCCTGCTGGAACTGATACTCCTGCAGGCCGGCGAGCACGACCTTGGCGAGGTGGCTGTAGCGATAGTTCTTCGACGAGGCGAGCGCGATCGCGTCCTTCAGGCGGCCTTCCTTGAGGTGCTTGGCCACCTGCGGCGCGAAAAGCTTCGACTGGTTACGCGCCTGGGTGAACGTGAAAATGCGCTCGATCGCGACGCCGAACGACCACATCGACATGAAGAAGAGCACGAAGGCGACCGCCTTCGCCACGATTCCCATCTGCTGCCACATTGCGAGTAAATCCACGGTCCATCCTCCAATACGTAGTTAACAGTTAACAGTCGACAGTTAACAGCAGTCGACAGTTGACAGTCCGTCGACTGTCAACTGTGAACTGCTAACTCTCATTGCAACGTAAAGTTCACCGTCACCGTCATGATGACCGGCACTGGAACACCGTTCAGCAGTGTCGGGGTGAACACCCACTGGCGAACTGCGTCGAGCGCCGCCTGGTCGAGCAGCGGAATCGAGCGCAGTACCTTCGCTTCTTGCACGTTGCCGTTCGGTCCGATCGTCGCCTCGATGATCACGACGCCCTGCACGCGCGCCGACTGCGCAATCGCTGGGTACGTCGGCTTGACGTCCTTCGTCTTTGTCGGCGGGCGGATGTTGCCGCCGACGCGGACCGGCGCGGGAGGCGGAGGCGGTGGTGGCGGCGGCGGCGGCGCTTCCGCGAGTCCGCCGACGATGCCGCCGGTCACGCCGCCGACGACGCCGCCTTCGACGCCGGGGACAGCTTTAATACCTTGCTCGAGCCCCGTCTCAGCTTTGATTTCCTTCGGTGCTTCGACCGGCGCCGCGGCCGGATTGACATCCGGGACGGGCTTCGGCGCCACGGCCTGAGCGGGCGGCGGCGGCGGCGGTGGAGGCGGAGGCGGCGGCGGGGGAGCCGCGACGAAGGCCGTCATCACCGGCGGCGCAGGCAGCACATCGGCCGCCATCAGTGGAATGATGATCACGGCCCCGATGATCGCGGTGTGCACGATGATCGAGACCGGAACCGTATACCACTTCTTTGAACCGACTTTGATGGACGGTTCGACGACATCGCCGAACATGTCACGTGGCACGGGGTTGTTCCTCCTAGCTATCTATCGCCAGAGCGCGGGCATTTGCTGCCGGCGCGAGGCGCGGATTATACAGTACCCTTAGACACCGAAATTCGCCGGATGGCCTAAGGAGTTCCGCCTCCGTAAACCCGGCATTATGTAAAAGTTGGTCTTCCTAGACCGCCGCCCGCTCGGGCGCTTGCACGGAACCGATCCGCATCCCGTAGAACGACCGGTAGACGAAGATTAGCGACAACACGAAGAACACGAGCGACAGCCCCCGGCTGACCGCCGGGCCGGCGTCCTTCGACAGCTGCACGGCCAGCTCGACCGCGAGCAGGCCGAAAAGCGTCGTGAATTTGATGACAGGATTCATGGCCACCGACGAGGTGTCTTTGAACGGGTCGCCGACCGTGTCCCCGACGACCGTCGCCGCATGGAGAGGGGTCCCCTTCGCCTTCAGCTCCACTTCGACGATCTTCTTCGCGTTGTCCCACGCGCCGCCCGCGTTCGCCATGAAGATCGCCTGGTAAAGGCCGAACAGCGCGATGGAAATCAGGTACCCGATGAAGAAATACGGTTCGTAGAACGCAAAAGCGAGGGTCGCGAAAAACACCGTCAGGAAGATGTTGAACATCCCCTTCTGCGCATACTGCGTGCAAATCTCGACGACTTTCTTGCTGTCGGCGACCGACGCCTTCTCGACCCCTTCGAGACGGATGTTGGCCTTGATGAACTCCACCGCGCGGTACGCGCCGGTCGTGACGGCCTGCGCCGACGCGCCGGTGAACCAGTAAATCACGGCGCCTCCCGTAATCAGGCCGAGCAGGAACGGCGGGTGCATCAGCGAGAGCTTGTCGAGATCGTGCGACAGTCCGCCCGTCAGCGCCACGATGATCGAAAAGATCATCGTCGTCGCGCCGACGACGGCGGTGCCGATCAGCACCGGTTTCGCGGTCGCCTTGAACGTGTTGCCGGCGCCGTCGTTCTCTTCGAGCAGATCCTTTGCGCGCTCGAAGCGGACGTCGAAACCGTACTCGCGTTTCACCGCTTCCTTGACTCCAGGCAGTTGCTCGATGACCGAGAGCTCGAACACCGACTGCGCGTTGTCCGTCACCGGACCGTACGAGTCGACCGCGATCGTCACCGGCCCCATGCCGAGGAAGCCGAAGGCCACGAGGCCGAAGGCAAACACGGCCGGCGCCGCCATCAGCGCGCCCAGACCGAGGAGACTCACTTCGTATCCGATCGTCATCAGCGCGACGATGGCCAGACCGAGCCAGAAGGCGCTGAAGTTGCCGGCGACGAAACCCGAGAGGATGTTGAGCGACGCACCGCCTTCGCGGGAAGACGTCACGACTTCCTTCACGTGGCTCGATTCGGTGGAGGTGAACACTTTGACGCCTTCGGGGATGATCGCGCCCGCCAGCGTGCCGCAGGTGATCACCGTCGAGAGCTTCCACCAGAGCGTCCCGTCGCCGAGCTCGGGAATCAGCAGGTACGACGTGATGTAGGTGATCACGACCGAGACGATCGACGTGAGCCACACGAGCGAGGTCAGCGGCGCCTCGAAGTTCATGTGGTCCGCGTTCTGGTACTTCCCGCGCGCCACCGCCTCGTTGATGAAGTAAGAGAGCCCGCTGGCGATGATCATCGTGATGCGCATCACGAAGATCCAGACCAGCAGCTGCACCTGCACGCGGGCCGTCGGAACGGCGAGCAGGATGAACGAGATCAGCGCGACACCGGTCACGCCGTATGTCTCGAAGCCGTCCGCCGTCGGACCAACCGAGTCGCCGGCGTTGTCGCCGGTGCAGTCCGCGATGACGCCCGGGTTTCGCGCATCGTCTTCCTTGATGTTGAAGACGATCTTCATCAGGTCCGAACCGATGTCGGCGATCTTGGTGAAGATGCCGCCGGCGATACGCAACGCCGCGGCGCCGAGCGACTCGCCGATCGCGAAACCGATGAAGCACGGACCTGCGTAATCGCCCGGAATGAACAGGAGGATGCACAGCATCATGAACAGCTCGACGCTGATGAGCAGCATCCCGACGCTCATGCCGGAGCGCAGCGGAATCGCGTAGACCGGATACGGCTTCCCGCGAAGGCTTGCGAACGCGGCGCGCGAGTTGGCGAACGTGTTGACGCGGATGCCGAACCACGCGACGCCGTAGCTGCCCGCGATGCCGATCAGGCTGAAGAGCAGGATGATCGATACCGTCAGCGCGACCGGCTTCCCTTCGACCGGCGACAGCCAGCCGAAGTACGCGGCGATGACGACCGCGATGAACGTCCAGAGCAGCAGAATGAATTTGCCCTGCGTGTTCAGATACGTCTTGCAGGTCTCGTAGATCAGTTCCGACACCTCGCGCATCGACGAGTGCACAGGCAGGTTCTTGAGGCTGGTGAACGTCATCAGCCCGAATCCGAGCCCCAGCACGCACACGACCAGGCCGGCCATCAGCAGCGTACGGCCGTTGACGCCGCGGAACTCCACCGTGGAGAGATCCGGCAGCACGAGGTTCGCCTCGCCGCCCGCGCTCTGATGCACCGCCGCGCCGCCCTCGGGCTGCGCCTGCGCATGGACAACCGTGCGTCCCGCAACGCTCAGGCCGACGGCAACGACGGCGACGAGCAGCAGACGCAGGACCTGTTTCTGAACGGACACAACCATTCCACCTCTGTGTAGCGCAGCCCTTCCGGGCGGCACAAAAGCTCGGATTATATGCGTATTCGCGGCGGCAATGCCATGCCGCCGGTCAAGAAGATCTTGATTCCGTCCTCGACGGAAATGTCCGGAAAGCTCGCGCGGCTCCGCTCGGAAATGATGATGTCGCCAAGATACAGATTATTGGTCGGCACGTAGACCGCCAGCAGCGGCTCCGGGCCCGCGCCGCGATCCGCCACGAATTCCCGCGTCAGGAATCCAAGGCAGAATCCTCTCCGAGGATCCTCGATCATGACGACACGCTTGAACCCCGATGCGTTGTCCGGCGAGAACGCCGTGATCAATTGCTTCACCGGCGAGTAGATCGTTCGGAACACCGGCACCTTCAGCAGCCACGTCTCGGTCCGCTCGAGGATCCGCCGACCGATGACGTTGCGCGCGAACGCGCCGACCAGGACGATGACAACTGCCGTCGACAGCGTGCCCAGCCCCGGAATCCTCCGGCCCAGCAGCCGGTCGTAGATCGGCGTCGTCGCGCCGTCGACGATGCCGAAGATCCAGATCACCGCCGCCACGCTGATGAACAGCGGCACCGTGACGAAGAAGCCGGCGATGAAGTTCCGCCGCAGCCACTGCATCAGCGGGCGAACAGCCAGACGCACGCCACGCCCGCGAGAGCGAGGCGATACCACACGAACACATCGAGCGAATGCCGGCCAAGATACTGGATGAAGTACTTCACCGCCACGAAGCCGACGACCGCCGAACTGACGATGCCGATGAGAAACAGCGTCCGTTCGTCGCCGGGCAGTCCGCCTTTCAGGACCTTCGGCGCCTCGCTCGCGGCGGCGCCGAGGATCGCGGGAATCGACAGCAGGAAGATGAACCGCGCGGCTTCGGCGCGCATCAGGCCGATGAAGAGCGCCATCGTGATCGTCGCGCCAGACCGGGATACGCCCGGGACGAGCGCCACCGCCTGCGCGCAGCCGATCCAGAACGCATCGAGGGCCGTCAGCGAGTCTTCACCGCGGGTCTTCGAACCCATGCGGTCCGCGACGAACATCAGCACCGCTCCGGCGGCGAGCGCGATCGCGCACACCAGCACGGTCCGCAGCTGGTCCTCGATGACGTGCTTGAACAGCAGCCCCGCGACGACCGCCGGCAGCGTGCCGACGACGAGCAGCCAGATCAACCACGCGTCGCGGTCCTGCCTCGGCGCCGCCAGTCGCGGAATCGCCGCGATCATCCGCGCGATCTCGTTCCGGAAATACATCAACACCGCGATGAGCGTGCCGACGTGGCAGGCGACGTCGAATGCCAGACCGAACTTGTCGCCGTCGAAGCCGAACAGCGCGCGCGCGATGATCAAATGCGCAGTGCTGGACACCGGGAGGAACTCCGTCAGTCCCTGGACGACGCCGAGCAGGGCTGCTTGTATGGTGTCCGGCATGGACGTCTGACGTGACTTCGATCTTCAGACTTACGAGGCTCTCGCTTTCCTCTGCGGCTTGACCTTGCGCTGCGGCTGCTGCGGCACCGCCGGCGCGCCGACCGACGCCGGCGCGTGCGCCGCCGCGCGCGTCGGCGCGCTGCCGCGCCAGAAGCTGACGATGGCCGCCGCGATGAACACGCTCGAATACGTCCCGGTGATGATGCCGACGACCATCGTGAACGCGAAGCCGTGGAGCACTTCGCCGCCGAAGAAGAACAGCGCGAGCGCAGTGAGGAGCGCGGTGCCCGACGTGATGATCGTCCGGTTCAGCGTCTGGTTCACCGACGCGTTGATGACGTCGAACATCGAATCGCGGCGCATCGAGCGCAGGTTCTCGCGGATCCGGTCGAAGATGACGATCGTGTCGTTCGTCGAGAAGCCGGTCATCGTCAGAATCGCGGCGATGACGTTGAGCGACATGTCGTAGCGGAAGAACGCGAGGAACGCGAGCGTGATCAACAGGTCGTGGATCGTCGCGACGACCGCGCCGACGCCGAACGAGAACTGAAAGCGGAAGGCGAGATACGCGAGGATGCCGATGAGCGACAACGCCGTCGCCCACAGCCCTTTGCTCGTGAGCTCGGCGCCGACCGTCGGACCCACGATTTCCGTGCTCACCGGCGAGAAGCCGCCGAGGCCGCCCTGCCTCAACGCGCTGGTCACCTGCTGCGCGACGCCGCTCAGTGATTGGCCCGACTCGGCGCCGCTCGACGGCACGCGGATCAGCACCTGATTCTGCGCCGCCTCGCCGTAGGCCTGCACGACGATGTTGCCGCCGCCGCCCGGGAAGTTCTTGTCGAGCGCCGCGCGCACCTGCTGCACCGACACGGCCTGATCGAACTTGTTGATGACCACCGTGCCGCCGGCGAACTCGACGCTCTTCGGAATCCCCTTCACCCAGATCGTGGCGACGCCCGCGAGGATGATCACCCACGAGACGACCAGCGCGTGCACGCGCCAGCGCAGGAAGTTGTAGTGCGGGTTGTGGAAAATGTGCGACATAAATCTAGATGCTCAGCGTCGCCACCTGATGACGCCGGTGGAGCGCCATCTCGAACAGCGTGTGCGACACGAAAATCGACGTGAAGAGGTTCGACGCCAGGCCGATCGCGAGCGTCACGGCGAAGCCGCGGATCGGGCCGGTGCCGAAGTTGAACAGAAACGCCGCCGAAATCAGCGCCGAGACGTGCGTGTCGACCAGCGTCCAGAAGACGCGGTCGAAGCCGGCCTTGATCGACGCGCGGACCCCGCGCCCCGCCTCGAGCTCTTCCTTGATGCGCTCGAAGATCAGCACGTTCGAGTCGACGCCGATGCCCATCGTCAGCACGAAGCCGGCGATGCCGGGCAGCGTCATCACCGCGCCGACATACGCCATCAGCCCGAGCAGGATGACGAGGTTGAAGACGAGCGCGATCACCGCATTCACCCCCGACAGGTGGTAGTACGCGAGCATGAAGCTGATGATCAGCAGCAGGCCGACGAGCGACGCCCAGATGCCGGAGCGGATGGAGTCGGCGCCGAGGCTCGGGCCGATCGTCCGCTCCTGCAGGTAGTCGAGCTTGGCCGGCAGCGCGCCGGATCGCAGGATCAGCGAGAGGTTCCCGACTTCGTCCTGCGTGAAGCTCCCCGTGATGCGCCCTTCGGTGGTGATGCGCGAATCGATCCGCGGCGCCGACTGCACGCGGCCGTCGAGGATGATCGCGAGCTGCCGGCCGATGTTCTCACCGGTCACCTTGCCGAACTTGCGTCCCCCTTCGTTGTTCAGCGTGAAGCTGACCGCGGGCTGGTTGTTCTCGTCGAGCGACGGCCGCGCGTTCCGCAGGTCGCGTCCGGTCACCGCGGCGACCTTCTTCACGAGGTAGTAGACGGTGCTCGCGTCGCCGGGCGATCCCGCGCCGGGCACGACTTCGTCGCCTGACGGCGGCTGGCCGTTCACCATCAGCGAGTTCTTGTCGGGGACGGGCCCCTGCTCGACGATCTTCAGCTCGAGCAGCCCCTGCGAGCCCATGATCTCTTTGGCGCGCTCGACGTCGGTGACGCCCGGCAACTGCACGAGCAGCTGGTCGTTCCCCTGCTGCGAGATGCTCGGCTCGGTGACGCCGAGCTCGTTCACGCGCCGCTCGATCGTCTGCCGCGCCTGCACGACCGCTTCGTCGCGCAGCTGCTGCTGGATGTTCGGCTTCATCGTGAACGTGTAGGTGCCGTTCACGCTGGAGCTGCGGTCGAAGTTCGCCTGCACTTCGGTGGCCGCCTGACGGAAATTCGCGTCCATCGTCGGCGGCACGCCGTCGACGCGGAACTGCGTCGGCGACGTCGTGTCGATCTTGCTGAACGTGATGTTCTTCGACTGCAGCTCCTCGCGCAGCCGCTCCATCTCCGTGTCGCTCTCGAGCCGCAGCGCGTCGTCGGTCTCGACGCGGAGGACGAGATGCACGCCGCCCTTGAGATCGAGACCGAGCTTCAGCTGCTTGTCCATCAGCCAGCCGGGCGAGTGGACGCCGTAGCGCGCCGCGACGATCGGATAGACGCCGAGCGCGGTGAAGACGACGAGCACCGCGGCGATCGTGATGATTCTCCACTGGAGGTTCTGCATAACTGCCTATGACTGCGCGGCCTCGTTGACCGGTTCCTGTCCCTGATAGCCGCCGATCGCCTGCTTGGCGACCTGCACGCGCACCTTGTCCGCAATCTGCACTTCGACGGTCTGCTCGGCGAGCCTGGTGATCTGGCCGTAGATGCCGTTGACCATCACGATCTTGTCGTTCACCTTCAGCCCGCCCAGGAAATCCTGCACCTTCTGCTGCTTCCGCTTCGTCGGCAGCAGGATGATGAAATAGAAGATCGCGAGGATCAGAACGAACGGAATCACCTGCAGGAGCGGGTTGCCGCCGTCAGGCATCGCCCCCAAGGCGAACACGGAACTCATGGCGAAAAGACTCGAATGTCCCAAACGTTAAACTTTCCCTGATCGCCCGGAGGGTGTCAAGGTAAAAGTTCAGGTTATGCAACGTGTTAAGGGTCGACGCATTGATTTCGCCGGCCGCGAACAGATGACGCAAATAGGCTCGTGAGAAGTTGCGGCACGTGTAGCAGCCGCACGCCGGATCGAGCGGCCCGTCGTCTTCAGCATAGCGCGCGTTCTTGATGTTCACCTTCCCCTGGCTGGTGAAGAGCTGGCCGTTGCGCGCGTTGCGCGTCGGCAGCACGCAGTCGAAGAGATCGATGCCGCGCGCCACCGACTCGACCAGATCGATTGGCGTGCCGGTGCCCATGAGATAACGCGGCCGATCCCCGGGCAGCAGCGGCGTCGTCTCGGCGACGATGTCGTACATGAGGTCGACTGGCTCGCCGACGCTGAGGCCGCCGATGGCGTACGCTTCGAATCCGATCGACACCGTTTCGCGCGCGCTCGATGCACGGAGCGCCGGAAACACGCCTCCCTGCACGATGCCGAACTGCGACTGACCGCGATTGGTGGCGCGCACCTCCGGCACACCGCCCTCGCGAATCGCGAGCACACGATCGCGGCCGCGCCTCGCCCATCGCAGCGTGCGCTCCATCGACGCGCGCGCCTCGCCTTCGGTCGCCGGGTACGCGAGGCATTCGTCCAGAATCATCGCGACGTCCGATCCGAGCTGCGCCTGAATGTCGGCGGCTTTCTCCGGCGTCAACAGATGCGCCGACCCATCGAGATGCGATCGAAACCGCGCGCCCTCTTCGTCGATGGTCCGCCGCTCGCGAAGGCTGAAGACCTGATAACCGCCGCTGTCGGTCAGGATGGGCTTGTGCCAGCCGATGAAGGCGTGCAGCCCGCCGCGGCGCGCGATCAGATCGTCGCCGGGCCGCAAGTAGAGATGGTACGTGTTGCACAGCAGGATCTCGACGCCTGACGCGTCGAGATCACGATGGGTCACGCCTTTGACCGCGCCCTGCGTGCCGACGGGCATGAAGGCCGGCGTCTGCACGACGCCGTGCGCCGTCGTCATTTCGCCGCGCCGCGCGGCGCCCGACGTGTGCGTCACCCGGAAGTCGAACTGGACCATGAGACAGCCGACAGTCTACAGTTGACGTCACCAGTGAAGAAGCTGCGCGTCGGCGTCATCTACGGCGGGCGATCGGGCGAACACGAAGTGTCGCTCGCATCGGCCGCCGCCGTGTTTCAAAACCTCGATCCCGAACGGTACGAGACGATCGCGATCCGCATCGAGAAGGACGGACGCTGGGCGCTGCCGCGCCGCGCGCCGTCCGTGATGAAGGCCGCCGATGTCATTCAGGCCAGACCGGAGCTGTCGGATGGATCGCGCGAGGCGCATCTCGTCGCGCATCCCGGCGGGGACACGCTGATCACGATCGATCAGCGAGACGATCGCGCGGTGGTCTCCGGCCTCGGTCTCGACGTCGTCTTTCCGGTGCTGCACGGACCGTACGGCGAGGATGGAACCGTGCAGGGCCTGCTGGAGCTCGCGAACGTGCCGTACGTCGGCGCCGGCGTGCTCGCCTCGTCGGTCGGAATGGACAAAGCGGCGATGAAGCTGGTATTCGCCGCCAAAGAGCTGCCGATCTGCGATTACCAGGTCGTGATGAAGCATGCCTGGCAGCGCGACGAGCGGGCGATCGTCAAGCGAGTCGGTGCGCTCGGGTTCCCGCTGTTCGTCAAACCGGCCAATCTCGGATCGAGCGTCGGCATTTCGAAGGCGAAGCACGCCGCCGAGCTGCGCGCCGCGATCGCGCTCGCGGCGGAGTACGACCGCAAGATCGTCGTCGAAGCCGCGGTGCCGAACGCGCGGGAGATCGAATGCGCCGTCATCGGCAACGACGACCCCGAAGCGTCGGTGCCTGGCGAGATCATCCCGTCGCGCGAGTTCTACGACTACGAAGCCAAGTACCTCGACGAGGGATCGCGGACCGTCATTCCAGCGGAGCTGACGAAAAAGCAGACCGACGAGGTGCGACGACTGGCGCTGGCGGCCTTCCAGGCGATCGACTGCGCCGGCCTGGCACGCGTCGACTTCCTGCTGGCGCGCGACAGCGGCAACATCTACGTCAACGAAGTGAACACCATCCCGGGGTTCACGACGATCAGCATGTATTCGAAATTGTGGGAGGCGAGCGGTCTGTCGTACCCGCAGCTGCTCGACCGGCTGATCGAGCTGGCGCTCGAACGCCACGCGGAGAAGCAGCAGTTACGCACGTCAATCTAAGGCGCAGGGCCTGGGAGCGAATGGCTGGAGGCTGGGGACTGGGGGCTCAGGGCCTGGCGCTCGTGGCCGGCGGCTGGATCGTCGCGGCCGCCGCGCTGGTCGCCGTTCCTCGCCCGAGCGGCCTGACCGACGCGCCGAAGCTCGCGGCCGCGTACGACGCGATCATCGCCGCGCAGTTCGATCGCGCCGAGTCGCTCATCGGAGCCACGTGTCCGCCGGCTCCCGCCGAGGCGTGCGCCGCTCTGCGCGCCGAATCGGTGTCGTGGCAGCTGATGATCGATCCCGACAATCATGCGCTCGACGCGCGACTGGAGACGCTCGCCGCCGCCGCCATCAACGCCGCGGGCGCGTGGACGGAGCGCGAACCGAAGCGCGCCGAAGCGTGGTTCTATCTGGCCGCCGCCTATACGCCGCTCGTGCAACTGCGCGTGCTGCGGCACGAGCGAATGTCGGCGGCACGCGAGGGGCGCAAGATCAAGGACGCGCTCGAGCAGGCGCTCACCCTCGATCCCGACCTCACCGACGCGCATCTCGGCATCGGCCTGTACCACTACTACGCGGCCGTGGCGCCTCTCTACGCGAAACTGCTGCGCTGGCTCCTGCTGCTGCCCGGCGGCGATCGCGAGACCGGATTGAAAGAGATCGTGCTCGCCCGCGATCGCGGGTCCGTACTCGCGGGCGAAGCCGACTTTCAGCTCGCGCAGATCTATCAGTGGTACGAGGAGAAGCCGCGCGAGGCGCTCACGATGTTCGAGTCGCTCGACACGCGGTATCCGGAGAACCCGATCTTCCTCGAGCGCGTCGCGATCATCCACGACGAAGACCTGCACGATCTCGATGCGAGCGTCGCGGCCTGGACGCGTCTCCGCGATCGCGCGCGCGACCATCACGTCGCCGCATCTGCAGTCGTGCTCGCGCGCGCCGATACGACCCTTCAGCAGCTCGCTGCGCGACGCGCGAAAAAGTAGTGCAGCGCGATCGAAATTTTTGACTTTTAGGTGTTGATTGTGCTTGACACTGCGCGAAAGGCGTCCATAATCTACATCTAGTATGCGGGCGGTTTTGTCAGGCCACCCGTTGTGAAGCTCGGGCGGCGGCGATCGGTGGACGTGCCAGGCGGCAGCCACAAGGTGATCACCGGGGCGCTCGCGCACTGAATCCCACATGAAGGGGGGGATAAGAGACAATGGCGAAGAAAGCCAAGGGCGGGAAGAAGAAGGCCGGCAAGAAACGCTAACCAGCCTCGCCCGTCAACATAAAAGGGGGCGGTAAGTTCGCCCCCTTTTTAATTTTCCTTCCTCGTTTT
>Ga0335085_10011575_pt1 | contig 13074 bp, 7 predicted proteins | sample Lox_Sample_45_FD_206712 | JGI IMG/M metagenome (GOLD analysis project Ga0335085, IMG submission 206712) | Soil microbial communities from Loxahatchee National Wildlife Refuge, Florida, United States - Lox_Sample_4.5 | ecosystem: Environmental > Terrestrial > Soil > Wetlands | place: USA: Florida...
GGGGCATTCCTTGACGCCAACCGATGCAGATCCGCGATTTGCGGCCAGGCCCGCGTTTGAAGGGTGGTGCGTCCATGTTAATTGGCCCTCTGCGACGACTGAATTGGTCACGGGATTTGCGAACCAGCACGAGGCGCTCGAATGGATTAAACACCAGTCCGCAAACTGGGTCGCGGACCAAATTATGCGCGGCCGTCCGCCGCAATCTCGCGGAAAAAGGGAGTGAGTGGATTCAATGACGATCGCATCTAAGGGCCCTTCGCCGCGTCTTCCATCTTGGCGCTTGGCCCACAGATGGGAAATCGGCTGGCGAACCTGTCGCCGCAGTCAGTGGGCTTACGAATAACGATTTTGCGGAGCGGGGACCGGCGCGGCGACTCTCTGTGGAGCGAGTTGCAAAATTGTGGGGGCTTATCCCGTTAAATCTATTTAGGTCCCGCGATGCTTAACGCTCGTTTAGGTTGTATTCACAGTCTTGGCCTATGTTCGGAACGTACCGAGCGCCGCCATGATACCGATTAATCTTATTTCGGATCTTGAAAGTGCCATCGCGAGAGGGGCTGGCAGCACCGGCGCGCTGCTGCATCGCATAACCGATCTCTTCCTCATTCATGCGGGACACTACGCGCCCGACGAACTCGCAGTGTACGATGACGTACTATTGCTCCTCGTCGACAAGGTCGAAATCGCTGCACGCGCGGAACTTGCAAGGCGGCTCGCGTCGCTTGACGGCGCGCCCACCAAAATAGTCCGGTCTCTTGCGCTGGATGACGCAATAGAAGTTGCGGAGCCAATTCTGGCCCGCTCCAGTGTGGTCGACGATAAAACTCTCATCGAGTGCATTGCCGCTAGAGGGCAAGAACATCTGCTCGCAATTGCCACCCGGGACAAGCTCAGCGAAGCGATCACCGACAACCTCGTGGCAAAGGGTAGTAATCAAGTATTGGGCACCTTGGTCAATAATCCGCGAGCGAACATTTCCAATCAAGGTTTTGACTTGCTTGTCCAAAAAAGTCAGGGCGATGATTGGTTGTCTGAATGCCTCGCTGAGCGGAAGGACATTCCAATCCATCACTTTCGCGAGCTAGTATCGCGAGCATCAGACATCGTCCGACGTCGACTAGTGAAGGATAACCCGGAATTACGTGACACAATTGATGCCACGCTGCCTCCATCTACGCGATTCAAGGAGATTAATGTTGTCCACTCGAAGACGGATTACCGAACGGCTGAGCTATGCGTTAAAGCACGAGAGATTACAGACGGGACTATAAAGGAGTTCGCTCAGGCCAAAAAAATTGAGGAGGTTATTGTCTCAATTGCGCGGCTATCGGGTCTATCAGCGTCGGAAATTGAGCGGTTGATTATAGGCGAATGGACAAGTCCACTCGCAATCATCTTCAAGGCAATTGACCTTCGTATGGCAACGGTTGACGCGATCTATCGGGCGCGCCCGCAAGCCGGCAATGCTATTGGCAATGATGGAATTCGGACAAAGGCAGAATTTATTGCCGTCAGCCGTCCGACCGCCGAACGAATCATGCGGTTCTTCCGAGTGAGAAAGTCAGCTGAAATGTCCATGCGTTCGTAAGCTTTTTCGCTGAACCATTCCGATGGATAATAAACGCGCCTCTTTCCGCTACCCGACGAATCGACCTGCCAAAATATATTTGCGTGACGGTCGGTCTGTCCGGTGTGCCGTCCGCAATCTGTCTGTGCATGGAGCATGTCTCGAGGTTTGTGACGTGAACGAAGTTCCCGACATTTTCTATGTGAGAATCCAGGGGCTGAATGAAAAAACCCAATGCCAGGTTGTTTGGCGAAATGGGAAATTGGTTGGCATTTCATTTTAGTGGCTTGGCACTCACAAAATATCGCCATATGCGTCGTACAAGAGGCGGTGAGTTGCGCCAAAACGTGTAAGTCCGGGTTGGGTCATCCTCGACCGACGCATCTACGTCCTAAGGCTGCCCGATGTCCGTTGTTGCCCCATTAGGCGACATGCCATCGTGCGCCAGCGAAACGTCGCTTTGTGCCAATCATGGGTGCGTGGCAAACAATGCTCACTTTCACGTAATCCTCGTGCTGGCGCCTGAGCCGTCCACTGCATTAGCATGGAAATTCTCTCAATTCCGTTCGGCCGCCGGCCTTCAGCGCGCAATTGCGGAATTACTTCCTTGGCAGCATGCTGTTTGGCGGAGCCGGCTGGGCGCCTGGTGATATGACGAACGTTAACCAGCTGCCCTCGGGCCTTCGCGAAGTGCCGAACTCAAAATAAGATTTGGCGCCCAGAAACCCGAGTGCGCTACCGCCACGCTGGCTCAATTACGCGCGCCATGATTTAGATCAATCAATTACAGATACCATTGTCGTAGGATTTTAATTGTGCAGACGAACTGGACTATGTTCCTTCTCCAACATGTTCGACGTACTTAATCCCGACGTATGGTCCCTGCTGCCAAATCGAAAACGCCGCGCGCGAATGGTTGCCAGAAATAATTTTGAATTGGGCCGGCATCTGTACACCCGAAGGCACCAGCAAACGTGCGCCTTTCAGCGAAATATCCCAAATACAACAGGTGATCGGCTCGCGGCCGTCGAGTAGGTCGACGAGCACAGCTTCGTTACCGATGTCCACGCGCGGTTCTAATCGACGTTCCGCGCTGTCGAAATCGATTTCACCCATGCTCTTTACATTAATCGGCGAAGCTTAAGAGCCGATTATCAATCAAGGCGCCCATCGCAGCTATGTGAAAGGCGAAGCTCATCCGCTTTGAGGTCATCGCAACCCTCTAAACGGCCATGATTTTTCATGCGCATTGCTTGAAATTTATAAGCGGTTGTTAACCCTCAAGCTTAGGGCAGCGCTAATGCAATAGAGTTATCAATAAGTATTGTTCCCAACATCCATGGGCCGCGCGGGATGGGCATAGAATTTTTTATCAGAAAGCGCGTCGTACGGCTTGCGTTAGCGGTCGTTTTCATTGTGGCTGCGGGATGGACCTTCCTGCCCTACGCGACAAACCGGGTCGGCGCTTCAGCCTTTGTTAACTCGAGGCTAGTGCGCGTCACGGCGCCATTCGCCGGACGGCTGTCGCCGACGCTCCCGCGACAAGGCGATCTGATCGATGGTTCTACATCGCTCAATTTGATCCAAGCGATGTCGCCGGACCGGCGTCATTTGCTTGATCTTAAACTTCAATATGCGCTCGCCAAGAAAGCCGGCGAACTCGCGCGGCGGCAACTCGATGAGATTGCGACTTTTGACGCACGGCTCGCCAAACGCACGGAGGCCTACCAGGCGGCGGTAGTCGACCAAATCAGCCATGAGATTATCGAGGCAGATGCCGAGCACGACGGCTGCATGGAGGAATTGAAAGAGCGCAAGGATATAGGCACGCGCATGGATTCCTTGACCCAATCCAGGCTGGCCTCCCCAATTCGGTCCGCCGAAGCTCACGCTGTTGAACAGGCAGCTTCGACCCGGTGCGCCGCTGCTGCGGCCCGGGTCCTACGGTTAAAGAGCGAGCTTGAGGCGGCGCAGAACGAGGTTTTCGTTCACGGAGGCATAAACGACGTACCATACTCGCAGCAGCAACGCGATCAGCTCGTATTACGCCGCCAGGCCCTCGAAGCTCAAGAACTTCAGGAATCCGCGCGGGTTTCGCAGCTCGCGGCCGACATTGATGCTGAAAGCAACCGCGTTGCTCAATTAGACAATTATCGTCTCACCCTGCCGGCCGACCACGTAGTATGGTCGACAGCGGCCAGTCCCGGCTCCGCCGTTACCGAAGGACAAACCATTCTCGATCTCGCCGACTGCAGGCACCGGTTCGTGGCCGTCGAGCTTCCAGAGCGTGACTTTGAGGAGATCAAAATAGGCGATACCGCGACCGTGCGGCTCGTGGGAAGTGACGAATGGCGGCAGGGCCAGGTGCGGCAAATTCGCGGTTCCGCGGCTCGAGCCGACGACCGCCTGTTTGCCGCGAAGATCCCGAGCCCCGGTCCCGCAACCGTAACCGTTGAAGTATCGCTCCCCGCGGACGCGATACAGGCCGACGGCGGCAATTTCTGCGGTATCGGACGACTTGCCGAGGTCCGTTTTCGGCGATCGTGGTTCGGCCTGGCAAACTTGGTCACCGCTGGTTGGCACCGGTTGAGGGGCGCGCCCGATTCGCAAATTGCATCGACCGCGCGCTCAGGAAGCTAAGTTGAATTCGGACACGCTGACGTTTGCACAGTTCTTGGCGCCAACCTTGTTCGTCATTGGCGCGGTTCTTTTGCTCGGGCCGACGCTGCCGATGGCACGACCGTGGGCCCGCGCTATCATTTTTACCGCCGTCTGGTTCATTGTAGCACGCTATGAGGTCTGGCGCCTCACGGTCACAGTATGGCCCGCAAGCGGCACCTGGTACCAGGTGAGCTGGGTCTGGTTTTGTTATGCGGTGGAGCTATTCGCGACCGGTGATGCGTTCATCCTCTATTTCACTTTCCTGCGCAGCAGCGATCGTCGACTTGAGGCCGATACTCACGAGCGACGCTTGCGCGCGAGCCAGCCGGCGCAACTTCCGGACGTGGACGTTTTCATTCCGACCTACAATGAGCCAATGGAGGTCCTCGAAAAGACCATTACTGGCGCACTATGCATCGATTACCCCAATTTCCATGTGTGGGTACTGGACGACGGTCGGCGGCCGTGGCTGAAGGAGTTTTGTCGGGACAAAGGCGTCGGCTATCTCACCCGGCCCGATAATTCGCACGCCAAGGCGGGTAATATCAACCATGCCCTAGGCAAAACCGATGCTCCGTTCGTAGCAATCTTTGACGCCGATTTCGTTCCCCAGCAAAATTTCCTGATGCGAACAGTTGGCTTTTTTGCCGATCCAAAAATCGGAATCGTCCAGACGCCCCATGTCTTCTATAACCGCGATCCGATGCAGACTAATCTGGCCTTGCAAAAGGCGCTTCCCGACGATCAACGGTTCTTCTTCGATTCGATCATGCCGAGTCGGGACGCCTGGGACGCGGCGTTCTGTTGCGGTTCAAACTCGGTCATGCGTCGGACCGCCTTACGCAGTGTTGGCGGCGCTTTGCCGACCGAATCGATCACTGAGGATATGCTGCTAACGTTGGTCCTGCTTCGGCAAGGCTATGTGACTAGATATTTGTGCGAGCGACTCGCGTTCGGCCTTGCTCCTGAAAACATCGATGCGTTCTTCGTGCAACGACAGCGTTGGGCACGGGGCGCAACACAGATCCTGCTGCTCAAAGACGGTCCGCTTGGTCCCAATCTGGACATCGCACATCGCCTGCTGTTCCTGCCAACTCACTGGTTGTCGCAAAGCTGTACGACACTTCTCACCGTCATAATGCCTTTGATCTTTCTTCTGACCGGCCTCTCGCCGTTCGTCAACGTCACAGCCGATGCGGTACTTTTCTATATCGTGCCAATGATTCTGGCACTCGTCGGCGGCCTTCGAGTATTTGCCCCATCTGCTTATCATCCGCTTGCCTCCCAGGTCCTGAACAGCTTTCAGAGCTTCAAAATTCTACCGACCGTGCTGACTACACTGATACGACCGTTCGGGCATTCATTCAAAGTCACACCGAAGGGCCGAGAAGCACGGCGGATGAGCTATGAGCGTACGATTTTTTGGTGCGCCGCCAGTCTGATTTTTTTAACGGCACTCGGTTTAATCCTGAATTCTATTCCAGAGTTCCGGGTTATTGACCAGACCTCACTCATCCCGGTCATGGTGATTTGGGGGGTGATTAATGTTCTCGTACTTTTTCTGGTCTGCATGATGGCGCTGCAGGCGCCAGTGCAGCGATCTGAGGAGCGGTTCGTACTCGACGAACCGGTCGCAATTTTCGCGGCCAACGGCGCGCTTTCGAACGGGCGCATTTGTGACATCTCGCTCTCAGGGGTGGCGATCATGGTTGATTTCGACCAGCAACTTGCAATTAAGGTTGGAGAATATGCTCGCATCTTTATTAAGGAGGTCGGCTTTGTACCTGGTTCAGTTGTCCGGCAAAGCGATCGATTCCTAGCTTTGCAATTTGACCTGTCCCGCTCGATCGAACGCGATTTGTTAATCAGCAAGCTGTTCACGCGCGGGATCAATGCCGCGACCGAGTTGACCTCGGCACCGGCTGCGGCGATGGCGATGCTCGGAAGTATTGTTAAGGTACGGTCGCAGACGCCGCACCAAGAAACCGGCATAGTTTCTTCGCAGCCCGTCGAGAGGCTAGCCGCCGAGAGCTTGGTGATTCGACCCTTAGCGGGTCGTCGCCGGCTGGTGGAAATCGGTGCAGAGCGTCAGTCCTTTGCGGCGTGAGAAACGCAATAACACCGATTTTGCAGAGGGTGAATGACGCGCTGAACGAAGGAGAATGCCAATGCGTCAGCTACTTGGAAAAATGTCGGTTAAACATCTGCATTTCACTGAAGTGTATCTCTCTGAGCAGGTTCGCTGCCATGATTGTCAAAGAATGGTGCCAATGGGCATTGAGGTTGTCACAGTTCGAAAAGAAGGTGAGGCCAGGAAGGTCATAAACCGCCGCTGCTACTGCCGTGCACACGGCAGCAGTATCGCATCAGACGTGTTATCGTAACACATCGCAGCAACTAGCATCGGAAAAATAATGGAAAGGATTTCGCTTAGGGTTCGCTCGGCTTGGTTCATGGCATTCCGCGCGCCAGGCAATGCTGCCTCAAACCGCTCTCGCGCTCCGTTCCCCCGACGATGATGCAACGCGTTATTGAGCGTTTATACTTAGTTGTAAAGTTTGAGGGTAACAACCTCTCGGTCGGCTTCGAGAAACCTCACGGACGAGTTTGAATTTTTGCAGTTTTTACTCGAGAAGGCTTTGAACAATAAGGACTCATAATTTTGGTGGCAGGGTTGAAGCCACAAATTTCGGATGGACTTTGCGTCGGCTTCATCGACGAGAATGGCGGCAGGCCGGGCGTCCGTCTCCGCAACCAGCGGATATCGTGAAAGCGACCCTTTTGACCCGACGAAGGCATAGTCCAAAAAAGCCCGGGCAGGTCATCGCTTTTATCGCTCTCTCATCGTCTCCTGATTGTATCGCAGCAGGGGCGAGAGCAAATAACTAATGATCCGCCGCGCGCCAGTTTTTATTTCTACCGTAACAGCCATGCCAGGAGATAGATTGACGACTTTGTTGTCGACCTGCATTTGCCGTCGGTCAAGGGAAACGTGAGCTACGTAGACTGGTTCCTGGCCTTTCGTTCTACTGTCACTCGGGTCAGAACTATCGGGTTGGTTGCCGGCTTTGTCGCGTGAAGGCTCCAGCACAACCGAGTCCTGAGAAACATTAATGACCTTACCGTGCAGAAGACCGTAGCGTGTAAAATTGAAGGTATCGACCTTGATTGCTGCGTCTTGCCCCGCTTCGACAAAGCCAATATCGCGGTTAGCGACCATGGCCTCGATCTCGAGATGGGTATCGATTGGAACAAGCACCATCAGGGCCTGAGCGGGGGTTACGACCCCGCCAACGGTATGGATTGCAAGTTGCTGCACCACCGCGTCAATTGGCGCAGTTAAGTGTTGGAGCTTAATTCGCTGTTCCGCTTTCACCACATCTTGGGCGAGGGCGGCTGCTTTTTCTTGGGCTTTTGCCAGGTCATCGAATTGTTTGTGCCGATATTCCGCTTCAATTCGACTGCGTGCCTGGCCTAACGCAGCAATAGCCTGATCAACTTCGTGGTATCGACTCTCTGCGATTAGGACGTCTTGCTGCTGACCAACGAGATCCTGAAGATCGGTAAGGTACTGCAGTTTCGAACCGATCTCCTTGTCAGCAAGATATTTACGGACTTCGACCCGCTGCCGGATTAGAGGAATCGTTTCATTAAGCTTGTTGATCGTCGCTTGGATCGTCGCGCGTTCGGCTGATTTTTGCGCTTCCTGCTTCTTTATTTCTTCAATCTTGGCGTTCTGCTCGGCGATTTGGGCCTCGAGAAACCGCTGATACATCTTGACTTCGGCGGGGCTTGCGCCATTTGGCGGACGAAACGCGCGATCGGGCTCGTCCGTATCCAAGGCGGCTTGCAGTCGAGCAACTTCTAAACGCGCCGACATAAGGTCGCTTTTAAGGTGCTCAAGCTCAGCGACCGTCATCGTCGAGTCAAGATCGACAAGCAGGTCTCCCGCGTGCACGCTTTGCCCATCATGGACGTAAATTGCGCGCACAACCCCGGTTTCGAAAGGCTGAATGATCTTGGTCCGGCCACTCGGAATAATTTTTCCAGGTGCTACGGCAACAATATCGACCGTGCCGAATACGGCCCAGGCGAAGGCCGCGCAGAAAAGCGCGATAATGATATATGCAAGAATGTGGCCTACTGGAGAGGGTGGTGTTTCCACGATTTCAAGCGCTGCCGGAAGGAATTCGACCTCCTTGGCATCTTTAGATACCGCCGGAAAGCGAACGACTTTCTCGGCGAGTTTCGCCGATTCAACGAACTTCATGGAGCCCCGCTTGCGAGCGATAAAGCGCGGCGTAACGGCCGCCTTTCTTGATGAGTTCGTCGTGTGTGCCGTCTTCGATCAGACGGCCACGCTCGATGGTAACGATCCGGTCAGCCATCCGCAGCGCCGAAAGCCGGTGAGCGACAATAAACACTGTCCGCTTTTCGGCTATTTGCCGCATGTTGTTTTGGATGACTCGCTCACTTTCATAGTCTAGCGCGCTGGTGGCTTCGTCGAAGACCAATATTCGTGGGTCGGTAACCAGCGCACGCGCAACAGCAAGACGCTGACGCTGACCACCAGAGAGATTGCCACCGCGCTCTTCAACAATCGTGTCGTAGCCTTCTGGAAGCTCGAGGATAAACTCATGGGCGCCCGCAAGCTGCGCTGCAGCGACAACGCGTTCGATCGGCATGCCCGGATCAGTTAGCGCGATATTATCGCGTACCGATCGATTGAATAAGACGCTTTCCTGAAGCACAACACCCATCTGTCGCCGAAGCCAGGCGGGATCCACCATTGCGATGTCCACGCCGTCCACCAAGATGCGACCGCTTTCCGGCGTATACAAACGTTGCGCCAATTTCGTGAGGGTACTCTTTCCGGAGCCGGAGGGGCCGACAATTCCGATAAGTTGGCCGGGAGGAACCTCGAGCGTGATGTCGTGCAGAACCTCTGGCCCATCGATTCGATAGCGGAATGTGACATGCTCGAAAACGATATGGCCCTGGATGGGGGGCAGAGCTGTGCGCCCAGGATTGTACATGGGCTCTGCTGGCGTGTTGAGAATATCGCCAAGCCGCGCAATCGACAGACGCGCTTGATGGAAATCCTGCCAGATCTGCGCAAGCCGCAGCACCGGCGAACTGACGCGGGTCGCAAGCATATTGAAGGCGACAAGCTCGCCGACGGTTAAATCCCCGGCAATGACAAGCTTGGCGCCGAGATAGAGCAGCGCTGCCAACATGATCTTGTTTACAAACTGAACGCTCTGGCTGGCGGTGTTGCCGAGACTAATGACGCGGAAGCTTGCTGCTACGTACCCCGCTAGTTGGTCCTCCCAGCGCCTTTGCATCTGTGGCTCAACCGCCATCGACTTGAGCGTCTCAACGCCGGTCACGCTTTCGACCAAGAAGGCTTGATTCTCTGCACCACGCTTAAACTTTTCGTCGAGTCGCCGGCGGAATAGAGGCGTCGCAAGTGCGGAGATTGCTATATAGAACGGAAACGCTGCGATGACGATTCCGGTCAGCAACGGCGAATAGAAAAACATTACTGCCAAAAAAACGAACGTAAAAAACAGATCGATGACCAGCGTCAGCGCCGAGCCCGTGAGAAAATTGCGGATATTTTCCAATTCACGAACACGAGCGACTGAATCGCCGACACGTCTTGCCTGAAAATACGAGATTGGTAACGCCAGCAGATGGCGAAATAGTCTGGCGCCGAGTTCAACATCGATACGGTTGGTCGTGTGCGCAAAAAGATAGGTGCGGAATATGCCCAGGAGGAGCTCGAATGTAGCGATTGCCGCCAGCCCGATCATAAGTACGGTGAGCGTGCTCATGCTGCGGTGGACGAGCACCTTATCGATCACCACCTGGAAAAAGAGCGGAGAGACGAGGGCAAATACCTGCAGGAAGAAAGAGGCGACCAACACATCGGCCAGTAAGCGCCGATATTTATGGACGCCATCGATGAACCAAGTGATGTCAAAGCGCTGGGCGAGGTGCGTCAAGGCGCCTCGTTTCGTCATCAATACCAGTTGTCCGGTCCAGACCGATTCAAACTCAGCGCGGCTCATCAGGGTCGGTCGCGCAGACGTTGGCGAAAGAACCACCGCCTTTTCCTCGCCAATTTTGCCAAGGACCAGAAATCCGCCGTCGCGCAAAACCGCGATGCCCGACAATGGCTTACTTGCAAGTCGGTCCCATTTGGTTTTGATAGAGCGTGCCTTGAGCCCAAATTGTTTGGCGCACTTCAGCATTTCGGGAATCCCGATAGGCGCCGAGCCGAATTGATGTCTGATTTGTTGAGGATCGGCGCCGATACCGAGAAACCGCAGCATCACCACAAGGGATGCAAGACCGGGATCATTCGCCTGGTCGGGAGCGCTCACGCGATACCTTTCCGCGGGCCAGCAGGTGTTGGAAGACGAGTGATAGATTGTTGATAGCGACCGGACGGTGGGCCGGCACGAGTAGGGTCGGGCGGGCGGCCATGTATACTCGACCACACCGCACGAGCGTTACCTACGCAACAGCGGCGACTTGTGACTACCCGCACTAGAAATTCCGACAACACCTACTCGCCTCCAGCACATCGCACAGGAGGCAGACGTGATTAGCGTTTCGCCACGATTACCGTTAATCCAAATATTTAGCGAAATGGATCGTCCGCAGATCAGCGGTTGAGAATTGCGCCAAAATTTATCTGCACCCGACCCGATTTCTGTCTGCCGCTCTCGCCTGTTGCGCTGCTGCCACAACTGAAACGATAGGCAAAAGCTCAACGGGTGGCAACAGCATCCTAAGCGTCACAACCCGACGCTGTGAGCAGACGGCATCGGCCGTCAGACACCGATACCTCACTAAATTCGGGTCATTTCCAGCTGTAGGGTCTAGACACATTGTCGAGCGCGAGGTCTTGCCACAGGCGATCAATCAATCGGTTGACGCTTGAATGCAAGTTTGAAATGCTATTGTCGTGGCGTTTTGCGCGGGGGTGGCGAGGAATTCGCTCAAGGCCTTCGAATGTCCGCTATGCATGCGGCCACGTCTCCCGAATATTATTTCGCCCTCGCCGAGCCTTAGGGGACTCAGCGAATGACAGCACTTGGGAGGCACTTGTCGTCCGAAATCCGAGTGCCTCAGACGGTGGACAGCAATTGCAGCACCGTCGCTTCTGTTGAGTCTGATAGCGTTGCCGAAAATCCCTTGTCGGCGGCGAGCCCGGATCAGTTTGCCGGGCCTCTAAATAGCGCGCGGACGCCTGCACCGGTCGAATACGCAGCCTCATCGACCATAAATTCAAAGACGGTCGGCTGCTTCCACATATTCCAACGCAAAGCGATTCCACCATTCCTGCTCAATGGAGATGGTCTTGATTAGTGCGTCGAACAAGATAGGTGGCGTCACCGAGGGACAGACCGTGAATGCCGGCAGCCACGACGGTGTGCTCGCCGGTGACAAAAGTTTTGGCAGCTCTCCTCTCGGTGTCGCCTCTGTAAGCTCTGGAAACACATCTGTACCCCTGCGCTATGGCTCAGCGACGATTCAAGGCGGCTATGGCACGCTCATTATGCATTCGGATGGAAGCTACAGTTATTCCGCAAGCGGCGGGGCTGCGCTGCCGGAAGATGGAGTCGGTGAAGACAGGTTTACTTTTGCCGTTTCGGACGCGCACGGCCATACCACAACAGCAACACTCACCATTGCGGTTCTGCGTCCTGGCCTAAAATATATCGCGGGCGATCCGGGCGATGTTTTGCGGATCGGCGACGGTCCGACCGTCTACGATGGAAGCTTGGGGCACCAAATCATTATTGCGGGTAATGGCAATGACGTCATTCTCGGGGGACCCAACGACATTATTGTAGCCGGGAATGGAAACGACACTGTTGACGGCGGACCCCGCGATATAGTCGTCCTTGGCAACGGCAACGACACAATTGTCGGAGCGGCCAAAGACTTTATTACCGCCGGCGACGGAAATGATTCCGTTATGGGCGGCCCCGACGATGTCGTCGTTTTGGGCAACGGCAACGATGTCGTAACTGGCGGTGAAGATGACACAATTCTGCTCGGCAATGGAAAGAATACGATCACGGTCGGCTTCGACAATGCGGTCACGGTCGGAAGGGGCAACGATACTTTTATTTTTAACCAGACGACCGCCTCGGCAATCGGCAGAGTCACAATTTCTGGCTTTTCTCCAGCCCGCGATCTCATCCAGATTAGTGCTGCCCTTTTTTCAGACTTCGCTACGCTCAAAGCTCACGCCAAACAAGTTGGCGCAAACGCCATCATTACGCTCGACCACGATGACAGCATAACACTTAGAGATGTCGAGCTTTCCAGTCTAACGGCGGCGAATTTCGTCTTCGTCGGTTCGGCAGCGCAGACCATCACAATTGATCCGGTTGACGGAAACAGCGTCATCAATTTTTCCGAGGCTCACGCGCCGGGCGGGGTTCCTCTGTCAGGTGCGGTTGCCGGCGTCGCAGGTAACAGCACATTCCAGGTCACACTTACTGATGGTGCATTTTCGAAGAGCTATACGGCCACCGTCAATGCGGCCGGTACAAATTGGACGGCACTGATCCCATCCGCTGATGCGATTGCGTTGCCCGATGGCACTGCGCAAGTCACGGCGACGCTAAGTGCTACAGTTCAAGTTTCACAAAATGTGACCGTAGCAGAGACGCTGCCGACGATAGCAATCAATGCCGTCGATGGTGGCTTGATCAATGCGGCCGCCGCAGCGGCCGGCATAGCGCTCAACGGCACCGTCAGCGGCTTGGCCGCCAACAGTACCTTCCAGGTCACCCTCAGCGACGGCGCCTTTTCCAAGG
>Ga0335085_10011576_pt1 | contig 13074 bp, 11 predicted proteins | sample Lox_Sample_45_FD_206712 | JGI IMG/M metagenome (GOLD analysis project Ga0335085, IMG submission 206712) | Soil microbial communities from Loxahatchee National Wildlife Refuge, Florida, United States - Lox_Sample_4.5 | ecosystem: Environmental > Terrestrial > Soil > Wetlands | place: USA...
GGCGTTTGCCATGCAGGGCGACGCGGAGAAGGCTCGGGCGGCTGGATGCGACGACTACATAACGAAGCCGGTGCGGTCCGCCCAGATCCGTGATATCGTCCGCAAGTACGTCGGCGAATGAGCCTCATTCAGACCCGCATGTTCGCTCGGCGGAGCAGGCAATGACGAAGGTCCTGGTCGTCGACGATACCGCTGACAGCATCATGATCCTGCGCAGCATCCTCACGAACAACGGCTTCGCGGTCACCACCGCTCAGAGCGGGCTCGAGGCGCTCGAGGCACTGAAGAAGGACATTCCCGATCTCGTCCTCCTCGACGTCATGATGCCCGAGATGAGCGGGCTCGAGGTGCTGGAACGCATCAGGAGCAACGCCGTCACCTCGAAGATTCCCGTTATCCTCGTGACGGCGAAGACGCAGGATGAAGACGTCCTCGCCGGCTACCAGTACGGCGCCGACTACTACATCACCAAGCCGTGCACCGCGAAGCAGCTTCTCTACGGCATCTCGCTCGTCCTCGGCAAGCAGGAGCAGCCGGCCGCGCCCAAGCAGGAGCCGAAGGACGTTGTCTGACCGGCGCGGTCGCCTGATCGTTTTTGAAGGCACCGAGGGAGCCGGCAAGTCGACTCACGTCGCGCTCGCCGCCGAGGCCTTGCGCCGCGTTGGCCATCCGGTGCGCGCGACCGCCGAACCAGGCGACACGGCGCTCGGGGGCGCGCTGCGGGCGCTCCTCTTGGGTCGCAGCACAACGCCGCCGACGCCGCTGGCCGAGCTGTTCCTCTATCTCGCCGACCGCTCGCAGCACATCGCCGAGGTGATCCGGCCGGCGCTGGCAGCGGGAGAGCTCGTGCTCTGCGATCGTTTCTCGGGGTCGACCCTGGCCTATCAGGGTTTCGGGCGCGGCCTGGACCTCGATGCCGTCACGCGCGCCGACGCGCTCGCGCGCGACGGTCTGACGCCAGACCTCGTCCTGCTGCTCGACTGCCCGGTGCGCATCGGGCTGCAACGCGTCCGCGGTGATGACCGCTTTCATGCCGAAGACGAGGCCTTTCACGAACGGGTCCGCCGTGGCTTCTTGACCCTGGCCGCCGCAGACGCTACGCGCTGGCGTATCGTCGATGCGACGCAGCCGGAACCGGCGGTGCATCTGGCCGTCCTCGGGGCGATTCGCGCGGCGATCTCTCGATGACACCATCGGCCCCCATGTCGTTGCGCACTCCGGAGGGCGCTCCGCTCTATGGTCACGACGCGATTCTCGAACGCTTGACAGCCCATCTGCGGCGGGAACGCCTTGCCCACGCATTGCTGTTCACCGGGCCCGCCGGCATCGGCAAGGCCGCGGCAGCCCTGGCGTTCGCGGCAACGATCTTCTGTACGAACGAGCCGGATGCACCGTGCGGCGAGTGCGCCGGCTGCCGGCAGGTCGCCGCCGGTACGCATCCCGACCTGGTGACCGTCGCTCTGCCCTCCGGCAAGAAGGAGATCGGCATCGACGCGATCCGCCGGCTCAAGCAGGCGATGCAGTTGCGCGCCGTGTCGGGGAAGCGGAAGGTCGCCATCATCGATGACGCCGACCGCCTCTCCCTGGCTGCCCAGAACGCGCTGTTGAAGACCCTGGAAGAGCCGCCGCCGCGATCACAGCTCATCCTGGTGACCCCGAGTCCCGGGGCCTTGCTCCCGACCGTGCGCTCACGCTGCCAGCGGGTGCTCTTCCAACCGCTGGATCCCGAGGCGGTCGCGGCGGTCCTCAGCGGACAGGCCGGTATCGGGCCCGACGAGGTCCGGTCCCTCGCCGCCAATGCCGACGGCAGCCCCGGGCGGGCGCTGCGGCTGCGCGCGCTCTTTGCCAGTGACGAGCGCGAGACGTGGGAACGCATTCTTGCGGATCTGCAGCCGGACCAGTATGTTTCGGTGGTGAGTTTCAGCAAGGCACTGGGACGCGGGGAGCACACGCTCGAGAGCCGCCTGGAATGGCTCCTGTCATTCTACGGCCACGCGGCCGCGGAAGCCGCGGCGAAGACCGCACGCGGCGAACGGCCGGCGCTCGATACGGCCCGTGCGGCGCGGCGGGGCGAGGTAGTTCTCGAGGCGCTGCAGATCTTGCGGCGGCGGAATCCGAACCGACCGCTGCTGATGGAAGCGCTCGGGCTGCGTCTGGCACGCACATGACCATGCCGATCTCGCACCTCGGCAGCGTGAAGGAACAGCAGCCATGACCGGACCGGACGGCGGAACGACGCCAGAGAACGGGCAGGCACCACCGCCGACGCCCTTGATCGTCGGCGTCAAGTTCCGCGAGATTGGACAGGTGTACGACTACGACGCGGGAGCGTTGCCGCTGCGCCGCGGCGACCGCGTGGTGGTCCAGAGCGAGCGCGGCAATACCCTCGGCACCGTCGTGGTTGCTCCCCGACCCATTCCAGCCGGGATACGCGACCGGTCGTTTCTGCGGGTGATCAAGAAGGCCGACCCGCGCGATCTCGCCCGCGAGGAAGCCAACTTCCTCCGCGCCCACGACGCGCAACGGATATGCGTCCACCGCATGCGCGAGCGCCGGCTGCCGATGAAGCTCATCAAGGCCGAGTACTCCTTCGACGGCTCCAAGGTGACCTTCTACTTCTTCGCCGGGAATCGGGTGGATTTTCGCGACCTGGTGCGCGACCTGGCGCAGACGCTGCATACCCGCATCGAGATGAAACAGATCGGCCCACGGGACGAGACGAAGTTCACCGGCGGGGTCGGTCCGTGCGGCCGCGAGCTCTGCTGCTCGAGCTGGCTGCGAGAGTTCAGCGCCGTGTCGTTGAAGATGGCGAAGGAGCAGGGGTTGTCGCTCAACCCGTCGAAGCTCGCGGGCATGTGCGGACGCCTCAAGTGCTGCTTGCGGTACGAATACGATACCTATCTCGCCCTCGGGCGCGCGCTGCCGGCATTGGGCGCCACCGTGGCGTCGGTAAAGGGCGACGGTGCCGTCGTGCGCCAGAACGTCCTCAAGCAAACGGTGATCGTCCGGCGCGAGGACGGCACCGAAGTCGAAGCGAGCCTCGAAGACCTGGTGCAGAAGAAGGCGGACTGAGGTCGCGGCCGCCGCTACCGTCATGGGTCGCTACTACATCACGACGCCGCTGTACTACGTCAACGCCGAGCCGCACATCGGCCACACCTATACGACGATCGTGGCCGACACCTGGGCGCGGTTTCTCCGCGGGCGCGGCGACGAGGTCGTGCTCACCACGGGCACCGACGAGCACGGTGACAAGATCGCCGCCGCGGCCGCCGCGGCCGGCGCGACGCCGCGGGCGCACGTCGACCGCATCAGCGCTGTCTTTCGTCAGACATGGGACGCCATCGGCATCACCTACGACCAGTTCATCCGCACCACCGATCCGGCACACCGGTGCAACGTACAGGAGGTCCTCGCGCGCGTTCATGCAGCGGGCGACATCTACTTCGGCAGCTACGGCGGCCTGTACTGCATCGGCTGCGAACGCTTCTACACCGAGAAGGAGCTGGTGGACGGAAGGTGTCCGGACCACCAGACCGTGCCCGTATATCTCGCCGAGGACAACTACTTCTTTCGCATGAGCAAGTATCAAGCGCCGCTGATCGCGTACCTGGAGGCGCACCCCGAGGCGATCACTCCGGAGCAATACCGCAACGAGGCGTTGGCGATGTTGCGCAGCGAGGCGCTCGGCGATCTCTGCATCTCGCGCCCGAAAAGCCGGCTGGAGTGGGGCATCGAGCTGCCATTCGACACCAACTACGTGACGTACGTCTGGTTCGACGCGCTGCTCGGATACCCCAGCGCGTTGAAGGAGCGCGGTGAGCAGACGTTTGCGCGGCTCTGGCCGGAGACCCATCACATCATCGGCAAGGACATTCTCAAGGCACACGCGATCTTCTGGCCAACGATGCTCATGGCCGCCGGAATGCCGATGTTTCGCCAGCTGCACGTGCATGGCTACTGGAGCCGCGGCGAGAGCAAGATGTCGAAAAGCCTCGGCAACGTCGTCCGCCCGCTCGACGTGCAGCGCCGGTTCGGCATGGAGGCGTTCCGCTACTTCCTCCTGCGGGAGATGGCATTCGGCCACGACGCCGCGTTCAGCGAGGACCTCTTCATCACCCGGGTCAACGCCGATCTCGCCAACAACCTCGGCAACCTGGTCAGCCGGACGCTCGCCATGCAGCAGCGCTATTTCAACGGGGTGATCCAGGACCTGGGAACGTGGACAGGAGAAGATCAAGAGCTCGCGGCCAGCTTCGAGACCGCGATCCGCGAGATGCCGGCGTTCGCCGAGAAACTCCTCTTTCACCGCGCCCTCGAGAGCCTGTGGCGGGCGATCGATCATGCCAACAAGTACGTCGTCACGACGAGCCCGTTCACTCTCGCCAAGGACGCAGCGCAACGGCCGCGAGCCGGCGCCGTCCTGCATCATCTGTGCGAGGCGTTGTATGTGACCGCGGCCCTGCTCGCCCCGTTTCTGCCCGAGACCGCGGCGCGACTGTTCACGCTGCTCGATGTCGTTCCCGTCGCCGCGCTGCCGACCACGTGGCGGTGGGGCACGGCGCTGCCGGGAGAACACTCGACCAAGCCACCGGAGATTCTGTTTCCTCGGATCGAGGTCAAGCCGTAGCGTGCGTCAGCCGGTCACCGACTTCACTCGGCTGCCGCGGCTGCCGCCCGGGTGTGCGCTCATCGACTCGCACTGCCATCTCGACATCGACGAATTCGACGGTGATCGCGTCGCGGTCATCGAGCGCGCCCTACACGCCGGCGTGCCCGCCATGGTCACCATCGGGGCCAGCGCCGGGCTGGAATCGAATCGTCAGGCGGTGGCGCTTGCCGCGCACCACGTCGGCCTCCATGCGACGGTCGGGATTCATCCGCACGACGCGGGCATGGCAACCGATGCGGTGGTGGACGAGGTGGCGCGGCTCGCCCGCGATCCCAAGGTCGTCGCCATCGGCGAGACGGGACTCGACTACTATTACGACAACTCGCCGCGTGTCGCCCAGCAGGCGGCGTTCCGGCGGTTCATCGCGCTCGCGCGCGCGCGTGCGCTGCCTCTGGTGATTCACCTGCGCGACGCCGATGCCGACGCGCTGGCGATCCTGCGCGAAGAGCAGGCGGGAGCAGTCGGCGGCGTCATTCACTGCTTCTCTTCCGACGCCCGCGCGGCGACCGCGCTTCTGGATCTGGGATTCCACCTCTCGTTCAGCGGGATCGTGACCTTCAAGACCGCCGAAGCGATCCGGGCGGCCGCGAGAATCACTCCTACCGATCGCTTGCTGATCGAGACCGACGCTCCCTTCCTGGCCCCGGTTCCTTTCCGCGGGCGCCGCAACGAGCCCGCACTGGTGATCCAGACGGCCGCCGTTTTGAGCGAGATCCGCGGCGAATCGCTGGAGACGCTGGCGGCGTACACGCGCGAGAATACGGAGCGGCTGTTCCGACTGCCTTCCCCTCGGTAGCGAGGGGCAAGACACAGAGGCCTTGCACGGCCGGATCGAAAAGCTTACCGCGGATTTAACGGATTCGGAGCGATTACACGGATAGATCTCCGAATCCGCGACATCTGTCCGGATCCGCGCCATCCGTGGTGAGTTTTTCGAGCTGTAAGCGAATGCCCCTACGCCGCCTGCTGTCCTTGGCGGGCGACGAGGCGGAGGACTTCGCGGACCTCGACCTGGCTGCACGGTTTCGCCAGGATCGGCTGTTGAGGGAGCTGCTGGCGCAGGCGGCTCTCGCTGCGCCACACGCCGCCGGTGACGAAGATGACCCGGTGCGCGATCTCGGGGCGCGTGCGCTCGAGCTCGGCGAAGACCTCCGGGCCCGAGATGTCCGGCAGACGGACGTCGAGGAACACCGCGTCCCACGAGCCCGACGCCAACATTTCCAAGCCCTCGCGGCCGGTGGAGGCCAGCGAGACCTGGAGACCCTCGTTGACGAGCATCTGCGCCAGCGCCTCCGCTACCTCGGGCTCGTCGTCCACCAGCAGCGCGCGCTGCAAGACGCTCTGTTCGCGTGGTCCGGCGGCGGGCAGCACCAGCGTAAACGTGGTTCCGCGGCCAACCTCCGTCTCAACCGAGAGATCGCCACCGTGCGCGCGCGCGATCGCGTAGCTGACGCTCAGCCCCAATCCCGTTCCCTCCGATTTCGTCGAAAAGAACGGATCGAAGATGCGTGACAGGATCTCGCCCGGAATACCGGGTCCGCCATCGATCACGCGCACCCCGAGGCGGTTGTCCAGGCCAACCACCTCCACGCGCAAGAACGGCGCCGGGCTGCCAGCCATCGCATGCAGCGCGTTGGTGAACAGGTTCAGCAGGATCTGCTGCACCTGCTTCGCGTCCGCCAGGGCGAACGGCAGCCCCGGGTCTTCCGTGGTCACCAGCGTCACGCCTTGGCGGTCGATGTCGTGGCGGACGAGCTCGAGCGTCTCGCGGGTGATCGTGGCGAGGTTGATCGGTTCCGCATGGGGCGGGCTCGGGCGCGAGAAGTGCAGCGCGCTCTGGACGATCTCCGAGATCCGGCGCGCTTGCCCATCGACCCGCATGAGCGCCCCGCGCAGGTTGTCTTCGCTCAGCCGGTCCCGCTGTTCCGTTTGACCGAAGATCGCCGCCAAGGCGTTGTTGATCTCATGCGCCATGCCGGCAGCCATTTCACCGACCGCCGCAAGCCGGTCCGTGCGCTGGAGCTGATCCTGGAAGCTCTTCTCCGTCGACATGTCGGCGATGATCGCCACCGCCCCCTGCACGAGACCTTGGTCGTCGAGGATGGGGCTGTTGTTCACCAGGATAGGAACCGCCGTGCCGTCGCGACGGTACCCCAGCGTCTCGCCCCGCCAGTTGTGTTGACGGACGTCGGCGCCGAGCTCGACGAGCCAGCCGGCGCCGAGCTCGCCAAGCCGTGACGTCTCGCGGCCGACGATGTCTTCCGGTGCCTGATCGAACATGCGCAGGAAGGCGGAGTTGGCAAAGATCACCCGCCGATGCACGTCGGTGATCAGCACCGCCTCGGTGGTGCTCTCGAGCGCGCGGACGAGCCGGCGGCTCTCATCCACCAGCCGCGCCCGCTCCAAGGCAATGGCCGTCTGACGGGCCACGCCGTCAGCGATGGTCATGTCACGCTGGGTGAACGCCGTGCCGGCCGGCCGGCGGCGGGCAAACTGCATGACACCGTAGAAGCGATCCCCGCTCAGGAGCGGGGCAATCAACAGCGTCGGCACGTCGAGGCCGACCGAGTGCGGCCCTTCGGTGGCCGGGACGACCGCGCAGTGGCCGAGTCGGCGCACCCATTCGAAGTCGGGTACTTCATCCGGCCGCATTCGCAAACCGGTCAAGCGGCGGTCGAGGGTGTTCCCCGCTCCGGCCGCAATGGCACCCGTGTAGAGGCCGCTTTCTTCCGTCCAGAGCGTGATCGCGCAGTAGTCCACACCCAGGCTGCGCGGCGCGATCTCGACGACCTTCTCCAGGATCTCGTCCAAACGGGTCAATCGGCTGATGGTGTCGCTCACGGTGAGGAGCGCGCTCGCGACCGCATCCGAGACATTGTCGCGCGCCGTGCGCGTACGCGCGTCCGGCGACGCGGACGTTTCGGTTACCCGACGGAGCCACGCGACCGCCAGAGGAAGGAGCACGACGACGGCCAGCAGCGCAACGCGAATGGCACGATAAACGATGACGGGCGGGACCGCGTAGAGCCGCACCACTGGAAGGTCGACCGGCAGATCCGTCCGTCCCGCCACTATGACGCCGGCAAGCATGAGCCAAGTGGCGGCGAGCGACAGCCAGGCTATGCGCGGGCTGAATACGAGGAAGTACGTGATGGTCTTGAGAGGAAAGAAGAGCAGCAGCGGGCTGCCCAGGCCGCCGGACGCCGCCAACGGTGCGGCGAGCGGCACGACATTGGCCACGAGGTCGGCGAGGACGAGGCCAGTGGACATGCGCCCGGACCGATAGCGAAGCGCGACCACCAGGTTGGCCGTGAGATAGACGACAAACGCGCTCGGTACCGCCCACCAGGGAAGCGGCGCGGTGGCGAGAAAAAACTCGTTGAACAGCAACCAGGCCGCGAGACCTTCCGCGACCCGAATGACCAGCAGCGCCGTCGCTGCTCGTTGGACCCGTTCCCGCGCTAACCCGGCGAGGAGATCCCAGCGCTCCCGCCCCATCGCATATTTGTATCCGTCTTCGACCCGGGGGAGCAAGAGAAACTTATCGCGTCACTTCGATGACTCGCAGGGTTTGTAGGTCTCTGGCATCATATACATCGCGTAGAATTGTGCCTTGCTGTCCTTCTTCATGGTGCGGTTCCCGAGATCGACCGTCACGGGCCCGCCCTTCCGTTCGATGGTGGCGCCGAGCATGAGCCGAAACGTGCCGTCATCGCCCGTCCGCGTGCGCACCGTCCAGGTATTCGGGAGGAAAATACGCACGAACCGGCCGCCAAGGGGCTTGCCGCTCTCGTCCACCAGCCGGCCCATGAAGTGGATGTCATACGCGTACGGAATGCGCGTACCGTAGTTCGAGTCGAGCAGGCACTTCCCGCACGGGGCACCCCCGAGATACCCCTGCTCTACGCCGGTTTCGCAACTTTTCCCCTTCTTGGGATCCTTGCAGCTGCTGCAATCGAGAATGACGGCAATGGTTTTTCCGCCGGGCTCCTTGACGATGTCCTTCGCCGACGCCAAGCCCTGCAACAGCAACACGCACAGCACAGTCAAGACTTTCAACCGCATGACATACCCCTCGTCCGCTGCGGGCACCCGCGCTTTTGCTTGGAGTCCCGCGGCTGATCATCAATCGCGCTTCTATACTGTATGGTAACCGGTGACTCAACGGCAGAGCCTCTCGCACGTCAGCTGTGCGGCTGGATCGCTCCCACGGTCGCGGTGCTCGTCATCGGTATGGCCTTCTTCTACCGGCTCGGCGGCTATCCGCTCTTCGACGAGCCGAATGATGCGCAGTATGCCGAGGTCGCTCGCGAGATGGTCGAATCGGGCGACTGGGTCACCCCTCGGCTGAACTACGTCGTGTTCCTGAACAAGCCGCCGCTGCTCTACTGGTTGATCAGCTCCGCCTTTGCCGTCTCGGGAGTGAACGAGTTTGCCGCGCGCCTTCCGGGCTTGCTTGTGACCGTCGGCACCCTCGTCCTGCTCTACGTCATGGGCCGGGAGCTCTTCGGACGAGGAACCGGATTGCTGGCGCTGGCCGTGTATGCGTCGATGCCGTCGACGTTCTTCGAGGCGCGTACGGTACGACCCGATGGACTGCTCACCGCTGCGACGCTGGCGGCGCTGCTTGCCTTCGTTCTCGCCTTGCGGTCCGACGGACGACGCCGGCGCCATGCCATATGGGGGCTGCAAGTCGCCCTAGCGGTCGGCGTGATGGCGAAGGGAATCGTCGGCCTTCTCCTCCCAAGCTTTCCGATCGTGGCCGTCCTGATCGCCGAGCGAGAGGGGCGTCTGTTCCGGCAGCTCGTCAACCCGGCTCGCTGGTGGCCCTTTCTGCTCTTGGTCGTTCCCTGGCACGCGCTGGCGGCGTGGCGCAATACGGGATTTCTCTGGGACTATGTCGTCCAGCAGCACTTCCTGTTCTTCTTCGATCGGAAGGTGCCGCGAGATTCGGTTCCCGTCGCCCTGCCGGTGTTCTGGGGCGCGTTCTTTATGCGGCTGTTTCCGTGGACCGTTTTCGCACCGGTCACGATCTGGCATGCGACCAAGCAGCTGGCACGAGGACCACGCGCACGGTTCCCTCCTGTCCTGCTGTTGTCATGGATCGGGGGCGTGCTCGCGTTCTTCTCTCTGTCCCCCGCGCGCCTCGAGCACTACGCTCTGCCTGCGCTGCCTGCCTTTGCACTCCTCTTGGCGGAGCTCCTCCATCGCTGGCCCGACGAAACCGTCACCCGGCAGCGCGTCCTTCGCGTGCACGTTGCCGCGCTCGCCGTCGTCTTCGTCGCCGCAGGCCTCATCGTTCCGGGGATACTGCAGAGTCATCGATGGCTGGCACCGGCGCAGGAGCTCCCCACGCTGGCCCGGCTGTACTTCACCATCCTGGCCGTCGCCAGCGGGGCTGCCCTGATCATGTCCCGCCGTCGACCGCGCCTCCTGGCCCCCGTCATCTGCACCGCGGCGCTGCTCTCCGTTCCCGTGGTTCATCGCGGGCTGGCGGCGATCGCCCCGCTCGACACCAGCGCATCCGTCGTCTCGATTCTCGCCACCGTACCGGGCGACGATCCGACCCTCGTATTCGACGCTCCGATCGAATACCAGACCTGCGCCGGCCTCAACTATTACCTTCGCAGGAAGATCGCCATGCTTCGCCCGCGGGGGTTCGCTGCGCCGGCCTATCTACATCCCTACGAGGATGACCTGTTCATCGGCGACGATTCGTTCGTCGATCTGTGGCAGCGACAGCCCGTGATCCTGATCGCCGATCCTCTGGCCGCGAGCTTGCGCGCGCGCGACGGCATCACGCGGGGTCCGTTCGTCGTCCTTGGAGACGCCGGCACACGACGGCTGCTCTGGAATGGAAGGCCGTCGGCCGTGGCCGGTGGGCAGTGAGCGCTCAGGTCTTCGGCCACCAGCGCAGGCGGCGCACGCCGACCAGCCCGATGAGGCTCAGGAGGGCGAGACCAATGACCAACCCAACCAAGCCGAGCGTCGGAGCGGGGGTCGGACCGATGAGCTGCGGCTGTCCTTGCAGCGGGTCTCCTCCGAATGGCGGACAGCGATCTTCGACGTAGATGATCCACCCTCTCTGCAGCGGTGGCACATCGATGCAGAAGTTGCCTGACGAATCGCTGCCGCCGCAGCCAAGATCCGTCGGTCCATCCGGAGCGCCACGCACAACGCAGATGCAGCCGTCCGGTAGGCTCATTCCGCACACCTGCGTCGAGCCAACTACGGCACCCGAGGTGATCACCGGAGGCATCGGTGCCGGCGTCGCCGTCGACGACGGGATACGGGTTTGGGTGAACGTCGGGGTGATCGTCGGTGTGGTTGGTGTCGAGGTGTCGACCGCGGTGGCTGTGTGTGTTGGCATCGCGGTGGCCGTGCGTGTTGGAACCGCGGTGGCTGTATGAGTTGGAAGTGCGGTGGCTGTATCTGTTGGAACCGCGGTGGGTGTGTCCGTTGGGACCGCGGTGGGCGTGTCGGTCGGAATTTCCGTAACCGTCGGCGTCTGCGTCACCACGCTGGTGATTGCCACCGCCGCAACCTCGATCGCGATTTCACGCGTCTGTGCTTGTGCGGACAACTCCGTGGTGAGTAGGCAGGCGACGCTAATTGCCAGCGTGGTAACGACGGCAGCAACTGTCGTTCGGCTCCGATTCGCCAACCACCGATGTGCGGCCATCACACCTCCTTTACCCACCATCCGATCGTCCGAACCGCGCCCGTCAAATAGGCGGATATTCCTGCCGGCAAGTATCACGCCCTTCTATTGACGGCAATGTCTTTTCTGCATTGACCCCACACGCGCTGTGCGCTGTCGCACGTGGAGCCGGCCGGTCGGCACGGCGTCACGGCATCCCCTCATCGCTGGAAGTTGGCTTACCGGCTGGATAAAGAGACGGGTCGCAAGCGACGGATGCCACACCATGCCGATCGACTACGGAAAGCACGACGGCCAGCTCGTCTGGGTGCGCAATCCCTTCACCGGGACGATCACCTACTTCACGGACATCCACAGGAAACAGAGCGGCTTCGCGCGGCCCCCGGTCGAGGCCCTTTGGGGCGACCGGGCCGACGTTCGCTTCGCCAGCGAGCTAGAGGCGGCACAGCAGCGGTGCGCGTTTTGCCCCGGCAACGAGCACATGACCGTCGACGAGGTCCTGCGCGTGCCTCGACCCGCATCAGATGCGGGCACGAGCCGCTGGCTGATCCGGGCCTTCCACAACATCATTCCGCGCGTGCCCCAATCATGCACGGGGGGTCGGAACGAGTCCTACGTAGTGGTGGAGGACCCACGTCACTTCGTCGACGGAGCGAAGCATCCGCACGAGCTGCTCTACAGTGCTCTCCTGACGGCCGAGCAGTTGCGGCAGGTGCTGGCCGTCGAGGTCGAGGTCGCGCGCCGAGCGTATGCCAACACGGCTGTGACAGCGGTCCTCGTCCGTAAGAACCAGGGACGCGAGTCCGGCGCCTCGCAGCCCCATGTTCACAGCCAAGTGATCGGCTGCGATCAACCCTTCCCCCCGGTGGCGCGGGAAGCGGAGCGCCTGCTGGAGGAGCCCGGGCTATGGAAGGACATCCTCTCGTTTGCCGAGGGTGAGGGCTTCATGATCACGCGACGAGGACCATGTGCGCTCTACTTCTGCCCCTTCGGCACCTTCCCGCGTAGCTACGAGGTCGTATGCGAGGATGTCCGTGTCCGGATCACGGACGCGGCCGCCGAGGTTCTCGATGCGTTCGCCGACCTGTTGCATCGCGCCCTCGCCATCCTCGGTCCGCTGCCCCTCGACTACGAGATCCATGACGGTCCCGGCGTACCCTTGCACGCCCACATATGCGCCCGCCACTTCGCCTATTCCAACATCGGCGGAACGCTGAACTTGCCCGCCAACATCGTCGCCAACATCGCCCACCCCCCCTCTCGACCGATCGGTTAGCGACCGGCCCGCACGTGCAGCGATGGCGTGTCGAATTCGCAATCGGCGACGATTGACAAGCGGCGGCGCGTTTCATACAACGCTGACGGAAGCGGTGTGGGGCGGTGGGTCAGCCGGGAACCGCCGGCATTCTTGCGATGTAGAACCAGGGCACTCGCCCTACAACGTCAAAAGGAGGATTCGGTAATGTCAGAAACCGCAGCAGCCGTGAAGGAGATCTTCAACCAGATGCCGGCGAACCTCAATGCCGACGCGGCGAAGGGAATGAACTCCACGATCCAGTTCAATCTGAGCGGTGACGGTGGCGGAAACTACTACGTGTCGATCAAGGACGGCGCCTGCACGGTGACCGAGGGCAGTGCGCCTTCCCCGAACATGACGATGACGATGGCCGCGCAGGATTACGTCGATATGATCTCCGGCAAGCTGAATGGCCAGATGGCCTTCATGAGCGGCAAGCTGAAG
>Ga0335085_10011577_pt1 | contig 13071 bp, 9 predicted proteins | sample Lox_Sample_45_FD_206712 | JGI IMG/M metagenome (GOLD analysis project Ga0335085, IMG submission 206712) | Soil microbial communities from Loxahatchee National Wildlife Refuge, Florida, United States - Lox_Sample_4.5 | ecosystem: Environmental > Terrestrial > Soil > Wetlands | place: USA: Florida...
CACGATGTCCACGCAACGCCCGTAGTCGGGCTTGGCCGTGCCCTCCATGATGCCCGGGTTCTCGCGGAACTGCCGCCGCACTTCCTCGATGATGTACTGCGCCGCCTTGCCCACCGCCTTGATGGCCAGCGAGGAGAAGAGGAAGACCAGCATAGCGCCCAGCAGCGCTCCCACGAACACCGGCACGTTGGCCAGGTTGATGTTGTCGAAGGAGAACTGGAAGCCGGCCGTCCCGGCCACCGCGGTGCTGGCGGCGGCCAGCCGCCCGCGCACGATGGCCGCCACCTCGTCCAGGTAAGCCGAGAACAGCAGGAAGGCGGCCAGGGCCGCCGAGCCGATGGCGTAGCCCTTGGTCAGCGCCTTGGTGGTGTTGCCCACCGCGTCCAGGCGGTCGGTCTTGATGCGGATCTCGTCGGGCTGGTGCGACATCTCGATGATGCCGCCGGCGTTGTCGGTGATGGGCCCGAAGGTGTCCATGGCCAGGATGTAGGCCGCGGTGGAGAGCATGCCCATGGTGGCGATGGCGGTGCCGTAGATGCCCTTGGCGTACTCGCCGATCTCGTTCACCCCGGCCAGCGCACGGATGCCGAACCAGTAGGAGAGCATGAGCGCCGCGCTGATCACGAGGACGGGCAGCGCCGGCGTTTCCAGCCCCACCGCCAAGCCGGCGATGATGTTGGTGGCCGGGCCGGTGCGCGAGGCGCGCGCGATGTCCTGCACCGGGCGGAAGCGGTACTCGGTGTAGTACTGCGTGATGTAAACGAAGAGGAACGAGGTGGCGATGCCCACCAGGCCGGAGCCGAAGAACCACCAGTTGTCCTTGAGCAGGTAGTGCACGGCGATGGCGAAGGCGGCGATGGCGCCCAGGGTGGTCACGTAGAAGCCCCGGTTGAGCGCCTGCATGGGGTCTTCCTTGTCGTCGGTGCGCACGATCAGCACCCCGATGGTGCTGGCGATCAATCCGAAGGCGCGGGCCACCAGGGGAAAGAGCACGCCCTTGATGCCGAAGTGGGGCAGGAGGGCGGCGCCCAGGATCATGGCGCCCACGTTCTCGGCAGCGGTGGATTCGAACAGGTCGGCGCCGCGGCCGGCGCAGTCGCCCACGTTGTCGCCCACCAGGTCGGCGATGACGGCGGGGTTGCGGGGGTCGTCCTCGGGGATGCCGGCCTCGACCTTGCCCACCAGGTCGGCGCCCACGTCGGCCGCCTTGGTGTAGATGCCGCCCCCGAGCTGCGCGAACAGGGCTACGAATGACGCCCCGAAGCCGAAGCCCACCACCTGGTAGGGCACGTCGTGCGGGTTCTCGAGCCCGCCGAAGAGATAGAAGAGCAGCCCCACGCCCAGCAGCGACATGGCCACCACCACCAGGCCGGTGACGGCGCCGCCGCGCAGCGCGATCTGCAGGGCGCGGTTGAGGTTGCTGCGGGCGGCGCTGGCGGTGCGGATGTTGGCGCGGATGGAGACGTACATGCCGGTGAAGCCGGCGATGCCCGAGCAGGCCGCCCCGATCAGGAAGGCGATCACCGTCTTCGAGGCCAGGGGTGCGTTGCGTTCCGAGGCCCGATAGCCCACGAAGATGAGCGCCGCCAGCACCAGGCTGAGCAGGCCGATGGTCTTGTACTGCCGCCGCAGGAAGGCCTCGGCGCCCTCCTTGATGGCGTTGGAGATGCGCTGCATGGGCTCGGTGCCGGTGTCAGCGGCCAGAACGTAGCGGGCGAAGCCAAAGGCGGTCAGCAAGGCCAGCCCGCTGATGCCCAGGGCCAGCCACAGCCAGAACGAGCTGTTGTCCGCCGCCGGCGCGTCGAGCAGGAAGCCTGCCAGAAGCCAGGTAGGCATAAAGAGTTCCTCCAACCGATTAAGACTTTAGGAATGATTCCATGCACCAGCCGGCAGGGTCCCCGAAGCCGAGCGAGAACCTACGAACCCTGGGGCCTACCGCAGGCAAGAGCCTGCCAAGCGATTGCACCCCCGGAAACGCGCTTCCACGACAAGTTGAGGATTGAGGTTTGGCCGCGCCCGGTCAGTTCCCCGCGCTTGTCGCGCAGGGAAGGAAGGAGATTTATAACATGCCGTAAAAAGAGGGTCAAACCGCCGGGCAACTACTCGTAGCGCAGGGCTTCGATGGGGTTCAGCCGGGCCGCCTTGAGCGCCGGCCAGAAGCCGGAGAAGACCCCCACCACGGTCAGGATGAGGAAGGAGATGCCCATGACCATGCCCGAGGTGCGCAGGAAGATGTCGCCTTCGTGGTTCTGGGTCTTGAAGAGGTCGGCGTAGAGAGGCATGGGCGGGATGGCGTGGGCCAGCGCCAGGGCCACCAGGATGCCCACCAGGCCCCCGGCGAAGGTCAGCACCAGGGCCTCGATCAGGAACTGCACCAGGATGTGGCGGGGGCGGGCGCCCAGAGCCTTGCGCAGCCCGATCTCGCGGGTGCGCTCGGTCACCGAGACCAGCATGATGTTCATCACGCCCACGCCACCCACCCCCAGGGTGAGCGCCCCGATCAGCCCCAGGATGGCGTCCAGGGCCAGGTTGAACTGGGCGATGTCCTTACCATCGTCGATGGTGTCCCACTCCGGGGTGGCCTTGTCGTCGCGGGGATCGAAGTCGTGGCGGCGGGCCAGCACGGTGCGTACCGCCAGCAGCGCCTGCTTGTTGAGCTCCGGGCGGATGGGCTGGAAGACGATCATCTCCGGATCCCGCCGGTTCATCAGGTCGCGCAGGGTGTAGAAGGGCAGGAAGGCGTTGGTGTTGTCGGGGCCGTTGTTGGAGGAGTCCTGCACCTTCTTGCGCAGCAGCCCGATGACCTGGAACTCCTGCCCGTTCACGTTGACGTTCAGCCCCACCGGAGAACGGTTGCCGAAGACCTTCTTGGCGGCGTCGGGACCGAAGATGACCACCCGGCGGTGCTGCAGGAAGTCATCGTCGTTGAAGAAGCGGCCCTCGGCGATCTCCAGGCGGCGCATGCCGGCATAGGGCTGCTCGATGAACTTGCTGGAGACGGAAAGCACGCGAGTGCCGTACTTGTAGCCCAGGTCGTCGTCCCACTCGCCGCTGACCGCCTTGACGATGGGGACCTCGTCGCGGATGGCCTGCAGATCGTCGAACTCGAAATGGATGCGGCGGCCGGAGCGCTGCCCGCCCGCCTGCATGCTGGTCTGGCCCTCCCACACCATGATCACGTTGTTGCCGATGCCCAGGAAGGCGTTGAGCACGCTGCGGCTCACGCCTTCGCCGTAGGCCAGCAGCAGCACCACCGAGGCCAGGCCCCACACGATGCCCAGCATGGTCAGCAGCGAGCGCAGGCGATTGCGCATCAGCGCCAGCCAGCCTTGCACGATCAATTCCCGGAGCATCATGGTTCTCGCCCCTGCTTTCTACCGCACCTCGATGTGGCCCGAGCCGGTGCGCACCTCCAGCAGGTAGCCGCCGCCCCGCACCTTGCCCTGCAGGTCGCTCTTGCTGACCGTCCCCTGGATGGTCAGGGGGAGATCGATGGTGATGCCGCCGGAGCCGGTGTGGGCGCGGAAGTCGAAGGCGGCGTCGGCGGGCAGCCGTACGCTGATGCCGCCGGAGCCGGCCTCCAGCCTCCAGTCGCCGGTAGGCCGGCCGTCCACGTTGATGCCGCCGCTGCCGGTCTCCGCGTGCAGCGCGCCGCGCACGTTGTGCAGCTCCATGTGGCCGGAGCCGGTCTCCGCCTCCACGTCACCCGGGGCGCTCTGCTCCAGGGTGATATCGCCGCTGCCCGTCTGGGCGTTCACGCGCCCATGGATGTCCTGGGCATGAATGTTGCCGCTGCCGGTGTGCAGCTGCACTCCCGCCCCGATAGCGCCGAGGGTGATGCTTCCCGAGCCGGTGTGGGCCTGTACCTCCAGCTTGATATCGGAGATGGCGATGCTTCCCGAGCCCGTCTGGGCGTGCACCGGCCCGGTCAGCCCGCGGATCTCCTGGCTGCCCGAGCCGCTTTCGGAGCGCACCTGGGTCTCCGCCGGCACCTCCAGCTCGTAGCTGATGGAGACGTTCCTCTTCAGCTCCTCGTCCTCGATGCGCCCGATGCGGATGATGTTGCCCATCTGCTCGATGGGGGGATTGGCCTCCAGCCGCCGGACCTTCTCCTCGGCGTCGCCACCCCAGCCCTCGTGGGCGCGGATGGTGCCCACGACGTGCACCACGCCGGCGCTGCCCGGTCGCACCCGGATGCTGCCTGAGCCCGTGCTGACCTCCAGTTGGACCGGTCCCGTGACCTTCAGCGTGCGGTCGAACGAACCTTCCGCGCTGCCGTACGAGGGGGCGGCCACGACCACCACCAGCAGCGCCACCCCCAACACCAGCAACCCGCGCTTCCAGATGGGATTCTTCTTCATAAGCATCTCCTTGTAAGCACTATGGTCCGGATTGTCCGGGCCGACTATTCATAGCGCAGCGACTCCACCGGAGTGAGCTCCGCCGCCCGCCGTGCCGGGTACATCCCGGCGGTGAGCGTGATCAGGGAAAGGGTCAGCAGAGACGCCACGACGGCGACGGTCGAAATCACCGGGTGGGGAACGAAGTCCGGCAGCGGCAGTTGCCCCATGGCCACGCACAGTCCCACGCCCACCAGCAGCCCTAGGGCGCCGCTCAGCACGGTCAGGGTGGCGGACTCGGCGAAGAACTGCCGCAGGATGTCGCCGTTGGTAGCGCCGATGGCCTTGCGCACGCCGATCTCGCGGGTGCGCTCGGTCACCGAGACCAGCATGATGTTCATCACCCCGATCCCGCCCAGGCACAGGGTCATCACCGCCACGCAGCCGAAGAAAATAGTCATGACGTCGAAGATGCGCTGCACCAGCTCGGAGCCTTCCAGGGTGTCCCAGATGAAGAGCGCGTCCTTGTCGTTGGGGTCGAAGTGGTGGATGCGCCCCAGCACCCGCCGCACCTGCATGACCGCTTCCTCGTGGTGGCTGGGGTCGTCCACTTCGAAGACCAGGTTGTTGATCCAGCCGTGGCTGGTCCAGGGACGCTCCGGGGGAGGGAAGTCGCGCGCCATGGCGGAGTAGGGAAGGAAGAGCTGGGTGTTGTCGGGGCCGCTGCCGTAGCTGCCGTTCTGCTTCTTCTTCTCCAGCACTCCGATGACGGTGTAGGGGTAGCCGTTCATGATGAGGGTCTCGCCGATGGCAGGCTTGCCGGGAAACAACTGCTGGCGGGCTTCCGTGCCCAGAACTACCACCCGCCGGGCTGAGGCCTCGTCCTCCAAGCTCATGAGCCGGCCCTCGTCCACGTTCAGGGAGCGGAACTCCTGGTACTCCGGCCACACCCCGCGCACCGGGCGGTTGGCGGCGTTGTAGCGGCTGACCTCATTGACGGCGCGCCGCAGCTCGGGGCTGACCGCCTTGAGCAGATAGCACTCCTTTTTGATGGCCTCGACATCGGTGACGTTCAGGCGGATGGGGCGGCCGGCGGCCAGGCCCCCGGCCTGCTCGCTGGTGCGCCCGCCCCAGACGATGACCAGGTCCACCCCGATGCTCCTGAGGTGCTCCTTCTGGTCCTTGCTGAAGCCCTTCCCCAGACCCACCAGCAGGATGACCGAGGCGATCCCCCAGATGATCCCGAACATGGTGAGGAAGCTGCGCATCTTGTGAGCGCGCAGCGTGAAAAAGGTCTGGCGCAGCACCTCGTAAAGGTTCATAAGACCGCCGCCCGGCGGACGGACGCGGAAAGGCCGCCCCACGCTTGGACGGCCCTCCCGAAACCCGACGGTTACTGCAGGATGACCTGGTCGCCTTCCTTGAGCCCGCTCAGCACCTCGGTCTTGACGCCGTTCGAGATGCCGATGGTGACCGCCACCTTGCGCATGCCGCCCTTGGCGTTCGGATCGGGCACCTGCACCGACGCCTTCTTGTCCTTGTCGTAGATCAGCGCGCCTTCCGGAACCATGAGCACGCCCTTGTGTTCATCCAGGATGACCTCGGCATTGGCGGTCATGTTGGCTTTGAGTTCACCGCCCGGGTTGTCGATGGAGACCCGCACCTCGAAGGTGGTCACGTTGTCTTTCTCCACCCCCATGGGCGCGATCTTGGTGACCTTGCCGTTGAAGGTCTTGTCCTTGAAGGACTCCACCTTGATGCGGGCGGGCTGCCCCAGGTAGACCTTGCCGATATCGCTCTCATCCACCTTGCCCTTGACGTAGACCTGGCTGGTGTCGCCCAGGGTCATGACCAGGGTAGCGGAGGAGCCCAGCACCAGGATGGAGCTGACGGCGTCGCCCACCTCCACGTCGCGGGAGAGCACGGTGCCGGCGATGGGAGCGGTGATGGTGGCGTAGTGCAGGTCTTCCTGGGCGCTGGCCAGGGCGGCTTGTGCCTGCTGCACCTGGGCCTGGGCCTGGGCGAGCTTGGCCTTGTTGGTCACCAGTTGGGCGCGGGCGCCTTGCTGCTTGTTGACGGCCAGCTCATACGCCTTCTGAGCGTCGTCGAGGCTGGATTGCGAGACCACTCCATCCTTGGCCATCTGCTGCGCCCGCTGATAGGCACGCAGCAGCAGGGGCACGTCGGGGCTCTCGGCGTCCACCTTGGCGCGCTCCACATCGGCAGCGGCGGCGCGCTCGTTGGCCTGAGCCGCGGCGAGGGCGGCCTCGGCGGAGCGCACCGCGGCCTGGATCTGCTCCTTGTCCAATTCGGCCAGCAGCTGGCCTTCCTTCACCTTGTCGTCAAAGTCCACGTACAGCTTCTGCACGATGCCGCTGGCCTTGGACTTGATCTCCACCTTGGTGATGGGCTCGATCTTGCCCGTGGCCACCACGCTCTTGGCCAGGTCGCCGCGCTCCACCTTGGCCAGCTTGGAGGGGTCCAGCTTGCCTCCGCCGCGGGTGAAGGCGGAGACCGCGATGACCGCGACGACAATCAGCAGGATCGAGCCACCGATGTAAAAAAATTTCTTCCGCTTCTTGTTCTTGCCGTTGCCGTTAGCCACGGTCGCCTCCTCACTTCCGCCGGCGGCTGGCGCCGCTCCCTAACTATAAGTGAATACGAGCTTGTCCCGGGGTTTGTTCCGGAGATTTCAGGGGTCCTGGGGACCGCTACGGGGCCGGGCGGAAGCCACGATCCCGGTTGGCTTCCAAGGGGTTAGACCCTGCCGGGACGAAAAGGAAAGCAGGGAAAAATGCCCCGCCGCCGGGTGCTAGAATGCCCCTCGGTATGACACTCGTCCTGCTACGGGTGTTCCTGGTTTTTTTCCTCATCTTCGTCAACGCCTTCTTCGTGGCGGCGGAGTTTGCGCTGGTCAGCGTCCGCGACACCCGCCTGGACGAGCTGCTGGCCGAGCACCGCCTGGGCGCCCGCACCGTGCAGAAGCTGCAGCAGAACCTGGGTCTGGTGCTGGCGGCGGTGCAGTTGGGGGTGACGGTGGCCAGCCTGGGGCTGGGCTGGATCGGGGAGGCCACAGTGGCTTACCTCCTTGAGCCGGCTTTCCGCGGCATTCCCTACGCCCGGCTCTACGCCCACGGCATCGCGGCGGCTGTGGCCTTCTTGCTGATCACCTACCTGCTGGTGACCCTGGGGGAACTGGTGCCCAAGGCCCTGGCCCTGCAGCGCGCCGAGCGCGTGGCCCTGGCCGTGGCCGGTCCCATGGACTTCTTCATCTCCGTGGCCCGTCCCTTCCTTCACCTCATGCGCGGCAGCTCACGTCTGGCCCTGCGTCCCTTCGGCCTGAAGCAGTTGCGCGAAGCTGGGGTGCACTCCCCGGAGGAGATCAAGCTGATCGTGACCGCCAGCAGCCGGGTCGGCCTCGTCCCTCCCCTGCAGGAGGAGATGGTCCATCGCGCCCTGGAGCTGGGCAACCTGACGGTGCGCCAGGTCATGGTGCCGCGCCCCCGGATCTTCTCCCTGCCCGCCGACCTGTCCCTGGAAGACGCCATGGCGCGGGTGGTCGAGGAGCAGCACTCGCGGGTGCCGGTCTATGACCCGCAGCGCGGGCCCGAGCACATCGTGGGGGTGCTCTACTCCAAGGACCTCTCGCGGGTGATGCAGCAGCGCCTGGTGAAGCTGCGCGCTGCCGCCCACGCCGAGATCCCCGCCGGAATGACCGTGCGCCACATCATGCGCCAGGTCCTGGTGGTGCCGGATACCAAGGAACTCCCCGACCTCTTGCAGGAATTCAAGCAGCGCAAGCGCCACCTGGCGGTGGTGGTGGACGAGTTCGGCTCCACCGTAGGCGTGGTCACGGTGGAGGACGTGCTGGAGCAGCTGGTGGGCGAACTGGAGGACGAGTTCGACGTCCCCGAGCAGGCAATGATCCCGTTGGCCGCTGGGGGCGCGGTGGTGCTGGACGGAGGCGAGAAGGTCCGCGACCTGGAGGCCCAGTACCAGCTCGCCCTGCCCCACGACCAGGGCTTTGAGACCCTGGGCGGATTCATCCTGGCGCGGCTGCAGAGGATCCCCCGCGGCGGCGAGTCCTTCGATCATCGCGGGCGCCGCTTCACCGTGCTGCAGATGGACGGCCACCGCGTGGCTCGAGTCAAGGTGGAAGCTGCGGCCGGCACACCTCCGGCCACCCCAGCCGAGCGGGCTGCCATCTGATGGCTAGGCTGCGCTATCTCGCCCGTCGCCTGTTGTACATGGTTCCGGTGGTCTGGCTGGTGGTGTCGGCCGTCTTCCTGCTGATCCACCTGGTCCCAGGGGACCCCATCCAGCAGATGCTGGGCGAGGGCGCGGCCAGCGCCGACATCCAGGCCACCCGCCACGCCTACGGCCTCGACCAGCCCTTGTCGCAGCAGTACCTGGGCTACTGGAAGGGCGTGCTGCACGGCGACCTGGGGCAGTCGCTGGTCTTCCAGCAGAACGTGGGCAGGCTGATCGCGAGCCGCTACCCGGCCACGCTGGAGCTGACCCTGGCGGCGCTGCTGGTGGCGCTGGCGCTCTCCATCCCGGCGGGCGTGCACTCGGCGCGGCGCCGCAACCGCTGGGACGACCGCCTGCTCAGCTTCGTCAGTCTGCTGGGACTCTCCTTTCCCAACTTCGCCCTGGGGCCGATCCTGATCCTGGTCTTCGCCATCTGGATGGGGGCGCTGCCGGTCTCGGGAGCAGGCGGGATCAGCCATCTGGTGCTGCCCGCCATCACCATGGGAGGAGCGCTGGCCGCCATCTTGACGCGCATGGTCCGCACTTCCATGCTGGAAGAGCTGGGGCAGGACTACATCCGCACCGCCCGCGCCAAGGGGCTGCCGGAGCGCACCGTGGTCTATCGCCACGCGCTGCGCAATGCGCTCATCCCGGTGCTGACCGTGGTGGGACTGCAGTTCGGGGCGCTGCTGGCGGGCGCCATCGTCACCGAGACCATCTTCTCCTGGCCGGGCATCGGGCGGCTCACCATCCAGGCCATCAGCAGCCGCGACTACTACCTGGTGCAGGGCTGCATCCTGGCCATCGGCCTGAGCTACGTGGCGGTGAACTTTCTCACCGACCTGATGTATTCGGTGGTGAACCCGAGGATCCGGCAATGAAGAGGGGAAGCGTCTGATGGCGGAGCAGGCTCTCTTCCGGCTGATGGCCCTGGTCGAGCGCTTGGGCGTGGGCCTCTCCTGGCTCGCCTGGATCACGGTGGCCGCGGGGGCGTTGCTCATGGCCTGGGTGCTGCGCCAGGAGCGTCGCCGCGCCATCTGGGTGCCCGCGCTCGCCATGGGCCTGCTCGCCCTGGCCGCCAACCTCGCCGACTACTTCGTCACCCTCCATCGCAGTCCCGACCTGGCGCTGGAGGCCAATCCCCTGTGGCGGCTGGTGGTGGATCGCTACGGGATCGGGGTCGCGCGCTGGTACGGGCTCACCGGCAAGGTCTGGGTCTCCATCCTCGCCGCCCAGATGGCCGCCTATTACCTCGCCCACCGTCATCGCCTGTTTCCCCACCAAGCCGGGTCGCTGGGGCACTTTGTGCTGCAACTGGGCAGCCGCTCGCGCACGCGCGGCGAGCGGCTGAGCGCGCTCTTCACGGTCTTCGCTTTCTTCTTCGCCGGGCTGAACCTGCTCTACTTCTACATCGCGTGCACCAACTGGCTGCAGGACCCGGAGTGGCTCGACCGCCTGCCTTCTGCACCAGTGGCGGTGATGCTGTTCGTGGCCGGACTGGCGCTGGCCTTCGCCCTCCTGACCTGGCGCGCCTTCCAGCGGGGCAGCGAAAGGAGGGCGGGATAGCCATGGCCGCTCCTTCCCTGGCGATGCTGGGCCCGGCGCGGGCGCTGCGCCACAATCCCCTGGCCGCGGCCGGACTGGTGCTGGTGGCCGTCTTCGTGCTCTGCGCGCTGTTCGCTCCCTGGCTGGCGCCCCAGGACCCGGCGGCCATCGATCTTCCCGCCCGCCTGCAGGCTCCCTCCGCCGCGCACTGCTTCGGCACCGACGAATTGGGCCGCGACATCCTCTCGCGCGTGATCTACGGCGCCCGCATCTCTATGCTGGTGGGTTCCAGCGTGGTGGCGCTCTCCCTGCTGCTGGGGCTGGTGCTGGGCTCGCTGGCGGGTTACTACGGCGGGCGCGTGGACCGCTTTCTCACCGTCATCCTGATGAACGCCTTTCTCTCCTTCCCCGGGATCCTGCTAGCCATTGCCTTCGTGGCCTTCCTGGGCTCAGGACTGTACAACCTCATCCTGGCACTCTCGCTTGGGGGCTGGGTGGGCTACGCCCGCCTGGTGCGCGGCCAGGTGCTGGCGGTGCGGGAGCGCGAGTTCGTGGAAGCCGCGCGCGCCCTGGGCGCCTCGGACCTCCGCATCCTCACTCGCCACATCCTGCCCAACGTCATCCAGCCGGTGATCGTACAGGCGGCCATCGGCATGGCGGGGGCGGTGCTGGCCGAGGCCACCATGAGCTTCCTGGGCCTGGGTGTGCCGCCGCCCGCCGCCAGTTGGGGCTCCATGCTCAACGACGGGCGCTCGCACCTGTTCGACGCTCCCCACCTGGTGCTGTTCCCCGCGGCCGCGGTCATGCTGGCCGTGCTCTCATTCAACTTCCTCGGCGACGCCCTGCGCGACTACCTCGATCCGCGCGCCCGGATTGCAGTAGGCTTGTAGCCGCGGAGCCGCGCCATGGTCTCAACTTCATCCCGATCGGCGGCGCCGCTTCCGGTCGAGCCGGCGCGGCCATCCTCCGGCTCCGCCGGAGCGGCGGTCCCGGCGCGCTACCGCGTGCTCTACGACGGGCAGTGCGAGATCTGCCAGGCATTCGTCTCCTGGCTGCGGTTGCTGGACCGGCAGCGCCAGGCCGAGTGCATCCCCATCGAGCTGGCGGACCTTCCCAGCCTTCACCCCGACCTGGCGCTCGACGGCTGCCTGCGCGAGCTGCACATCGTCTCCTCCGGCGGGCGGGTCTACCGCGGCTGGAGCGCGGTCGCGCGCCTGGCGAGACTCTCTCCCTGGAGCTGGCTGGTGGGGGCGGTCGGCGCCGTGCCGCCCTTCCGTTGGCTGGGATCGCTGGGCTACCGCTTCGTGGCCCGCAACCGCTATTCCCTGAGCAAGTGCCGCGGCGGCGCCTGCCGGGTCAGCCGGCCGGGTGAGGAGCGGGCCAGGGCCTCGGCGGGCGCCTTCTGGAGCTGCTACACCCTGGGCATGTTCCTGCGCCTGCCCTTGATCGTGCTGGCGGGATTGCGAGACCTTGTGCGCCAGGCAGCGACCTTCCTGCGTACCGGGCGCCGCCGGCTGGATCTGCTGGAGGGGCGGCTCTCGATCTGCTTTCTCGGCGGCATCCTGGCTGACCTTGTGCCCTTGCTGTTCGGCGAACTCTTCACCATGGTGCTCTACGACGGGATCGCGGTCGATCCGGGCTCGCCGCGCATGCGCCGCTCCCTGGCACGCCACCTGCGCCGGCTGCCCGCGGGCGCGATCCGCGCGGTGGTCGCGACCCATCACCACGAAGAGCACGTCGGAAACCTCAATTGGCTGGCGCAGCGGGCAGGGGTCCCGCTGTTCGTCCCCGAGGCGACCGCGCAGCGGCTGCAGCCGGCTCCTCGTCTGCCCTGGGTGCGCCGCACCATCATCGGGCAGCCGCCCGACCTGAGCCCGCCATTCCAGGTGCTGGCCGGGCGGCTGGCGACCGCGCAGGGCGAGTTGGAGGTGATCCCGACGCCCGGGCACTGCGACGACCACGTGGTGCTTTACGACCGCAAGGAGAAGCTCCTGCTGGCCGGCGACGCTTTCATGGGGAGCTACTTCGCCACTCCTAACCCCGACGTCGACAGCCGGCAGTGGATCGAGACCCTGGAGAGGCTCCTCGCTCTCGACATCGAGGTCCTGGTCGAAGGCCACGGCCACGTGCATACCCTGCGCGCCGACGTGCCCGACCTGCCGGGAGTGGTGGTGCGGGAGGACCCCAAGGCCGCGCTGCGGGAGAAGCTCGCCTACCTGCGCTGGCTGCGGGAGCAGATCGAGAGCGGCTTCGCCGAAGGCTTGAACGTCCACGCGGTGGTGGCCACCTGCTTTCCCTGGGGGCGGAACCGGGCCTGGGAGACCTTCTCGCGCGACGAACTGATCCGCTGCCTCAGCCTGGGCCACTTCTCCCGCACCGAGCTGGTGCGCAGCTTCGTACGGCAGGAGGGAGACGTCCTGCCGACCCTCTACCAGGCGCGCCTTCTGGTCCACCCCGAAGACGGGCGATAGGGAAGCCCTTCCCAGCACCGATTTTTTCCACAGCCTCTAAGTTGCTGATAGCATGGGCGAAATCCTTCTTGACATTATCATCCATTGCGATATTATAATTGCAAATTGCAATATGACGCTAGGCGAGAAAATCCGGCACCTGCGCCGCACCGAGGGCGCGTTGCGCGGCCTGGGCAGGGAGATGACCCAGCTCGAGGTGGTGCGCGCCATCCGCCGCGAGCTGGGCAAGGGCATCAGCCAGTCCTACCTCTCGCAGATCGAGAGCGGGGCGCGGCCCCATCTCACCCAGACCTCGCGCACCCTGCTGGCGCGCTTTTTCAAGGTGCACCCGGGCTATCTGGTGGAGGACCCGGAGGGCTACCACACCGAGCTGACCTCGGCGCTGCGCGCGGTGGAGGACAGCCTGGACACCTGGCTGAACTCCGGGGCGGAGCAGTTCCGCGGCGACCCGGAGCTGAGCCAGG
>Ga0335085_10011579_pt1 | contig 13071 bp, 11 predicted proteins | sample Lox_Sample_45_FD_206712 | JGI IMG/M metagenome (GOLD analysis project Ga0335085, IMG submission 206712) | Soil microbial communities from Loxahatchee National Wildlife Refuge, Florida, United States - Lox_Sample_4.5 | ecosystem: Environmental > Terrestrial > Soil > Wetlands | place: USA...
CGTCCGGGCCCGCCCCGCCTTCGCGCGCGTGGAGCGAGGGCGCACCCTCACGATCGACCTCGCGGCCGCCTCGCCGCTCGCCGGCCCGGTCATCGAGGTGCTCGAGCCGGGCGGTGCGGCCTCCGCGGAGGCGATGGTGACGCTCGCGCGCCCCGGTGACGCGCGCCTGGCGCTCGCGACGCCCGCGGGGGAGGACGGCCGGGTGGGCATCGCGCCGGAGATGGGCCTGGCCGGACGCGAGGTGGAGGTGCGCGCACGGAACGGCGGGAGGACCGGATCGTGGACCGGGGTCCTGCCCGACTCCGGCGCCGTCACGGTACGGCTCGTTCCGGCGGGCGCCGTGGCGGGCCGGGTCGTGGCGAGCGGCAAGGCGGTCCCGCCCGTGGGCTTCGTCCTCACCGTGGCGTCGCAGCCGGCGCCGCAGGCGTGGCGCACCCTCGCGGAGCACCGCTTCACGGGCGACGCCTTCGCCGTACCCGACCTCCCGCCCGAGCCGATTCGACTTTCCGTGAAGACCGACGACGGCCGCAGGGGGACCGCCCTCCTGACGCTCGCCCCGGGTGAGGAGCGCACGCTCGAGATCGCGGTCGCCGCGCCGTAGCCTCGCGGCGGGGGCCGAGGGCCCCGCACGGGTGCTCCGCTCGCTGGAAGCGCGCCGTCACCGCGCGAGAACGGCCGATCTCCCGGGGTGAAATCGCCTCCGGGGCGACCCGTCCTTGCCAACCCACCTTGACATCACCACCGGCCAAAGCCTATCGGTCCCGGCCAATGACTGGAAAGTCCCTCGTCATCGTCGAGTCGCCGGCCAAGGCGAAGACCATCGAGAAGTACCTCGGCCCCGACTTCCGGGTGATGGCCTCCATCGGGCACATCAGGGACCTGCCCTCGAGCGGCCTCTGCATCGACGTGGAGAACGACTTCGCGATCACCTACGAGGTGACCAAGAAGGACGTCGTGAAGTCCCTTCGCGAGGCGCTCAAGGGGTCGAAGAGCCTCTACCTCGCCACCGACGAGGACCGCGAGGGCGAGGCGATCGCCTGGCACCTGCAGTCGGAGCTCCGGCCCAGGGTTCCCGTCCGGCGGATGGTGTTCAACGAGATCACGAAGAAGGCCATCACCGAGGCGCTCGAGCACACCCGCGACATCGACGCCGGGCTCGTGGACGCGCAGGAGGCGCGCAGGGTGCTGGACCGCCTCTTCGGCTACGAGGTCTCGCCGGTGCTGTGGCGCAAGGTGGCGCCCGGCCTCTCCGCGGGCCGCGTCCAGTCGCCGGCCACGCGGCTCGTGGTCCAGCGCGAGCTCGAGCGGATGCGGTTCCGCTCCGCGTCCTACTGGGACGTTCGCGCGAGGCACGGGACCACGCCGGCCTTCGAGTCCACCCTCGCCGCCGTGGACGGGAAGCGGGTGGCCACGGGCAAGGACTTCGACGCCCAGGGGAAGCTCACCTCCGAGGCGCGGCTCGTCGGCGAGGCCGAGGCGCGGAAGCTCACCGCCGGGCTCGCCGGCCGGCCGTTCACGGTGGGCTCGCTCGAGCGCAGGCCCTACCGGTCGAGCCCCAAGGCCCCCTTCATCACCTCCACGCTCCAGCAGGAGGGCGGCCGGAAGCTCCGGCTGTCCGCCCAGCAGGTGATGCGGCTCGCCCAGGGCCTCTACGAGCGCGGCTTCATCACGTACATGCGCACCGACAGCACCACGCTCTCCGAGACCGCCATCGCGGCCGCCCGCGCCCAGATCGCGGAGCTGTTCGGCGATCGCTTCCTCCCTCCCCAGCCCAGGACCTACGCGCGCAAGGCCAAGGCCGCGCAGGAGGCCCACGAGGCCATACGCCCGGCGGGCGACGCCTTCCGCACGCCGGAGTCCCTCCAGGGCGAGCTCTCGGGCGCCGAGCTCAAGCTCTACGAGCTCATCTGGAAGCGGACCATCGCCTCGCAGATGACCGATGCCGAGGGCGAGTCGGTGAGCGTCCGCCTCCTCGCCACCGCCGCCGGCGGCGAGCGCTGCGAGTTCGCGGCCTCGGGCCGCACGATCGTCTTCCCCGGGTACCTCCGCGCGTACGTCGAGGGCTCTGACGACCCGGAGGCCGCGCTCGACGACCAGGAGACGCCGCTCCCGCCGCTCGAGCAGGGCGCCACCGTGCCGGTGACGTCGCTCGAGGCGAGCGGCCACACCACCTCGCCTCCGGCCCGCTTCACCGAGGCGTCGCTCGTGAAGAAGCTCGAGGAGCTCGGCATCGGCCGCCCGTCCACCTACGCGAGCATCATCGGGGCGCTGGAGGCCAAGTACGTCTGGAAGAAGGGTCAGGCCCTCGTGCCGGACTGGGTGGCGTTCATCGTCACCGCGCTCCTCGAGCAGGCGTTCGACGACCTCGTGGACTTCGCGTTCACCGCCGAGATGGAGGACGACCTCGACGAGATCGCGACCCGCGAGCGCAAGAAGCTCGATTTCCTCTCCGCGTTCTACTTCGGGAGCAGGAGCCACTCCGGCCTGCAGAAGCAGGTCGCGAAGGCGCTCGACCGGATCGACCCGGCGAAGCTGAATCGCATCCTCATCGGCGAGGACCCGGCCGGCGTCGAGATCCTGGCCCGGGTGGGCCGCTTCGGGCCCTACGTCCGACGCGGCGAGGACACCGCCCCGATCCCCAGCAACCTCCCTCCCGACGAGCTCACGGTCGAGAAGGCGCTCGAGATCCTCGCCGCACCCCGAGGCGGGAAGCTCCTCGGCACCGATCCGGCGAGCGGCCTTCCGGTGTACCTCCGGTCCGGACGCTTCGGTCCCTACGTCCAGCTGGGCGAGGCGAAGGACGGGGGCAAGCCCGAGAAGACCCAGTCGCTCCTCAAATCGATGAAGCCCGAGGCGGTCACGTTCCAGCAGGCCCTCGAGCTGCTCGCCCTCCCGCGCGAGCTGGGCAAGGGTCCCGACGGCCGGCCGGTCATGGCGTGTTACGGCAAGTTCGGGCCCTACCTCACCATGGGTGACGAGAGCCGGAACCTCGGCTCGGCCGACGACGGCGTCGTGCTCACCATCCGGCTCGCCGAGGCGCTCGAGATCTTCAAGCAGCCGAAGCAGTTCCGAGGCCGCGGCCAGCCCAAGCCGCCGCTCGCGACGTTCCCCGAGGACGCCGTGAGCGGCAAGAAGGTGGTCCTCAGGGAGGGGCGGTTCGGGCTCTACCTCACCGACGGCGAAACCAACGCCTCGCTGAAGCGCGGCGACGACCCGGCCGACCTCACCGCGGAGCGGGTCGCCGAGCTCATGGCCGAGCGCCGGGAGTACCTCGCGTCGCCGGAGGGCCAGGAGCGGGCCGCCCTTCGCGCCGCCCGGAAGGGCCAGCGCGGCGGGCGCCGCGGGAAGGCGAAGGCGGCTGCGCCGGCACCCGTGAGGGAGGCGCCCGCGAGGGCCGGAAAGGCGGCGAAGGTCTCACGTTCCGTGAAGTCCGCTGCCGGGTCGCCTCGGTCGAAGGCTCCGAGGGCCGCCCGCAAGGCGCCCGCCAAGCGGAAGGCGGGGACCTGAGGGCCGGGCGGGACGCGCTCTTCCGCCACGACAGACACGTGTGGCGGGGCCGCCAGGTCGCGGAGATAATGGCCGCTCGCGACGGAGCGGAGGAGCGCTTGGCCGGGGCCGGTGGCGGAGAGCGTGCGGAGGTTCGGCGGCCGTCCTACCTGGCGGCGGCCATCAAGGCCCGCCCCTTCGGCATGCCGGTTCCGCCTCACCTCTTCGGCGTCGCCGCGTTCGGGCTCCTGGGCGCCTTCCTCGGCCCGGGCTTCTGGCTCATCGGCGCCGGCGTCGAGGTGGCCTACCTCTGGGCGGTCTCGAAGAACCCGCGCTTCCGGGCGCTGGTGGACGCCGGAGCCCGCTCCGGCCCCGAGGCCTGGGAGCGCCAGCGGGCCGAGGCCCTGGCGCGCCTCGACCCCGCCGACCGGCACCGGCAGGAGCAGCTCGAGGACCTCTGCGCCGAGGTCCTCCGGGCGCTCGCCGCACGGCCCGGCGCGGACCTGCAGGCCGACAGCGTCTCCCAGCTCGCCTGGCTGCACCTGCGCCTGCTCGTGGCGCGCGCCTCCCTGGCCAAGGTGTCCGAGGACGCGCGGCGGGACGCGCCGGAGATGTCGCGCCAGGCGGAACGCCTGCAGGCGCGCCTCAAGGCCACGGACCTCGACGCCGACCTCCGCCGCAGCCTCACCGAGCAGGCCGAGGTCATCCACCAGCGCCAGGCCGCACAGGCGCAGGCCGCGCCTCGCCTCGAGCGCGCGGAGGCCGAGCTGTCCCGGATCGCCCACCAGGTCGCCCTGGTGCGCGAGCAGACGCTCCTCGCCGCGAGCGACGACGGCGCAGCCCGTGCCGTGGACGGCCTCGCCGCCACCCTCGACCAGGCCGACCAGTGGATGAAGGAGGAGGGCGACCTCCTCGGCGGCCTCGACCTCGACACCGCGCCCACCCCGGAGCGCCTCCTGGCGCTCCGGAGGGAGGGCGCCACCGCCGGAGCCAGACGATGAGGCACACTCGAGAGAGCCGCGACCCGAACTCCGCCCTCGCCCGCCACGCCAGCGCGCGGGGGAGCGCCGCCGGAAACCTGCTCACCCTCCTGTTCGTGCTCGTCCTGGTGGGGCTGGGCGCCTGGCTCGTCCTCAGGAACCGCGCCGAGCAGGCGGGCGCTGGCGCTCCCCCGGCGAGCGGCGTGGCAGCGCCGCAGGGCAAGGTCCCGCAGCCCATCGAGCCCCTCACCGGACCGCCGCAACTCGCTGCGCCGGCCACCTACGAGCCGAAGAACGGCGTCCTCGAGATCGACATCTCCGAGTACGCGGGCTACGGAGGCCTCATCGTCGCGAACGGGGGCATGGCCCCGAACCCCGACTCGTTCTTCGCCCGGCAGTACGGGTTCCAGGTGAAGCTGAGCCGCTCCGAGGGCGAGAGCTGGTCGCCGCTCAACAACGGGAAGTTCGCGGCCATCGCCACCACCACCGACGTGCTGGCGGTGCTGGGACGCCCCTTCCAGGCGGTGGTGCCCGTGCAGATCGGCTGGTCGCGCGGGGCGGACATGATCGTGGTGGACTCCGGCATCACCACGGTGAACGCCCTCGCCGGCAAGGTGCTCTCCGCCTCCCAGTACAACGAGGCGGAGTTCTTCGTGCGCTACCTGGCCCGGGAGGCCGGTGTCACCGTGAAGGTGCTGCGGGACCTCGACGCTCGGCCCGCCGCCGACGAGCTCGGCCTCGTCTTCTACGAGGACGCCTTCCAGGCCTGCGACGCGTACCACCACGAGCTCGTGGGGCGCAGGCGCCTGGCCGGCTGCGTGGGCTGGTCGCCGAAGACCGACGAGGTGATCGCCGCCTCGAAGGGCGCCGCCAAGGTGCTCGCCTCGAATCGCAACCTGCTCGTGGTGGCGGACATCCTGACCGTGAACAAGGGCTTCGCCGAGGCCCACCCGGACATGGTGAAGGGCCTCGTCCACGGGATCCTGGAGGGCAACCGGAAGCTCCGCGACGAGCCCGCCGCCAACCTGCCGGTCGTCCAGAAGGCGTTCGGGTGGAGCGACTCCGACGCCAGGGACCAGCTCGCCAAGGTGCACCTCGCGAACTACCCCGAGAACCGGGCGTTCTTCGAGGGCACCATCGACGCCGCCGGGTCGTTCGGGGGCATCTTCCAGTCGGCGGTGCTCGCCTACGGCCCGCTCATCCCCAACCCCACCGACGCCGCCCGCTTCCTCGACCCGAAGCCGCTCCAGGACATCGGCAAGGCCGGCCTCTACGCGAGCCAGAAGGTGGCCATCGCGCCCATCCGCACCACGAGCGGCGGGGCGCTGGAGGGCGACCCTCTCCTCAAGAAGGACATCCGGTTCTTCTTCGAGCCCAACTCCGCGAAGCTCGACGCCAAGGCCCCGGAGAACGTCTCCTACCTCGACACCGTGAAGGGCTTCCTCCAGGTGAGCCCGGGGTCCGTGGTGGTGCTGCGCGGCCACGTGGACAATGCGCGCATCGAGACCTTCCGCAAGCAGGGCGGCGAGGAGCTCGTGCAGGCCATGGCGCTGAAGGCCATGGAGCTCTCGCGCCAGCGGGCGTTCGCCGTGCGCGACGCCCTCTTCGAGCGGCATCCCAAGATCGACCCGCAGCGGGTCGAGGCGGTGGGGCGCGGCTGGGAGGAGCCCGCTGGACCGGACCCCGACAAGAACCGACGGGTCGAGGTGCAGTGGTACACGCTGGAGTAAGAGGTCCATATGAGAAGCGCGCTCACCCTCACGACGATCCTCGCCGCCGCCCTTCCCGTCGCCGCGACCGCCCAGAGTCCATGGGACGCGGCGAAGAAGGTGGCCGGCGACTCCAGCGTCTCCCAGCTCCAGAAGACCGTGAACAAGCAGCTCCTCGACGAGTCGCGGAAGAACCAGTGCTCGTTCAAGAGCGGCACCGACGTGCTGGAGCCGGGCTGCGACAAGAAGATGATGCGGCTCGCGAACGTCCTCGTGGACGCGAAGAAGAAGCTGAACGGCGCCGGGGTGAAGAACTTCAGGTTCGTCGTGTCGGGCCACACCGACTCGTCGGGCTCGGCCGAGGCGAACCGGGAGCTCTCGAGGAAGCGCGCCGCGGTGGTGGAGCGCGAGCTCGTCGCGAAGGGCATCGCGGCCGGCGAGATCGAGTCGGTGGGGATGGGGTTCGACCGACCGCGGGTGAAGCCGGACGACACCCCCGAGAAGAAGGCGAAGAACCGCCGCTACGAGATCCAGGTCAAGCTCTGATCTCGCGCCGCGCGCCGCCGCTTTCCGGTCGGCATGCGGGTCATCCCGCCGGCGGCAGCCACCACGACGGCGCGAGCCACCTGGGCGAGCGCTCCCCGGCCCTGGGCTGCCCCTGGAGCGGCCGCTCCTGCTCGGGCAGGTGCCACGGGGCGGGCCCGGTCCTTCGCGACGCGGCGGCGCTCAGCTCACCGAACTCGACGGCCGGGGTCTTGCCGAGCAGCTTCCGCCCGTCCGCGAGCACGAGGGCGAAGAGGACCTGGCCCCTCGTGTCGCCATCCACCATCCGTGCGAGCCCGCCGAGCGGGCCCAGCCGCCACGCAGCGAGGCCCCAGACCAGCCGACCCCCGAGCCGGTGCGCGTTCGCCTCGGTCACCGCCTCGATCCACGTGATGCGCTCGAACGAGACCTCCTGGCGCCCTTCGCCCGCCCGTCCGCGCGGGAGCACCAGGCATTTCGGACGAGCGTCCAGCGTCCGCTGGATGCGCGCCGAGGTCTTCCGCCCGAAGTCGCCTGCGAGTATGTCGATCATCGTCGCTGCCCTGCCGTCGATCCGGATTTTCCGATCGGTCGCACGGGCGGCCCTACGCGCGGGAGCGGGCATCGGGGTGAGGTGGGATTCCCCGGCACACCGGCGTACCGACGTGGTACGCCGTCCGGGTGCCACGCGCTCCCCGTGGCGCCCCCCGTCACCTCGGGTGAATCAGGGTTTTGATCCGCAATCGGCCGGAGTTCGACGCCGCCTCTCCGGGAGCTCGGCGCGACGCCACACCCCTGCGAACTGACCCGACGAGTGCACCGTACCGGGACCGTGTGTCGCGCGATCGTGGTCGGGGCCAGCACTCACGATCAGCCCTCGAAACTGGCTCCCAGGGCGCGGACGATCGCGGGCAGGCGCTCGCCCCCGGTGCCGCGGGCGAAGAAGCCGCGCCGCGATCGCGAGGCGATCTCGGCGAAGGGGTTCGGATCCGGGTTCACGTCCACCACGGCGGCGCCGTTCGAGAAGGCGATCTGGCCGATCTGCATCGGCAGGTTGGTCGCGCCGCTCGTTCCGACCACGAGGAGCAGCGCGGCCTCGTTCGCCGCACGGAGCGCGCTCTCCATCCGGTAGTAGGGCTCGTCGTAGTACTCGTCGAACCACAGGACGTGGGGCCTCAGCCACGAGCCGCAGCGCGGGCAGCTGAGCCTCTCGCGGTCCGCCGAGGTGAGCGGGTCGTCCTTGCCGCGCCGGCCCAGGTCGGGAAGATCGAGAAGCCCCGCGCCGCACTCGTCGGCGCAGCGCACCCAGGCGGCGTCCCCGTGGATGCAGTACACCTTGCGAGAACCCGCCCGCCGGTGAAGGCCGTCGATGTTCTGGGTCACCAGGGTGAACCGCTCGCCCAGCGCGTCCTCGAGCGCGACGAGGGCGCGGTGGCCCGCGTTGGGCTGGGCGTGGCGGCAGACCCCGAAGCGGTACAGATACCAGCGCCAGACCTCCTCGGGAGCCCGGTCGAACATCGCGCGGGTGGCCATCTCCTGCGGCATGTGATTGCGGGAGCCCACCACCCAGTAGCCCTCCTTCCCGCGGAAGGTGGGGATGCCGCTCTCGGCGCTGATGCCCGCGCCGGTGAGGACGACCACCGGCCCGCCGGCGCCGCGAACCTCCTCGAGAAGCGCCTCCAGCCCTGGTTCCATGATCGAGCGGTGCGCCCGCCGGCGTGGCCAGCAGCGCAGAACCGTTCTAGCATGCGTCCGTGTCCACCGCCGTGACCGACGGCATCCGCGTCGACGTGCAGAGCGCGTTCCGGCCCGATCGGTCGGACGCCTCGGCCGGCCGATGGCTCTTCACCTACACGGTGCGGATCCGCAACGAGGGAGAGCTTCCGGCCCGGCTCGTCTCCCGGCACTGGATCATCACCGACGCGAACGGCGAGCGCGACGAGGTCCAGGGCGACGGCGTGGTGGGTCACCAGCCGCACCTCGCCCCGGGCGAGTCGTTCGACTACACGAGCTTCTGTATCCTGAAGACCGCGCACGGCTCCATGCGCGGCAGCTACCGAATGGTGCGTGACGACGGCTCGACCTTCGACGCGGCCATCGCGCCGTTCCCTCTCGTGGTGCCGGGACGGTTGAACTGACGGGGCGAGGCGGGCGCCTACCCGAGGGCCTCACTCCTTCCGCAGCTCCTCGGCGATCTCGTCGTCGGTGACCGTCCCCTTCGCGAGGAGGATCCGCAGCGCCGCGGCGAGGACGCGCGCGGCGTCCGCGAGCTCGGGGTCCTGTGCGCCGCGTGCGGCGAGCCGCGCGACGACCTGGGCGGCGCGGCCCGCGGCGCGCACCGGCTCGGCGGGCCGCGGTCGTGCCTCGGCCGGCCGGCCGGGCAGATCGATCCCCGGCGGCTCGGGAGCGGGCTCCTCCTCCACCGGCTCGAGCATGGGCTCCATGGCGTCGGCCGGGAGGAACTCCGGCTCGTCGGTCGAGAGCGGGTAGTCCCCGGTGAGGGCCAGCTCGGCGGTCTTCTCCACCTCGCCCTCCCCCCTGGCGCTCGCACGCCGCCCCCCGTCGCCCCGAGGCGCGGGGCGGGGGTCCACCGCGGCCTGGCCGTCGCGGGAGGCGCGCCGCTTCCACTCGGAGTCGGGGTCGAGGGGAACGTCCTCCTGGCCGACCAGCGACATCGGCGCAGCGTCGGACGGCTCCTCCGCGAGGTCGATGGCCTCCACCTTCTCGGAAGCCGGCGCGTAATGGCGGAGGAGGGCCCGGCCGATCTCCTGGTCGCCGCCGATGGCCACCTTCACGCGCCGGCCCGAGCGGAAGGCCAGCTCGTCCACGACGGTCACGTTCACCGGGTCGCTCATCGCCACGGTGAGCATGTTGCCGTCGTCGGCCATGGGCAGGACGTTGTGGCGGACGGCGAAGTCGCGGGGGACGAGCCTCAGGGCGGCGTCGAGCTCGGCCCCGGACAGGCCGTCCAGCACCGCCACCTCGAGCCCGAGCTTGCGGGACAGGGCGTGGACGATGTCGCGCTCCGAGGCGATCCGCAGCTCGACGAGCGCCTGCCCGAGCCGCACTCCCCACTGGCGCTGGTGGGCGAGCGCCGCGGCCAGGCCGGCGGCGTCGATGACGCCCGCCTCCTCCAGCATCTCGCCGAGCCGCTTGCGCGCCATCTCACTTCCCTTCGGCCCGGGTCGCGATCGCGAGCCGGGTGAGCCCCTCCTTGCGAGCCATCTCCATCACCTGGACCACGCGTCCGTGCACGACCCCCTCGTCCGCCTGGAACAGCACCAGCGTATCCGGATTGCGGCCGTGCGCGTCGGAGAACGCCTTCTCCAGCCCCGACTCGTCCACGAGCTGCCCGGAGAGGACGGTCCGGCCGTCGGCCAGCACCGCGACGGTGAGGTCGCGCTGCACGGGGCCGGCCTCTCCGGACGAGCCCTTCGGCAGGTTCACCTTGAAGCCGCCCTCCTTCTTCTGCTCCTCCGACTCGTGGATCGCGGTGGTGGTCACCATGAAGATGATGAGGAGGACGAGGAAGATGTCGGTGAGCGGGGTGATGTTGATGTCGGCGAACAGCCCGCCGACCGTCTCGAACTCCGAGTCGTCGCCGCCGGATCCGCCCGAGCCGCCCGAGACGCTCACGCGCCCTCCCCGCCCCGGCCCGGCAGGCGCAGCGTGCCGAGCGCGTCGGCGACCACCTCGAGGTACTCCTCCGTCACGAGCTTCAGCTGCAGCGCCAGCTTCTGGACGTGCACGTTGTAGAAGTTGTAGACCACCACCGCCTCGATGGCGACCGCGATGCCCCCTGCGGTGGTCACGAGCGCCTCGGAGATCCCCGAAGCCACCACCGCGAAGCCGCCCTGGCCGGTCGCCGCCATCTGCTGGAAGGCGCGCATGATGCCGATCACGGTACCGAAGAGGCCGACGAACGGCGCCGTCGCGCCCACGGTGCCGAGGATCCAGAGGTTGCGCCGCAGGCGGATGCCCACCTGCAGGCGCTCGCGGTCCACCGCTGCGGCCACACGACCGGGGTCGGGCACGCCGCCGGCCTTCCCCGCCCGCTCCGAGACCTCGATGGCGGCGAGGAACACGTCCGCGGCCGGCGAGCGCGACCGCTCGCACCGCTCGCGGCCGGCGATGAGGTCCCCACGGCGGAGCGCGTCGCCGACCGACTCGGCGAGGGCGCGCGCGTGGCCGGCGAAGCCCCAGAGGGCGATCGCCCGCTCGATGGCGACGCCGAGGGCAATGACCGAGCAGGCCGCGATGATCCACATCGAGGCGCTTCCCTGCTCGAGGACGGTGCGAAGGTTCGAGTTCAAGCGGTCTCCTCTGGACGGAGGGATGAGTGTAACCCCGGGCGGCCGCGGGCGCGGGGCGGCCGTCTACGCCGAACGTCCGGGCGGGGGCTTCATTCCTCGCGATCGCTCCCTGGGTGGGCCAGCCCCGGCCCCGCCCCGGGGGCCCGGCGACCGCTCCGGGCCCCCTTCTCGTCGAGGTCCACCACCCGTGCACCCGGCGGCGGGGCCATGCGGAACAGGCCGTCGTCGAGGACGGCGTTCGGCTCGAGGTCCTTCCAGCGCAGGGCGAGTTTGACCTTGGGTGAATCGGAACGCAGCTCCACCTCGCCCGGGAACCGGGTGCCCGCGCGCGACCGGAACAGGCCGAACGAGACCTCGTAGGGGGAACGGCCTGCGGGCCGGAGCGAGGCCCGCTCGACGGCGGCGGCCTCGACGACCCTCAGCGACGACGCCCCTCCGGGCCCGGCCAGCTCGAGATCGATCGCGCCGCGCCCGACGCCCGCGCGGAGCGGTTCCCCGGCGAGGGGCGGCCCGCCGCAGAGGATGGCGACGAGGTCCTCGACCGGGAGAGGCAGCGGCACGATGCGGGCGAGGTTCTCGGGCGTCGCCCGGCCGCGGTAGAGCACGTTCGCATGCGCGTCGTGGAGCGCGAGGCGTCCGCCGCCGGCCGCCACCACGGCGGCCACGTTGCCGAAGAAGTCCAGGATCTCGATGTGCAGCCGGTCGGGCCGCTCGGCCGCCACGAACTGGCGCACCGTGCCGGAGGGCGCTCCCGGCGCGTCCACGGTCACGCTGGCCTCGCCCCGCACCGAGCGGACCCTCTCGCGCGAGGCCCGGACCTGGGCGAGCAGCTCGGCCGGATCGAGCGAGAGGTCCGGCGGCGGGGCGCGCGGCGCGCAGGCCGCGGCGCCGAGGAGCACCAGCGCGAGCGCGGACGGACGGTGAAGCAACCCCCTCTCCCCCACCGGGGGAGATGGCCGGGGAGAGGGGACTTCCAGCGCGCGACGGCGGGCCTTCCTCAGAACAGCCTCGCCTTCCGCCTCTGGAGCTCCTCTCCGCGCTGCTTCGCCACGGCGTTCTCGGGCGCGCGGCCCGGATCGCGGGCGAGGTCCGCCTGGGCGACGGCGGCCAGCAGGCGGTCGAAGAGGGCCGCATCCTGCACCAGGACGGCGTAAGTTTCCGCCTCGGCCACCCGGGCGAGGAGGTCTTCCGGAGCGAGCGCCCGGCAGCGGTCGAAGTGGGCGCGCGCCGCCGCCGCCCCACCTCCCGCCGCCACCGGCAGTGCGGCCCGCCAGGCGCCCAGCGACCGGTGTGGCCCCGCCGCGTCCACCCGCTCGTCGAGCTCCGCGGCGCGGGCCATCATCGCGAGCGCGGCGTCCTTCACCGCCAGCACCGCCGCGTAGCCGGTGGCCTGTGCCGCCCTCATCGTCCCCTGGGCGAGGAGGTACAGCGCCTCCGCCCCCGGCGGATCCACCTTCGCCGCCGCCGCCGCGGGGTCCTCGCCAGCGTCGATGGCGCTCGCCCAGGCGGGGGCGATCGTGCGCAGGGCGCGCTCGGCCGCACGGGCCGAGGCGTCCCAGGCCTCCCGGGCGCGCGCGGGCACCGGCGAGGCGAGCCCGCGGAACGCCTCGGCGCGAGAGAGGCGCAGCTCGGCGTCGGGCGCGCCCGGGCGCGAGGCCGCAGCCCGGCCGTAGGCGGCGACGGCCGCGTCGAGGCGTCCGCGGTCGGCTCGCCGGGACCAGGCGGCGTCGCCCTCGGAGAGGGCGGCGGCGAATCGCTCCGCGCCCTCGCGGGCGGGCTCGGCACCCGTGGTGAGCGGGGCGGTGGGCTCGGCGGCGCGCCGGCAGGCGGACGCGGCCGCGAGCGCGGCGGCGAGGGCCAGCGGGCCGAGGCCGCGAAGCACCCCGACCTCGCCTACCGGCGCTTCTTGCCGGACGCCTTCTTGGCCGGCTTCCTGGCGCGCGCCCGCGCGGCGCGGTCCTTCCGGACGGAGCGCTTGGCGGGACGGGGCCGCGACGCCTTGGCCCTCCGCGCGGGGCGCTTGGCGGCCTTCCTCGCGGCGGCAGGCCTGCTCCGGGCCGG
>Ga0335085_10011581_pt1 | contig 13070 bp, 13 predicted proteins | sample Lox_Sample_45_FD_206712 | JGI IMG/M metagenome (GOLD analysis project Ga0335085, IMG submission 206712) | Soil microbial communities from Loxahatchee National Wildlife Refuge, Florida, United States - Lox_Sample_4.5 | ecosystem: Environmental > Terrestrial > Soil > Wetlands | place: USA...
TGCCTTCATCCCCAGGTGATCCGCAAGATCGGACAGGCTCACGTTCCCGGCGTGGAATTGGGAGAAGGCGAGGTTCAGAAATGACGGCCCGAGATAGGTTGCCTGCGTGGCGTAATAGTTCCCGCCGCCGGACATCTCCTCTCTACTCTTGAGGTATTCCTCCGACCACTCCCGGGCCTTGGCCTCATAGGTCTCGTCATCGACGACTCCGCGGTCGAGCAATCTGCGGAGAATGACTTCCCGGCTGACTCGATACCGAGTTGCCACCGCCCGGACGGCAACGTCTAGGTCTGCGCCTTGGAATTCGCGCCACGGGAATGTGGCGACCGGAACAAGGAACTCAGCGGCGAAGCGATTGCACGCGACTTCAATGCTGTGGCTCGCACCCGTCAACCTGCGGATAAAGCCGGTGTCGTCCTTGGTGATTCCACTGACGGCAAACAAGAGGTGTCCGAGCTCATGGAAGAGCGTAAAGATTTGGCGGGAGTGGGCTGTGCTGTTGTTGATGATGATGAGCGGGAACACCGCGTCGCTCAAGCAGAATCCCGAGATGCCCTTTTGCTTGAAGGAGCGCTTGAAGACAAAGACTCCTGCATCTTCGACGGCCTGCCGCCACATCTTGAGAGCCTGAGTGGTGCTCTCCGATGCAAATTGTTGCCGCAAGTCGACCCCAAGGTACTTCCGAACCCGGGCGGCCAAGCCTTCCACGGGTTGATCGGCAGCCGCGTGGATATCGGCTGTGATCAATCGGGTGGCGAGATTGTGACCACCGGTCAGTTGCTGCAGGGACTCTCGGAAAGCCAGCCCCTCGCGTAGCGCGAAACGGGTGTCGGCCTGGAGACCCTCGATCTCCGACGCGGGCAGCGTCCGGAACTCGCTCCGGGGGTCAGGTTCCTCCGGGGGAGCTGGGAAGAAGAACAGGGCGATCGGACGGTGATAGACTGATTCGGCAAGGGCTTCGAGCTGCCGGAAGGTCGGAAACTCGGAGCCTTTCTCCCAGGCGGTAACGGTTTCGATCTCCTTCTTCATCCGGGCGGCAACATCATCCACGGTAAGGCCCGCGCGTTCGCGCGCCCAGATGAGGACCTTCGGGTTGAGTCCAGCGACTTGATCGGCCATCGGGCCTAACAATGGTATGGGATTGCAGCAGCGACCAGCCCTACCGCGGAAACCGGCTCAGGTCACCCCTGAAACCCGTGCTTCGCCGCGTCTTGAGTGACCGTAGTCGGCTGGCTGTCCTTCGGCCAAGGGACGCCTCGGTCGAATAGCGAGAGCTGGAGCCGCCTCACAAGTCGCCCCCGCTCGTCCTTCGCGGAGAACACGACGGCGGTCTGCTCGACAGCGTCCATGAAGAAGGCAGCGGCTTCGGACGGCACGGCGACGAGACACCCTCGCGTGGCCGTTGCTGGTCGAGCGCGATACGGCACAAGAATCCGCGTCGCGTTCGGTGTGGCGGCCGGATAGATCATCGGATGGCAGAAGTCGATGGTACACAGCTGATGGGGCTTGTCCTCGGTGATGGGCGCCCGATAACCTCTGGCGCCGCCCACCTCGTTGATGACACCCGACGTATGAAAGGTCAGGTGATGGCCTTTCGGCACGGGGCGCTCCCCGAGACTGCCGGCCAGTTTCGGAGGGAGCGGTTCATCAGTCCCGCGCCTATGTGCGGTACGGGCGATGGTGGAATACGATTGGGGGAACCCGACCACGACGCTCCCGTCTCGCCGGACCGAGAACCAGACGACCGACCTGGCCGTGGGGCCCCATGGCAGCAGGAGCTGAATGTGTGTGCGCGCCGGTATTTCATGGGAGAAGGCCGACCACTTTGGTCCCACCACTCCCGTGACAATTGAGCGTTCCATGCGAACCGCGGATGGTTGACTCTCGGAAATCTAGGCAGGACATCAAGCGCCCTAGCAGTAGTTGACGCTCGAACGGTCACGCGGGTGGATGAAGAGAAGGTTTTTCCGCCGGATGCGCCGCGCTATGGACCTGTTTGAGCCGCCCGATCGCCACGTGCGTGTAGAGGGCCGTCGTGGAGAGTTGGCTGTGGCCGAGCATCTCCTGCACCTCCCGCACGTCGGCGCCGTTTTCGAGCAACAGCGTGGCCATGGTGTGCCGGAACAGGTGACAGCTCCCGGCTTTCCCGAGGCCCGCGGCCTGGACGTACAGGTGGACCAGCTCGGTCAGCCGATTCTCGCGGAGGGCTCGGCCACGGCGGGTGAGGAAGAGGACGTTGGGGTCCGGGGGCACGACCAGCGCCGGCCGGACCTCCCGGAGATAACGGTCCACCCAGGCGAGGGCGCGGTCCCCAATCGGCACGACCCGATCCTTCCGGCCCTTCCCTTCTCGGATGAACAGCACCCCGCGGCTCACGTCCAGGTCTGGGAGCTGAAGATGCAGCACCTCGGCGCGGCGAATCCCCGTCGAGTAGAGGACTTCCATGAGCGCCCTGTCCCGAATGCCGATCGGGTCCGTGAGGTCCGGTTGGGCCAGCACCCGCTCCGCCTCCTCGGCCGAGAGCACGGCATGCGGGAGATGCCGGGGACGGCGCGGGAGGACGAGCTCCTGGGCCGGATTCGTGGGCATGCGGTGCGTCCGCACGAGCCACTGCCCGAAGCGCCGCAGGGCCCCGAGGACGTGGGACTGCGCGCCCCAGGAGAGCGGACGCCCGTCCTTCAAACGCACTTGGGTCAGCGCCTGTTGATAGCGCTCCAGGACGCTCAGGGTGAGGTGCTGGGGGTGACTGACGCCGCGATCGGCGGCCCAGGTCGCGAAGTGGCGGAGGCTCGCGCGCCGACTGCGAACGGTTGTCTGGGCGTACCCGGTCCCGGCCAACCACACGGCGTGCTCGTCCACGAGCGCGAGCAGCGTGTGCGGATCCGCGATGGGGGTCCGCACGAGAGCGAGCGTCATGTATGGTACGACTTTGCGTCGTCCGAGCCGCCTAAGTGCCCGATGGGCTGGTCCGACCCGCCGCGGCGCATCTGACCGCGCGGGTTGCGCTTGGTTGCGGTCTTGCGACCCCGGCCACCCCCCGACCGAGCCCCGACCGACTGCCCGTCCGTTCCGGCCGACTCCGGTCCTACTCCTACCTCAACCAGTTCGCCGAGGCCGCCCGCCGTGGGCTCAGTGACGGGGAGCAGCTCGTACCACACCCCGACACCGCGCGGCGCCCGGTGCATGAGCACGTATTCCAGCTCGACCAGCCGGTGGAGATGGAGCTTCGCTTGGGTGGCGCCGAGGCCGGCCGCCTCCCGGGCTTCCCGGCCAGAGAAGCGGAGGTCCTCACGCGGGATACGTCGAGCTTCGGCCTCGCGCGTCACCCAGCGGTCCAGCGTATCCAGGAAGACCCGCGTCTGCGGCGGCAGGTCGTCGAACGAGCGGCCGAGGACGTCGGCCATGAGACGATTCGCGGCCGCAATGTCGCCCGGGGTGACCTCGATGTAGGTGAGGGTCCGCTCCCCGTGGGGGACGGTCTTGTGCTCGCGCTGGTGCTGATGCAGGAGCGCGATGGCGTCGATGAGCGTCAGATACTTCTCGTGGTCCCGCCGCGTCCGGGGGCGCCCGTTCCGAAACCGGAGGTCTGGGGCGTATGGGTTCACGACGGCCACGGGTGTGAGGAGCCGCTGGGCGTGCTGGTGGAGGGTCCGGAGCTCCGTCCGGGTCGTCCGCGCCAGGAGGCCTTCCAACGTCCGCGCCTCGCGCTGCCGAACCTGAATCGCTCGGGTCTGCGCCGCACTCTCGTCCACGCTCAAGACCAACGCCCGATTCGCCAGCTCCTCGTCTAGCCGCACACTCGTGGTCGTGAGCATCAGCTGCACGGGACCTGCGACGCGGTAGGTGTGGGTGACCAGCTTGCCCGTCTGCGGATCCTTGCCCGTCGAGGCGATCGTCAGCTCCCCCTCGCTCTGCAGGAGCTTCAGCGCGTACCCCGCCCGCTCGGCGCCTGCTTCCTCGACGACGCTCAACACCTTGTGCTGGAGGGCCGTCTCCCCAACGTAGTAGAGGGCCTGGCCCGTGAGCGCCGCGTAGTGGACCCGGTCCTCCGGAGGCACGAACGCGAGCACGGCGTCCATCAGGCTCGTCTTGCCCGCGGCCGAGGCGCTCTGGACGATGACGGCGAGCGGGGTGGGGAGCTTCCGCGACACAGCCGCGAGGTACGCGACCAGGACGTTCGTCTCCTCGCCCACGATTCCCGCCGCGGCCACATCGCGGGCGATCCGGCCCAGGAGATCCGGGTCTTTGAGGAACTCCAGGGCAGCGGCACGCTCCGCGTCCGTCATCCCGCCCTCGACCGACGGTTCGACCGGGCGTTCGACCGGCGCCCCGACCCGCTCCCGGTCCGCCACCGTCTCCAGCTCCAACAGGAGGTGCCCGACGTCCTGCTTCACGGCGGCCGGTTCGCACCCGAGTTCCTGCGCCGCCTCGGCCACGAACGCCGCGCGGGCCCGGGCACTCGCGAGGTCGACGGTGTCGAGGTAGCGGGCGCTCCCGCATTGCACGAGGAGCTGGGCCCGGAGGGCGGGCGGCTGGTCCGCCCGGAACCCGCGGATCCGGTACTGCCGCGCGCCCCGCGTCAGGCGGTACTCATCCCCGGCAACCTCTAGGTCCGCATCAGGAGCGGCGACGGGGGGCTCGGGAGACACCGCGGGCCCACGAGCCTGGTCCGCGGTGGCCACCGACCCGGCAGCCCCACCTTCCAGCCAGACCGCGTGCCGAATCGCCTCGCCCAGCTCGCGGGCGCGGTCCGTGACCTTGAGGGCGAACGCGTTGGCGTCGAGCCCGTGCGGGAACTGCACCCGGTAGGTCGCGAGCCCCAGTCCCCCGGCCTGAGCTGCCAGAGTGCCCGCGGCCGCGTCCCCCGCCGTCGTGCGGCCGTGCGCGAGGAGGAGTCGTTGGACGCCCAACTCGCGGAGGACCACCAAATCTGCCTGTGTGAGCTCGGGACCTGAACTCGCCGTCACGTTCGGGTAGCCAGCCACCCAGAACGTGAGGGCGTCCAAGGGTCCCTGGCAGACGATAACGTCGCTCGACCCGGCGAGCCCGCCCGCATTCCAGAGGTGGGCCGGGCCGGGAAGGCTGAGGTGCAGTGGCGTCCCGGGGCGCAGATCGTCGCGGATCTTCCGCCCGTACACTTGCCGCACGTCGCCCTCGGCGCCGAGGAACGGCACGACCAGCGAGCCCGTGAAGTGCTCGTGCCCGCTCGGCCGCAGGAGCCCCAGCGACTGCAGCCGCTCCCGCAGCGCCTTTCCAGCCTTGAGCGTCTTGGGCGCGAGTGCGTACCCGAGCGTCCGGGAGGACAGGCCGAGTTGGAAGTGGTCGATCGCCGGCCGATGATCCAAGCCCCGACGCGCCAAGTAGGCGAGGCCTTCGGGGCTGGCCAGGAGCGCCTCGTGATAGAACCGGACGACCGCTCGGAGCACCGTGGCGTCGTCCGCGTCGGCGTCGAGCTGGAGTTGGGGTGCGGCCGCGGCCACCTGACGGAGGCGCTCCACGGCGTGCCGGAGGCTCACCCCTGTCACCCGGTGCTCCCACTCCACCACGCCCCCCGCCCCTTGGCAGGCACCGCGGCACTCCCAGCGATTCGTATCGGGAGCCACCCGGAGACTCTGGTCCGGGTCGTCGTGGAGGGGGCAAGCACCGACGAAGGCTGTCCCGTGCCGCTTGAGGACGACCCCAGCCGTGCGGACCCGGTCGAGGAGGCTCACCGTCGCCTCCAGGTGCGCCAGCTCGTCCGGGCGGATGCCCGGCAAGCGTCGAAACGGGGTGCCACGTGTCTTCAGGTCATCCTCCGCGAAGGGCGACGATGACGAGAAGCCTAGGGCGCTACGCCCTCGGGCGCAATGGCCTGGTATGACGTACATTGCACCATGCCTATGACTGCCCAGCAGCTCAGGCGCGCCCTCAAGCGCCTCAAGCTCTCCCAGTCCGCCCTCGCCCGCCGGATCCAGGTAAATGCCCGCACCGTCCGACGTTGGATCGCCGGGGAGTCCCCCGCGCCCGAGGCGGTCGTTCTGCTTCTCCAAAGCTGGCTCAAGGGCAAGTAGCGGCCGCCCGTCCGTCCCCTCAGGCTCAACCTTCGTGGCTGCTGTCATCCTTTGTTCTCCGTAGTCTCCGCGATTCCCGCGTTCCCTGAATTCGGCATTTTTCGCCCTAGTCTTCCTCATCCTCTTCGAGCCATTCGTCCAGCAAGTCGAACCCGATGACATCTGCGTCGTCTTGTTCCATCCCGAGTTCGACCTCATCCTCCAGCACGGCCTTCAGTTCGCGCTCGAAGGCCCGCTTCGTCTCCCAGTCCCACGCCCGCGGTACTTTCGCCATTACATGCAGCACGGCCCACCCGATGACGTGGGTCCGCTGGGCCCCTTCTTGTCGCACCCGCGCCTGCCGGGCCTCCCGCGTGCGCCACGGGCGCAGCAGCCGCTCCACCTCCCCCCGCAGGAGCACCTCGGCGTGGGACTGGCCGAGTGAGGCCGGGTACGTTTCCGTCCGGACCAGCCGCTCCAGCTCGCGAGCGACCTGCGCCTTCACCTCACCCGGCACGCTGAATGGCACGCCCTCCAGCGCGGAGTCACGGAGGCCCCGAAGGCGCTCCGCCTCCGCCGCGCCCGCCGCTCGCCGCGCGTCCTCCCGTTCCCGTCCGGCCTGGCGTTCTTGCTTGGCGTCCTCCAAGCGTTCGCGCTCGTCGTCCAGACGGAGCACCTCCACATCCGCCTCCGCCTCGCGCACGCGCCGTTGCCACGGGGAGAGGTTCTCCCACGTGGGCCGCGGGCGGGGCGCCGGTTCCTGCGGCGTCGGTTGGGGTTCCCGGACACGCACGGGAGGCGGGTCGTCCGGGTCGTCCTCCCCGGGTCCCGCGGCCAGCGCTTCCACGTCCGCCCGCCGAACGCGCACATGGTTGCCCGGCGTGCGCATCGAGCCCAGGGTTCCGCCCCGGGCGAGCTGGGCCACCCGATCCGGACCGACGCCCAGGAGGGCGCCGGCCTCGGCCGGGGTCAACCATTCAGTCATCGGCATCCTCCTCGCTCACCAACTCACGGACCTGGTCGCGAAACTCGGTGTCCGTGAGGTCGGGATCGTCTACCAGACTCACGAGCTCTTCCAGCAGATTCTCCAAGTCGCTGACTTGGAGCTCCAACTCCTCCCGCGTTCTCATGGCGTCTCCTCGCCCTCGGTGGTCGTGTTGCCGTCGCCTGACCCCTCCCCGCCGTCCTCCAAGAGGGCGTTCAGGCGGTCGCGAATCGCCTGCATTTCCTCGTACAACAGCCGATTGATCGCTTCGACCTCGGCCCGGGTGGGCCTCCACATCGCGTACCTCCCCTAACGAAGACGCCCCCAACCTCGCAAAGCGGGATTGGGGGCGCCCTAAGCTGGCGAAAAAGTTCAGGGTGGGGTTTAGGGACCCCGGGTGCGGAGCGCGCGCACCGTCCGGTCGAAGTGCGGCAGCACCGTCGAGCGGAGCCGTTCGGAAACAGCGGACTTGCTCAGCCCCCGGCGCTCAGCTACCTGGGACAGCGGGATCCCTCGAAGGGCCACTCGCAGGAGGCGGTAGTTCATTGGAGCGAGGTGACGACGGAGCTGTCGCAGCAGGTCCCGGCGTCGCGGCGCGGGAAGCTCGGCCCAACCCGCCTGGAGGTGCTGATGGGCACCGTAGCCCCGCCGCTGATAGCCGCTCTTCGGGAGAAGGCGTTTCTGCACGAGCCGTTGGACCCGGCTGAGCACCACGGACTGGAGCCGGATCCGATTCCAGGACTCTGGGGGGAGCCACGCACCCCAGTGCTTCCCCTCCTTGGGAGCCGGGACGCGGATCTCGTCCGAAAGCCCCTGGGTCGAGAAGTCGACCTGAAGGCCGGTGACCACGTCCACGAACGCGTCCGCAAGCATCTGCCAGAGGAGCGCTTGGGGGCTCTCGGCATTCACGCGGAACGCCTCGCGTTCCGCCGCGGCCCAAATCGGCCCTTGTATCGCCTTCGGAAACGAGATGAACCGCGAGAGCGGCCCCTGGCCTCGCTGGGGGAGCGACCCATCGGGCTGGAACGGCTCTCCAAGACACGAGTAGACCACGCCGAGCGCGATCATCCGCGCCCGGTCCCGGGTCATCATCGGCACGGCCTCGCAGGCGCGCTCGAACATCAATCCGTCCCACGCCTCGACCGATTCCAGCAGGTACTCCGTATCCGGGAGGAGCGGGGCCAGAGGGGCCGTGAGCATGGTCGCCCGCTCGTCGAATCCCACCCTGACTTGGACTCCCGTGGCGACGGCAACAAGGGGGGCGGTGGCCGTGCGAATACACGCCAACCCGTCGCGGATCTGCCGCACGCGGATTCCACGGGCCACTTGGACGACGAGGTGTTGCTCGCGAATCCGCCGCAGAACCGTGAGGAGTTCATCGTCTGACCGGGGGAGGTGACTGAGGGCAGCTTGCTGGACGTCCGGGGGTTGGAAGGCCAGCTGGGAGTAGGCGCCGATCGGCAGCCAGCGCAGAGCCTTCAGGACCGCAAGGCGCTCCTGTTCCGTCGCCTCCACCCCGCCCCCGTGGAGGAGCCGGTCGGGGAAGGAATCAGCCAGTTCCGAGGGGTCATCGGTGTCGTACTGCTCCTCGCGGCACAGCACGAGGTGAGGGAAATGGGGTAGCAGCTTGGTAGACACCATAGCAATAGAAAAATAACGGGGCGACGGTGTCCCGTCGCCCCTCCCGCGCCATCAGCACCGTCTCAGGACTTTTGATCGTCGTTTAGCGGTCCTTCGGTGGTTGTAGCTTGTCAATCACCCCTTCAAGCATCGACCCTTGGTCGTTTGGCTCCCAGTCCTTGCCGAATCCCTGTCGCATCAACTGCTCCACCAACAGGGTCCCTGAAGGTCTCGACCTGTTTCGTATCGAGGCTCAACTGAAGGGATCTCGTCCCCCCTTGATTTAGCATCGCCCGAATGTCACCCGGCACGCCAGGCAACCTCAAGAGGTATTCGCGCTCGGATTGCGACAGTAGGATCTCCATCCGACCCTTTCTCAGTTTGACGGTCGGCACCTAAGCGCATCACCGACGATATGCTGTTACAGCCTCACCGAGGAGATTGATCACAAGGGCCACCGCGTCACAGTCGTCTTGTCGAGCAACTTGCCTGGGGCCTTCACCTTACGTGGCGAGTGCACCCTTGTCGCGTCGTAATTGTTCGCCGAAAAACAGTCCCATGCGTTTGCAAGGGCGGACTCTCGCTTACAGAGAAGCGGGATGCCCTTGAGCCTGTCCCCAACCCCGGGATTTCGGCTGCCGACCCTGTTCTGACGTTCCGAGTTGACCGGATGCAGCGTTCGCATGAACCTTCGCATGGCCGTGTTGCTTTGCTATCGGGCAGTTGGAAGTGCTGCGAGTGGCGATGTTCCGGAATTGAAGCAACTCCTTTCCACTCACGGTCGTTCCACAATTCGTCGGAGGCCAGCCCTTGATACGCACACTCGTAGCGTTGGTCGCAGGCCTTTCTTCATTCCTGCTGTTCGTTGCAGGCCTTGATGCAATCGCCGTGCGTTTGTGCCCGAGTTGCTTCTCGGCCGACCATGCCCGCGTCGTGAACGTCACAATGCTTGCTGTGATGTCGATCTATTGGACCATCGGCGTGGGGCTGGGAACAGGTGTTGCAGGCTTCATCGCGAATCACGCCCGGTGGTTCCACTCGCTGCTGGTTGGCTTGATACTCGTGCTGTTCCTCGAAATCAACATCGTTGGGACCGTGACAAGTGGCCGGGACTCACTCTGGTGGCACATCCTTGTCGTCGCGATCAGCGTGCCTGTCGGGTTCGGTGGCGCTCGTACAGGCGCGATTCTCGCAGGTCGATTAGGTGTCTCACGAGCACATGCTGATGGACAGACATCCATGTCCCGGACGAAAAGGGGCGACGGATGAGACCGTCGCCCCCTTCCACACCGAGCGTTCTCCCTTAGCTACCAAACGACTGCGCTTCCGTCCTCCCGGTGATAGACCACCGCTTCGGGACCCACGTATGACCCATCTCGCAAGTCGACTCGGAGTGCAAGGCCGTGCTCAAATGTCAGAGTGAGCCGATCATCGCTCTCCTCAACGTCCTTCAGTTCTAGCCCTTCGAGAGCACCCATCTCCTGCCCGCTTGAGGGGCCCTCGATCGCCATCGGGTTGAAGATGTCGATTGTTTCGTTCCCGATTGAGAGCTGATGGTAGTCGTGGACTCGCTGAAAGCGAGTCACCTTGCTTCCGACCAACCCTGCGAGCACCTCCCGCATCGTCCGTTGCCTACTTGGGAATTGGGTAGTGGGACTGGCTATTGGGCACTGTCCTACCCGAAGTCGGGTCGACACCCTGTCCCCGGCTGTTCTCGTACTTCACATACCCATTCGGGTAGGCTGGTGCACTCCCCCGAGCGGGGGTGGGGTTCATAATACGCACGCTTGAAACTTGGCCGTTAGCGCCGCCGCTGCCACCCGTGTAGGCGGTACCTGTGGTTTGGCCAGAAGAATTGACCACCGGAACGGGCCCGCTTGCGCCCTCCGGTACTGGTATGGCGGTCCCACCCGACGTGACCACGAAGTTGGGGCTCGAAGGAGTGGCACCACTGGATGTGGTAGAACTGCTCGTGGATTGTCCACTAGCAGAGCCTGACCCAGCGAGTGCACTTCCTGCAACCTCTTCGTCAACGGCGTCATCCTCTTCGCCTGGGTCGCCGGTTGTGGATGCCACAATCGCGGCCTGTATCTCCGGGTGACTTCCGACGTATGTGGCAACGGCATCAGCAGCCGCCTTGATGCCCCCCCATGCCTTCGCGATGCAATCGGAGATCGGGGGGCAAAGACCGAATGGGTCAGTGTAGGAGATTGGATCGTTGCCCGCGTACGCATACAGATTCACCCCGCCCGCGAGCCCGATCGGATCCTGCGTCAGGAAAGGCCGGATAGCTAGTCGGTCATACCTGTGGGCTTGCCGAACTGGATCTGACCACAGGACTTACCGGAACACGACCTTGCCCCACGGGTCATACAGGGAGCTCGAAAACGCCTGATGCGTCTCCAGTCGGCGAGTCGCCCGACAGAGGAAAAGGGGCGACGATAACGCGTCGCCTCTTAGGTCATCGAGCGTCACTCTTGGAGCGACTCAACCCAGCCGACTCACCTCAGCTTCTTCAATGCCGCTCTCCCTCTCCGCACGTATCCCCGACCCGCGCACGCCCCGAATGCGGCGCACCACAGTCCGATACCGGGAAGTACTCATCCCCTTCGCGGCGTGGCCGCTGTATGAGGTCTTTGTGACGTTGGAGGACTGGCTCGACTCTCTCCCGCCCAGCGCCGAGCGGCCCATCGTAGGCCGGGCCACGGAGGAGGAATTCACCAAGCGGCTAACGACCTTCCTGCTCGGGCCACTGGTCACAGCCGAGGGTAAGTTGGGCGGGATGAAATCTGGTGGGGCAAGAGTCGCCATCATCCCAGAAGAGTACGAACTGGGCGAGGATGCTCCGATCACTCGTGGAAGATGTGGCAACGCGCTATCCCGGGGGTTCTTGGCGAGGCGAACCGAGCGTTGCAAGACTCAAAACGCGCATGCCGGGAGGCATGAGCGAAGGGCCAATCAAAAAAAATGGGGTGACGGGTCTCCGTCACCAACATTTTCTACATGCTCCAAGCCACCACCGACTGACGCTAACCCCGAGCTGCTTCCAAAGACTGATAAAGTTCCGCAAGCGCCACAACCTCAAGGTCACCCAGCCTGAAGCGCGCCAGACCGTCTGGATTTCCTTGCCGATACAAAGCCACCCGGACCAGCACCGGCCAATCCGTAGATGGAGGCAACTTCATCTCCTGAGTGGCAGGCACAAGCACCACCCGGTCGATATCCCGACCCCCAAGACCGAACGACTGACCTACTATTGGCGGGTCAATTCGCACAATCAACGACTCCGTACCTCCATCAACAGGTGTTCTCCTCACAACGAAGGCTGCCCTCGGCTCCTCGAAGGTTCGGCTATCCCGCGAGGCAAGAAAGAAATCCGCTGCCCGATCCACCTAGACCTCCCAAGCAGAATCAGAACGGTGGGTTAGCGCCCGATACCCGTGTTACCGTAAGCTGCTTCGCCGGGTTCGGGAAGAACAACTGCTGGAGTCCCCCGGCGTGCCCGTCGAGTGGCGCCGCCTTCCCAACCTTGACCCCAGTCATGTCCCGGACGGTCGCTTCAATCACGTATTGGCCTGTATTCCCGTTAGGGAGCGCCGCTCCGTCGCGGTAGTCCCCTACGCTGGCCGGGTTGATGCTCGTGTAGTAGGACCCCCCAGCCTTTGAATCACCTCCGTACACCCTGTAAGCTGTCGTGCCCTCCAAGTCAGCGGCTGCACTGGCCTTCTCCGCCCCTGCAGCTTCAGGTTCAACGTCGCCCGCCACTTCAGAGGCATCGACTGCCGGATCCTCACCACCGTGGAACGCCGTCGACAAGCCCAGGGTTAAACCGGCCATGAGACCCTGAGCCTCAGCGTTCGCTTGGCGACGAGCTGCTGCCTCGCCAGCCGCGGCCGACTCCTCTCGACCTCTAGAGTTGTCCTTCTCCTGATCGACAGCATCACATGCGTCCTGCATGCCCTTCGCACATAGCCCGAACGGGTCTGCGAACGCAATGGGGTTGTTGCCCGCGTACGCGTACAGATTGACCCCGCCTGCGAGCCCGATCGGATCCTGCGTCAGGAACCGTCCGGTCTGGGGATCATACCACCGATTCCGCAGATACGTAAAGCCGGTGCTCTGACTGGGCGTACTAGCCCCCGCAAAACCGGTCTGGGTGTTCACGGCTCCCGACCCGTATCCCCCGCTCCCCGCCGGGACCACGAGCGCCCCAAACGCGTTCTTCCCGTAGTAGATGGCATTCGATTCCTGGGTCCCCGAGTCCTTCATCGCCGCCAGTGTCGTGCCCTGCTTGTCCTCCACCAGCGCCAGGTTCTCGACCGCCGTGCCGCCCACGTTCAGGAAGCGGCCCGCCAGCGGCTGATCCACCCCCCCCGTGAGGTAGCGCGCCGCCACCTTCCACCCCCCGCTCGGCTTGATCAACGTCATGACGACAT